>Ga0180215_1001224_pt1 | contig 29063 bp, 22 predicted proteins | sample eDN3rd37CBELigBY_FD_128871 | JGI IMG/M metagenome (GOLD analysis project Ga0180215, IMG submission 128871) | Enriched backyard soil microbial communities from Emeryville, California, USA - eDNA 3rd pass 37_C BE-Lig BY (version 2) (version 2) | ecosystem: Environmental > Terrestrial > Soil >...
CCGCGCCATGTCCCTGATGATGCCGCCCCTCATGGCGGCATTGGCTTCGAAATGGATCATCGACGGCACGCTGGATGCCATCACGGCGGCAATCCGCGAGGAGAGTGCCGCTCGACAGATCATCGCGCGAAGGGTCCTGCAAGGCTTTGAGGTCCAGGCCCACAAGGAGGGTCACCATCTCTGGCTCATGTTGCCTGAGCGCTGGCGTCGGACCGATCTTAATGTCTATGCGCGCCAATCGGGCCTTGCCCTAGTCCCGAGCGAGGCCTTCGCGGTTGGATCTGCCCCAGAGGCAATCCGCGTTTCCCTTGGCGCGGCTCAGAACCAGACCGTGCTTGAACGGGGGCTGAATCTGCTGGCGGCGGTCCTGTCGCATGGCCCCAGCGCCCTATCCTCTATCGTGTGACCTGAACGATAGGCAGGGTCAGGAGCACTTGCTCCGTCATGCGCTTCTCGCCCTCTGCGACGAGCTGCTCAAGCCTTGCCCGATCCTCCTCTTCCTTGCGCAGGAATGCCTCATGGTCGGTCATGGCTTCCTCTGTGCCTCCGGCGCGCTTTTCGAATGTCAGTACGGCTTGTCCTCTCAATCGGCGCCGTTCATGACGATAATCGAGCTCGCTTAACGGCTGCTCCATAAACAGGTCAGTGAGTGGTCGGAGCATACTTGGTCGGTTGATCCAAAGAGCGCATACTGGCGTCATCGCCGGCAGAGACCGGACCCGTAGGCGCTGGTGGCTGAGAGACGTGCGCCCCCGTCTGCCTGGCTGAGGGAGTATCGTCATGAACGACCTCCAGCGAGAACGCGAAGACCTGATCACGGCGGATCGGCATCTGGCGGCCGGCGAGCAGCGCATCGCCGAGCAGATCGCCCTGATTCAGAGAATGACCAGGGAAGGCTACGACACGGTCTTGGCCCGGGATTTGCTGCGGCTGCTGGAAGAGACCATGGCGACCTGGAAGGACCACCGCCAGCTTATCCTGGACGCGATTGCCCGGCATGAGCGGGCCTAGCTCAGCCTCGATCCTGAGCATGTGCGCTGGATCAGGGGATCGTCCTCGATGCCCATGACGACACCTCCCACGTGGATTACTGACTCCGCAATGCAGCCCCAATCATGGCTGTTCCCGGCAGAGGTGCTTACACACCCGACACGCCCGATTTCGTATCCGGCTTGGAACCGGCCATTCGCATCCTGCGCGTGGATAGCACCGGGTTGGCTGTTCCGTTCAGGCTGCCGCTCAGATACCTGGGATACCGGCATTCCGTGAAATACCTCTCAGTCGTGTCCGTCATGCCCTTGCCTCCGGGAGGCTGTCACCCATAACGCTACAATCAGCCTCCCCGAAAGCAGGATCATGGCTTCACCCCGCGACGCCTGCCCTCAGGCCCCGCTCCATCCCGGTGGGATGCTGCGCGATCAGGTGCTGCCCGGCCTTGGCCTTTCCGTGAGCCAAGCCGCCCGCGAGCTTCGCATCGCCCGCCAGACCCTCCACCGCGTTCTTGCCGGCACCGCGGCGGTCAGCCCCGAAATGGCTACCCGCCTGGCCCGCCTGTCGGGAACCACCCCGCAGTTCTGGCTCGATCTCCAGCAGCACTATGACGTCTGGCATGCCGAGCAGGCGTTGGCTGGGGTGCTGAGGCTGATCCCGAGCCACTCCCTACCGCCGGCTATCCAGGCCGAGATCGGACTTCATCATGACCACGCAAACCAAGTCCCTCCCCAAAGCACGGATCGGGGTCGAGGGGCTCGATGACATCCTCGTCGGCGGCCTTGCCCCAGGCCACGTCTACCTCCTGGAGGGGAGCCCTGGCACGGGCAAGACCACCATCGCGCTCCAGTTCCTGCGAGAGGGCGCCAAGGCGGGCGAGACCGGGCTCTACATCACCATGTCCGAGACCGAGCAGGAGTTGCGCGACGGCGCGGCCTCGCACGGCTGGTCCCTGGGCGAGGCCATCCATGTGTTCGAACTCGTGCCGCCGGAAAACCTGCTCGACGAGGAGCACCAGCAGAGCCTGCTCTACTCGTCCGATCTCGAACTCGGCGAGACCACCAAGGCGGTGTTCGAGGCGATCGACCGGGCCAAGCCGGTGCGGATCGTGATCGACAGCCTGTCCGAGATCCGCCTCCTGGCCCAGAGTTCCCTGCGCTATCGCCGCCAGATCCTTGCGATGAAGCACTACTTCGCCAAGCAGGGCGCCACCGTCCTGATGCTCGACGACCTGACCACCGACACCAACGACAAGACCGTGCACAGCCTGGCCCATGGGGTCATTTGCCTCGAGGAGATGACCCCGACCTATGGCGCCGAACGCCGCCGCCTGCGGGTGATCAAGTATCGCGGCCAGCGCTTCCGCGGCGGCTTTCACGACTTCACCATCGTCGAGGGCGGCGTCCAGGTCTTCCCGCGCCTCGTGTCGAGGGAGCACAGGACGGGCTTTGCCCGCACGGTGCTCACCAGCGGCATCGCGGAACTCGACACCCTGCTGGGCGGCGGGATCGAGAAGGGCTCCAGCACCCTGGTGATGGGACCCGCCGGATCCGGCAAGTCGCTCCTGGCGGTGCAGTTCGCGGTCTCTGCCGTTCAGCGGGGCGAAAAGGCCGCCCTGTTCCTCTTCGACGAGGAACTCGGCCTCCTGCTCGACCGCACCAGGCTGATGGGCCTCGACCTGGAGGGGATGTGCGCGGCCGGGAGCCTGTTCATCGAGCAGCTCGATGCCGCCGAACTCTCGCCCGGCGAGTTCACGCATCTGGTGCGTACCCAGGTGCATCGCCATGGCGTCAAGACCATCGTGATCGACAGCCTCAACGGTTATCAGTCTGCCCTGCCGGAAGAGCAGTTCCTGGTGCTGCACATGCATGAGCTGCTGCAATACCTGAACCGGCAGGGAGCTTCGACCTTCCTCATTGTGGCCCAGCACGGGCTGGTGGGCGACATGCAGGCTCCGGTCGACGTCACCTATCTGGCCGACACGGTGATCCTGCTGCGATACTTCGAGGCCTTCGGTCAGGTGCGGCGGGCTCTGTCCGTCATCAAGAAGCGGTTCGGTTCGCACGAGAACACCATCCGGGAGATCCGGGTCGACAGCCGCGGGATTGCCGTCGGCGAGCCTCTCAGAGGCTTCCATGGTGTCCTGCGCGGTGTGCCGGTGATGGCGGCCGAGGACCGGGCCGCTCTGCTGGAAGACCGCTGAGCATGGATGCCTTGCCTGATCCCCACGCGATGCGGGCTCTCATCCTGGCGCCGCACGGGCGGGATGCCGCGGTCGCGGCCAACATTCTGCGCGTGGTCGGGATCGCGGCTGAGGTCTGCCCGAACCTGCCGGCCCTGGTCCGGGAGCTTGAACGCGGAGCCGGCTTTGCGCTCGTCACCGACGAGACGTTCCGCACCGCCGACCTGACCGATCTGTCCCGCTGGCTGGAGGAACAGCCCGCCTGGTCGGACTTTGCCTTTGTGCTGCTGACGCGGCGCGGGGGCGGGGTCGAACGGAACCCCGCCTTGGCGCGTCTCACCGAGATCCTGGGCCGTAACGTTCCTGGAACGGCCGTTTCATGCCGGAACCCTGGTCAGCGTGGCGCGGACGGCCCTGCGCGGGCGCGAGCGGCAATACGACGCCCGCGCCCGCCTGGCGGAGATGCATACGGCGGAAAAGCGCCTGACGGCGGCGCTCGACCAGGCCAGGCGCGCCGCCGAGCACCAGCAGTTGCTGATCGGCGAACTGAACCACCGGGTAAAGAACACCCTGGCCACGGTGCAGTCCATCGTGACGCAAACCTTGCGCACGAATGCCACCTCGGAGGACGCGAAGGAGGCGGTTCAGATGCGGCTGCTCGCCCTGTCACGGGCGCACGATGTGCTCACCCGCGAGAGCTGGGAGGGGGCCGACCTGATCGAAGTCGTCACGCGAGCGCTTGAGCCCTACCAGACCTCGAACGAGAACCGGATCCATCTTGGCGGCCCGCATGTGCGGCTCACACCCCGCATGTCGTTGGCCCTGGCGATGGCGTTGCATGAACTGGCCACCAATGCGGTCAAGTATGGGGCTCTGTCCAACAAGATCGGCATCGTTGAGGTTTCCTGGACGGTCGAGAACGGAGCTGCACCACCCCGGCTGAACCTGCGCTGGGTGGAAAGGGGAGGCCCGCCCGTGAAGGCTCCGTCTCGGCGCGGCTTCGGCTCGCGCCTGATTGAGCGCAGCCTGGCGCAGGATCTCGATGGTCATGTTGAGATCGCGTTTGTGCCGACGGGGGTTGTGTGCACGGTCGATGCCCCTGTGGCCTAGGGCACAGCACCGGTTGCATCAACAGCCTACAGCGACCTTGCATCTCAACAAGCCGTGAGGGTCGGGCTCAAGGCGCGTATGAGTTCGGAATGTCTCATTATGGTCACCCCTGAGACGTAGGTGCTCCGGATCTTGGTGTGGCCGAGCAGGAGCTGAACAGCCCGGCGATTGCCGGCTCTCCGGTTTTTCAACAATATCGGCACTGAGCTGAAATAAGCCGAACGTCTGCTCATGCAGAGAACACAGGACAGTAAGAAAGCGCGAGCGCCCTTCCTGTTTTTGATCAGATGGCAATAGAAAAAATGAGAACCATGGCGCATCACAGCAGAGGCGTAAGAAGGCGAGCAATGTTCTCACTAACCTTCCTGGCAAGCGGACGCGTCTTCCATTGCTTTGCCAACAGGGGATCAGATCCGGCAAAGTAGCGGGCTTGCTCAGCTCGAAGCTGTGCAGTCAGGTTACGATCAAACACCACAAGGCTGATCTCGGAGTTCAGCGTAAATGAGCGCATGTCCATGTTGCTGGATCCGATCAGCGACAGATCCTGATCAATGCTCAGATGCTTGGCGTGGAGGAGCTTGTCCCGGTAAAGGTGGATCTTGATCCCGGCATCGAGAAGCTCAGTGTAGTGGGAGCATTGCGCCAAGTGGACCAGCGTCTGATCGACAGGCTTCGACAGGACGACATGGACCTCGACGCCACGCAGAACGGCCGTCTCGAGCGCATGCAGAAGTGCCTCGCTGGGAATGAAATATGGCGTGGTGATCACCACCCTCTCATGCGCACCATGAATGAGCGCTTCGATGGCGCGCTCGATCCCCGCTTCCGGGTAATCCGGACCGCTTGGCAGCACTTGCGCAACAACATTGCCGCCGCGGATCGGCTCTGGGAACAAGTCCGGGGCCTTGAGCACCTGGTTCGTTTCAAGAAACCAGTCAGAAACAAAAACAGCCTGAAGCCCGAGCACAGCGGGTCCGGACACCCTCACCACAAGTTCCTGGTTGGTAACACCTGGGTTGAAATCGGCATCGACAATATTCTGCGAGCCGAGAAAGCCGATCTGGCCGTCGATCACGACGATCTTGCGGTGGTTGCGCAGGTCGGCGCGGGTCGAGCGCCGCCGCAGAAGCCTGACGGGAAGGACGAGATGGGCCGAGACGCCGGCATCTGTGAGAGCCTTCACGACCTGCACAGCCCAGACGTGTGATCCCAGGGCATCGATGAGCACTCGGCAGACCACCCCCCGCTCGGCGGCGCGCGCCAGCGCCGCGATGATCGTCTTGCCGCTGGTGTCATAGGCGAAGATGTAGAAGAGCAGATGGACGTGATCGGTCGCCGCGTCGATATCAGCCACCATGCGGTCGAGCGTTTCGTCGTACTGGGATATGAGATCGGCTTGATTACCGTTCAGGGCTGGGAAATGACCGAGGTTTCGGATCAGCCGAGCCGCTTGCGTGAGATTGGGGGGGAGATCAGGCTCCTGTCTTGCGCTCAGCTCCCTGACGCGGGCGACCTCCGCCCTGAGCACATGGGGCAGTTCTGCAAATCGCATGCGCCGCCACTTCGGATAAGCAGGCCGGCCGATGAGAAGGTAAAGGGCAAGGGCGGGCCAGGGCAGGAAGAACCCGAAGAGGAGCCATCCCTTTGCCGCTTCGGGCGAACGCCGGAACGGGATGACGACCAGCATCACCACCCTGATGATCCACTCGGACAGCAGGTAAAGGCTTGTCCACGAGAGCGCGTCGATGAGGTCCATCAGGCTTCTGTCAGGCTCATGCGAAGGCAGGTCCGCCCTATTTGTCGCGTGCCCGGCATCACGGCAACTCCCTCCATATCCGGGGTGTCGAAAGTGGCGCTGGAAATCGCTCCGGGCCCTTATGGGGAGGAGAACACGAACGCTTGCCTGCCTTCGGCAGAGGAACCGCAGATGGCAGGCCCGAGACCCCGGGATCTGGAACGATGGACGTTGCCGTGGCATTGCCTGATACTTTCAGCAGCCAGGGATGACAGCAACCATGTTCGATAATCTGCCGGCGGCGTTGCTGGCCCTCTTTCTCGCCCTATGCGTTCTCTGGCTGATCTGGCAGGCGTTCCGGCGGCTCTTGTCGCCCCGCAGGAACAGGCGGGAGCCTTACCACGCCGACGAACCCGACCATGGACCCATGGAGCAGACTGTCCGCCCAACGGCGGCTGCGGTGTCGACCATCCCCGATGCAGCGGACGTCCTTGCTCTCAAAGCGGCCATCGACAACCTGGCGCGGCAGGTCGCCGCCCTGGAGAGACGCATTGCGGCGGATCACGCAAGCCTCCCGCCCCAGCCCGCGCCGAGCGAGAGGAGGGTCGAGGAGAGCGCCGTGATACCCTCCGTGTCGCCGGACCATCGAATCTGATTCAGGGCGATCATGGCATTATCGGCGCGTCGCCCGTCTGCGGAGCGCCCATGGCGGTCTTGCGTCGGTCGAGGAGACGGCGCAGTGTCACGCTAACGACCCGGCTTGTGCCATAAGAGCGTCCCCCTGCCACGCTGGCGACGACGCCACCCCGAGCGATCTCGAGAACATGCAACACAAAACTGCCGCAGCGGCGCAGCCCATCGTGAAGCCCGGCTTCATTGCGCTGCTCATCGCCGTCTCCGCCGTCAGCCCCCTGGGCATCAATATGTACCTGCCCTCGATGCCCGGGATGGCGCGGGCGCTGGGTGTCGATTTCACCACGATCCAGCTGACCTTGTCGCTCTATCTCGGAGCGATGGCCTTCGGACAGCTGATGATCGGGCCGCTCTCCGATAGATTCGGCCGGCGGCCCGTGCTCCTGCTCGGGCTCCTGACATTCGTGGCGGGATCGGTCATCTGCCTCTCGGCCCAGAACATCGGCATCCTGATCTTCGGTCGCATCGTGCAGGCCATCGGGGGCTGCGCAGGCATCACCCTGAGCCGCGCGATCGTGCGCGATCTCTATGGGCGCAATCAGGTGGCCAGCATGATCGCTTATGTCACCATGGGCATGGCGGTCGCGCCCATGATCGCACCGACCATCGGCGGCCTGCTCGAGACGTTCTTCGGATGGCGCGCCTCGTTCGCCTTTCTGATCGGCTTCGGCGGACTGGCCCTCCTGTTCGCCTATTGGCAGCTGCGCGAGACAAATCACAGCCGCTCCGCGCAAGAATCCGTCCGCGAGCTCCTGCGGGGCTACAGGAGCCTCTTCGGCTCCCATCAGTTCTGGGGCTACACGCTGGTCACCAGCTTCGTGTCGACCATGTTCTTCGCGTTTCTGGCAGGCGCGCCCTATGTGATGATCGAACTGCTGGGACGCAGCCCGGCGGAGTATGGGTTCTATTTCGCCATGGTGCCGTGCGGCTATATCCTGGGTAACTTCGCCACGGGCCGCTTCGCAGGGACCATGGGACCGAACCGGATGATCCTCGCCGGCACGCTCCTGTCGCTAGCCAGCATCGCGGCCATGGCCGTCCTGATCGCTTCAGGCTTCCTGTCCCCGGTCGCGCTTTTCGGGCCCATGCTGTTCATCGGTGTGGCAAACGGGCTGGTGCTGCCGAGCGGGATCGCTGGGGCCGTGAGCGTAAGGCCGGATCTCGCGGGAGCCGCTTCGGGCCTGTCGGGAAGCTTCCAGATCGGGTTCGGGGCGATTGTCGCGCCCATCGTCGGCGCAGCCCTCAGTTCGACCGTCTGGCCGTTGATCACGATCATGGCGATCTGTTCTCTGCTGGCGATCGCCTCCTTTGGACTGGTCTCAGGTCAACAGGTGCGTCCGACAGACAGCTAGACCATTGCCGGTTGCGCATAGCACCACGCCGTCATGGACACGGCGGAGGATCTGGTGAGCCGCATTCCACTCCGACGAGGGGAGTGCTCCCATGGAACCCTCGGGCATCTGGAACCCTGGAACCTTTGGAGAATTGAACACCCTCTCACCACGGCGAAGCTCGAACAGATGACACACCAGATCGATACCGACCAGGAAGAGCTGCTGGAGCAGCAGCGGGCCTTGGCGGAGTTCGGGGACTTCGCGCTCAAGACCGAAACCATCGACGACATCCTGAACAGGGCCTGCGAGCTCATCAGCCGAGCCCTCGAAACCGATCTTGCCAAGCTCATGGAACTGCTGCCCGACGGTCGGACCTTCGCGGTCCGGGCAGGAATCGGGTGGAGACCAGGGATCATCGGCGGGGTCACGGTCACGGCGGCCGAGAACTCGCCCGAAGGGTTGACCCTCAAGGAGGGAGCGGTCATCTCGGCGAATGCCGATGAGGAGGAGCGCTTCGAGTATCACGACTTCATGAAGGAGCATGGGGTCAGGGCGTTCGTGAACGTGCTCGTGCTCAGCAGCCAGGGGCGTCCACCCTTCGGCGTCCTTCAGGTGGACAGCCGCGAGCCCCGGAACTTCACGCAATCGGACATCGAGTTCCTCCGCAGCTACGCCAACCTCCTCGGCGCAGCCATCGAGCGCCTGAGGGTGGTGGACGAACTGCGGGCAGCCGTCAGGGAGAAGGACCTTCTGATCGGCGAGCTCAATCACCGGGTGAAGAACACGCTGACCACGGTGCAGTCCATCGCCTCGCAGACCTTGCGGAACGCGCCCTCGCTGGGCCATGCCTCGGACGCCATTGAGAGCCGTCTCATCGCGCTGTCGCAGGTGCACAATGTGCTGACCGACCGGAGTTGGGCGCATGTGGCGCTTCATGACATCGTTGCGCAGGCCGTGGAGCCTTACCGCAGCCGGGGTGAAAACCGGATCCACGTGCAGGGCGGGAGCGTCCAGGTCCCGCCACGCATGGCGCTGCCGCTGGCAATGGCGCTCCAGGAACTGGTGACGAATGCCGTGAAATACGGGGCCTTGTCCAACGGAACGGGGCAGATCCGGGTGCACTGGACCCTGAATGGCGCGAGCACTCCTCCGCGCCTGCATCTGACATGGCAGGAAACGGCGGGACCGCCTGTCCAGAAGCCCGTCCGCCGCGGCTTCGGCACGCGGCTCATCGAGCGTAGCCTGGCGCAGGAACTGGCGGGCGAGGTGCGGATCGCCTTTTCCGAGACGGGCGTCGTCTGCTCGGTCGACGCTCCGCTCGTGAGCTGAGGCAAACGAGCAACCGAGGCAAAAGCTAGGCGCAGTTTTGGGCCCTGTCTCCATACCGATACAGGCGATCTTCAAGGCCAACTCGCTTTCCCCGGGGCAGAACGATCCAACCTAGCGTTGCAATCGGGTCACAGTCTGGAAGAACCGGGCTTGTTCGGGATCAAAGGGATTCGTTTCTCAGACTTTGTCTCTTATGGATGGGCCTTCCCTCTCGATGTGCTCCATCGCGATTCTGATGTCGATTGAGAGCCCTGCATTTCCATCACCGACCTTTTGTGGCCCCAGGAAAACACGATGCGTTTGTACCATTCCGCTTTGCTGTCCAGCACATCCGCGCGCACGATTCTCGCAGCTTCCGTCTTGGCCGGAACGGTCGCCCTCGGGACCCCTGCGAAGGCACAGTCGACCGAAAGCGCATCCAACGCGACCGAGTTCGACGCAGCAATCGACGTGCACAATTCCAGTCCTCTCACTGCACTCACGATCAACAACAGCTTCAACGCGGACGGCCCAACGGAGCCCGTTGGAACCCTACCAATTCAGCTTGGGGCCTTCACCCTCGGCATCACCAACATGAGCGGGGCTGGTGGGCTCAGCGTTTTCAGCGGCGGCAATGGAACTCTCGCTCTGACGGGGACGAACAGCTTCCAGGGAGGGCTGACCGTGTCGTCCTCGACAGTCAGGCTCGACGGAGGTGCAGCGCTCGGTTCCGGACTCGTGAATCTCAACAGCGCCACCCTGCGGTTGACGAACAATGCCACCATCGCGAACGGAATTTCCCTCACGGCAGACGGCGCGACGTTCGACACTGCGGGCTTCGATGCGACCGTTACAGGACAGATTACTGGGCCATCGCCTCTGATCGTCGTGGGCAGCGGCCGTCTGACCCTCACCAACAGCGACAATACATATTCGGGCGCCACGTCGATCGGCGATGTCTCGACGCTCCAGATCGGCAACGGTGGAACTACGGGAGTGCTCGGCAGCGGCAATATCAACAACGGAGGATTGCTGGTCTTCAACCGCTCGGACGTGATGACGGTCGAGAACACCATCTCGGATCTCGACATGGGGGGCGGCGTTATCCTGTCCGGCAGCGTGACCCAGGCAGGCATCGGCACCACCGTCCTGACGGGCAACAACACCTATTCCGGCACCACGACAATCAGCGCGGGTACGCTCCAGGTCGGCGCGGGAGGCACCACGGGGACGCTGGGATCGGGCAATGTCATCAACAACGCAACGCTCGCCTTTAACCGCTCGGATGATCTGACGGTCGCAAACAGCCTCTCCGGCACCGGTCAGCTGCGCCATATTGGCGACGGAACGCTGGAGCTGACCGGCACCAACAGCTACACCGGCGGGACCTTTATCGGCGGGATTCTCAAGGTTTCTGCCGATGCCAATCTCGGCGCCGCCACCGGCGACATCGCGTTCAGCAACGGCACCCTCCTGCTCGGCTCGTCCTTCGACCTCGCGGCGGGCCGCAGGCTTGTCATGAACCTCAGCTCCGGTGTCATCGACACCAACGGCCATGACATGACGGTGCGGTCCGAGCTGACCGGCAATGCGTACTTCGTCAAGGATGGCCTGGGCACCCTGACGCTCCTCGGTCCGAACACATTCACGGGCCGGACGATCGTCGCCCAGGGAACGATGGTCGCCAACGCCGACAGCATCAGCAAGGGCGTGATCGAGAACCGGTCCGCATTGGTCATCGACCAGGCCACCGATGCCGCCATGAGTCAGTCGATCGAGGGAGCCGGAACCCTGACCAAGCGGGGCGCAGGCCGCCTCGACCTGACGGGCACCAGCACCCTGACCGGCGGCACCTTCGTGCAGCAGGGCAACCTCGCGGTGAACGGCTCGCTGTCCGCCTCGGGCGTCACCGTGGAATCCAGCGGTATCCTGTCCGGCACCGGAACGGTCGGCGGCATCACGGCGCTGGCCGGGGGCACGGTGTCTCCCGGCAACTCCATCGGCACCCTGAACGTGGCGGGCAACGTCACCTTCGGGTCGAACTCGTTCTATCAGGTCGAGGTCAACGCCGCCGGTCAGTCCGACCGCATCGCGGCGACCGGGACGGCCAACCTGAACGGCGGCACGGTGCAGGTGCTGGCAGAGCCCGGCTCCTACCAACCCTCCACCACCTATACCATCCTCACCGCCGCAGGCGGCCGCATCGGTACTTTCTCAGGCCTTACCTCCAACTTCGCCTTCCTCACGCCGTCGCTCGGCTACGACGCCAATGCCGTTACTCTGACGCTTAGCCGCGCGACGGATTCGGACGGCACCTCGTCGCCGGTCGCTTTCCACTCGGTGGCCAGGACGTCCAATCAGTACAATGCCGCCGATGGCGTGGAGGCGCTCGGCTCGGGCAACCCCCTGTTCGCCGCCGTCCTCGGCCAGAGCGCGGCCGGCGCACGCCAGGCCTTCGACGCACTCTCGGGCGAAGCCCATGCCTCGGCGGCGACTTCCGCCTTCACCGACGTGCTGCGGGTGCAGGACACGATCCTGAACCGCCTCAGCAAAGGCTCGCAGGGCCAGGCCGGCGACATGGTGCCTCCGACCTTCGATCCGCGTGCCTTCGCGCTGTGGGGCACCGGCTTCGGCTCCTGGGGCAAGGTCCGTGGCAACGGCAATGCCGCCTCCATGGACACCTCCACGGGCGGCTTCATCATCGGCGCCGACGCCAAGGTGGACGAGACCTACCGCATCGGTGGTGCGGGCGGCTTCCTGAGCACGTCCTTCGATATCGACGGGCGGCTGTCGTCGGGGTCCAACGAGACCGTGTTCGGATCGATCTACGGGGTCGCGCGGTGGGACGCGATCAACGTCCGGCTCGGCGCTCTCTATGCCCATCACGATGTGGACGTGGATCGGACCATCGTCTTCCCGGGTTTCAGCGACCGCGTCGGCTCGTCCTATGACGGCTCGACCCTGATGGCCTTCGGCGAGGTCGGTTACGCGATCGGTCTCGGCGGGGCGACCCTGGAGCCGTTCCTCGGCGCCTCGATGATGCGCCTGCACATGGACGGGTTCCAGGAAGAGGGCGGTGCGGCTGCTCTCACCGGCTATGGCCGCACCTATGAGCTCGGCACGACGACACTCGGCCTGCGCGCCGAGGCGAAGCTCGGCCTCGACCTCCCGCTGACCCTGCGCGGCATGGTCGGATGGCGGCATGCCTTCGGCGACGTGAACCCGTCGGCCCTGGTGGCGTTCTCGGGCGGAGTGTCTTCCTTCGATGTCACGGGTGTCCCGATCGACCGCGATGCCCTCGTGGCCGAAGCCGGACTCGATTGGCAGATCGGCAATGACATGACACTCGGCGTGTCCTATGCCGGCCAGATCGGCGAGCGGGCGCAGGTGCACGCCGTGAAGGGTAATTTCACCTGGCGCTTTGAGACACGGTGAAGACCAAAACCAGCGCGTCTGCCGATAGTGGCCTCAAACGACAAACCCAAGGGCAGTATACGCTCGCCCTTGGGTCGTCGTGCATTGTGTGGCGCGAGTGCGGTAACGAGAGGGTCTCTTCCTGGCACTTCTCGGAAGAACACCGAGGGTCTGCTCGATCAGGGAACGGCGGCATTCCTGGAGGGCAGGGGATCGTCCCTGCCTGACCCCATGTATGGACCGGCCGTGCGTCGCAAGGGAATTCGGGATGGCGGGATTGGTCTTGCGCTAATGTATCCGACCGTTGCGGAGCAAAGCTCCAGGCCATCATGGGTATCCGGACGCATTCGATCTCATAATCGGACCGACCCATATAGCTGCTCCCTCGCTTGGACAGGCGGCCCAGAATCGTGCGGTCGCCTGTTGAGGTCTGGTTCGGCACCAGCCCGAGCCAGGAAGCGATATCGCGTCCACGCTGGAAGGCAGCGAGGCTCTAGGCAATGGGTAGCGTGGTCGTCGCGCCGAGCAGGACGACGACGATCGACAAGGTGGAATTGGCAATCGTCCAGATGACGATAAGCACGGCCCAAGGATGATCAGGCCGTGCAAGCGAAACGAGGCATTCGTATCCCTGCGGCTCGAATCCGCGTCGCTCATCGCTGATCACCGCCTTGCCGATCAGAACCGCCAGACCAACGGCACGAGGAAGACAGATACGACGAAGAACCAGATCAGCAGGGGCAGCCCCAGTTTCCAGTAATCGCCGAACGCATAGCCGCCCGGGCCCATGACCATCAGGTTGGTCGGTGTTGCAATGGGTGTAAGGAAAGCACCGGCTGCGGCCACTGCGGTGCTCATGAGAACGGGACGGGGCGAGATGCCCATGCTCGTTGCGGCCGCCATGCCGATGGGGATAACGATCAGCGCCGTCGCGGTATTGCTGATCAACTGGCCCATGATGGCGGTGAGCACGAAGAGGCTGGCGAGCAGCACTCGCGGACCGGCGTCTCCGCTCAACCCGACCAGGGCCTCGGCCATGAGCTGGGCGGCGCCCGTTTCCACCATCGCCGTCGACAGCGGCATCAGGGCACCGACGAGGATCACAGTCGTCCAGTCGACCGCCCGATAAGATTGCTCGACGCTCAGGATCCGCGTCAGAATGATGGCGGCGGCGGCGAAAAGGCCGGCGATGGCCGGGGGCACGATGCCGGTTGCGAGCAGGATGACCATTCCGATGAGGACGGCAATCGCCTGGTAGGCTCCCGGCCCCAGCGGCACCGCCTGGCGCCGCACCAGCTCGGGCGAGTTCACCACGAGCACGTCCGGGTCGCTGAGATGTACGTCGAGGGCCTTCCAGGTTCCCTGAAGCAACAAGGTGTCGCCGGCGCGCAATGCGACGCTGGGACCGGCTTCAGACCTGTCTGTGGCGATCTCGGCTCCCGCCCGTTGCACTGCGAGGACGATGAGGTCGCCACTCTCGGTGACCATTCCGGGAAACATGGTCTGCCCGATGAGCCCTGACCGCGGCGGGATCACCACCTCGGCCAGACCGGAGCGGCGGTTGAACAGGGCTTCCTCTCCTTGGTCCGGCGACATGTCCTCACGGAACGAGAGATGCATGCGCTTGGCGAGCGCGGCGGCCGCTTCCGCCGTCCCCCGCACCAGCATGAGGTCGCCACTTCTCACGGGCCGGCGCAGCGGGGCAGCGCTCTCGCCGTCCTGCATGGCAACGAGTTGCAGGTCTGGAAACGCCGAGAGATCGACCTGAGTCGACGAAAGGCCGACATAGGGCGAGGTCGCGCGCGCGCGCAGCTGGAAGATGCCGTCAGCCAGCCGGTATTGCTCCACGAGTGTCCTGGCGTGACGGCTGAGGTCCGCCGGCATCTTGGCGCCATTGCGCTGGGGCAGAAGCCGTTCGCCGAAGAGCATGATGATCGCCATTGTGCCGGCCAGAAGTGGGATGCCGACGAGCGCGAACTCGAAAAAGGCGAACCCGCCAACTCCGGCATCCACCCCCGCCTCCGAGACGAGGACGTTCACAGGCGTGCCGGTCAGCGCCAGCATCGACCCCGCATGGGCGGAAAAGACCAGCGGCATCAGGAGCTGCGACGATTTACGTTTCAGGCGCACCGCCATGACGACTACGACCGGCAGCAAGGCAGCAACGGCACCGTTGACGCTAATCATGGCGGTGAGCAGCGCCACGAGGCTCATAGTGAGGAGAAGAAGACGCGACCTGCTCTCCCTGCCAGCGCCCCGGATCAGAAGCTGGCCGGCCCAGGCCGTGACCCCCGTCGTCTCAAGGCCGGCGCTGACGACGAAGAGACAGGCGATGAAGATAACCGCCGGATCGCCAAAGCCGCTCAGTGTCTGGTTCAGCGTGAGGATTTGTGTTGCCCACAGCGCCAACGCAGTGCCCATGGCGACGACGATGACCGGCAACCTGTTCCAGATGAACAGGATGACGGCGATTGCGATGATGACGCCGATGGATGTGATCGGGCTCAATCGCTCATCTCCTCGTCGATCCAACACTTGCCGAGTCTGCGGGTGAGATGGAATAGTCGGGCATCAGGGGCCTTGTGCCCTGGAAACGAGCCCATCACCCCCGCGGCCCACCTAGTCCTCGATCGTGGCCAGCAGCAGCGCGAGGCGGCATCCGGTCGCGAATTGGGGCAGGTTCACATATTCCTTGATCGTATGGATCTCCGCCTGTCCGGCACCGATGGTCACGGTCGGTACGCCGTGCTTGTCGAGCCAATTGGCATCGAGGCCGCCATTCGAGAACAGGTAGTTCGGCTTGAGGCCGAGCATCGTCATCGCCTTGGTCGCGCGTTGCACGACGGGTGCGGTCTCGTCCAGATTGAAGGGTGGGTAGGACGGTGTGTGCGTGAAAGTGACTTTCGCCATGTCGCCCTGATCGTCCGCCACGTCCTCCCGCGCCTTCCGGAAAGCCTGTTCGAATCCTTCCGCAATCGATGTAGCAAAGGCCGATGTCGGGCTTCGTGCCTCTCCCATGATGAATACGTAGTCGGTCACGACGTTTGTCGCGTCTCCTGCTGCCTTCCCATCCTTGCCGCCGAAGATGCCGACGTTGCTCGTGCCCCTGTCACCGGACTTCACCACCTTGCCGAACCAGCCTTCACGCTTCGCCTCGGTCAACGCGATGGCTCCGACCAGCGTCGCGGAAATGCCCTTCTCGGGTGCGACGCCCGCATGCGAGGCCTTGCCGTGGATCTCGACCTCCCAGTTCTCCTGGCCGACCGCGCCAACGATCAGATCGTTCGGGTCCTGACCGTCGACATTGATGCACATCACAGCGCCACCGAGATCGGCGGGATCTAGCTCGCGTGCGCCGTGCAGGCCACTTTCCTCGCGCACCGTGAAGAGCAGCGTGATCGGCGGGTGCGGGAGGTTGTGCTTCAGGAGCGTCTCTGCGAGGACGACCAGGATGGCGCAGCCCGTGCGGTTGTCACCGCCGAGCGCCGTCGTGCCGTCTCCGACGATACGGTCGCCTTCGCGCCTGGGCTTGGCGCCGGCGCAGAGCGGCACTGTGTCGAGGTGGGTCGAGAACAACAGGCGCGGTCCGGGTCGCGTGCCGGGCAGGTCGACGATCAGGTTCCCCGTATCCGTCGGGAGAGGAATGCGTTTATTCACCTCGTCGAAGCGGATCGCGGCGGCCGGCACGCCCGCCTTCTTGAGTTCGTCCGAGACTGCAGCCGCGATCGCGGCCTCCTGCCCGGTCACGCCTTCGACGGACAGGAACCGCATCAGGTGTTCTTCCGCGGCGGCGACATCAAGGGGAATTGCAGGGTTGCTCATCATCCCGCTCCGTTCTTACCGTTGCCTTGCTTCGGAAACCCGCCGACGGCCCTGGCATCGGCTCACACCCCCCATGGGAGCCCGAACATCTTCCAGATGGCGAAGAGGGCAGTCCAGAGAATGAAGATCCACACGACGTAAGGCAGCATCAGGGACACGATGGTGCCAACTCCGGCTGATCGGTCGTATTTCTGGGCAAACCCGACGACGAGCGCGAAATAGGCATTCAGAGGTGTGATCGCATTCATTGGCGAATCTCCGACGCGATATGCCGCGAGCACCGCCTCCGGCTCGACACCGAGCTTCATCAGCAAGGGCACGAAGACCGGGGCGAAGATCGCCCATTTGGCGATAGCGCCAGTCAGCAGAAGGTCAATGATCGCGACGACGACGATGAAGCCGAGCAGCAGCGGCAAGGAGCCGATGTTGGCGGCCTGCAAAGCGCCCGACAGGCTGAGCGCCATAACCGTGCCCATGTTGGTATAGGTGAAGTAGGCCACGAACTGGCTCAGGACGAAGAACAGGAAGATCGTACCACCGAGGTTCTTGATCGACTTCTCGATCGCCGCGATCACCTCGGGCAGCGTCCTCAATGTTCCGGCGCCGATGCCGTAGGCCCAGCCCGTGACGAGGAACATCAGCATGATCAGCGCGATCAGCCCGTTCATGAAGGGCGAGTTGCCGATGAGTTCTCGCGTGTCGGGGTTCCGCAGGGGCGCACCTGAGGGTATGGCCAGCAAGCAGAAGACCGCAATCAGACCGAGCATTCCGATACCGGCGAACCGCAGCCCGCGTGACTCCTGCTCGGAGAGTTCCGCCTCCTGCTCCGTCGTGGTGCCCTCAGCTGCGAGTGCCGGATCGTATGTTCCCAGGCGAGGGGATATAACGCGGTCGGTGATGACGGCGACGACGACGGTGAGGAAGAGCACGGAGGCGAACGAGAACCAGATGTTCGAGGCTAGGCCGATGGAACGGTTGGGATCGACGAGATGGGCCGCGTCGTTGGTGAACTCGACGAGCACGGCGTCGAGCGGCTTGATCAGCATGTTGACAGTAAAGGCGCCGGCCACTGCCGCGAAACCGAGCGCGAGGCCGGCTAGGGGATTGCGTCCGACGGCCAGATACGCGATGCCCGCAAGCGGGATCAGGACGAGGTATCCGGCATCGGCCGCGATGCTGGCGATGATGCCGACGAAGGACAGGATATAAGTCAGCGCCCAGGCCGGCGAGACGATGACGAGCTTCCGGATCAGCGCAGTGACGAGGCCGGACTCCTCCGCCACTCCGGCGCCGACCATTGCGGCGATCATGAGCCCGACCGCCGTGAAGCTCATGAAGTTCGGGATCAGTGACTCGTACATGAAGCGGATGCCGTCTGTATTCAGCAGGCTGCGGATCTCAGTGGTCGCGGTCTCGACCTGGTGCGTGTCCGGGTTGATGCGTTCGAAGGAGATGGCGGCCCCGAACAGGCTGAGCACGGCCGAGAGCACGATGACGATGCCAATGAGAATCAGGAAAATCACCACGGGGTGAGGAACCATGTTCCCCACGCGTTCGACGCTGTCGAGAAACCGCTGCATGAAGGTCTTGGGCTGAGTTCCCAGAGAACTGGGCGCCGTGTGGATGCTTGCCATCGCTCTGGCCTCATGCGACCTGATCGTCGTGCCGGAACAGGTATCGCAGCCGCATGGACGCAACGGCTGGCGGCCGCGATGCAAATGAGCTTAGCTTGCCCGACCGGGATTGCATCGGCACAGCGTCCCAGATCTAGACGGATCGTCCCATTTTTGTCGGAGAACCTTCACATCATGGGGTCCATGATCCAAAAAATGGGATGCTCCGCGTAGGATTGGGATGATGAGCTGATCTGCGCCATCGGGAATTTCTGATACCCTGTACCTGATCGGCAAGCTTGACAGGTGGATTGTGGGCGTCGGCCTAGAATGCCCGTCAGTTGGTGCCTCGGAGCCGCAGGAGCCGGTCAGGGCCGGCCGGTGACTTCTGGGAAGAGACTTGGGGTACGGGCGGCTCAAGCAGGATGTGGGATATGTCTCGAGATTCCGGCTCCCGCTCTCCCTTGCAAGTCGCCGTTTCGGTTGTCTTCGCACTCGGGTGCGCCGCATGCCAAGCCGAGGTTGAGGCGCCGGCTCCGGTTCGACCTGCCCGTGTCATCGTGGTGGAACCTGCCGCCAATTCAGCGGATGTCAGTTTCGCTGGCCATGTCGAGGCCCAGGACCAAGCATCCCTGTCGTTCCGCGTAGGCGGCCGAATGGTCGAAAGGCCAGCCCGCGTCGGAGCAACAGTGCGCGAGGGAGATGTGGTCGCACGTCTCGACCCGGAGAACGAACTCAACGAGCTCCGCTCGGCGCAGGCGGCCCTGACGGCGGCCCAAGGCGCCTTGAGACAAACGGACAACCAGTATCACAGGCAACGGCATCTCGTCGAACGTGGCATCACGACACGAGGCGACTTCGAGGCTGCCGAACAAGCGCGCACGGCTGCACAGGCGCAGGTGGACGGGGCCCAGGCCCGTGTCCGGACCGCCGAAGATATCGTCGGGTTCACCACTCTGAAGGTCGACGCGCCCGGTGTCGTGACGGCCGTCGGCGCGGAGCCAGGCGAAGTGGTCACAGCCGGCCGGATGATCGTGCAATTCGCACGCCGGGACGGTCGCGATGCCGTCTTTGGGATCCCGGACGATCTGGCTCGAGCGGCAACGCCGGACGTCGAGGTTGTCGTCAGTCTGGCAAGCGACCCGAACGTCAAGGCTCATGGCCGGGTGAGGGAGATTGCTCCACAGGCGGATCCCGTGACGCGGACCTTTGCCGTCCGGGTCGGCCTCATCGATCCACCTCCATCGTTCAGGCTCGGCACGGCTGTCTTGGGAGCCCTCCAAGGGCGCGCGCAGACGGCACTCACGATTCCCTCCACCGCATTGGTGTGGAGGGGGCAAGACAGGGGCGTGTGGGTGGTCGATCCAAACTCGGCCAAGGTCATCTGGCGCATCCTCGACGTGACCAGCGCCGATCCCGCAATCGCCTCCATCGCGAAGGGGCTCGCGGTAGGTGAGATCGTCGTGACCGCCGGCGCCAATCTCCTGCACGAGGGCCAATCCGTAAAGCTCCCGGGGATGGAATCGCAATGAGCTTCAATCTGTCGGACTTGGCCCTGAGGAACCGCTCCGTCGTGATCTATCTCATGATCGTGTCCGTCGCCGCCGGCCTCCTGGCATTCCATCGTCTCGGCCGCAACGAGGATCCCGCCTTTGTCATCAAGACCATGGTCGTCTCCGCGGCGTGGCCGGGCGCCACGATGGACGATACCCTGACACAGGTCACGGAACGGCTCGAACGCCAGCTCGAGGAGACACCGGGTCTCGACTTCCTCCGAAGCTCGACGACGCCGGGACTGACAACGATCTTCGTCAACCTGAAGCAGTCAATCCCGGGATCTGCTGTGCAGGATACCTGGTATCAGGTTCGCAACCTGGTGGCGGACATCCGCCACACAATGCCAAGCGGGACGATTGGGCCGTTCTTCAATGACAGGTTCGGCGACACGTTCGGCATTATCTATGGCTTCACGTCCGATGGATTCACGCCTCGCGAGTTGCGCGATTACGTCGAGGAGATCCGGTCCCGGCTCCTGCGCGTTCCCGACGTGTCCAAGATCGAGATCATCGGCGCCCAGGACGAGCGAATCTTCGTCGAGTTCTCGGTGAGGGAGCTGGCCAATCTGGGTATCGACCGGACGGTTCTCCTGGCTGCCTTGCAGAGTCAGAACATCGTGCGTCCCGCCGGCGTAATCCAAACCCGGGACGAGACCGTCGCCCTGCGCGTATCGGGGGCTTTCGAGACGGAAGCGGATCTTCTCGACGTGAACTTTCCGGTAGGCGACCGCATGGTCCGGCTGGCCGACATCGCAACGATCCAGCGCGGCCCGGCCGATCCGCCGCAGCCGATGTTCCGCGTCAACGGGCAGGAGGCGATCGGCCTCGGCATCGCCATGCGGGACGGCGGCGATATCCTGGCGCTCGGCGACAATATCAGGAAGGCGATGGCGGGAATCGTCGCCAACCTGCCGCTCGGCATAGAACCGCATCTGGTTTCCGACCAAGCCGTAACCGTGGATCACGCGATCGCCGATTTCATGACGTCGCTCTGGCAGTCGGTCGCCATCATCCTGGTCGCGAGCTTCGTCAGCCTCGGGGTGCGTCCCGGCCTGGTCGTCGCCCTGTCCATTCCACTGACGCTCGCGGCGGTGCTCGCCATCATGGATGTCGTCGGCATCGACATGCAGCGCATATCCCTGGGAGCGTTGATCATCGCGCTGGCCCTGCTGGTCGACGATGCCATGACGACCACCGACGCCATGGTGACCCGTCTCGCGGCCGGCGACGAAAAGGCCAAGGCCGCGACCTATGCCTTCGACCGGTACGCCATGGCGATGCTGGCCGGTACGCTGGTGACGATTGCCGGTTTCGTCCCCATCGGCTTCGCCGCAAGCTCGGCCGGCGAGTACACGTTTTCGCTCTTTGCCGTCGTCAGCATCGCGCTGGTCGTCTCCTGGCTCGTGGCCGTGGTCTTCGCGCCGGTGCTCGGCGTCGCGATGCTGTCCAAGCCGAAGACCTCCACAACAGACACATCACCCGGCCGCGCGGTCATGCTTTTCCGGCGACTTCTCTCCGGGGCTATCGGCGCCCGTTGGCTTACGATTGGCATCAGCATCGCTCTGTTTGTCGTCTCGCTGTCGGCTCTTCCGCTCGTACCGCGCCAATTCTTCCCGGCGTCCGACCGCCCCGAGCTTCTTGTCGATCTGACGATGCCTCAAAACGCTTCGATCTTCGCAAGCGAGGATCTTGTCCGCCGGTTCGACGCCGCCTTGAAGGACGATCGGGATGTCGAGCGATGGAGCACCTATGTCGGACGCGGTGCGATCCGCTTCTACCTTCCCCTGAACGTCCAGCTTCCGAACGATTTCTTCAGCCAGGCCGTGATCGTTGCTAAGGATGTGCCCGCCCGGGAAAGGCTTCAGGTGAAGCTGGAGGCGATGTTGGCCAACGATTTTCCGAATCTGGTCGGGCGCGTCTATCCGCTGGAGCTCGGACCGCCCGTGGGCTGGCCGCTGCAATACCGCGTGACCGGGCCTGACACCGGCGAGGTCCGCACCATCGCCATGAAGCTTGCCCAGGTCGTCGCCTCGAACCCACAGGCCAAGCAGGTCAATTTCGATTGGATCGAGCCCTCGCGCAAACTTCAATTGCGGGTCAACCAGGATGAAGCGAGACGCCTTGGCCTCAGCTCGGCGGCGCTCGCGTCCATTCTCAACACGGTCGTGTCGGGAATGGTCGTCACCCAGGTGCGCGACAGCATTTATCTCGTCAATGTCGTCGCACGCGCAAGGGACGACGAGCGTGCCTCGATCGAGACGTTGAGGACCATGCAGATCGCCTTGCCGGGCGGCCAATCCGTCCCGCTGTCGCAATTCGTCACGTTCGGCTATGGACTCGACACGCCCCTGGTCTGGCGTCGGGACCAGGTGCCGACGCTGACCGTCGCCGCCGATGTCGCGCCGGGAATCCTTCCTGAAACGGCAGTCTCCGCGCTGGCCCCGAAGATCGACGAGTTGCGGCGGACCTTGCCACCTTCATACCGGATCGATGTCGGCGGAACCGTCGAGGAGAGCGCGAAGTCGCAGGCATCCGTGATCGCGGTGGTCCCGCTGATGCTCCTGATCATGCTGACAGTTCTCATGGCGCAGTTGCGCAGCTTCAAGCTGCTCGGCCTCGTCCTCTGCATCGCGCCGCTCGGGCTCATCGGCGTCGTCGGCGCTCTGTTGATATCGGGCAAGCCCCTTGGCTTCGTTGCGCTTCTCGGCGTTCTCGCCCTGATCGGCATCATCACGAAGAACGCCGTCATCCTCATCGGGCAGATCGAGGCGGAGAGAGCCGTTGGCAAGGAGGTTGCGAAAGCCGCGCTCGACGCAAGCACGACGCGGTTCCGTCCGATCATGCTGACTGCGATCTCCACCGTTCTCGGCATGATCCCGATCGCCCCCACAGTTTTCTGGGGCCCGATGGCCTATGCGATCATGGGCGGGCTTCTGGTCGCCACGGTCCTCACCCTGATCCTGCTACCCACGCTTTATGTCACGGTGTTCGAAAGACGCTCGTCTGCCGCTGTCGCCACGGACGCCGATCAAGCGATTGCGGGAGTTCCTCGATGATCACCGATAGGACAGCCCTGACTTCGCGCGTGGCGGCATGGAGCCGATTGAGTTGGGCGATGGCCGCCGTCATCCTTTCCGGACTGGCCGCATGCGATCAAAACGAAAATTCGCCGCCGGATGCCGGTCGCCCGGTCGATGTCGTCTTGGTAGAGGCGAGCAAGCTGGTGAACGATATCAATCTGTCGGGCGAGATCCAGGCGGAGAACAACGTTTCGCTCGCGTTCCGCATCGGTGGCCGCGTCGCGGAGCGCCCCGTGAACGTTGGCGACCGCATCGCGGCCGGACAGCTTATCGCCCGGCTGGACCCGCAAACCGAACAGAACGCCTTGACTGCCGCGAAGGCAGCGTTGTCGGCCGCGAGAGGCGAGGTGAGCACGGCGCGCAATGCCTTCGAGCGCCAGGACCAGCTCATGGCGCAGGGCTTTACGACTCGACCGCGATTCGACCAGGCCTTGCAGGCCAAAAACACCGCCGAATCCGCACTCGAGGATGCCGAAGCGCAAGTCGAGCTGGCGCGCGATCGCCTTGCCTTCACGGAGCTTCGGTCCAGCACCGCTGGTGTGGTGACGGCCCGGAGCGCCGAGCCCAGCGAAGTCGTGCAGCCTGGCCAGACCATCGTGCAGCTGGCCCGAGACGATGGGCGAGATGCCGTTTTCAACGTGCCCTCGCGTTTTCTTGAGCAGCAAGCAACGGATCCGATCATCCACGTTGCGCTCGCCGACGATCGCTCTGTCGTCGCCGTCGGGCGCATACGCGAGATTGCGGCGCAGGCCGACCCCGTCACCCGCACATTTCAGGTTCGGGTCAGTTTACAAAATCCTCCGGAAGCCATGCGACTGGGATCAACCGTCACCGGAACAATCGAATTGCGCTCTCCGGCGGTCATCGCGCTTCCGGCGAGCACCCTTACACGGAGCGGACAATCACCGGCCATCTGGATCGTCGATCCCGTGACTTCCACCATTTCGCTGCGGATCGTCGACATCCTGCGCTTCGATTCCGATCGAGTGGTCATCTCGCAGGGACTCGATCCGGGCGACGTTGTCGTGACCGGCGGTATCCAGGCCCTTCACCCCGGCCAGCTGGTGACGCCGATTCGGACGCGGCCGGCGGCTGTCGAGGGACAGAGGGTTGACGCAAGATCCCGGTTCTAGTGTGGCCGCAGCGTGATCCGCCCGAACATAGAGGCGGGGCATGGCCTTGCTCAGGGCCGATAGTGTGGATGGGGTGATGATGTTCGTCGTCGTAATTGGCGAAGTGTTCCCCGGAGCCGTCCCATGAACGACAGCCGGATCGTTCCAGCACGCATGGAAGGATTGCCGGGGCGAACCGGAGGTTCCGGTCTCGACGGCTTCCGTCCTTTGCTCCCGGCCGAGGAGGTGGTCCTGAACCGCTTGGCGAGCGGCGGGCTCGACCGTCTGGGCGACGGCGTGCGACCAGACACGGACGACCTCGCACGTGCCATTCGGGCGTCGTTTTTGCGCTTCCTCCTGCTTGGCGGCGAAGAGGGTTATCGCCCGCATGAAAAGGGCATCAGGATTAGCGGCGCCTGGATCCAGGGCGTGCTCGATCTCGAAGGCTGCCGGGTCAATCGCGATATCCGTCTAAAGGACTGCCGGTTCGATGCCATTCCGGTCTTCCGATCGGCAATCATCGATCGCCTGTTCCTGGACGGATCATTGCTGCCCGGCCTCCAGGCGGAGCGGCTCGAAGTCCGAGGCGGGCTTTATTTGCGCGGCTCGCATACCACCAGCGAGGTCCGCCTCACCGATTCACGGCTCGGCGGCAATCTCGTCTGCGACGGTGCCGTGATCCAGTCACTTGGCGGTTTCGCGCTCAATGCCGAGGGCCTGGAGGTGCGCAATGTCTTTTGTCGGGACGCTGACCTCCGTGGCGGCGTCAACCTGCGCGGCTCGAAGCTCGAAGCCACTTTCGATTGTGCCGGATCAACCATCTTCCGCCCCGACGAGATCGCCATCGCCGCCGACGCAATCGAGGTGCAGGGCGGTTTCCTGCTGCGCTCTACCAAGATCACGGGCGAGGCCAGGCTCATAGGTGCGCGGATCTCGGGCGACCTCGACTGCACCTCCGCCATCGTCACTAACTCCGGCTGCGATGCCCTGCAATTGAGCCGCGTCGTGGTCGAAGGCGCATTCTTCCTGCGCAAGGAGGCCAAGATCGACGGGACACTGGCCATGACCGGGGCCTCGTTCGGGACCCTGCATGACGAAGCATCGTGCTGGCCTAAGAAGGGTGAGATTCTGTTGAACCGCTGCCGCTACGGCGCCTTCATCGACGGTCCGGTCGATGCGGAGGCTCGTCTCGACTGGTTGTCCCGTCAGGTACCGGATGGACGTGGGGAGGAATTCTGGCCGCAACCCTATGAACAGCTCGCGTCGGTCTTCCGGGAGATGGGCCATGACGAGGACGCCACGACAGTACTCATCGAAAAGGAGCGGCTTCAGCGGCGTGCCCGCCGCCGCCGTGCACGTCACTCCCTGTGGCGCGCAATGCTTGCCATCAAGGACGGCCTGCTCGCCATCACCGTCGCCTACGGCCGACAACCCCTGCTCGTATTGGTCTGGCTCGCCTTCTTCTGGGCTCTGGGCGTGGCCGTCTTCAGCCATGCGGAACGGCAGGGAGCCTTCAAGCCGAACAGCGCCGTCGTCCTGCGGTCGCCTGAATGGACGCTGTGCGGGGTGGATCGATCCGAACAGCGGTTCCTTACCTCGACCCAGACAGCCGTGAACGGACGCGCCGAAAGAGGACAAACCCAGTTCTCGTGCTTCCAGCAGCAGTGGGAGGCGTCGAGCTACCCGGACATAAATCCGTGGATGTACTCCCTGGATGTCCTCCTGCCGGTGCTTGAGATGGATCAGAAGACATACTGGCGACCCGATCCATCCAAGCCTTTCGGGGGATCAGCCCTGGGCTATTACTATTTCCAATCTATCGTGGGATGGGTCTTGAGCCTCCTGGCGGTCGCCGGCTTTTCCGGCATCGTCAGATCACGGTGACGAAACCTGCCCTTAGGTCACCACAATGTATGTCCCGCGGCCCCATCGCATCCTCAAGGGCCGCCGTCGGCGTCACGCCCGACGTCGTGCATCCCAACGGGATGATGTGCCGAAACCATCTCCCTGAATTCCGTGGGACTGCTGCCATATCGCAGCTTAAATGCCCGGCTGAAGGTCGAGTGATCGAGAAACCCGACCTCGACCGCCAATGTCCTGATCGAGGTCCTGTCCCCGACGTCGGCGAGGCGGTGCCTGGCTGCGCGGAGGCGCTCGTCCCGGATGAATCGCGCAACACCGCCAGTGCCCTTGAGAATGCGGTAAAGCTTGGAACGTGACATGGCGGCGAGCCGCCTGAGCGCGTCTGCGTCGAAGTCGGGTGAGGTCATGTTTTGGCTGACGATGCACCGGAGGCGCTCGCGGACTGCCGTGGTTCTTGGGGTATCGGTTTCGGCGGAGTTGCCTGGCGCGGGAGCGAGGCAGGCCTGAACCAGGGTTCCAGCGACCGCACCCAGCATCGGCCAGTGTTCCTTCGGAATGGAAGGCAGCTCACGGGCCAACGAGAGGAGATGGTCTGCGAGAATGGCCCCCTGCCAGGAGGCGAGCGGCACCATGTATTCTCTGCCGAGCGACTGCCCTGGCTTCTTGAGAAGGGCGCACGGAAGGGATGCGGTCAGGAGTTGCTCGGATGATCCGTCGTCGAGTGCGGCAATCAGGATCCGGAAATTCAGGTCAGGCAGTTTTCCCTGTTGCAAGTACGCTGACGCACCGGACCGGGCATATCTCCTGCATGACCCGTCACTGGCCCGGAGAATGCCTCGGTGGCGCGCGCCAGCCGACCCGTGGGGCGGTGAGATCCTTTCCAGCCGCATGATGCCCAGATCCCACGATCGATAGTCTTGTTGTTTCGCTTGCGCATCGCAGCAAAGGAAGGCCACAGCCCTCTCGAAGGACGTCGACGCCTGTCGAAGCCCGATGTCCCAGCCATCATCGGTCCGGGGAGTCGTGGATCGTGCCCTGGCGGAGACGGAATTGCTCCTTGGAGCCATACGGTTCTCAGTATTGGACATCTCCTCCAGGTGCCCCCTGATGCCGCCATGACGGCTACTCCCGTCGCCATTGGTCGTCGCATTGCTCGGAAAGTCCCTTTGCGGGCACCTCGGCTCAGTCGCGACATAGTCTGCTTGAGTTCGGCTCTTGAGCCCGCTGATCGCCCGTTCAGCCATGGAACGCCTTCCTCAAGGAGCAATAAGGCTAGCCTTGGTGACACCTCAGTTTATCCGCCGTAGGAAACAGGTCTATCGGGGTTAACCCAAGGGCGGGGCGGGAATTGGCCTGAGACCGAGCCACAAAATCCCTCCTCCGCACCTGGGCGGTCGTGTCGCGGGCGATAGGCTGAGGCCTGGGCGGCCCGCGATGCGCCGGTGCTCAGGCTAGCATCGCGGGCTCCGTCCACAGTGAGGCGGCGCGAGGCGATGAGCTCCGTTACGACCAACGATATTGTCGAGATCTTTTTGCAAGGACTGAGATCAGAAGGGCGCGCAGCTGACCCACTTTCAAGACGGCTGGCCACTTTCGTCGGATGACTGAGGCCAGCAGATGCTGTTCGACCCACCAGAGCTTGCGTCCTTAGAAAGAATCCTTCGTCATACAGTGGAACCGCTGCGAATCATGGCCCGGAAGGCCAGCAAACGGTGAGCAAGAGCGTGCTTGCTGTTGTGGGTGGGACCCAATCGCAGTTGAAATTGACGGAACCTCCCCCACTAGCACTCCGGTTAAACTCGAAGGCAGTAATCCTCATGGAACCTGACGTTCCCGACACGCAGGGAATCTCGACTGCTGATCCGATGCAGGTCTTTGGCGGGAGCTCGCCGTTGTAGGAAGCTCGGTACCGGTCGGGGCTTTAAGGCTGAATTTCGGGTCGACGGGGAAGTCAATCAGGCTCGCCGCGTCATGCCGCGATGGGCGATGGTCAGGTAAACCCTGGTCGTGGCGCCAGAACGCCTTGTGCCCTAACATCCATCGAAGGTTCCCTGATACGGGCTACGTCGTGCGATGTCCCTCAGGGAGTTGCTAGCAGCCGATTCTATTCGTTGTGTCGGCGGGATCGCAGAAGGGCATCTCGACATGGCATTGTCTCTCCTGGCCATCGAACCGGTGTGGCTATCCAGCATCCTTCTGGTCGGAGTCATGACGCTTGTTGCGATGACTGGTCCGGTACTCGTCCGGCGATGTGTCAGCTTGCACCAATTGCGCCTCAATAATGAGGTCGCCGGCTTTAAGTTCGCCACTGTGGGTGTTCTTTACGCAGTGTTGTTGGGTTTTGCTGTTGTCACCGTATGGGAGAAATTCAACGAAGCAGAGAACGCTGTCGCACAAGAGGCTGCCGCCCTTGCAACGCTCTATCGGCTGAGTGCGGGCATCGAAGGTGACCCTGGTGCTGCTCTTCGCGAGGGTCTGACCCAGTATGTCAATGCAGCCATTGCGGAGGACTGGCCGGCCATGGAGCGCGGCCAAGAGGGTCGCGCCGTAACTCGGGCCTTGAATGGTGCCTATGCCGCGCTGCTGACGTTCACCCCTGAGGACGCACGCGGTGCGGCGGTGTTGACCGAGGCGCTCCGCCAGCTTGATATCGTCACCCAAGCCCGCCGTACGCGGCTCGTCCTGGCTCCGGGCACCACTCCGAGAGTGCTCTGGTTCGTGCTGTCTGGTGGCGCGATGCTGACGATCAGCTTTACGTTATTCTTCGGAATTGAAAACCTGCGCGCTCAGGTGGCAATGACGGGGATCCTGTCCTTTCTCATCTTCTCGGGCCTATTGATCATCACCGCGATTGATCATCCCTTTGCAGGAGCGGTGAGGGTGCGACCGGAGGCGCTCTCGACCGTGGTGGAGGATTTCAGCACGCAGTTCCAGCCGTGAGTCCTTTGGCAGCACCAATAGGGCTTCAGAGACGACAGCTTCTGGCACCGGGCCGACCTTAGCCGTAGTTCCACAACGGGGCACACGAGCCACCTTCCGGTGATATCATTTGAGGGTTGATGACGATTGCTAAACAGCCCCTTACCAAGGACCTCGAGGACTTTGTCTTCACGGACACGCCAATCAACGAGGGCCTGGTGCCGGATCTGGCCGGGGGAGAGTTCCTGGCCCATGAGCGCGACGTCGTTCTGATTGGCGGCACCGGCACGGGCAAGACCCATCTGGCGATTGGGATTGCGCGGGCATGCATC
>Ga0180215_1001226_pt1 | contig 29014 bp, 21 predicted proteins | sample eDN3rd37CBELigBY_FD_128871 | JGI IMG/M metagenome (GOLD analysis project Ga0180215, IMG submission 128871) | Enriched backyard soil microbial communities from Emeryville, California, USA - eDNA 3rd pass 37_C BE-Lig BY (version 2) (version 2) | ecosystem: Environmental > Terrestrial > Soil >...
ACATCCTGTCTCGCCCTGTCGACGCATGCCGGATCAACCGGGCTCGGGACGCCGACCGAAATAGTGGCTCCCGAAAAGCTCTCGCAACCGGCGAGCACGCAGGACACGCCGATGACGAGGCTTACCCATACACGCTTGTGGAATCGCACGATGTGCATCATTACGGGAATGTCGCCGGCACTATCACTTCGATCTCGGGCAAGGTGTTGCCAACACGGTTGCACTGCGCCCATTGAATTCCGCCGTTTCTGAGGACGTAACGATCAGCGACAAGCTCTGCCTCCTGCTCCATATTGTACGCCCAGAATGTCTTGCTCAGATCGATCGGCGTGTAGCAGTAGTTCCCAGCGAGATGATCCGTAGAACCAGCATGCAGCCGTTCGTCGCCCGGCAGCCTCGATTGCGATTCTGATCAACATGGAATCGAAAGAGCTGAAATAGCGGGTTATGGTCGCTGCTGAGGTGTTGCGGCAGAGTGGGTGCGCCCGCGATGACCTGATTGAACATTCGGCACAGCGCAGAACCAACGACCACGCCGGGCTGCACGGCGAAACCGATTATCCGGCGGGTGAACTGATCCATCACCACCATCACCGAGTGCGTCTTGAGGATCAGCGACTCACAACGAAAGAGATCGACGCTCCAGAGACTGTCTTTGGCATGTGCCCAGAATGTGAGCCAAGACGGACCGTCGGAGCCGCGGGTTGGCCGACAGTGTTTGGCAAGCACCCGTCGCACCACATCCTTGTCGATCTCGACACCGAACACGAAGGCGATCTGTTGAGCAATGCGCCGGCAGCCAAAGCGAGGATTCCACCATTTCATTTCGATGATCGCTGCGATCCGCTCTGGACTCTGCCCTTTCGGGCCTGGCTTCCGCCGCCTCGACGCAAACAGCAATCGATACTTGCGATTCACGAAGGCTCGGTGAAACACCATAAGCGTCGACGGCTTCAGCACGATGGCCGAGCGCAGCAGGCGCCCCAGACGCATCAGACCCGCGCAGAGACTGGCAATGATCCGGTCGATTCGCATTACGACCTGGCGCCGGCTGATAACGCAACGAGCTCGCGCTCATCCGGATAGATCTGCAACCCACGCCATTCGGACAGCCCTTCTGACTTCATCCAATCGACCACCTCGCATCGAGCCGGTGCGCCTACCACTTTTCTGCAGCGCGTATTAGTACAGATCAAAGGGAAAGAGCATGGCGCACTTCTCGATACATCCGAAGTGAACCTCCGCCCCGTCAGCTGACCCGCCAACTTCTTTCAGATAACCGTGTGACATGATCCGCGTTCTGTGGCGAATCAAACTTCGAAATACACGCATACAGATCTCCGAGATCCTGCTCCTCATCCGCGGTGAGGATCCCTGCGTAACGCATCAGTCGCTGACCTTTTGGCTGCGCAGCCGCTGGACGACGTCAGCAACCTGCTTCACCTTGCCCTGGGCGAGATGCTGGTTGCCGAGAGCCAGGATCTTATGAGCGTGCCCCGCACTCTCTGTAAATTGAAACATCCCTCCTGCTTCCTGGCGCGCCATCGACCCTCGACCCCTGAGTGGGCAAAGGAACGCACGATGGCAGGGTACCCTGGCGTTATCCGCGGCTTCAGCTCACCTCAATCTGTGAAGGACACGCGCGCAGCCAGTCATGCCAGCGCGTGGACAGATCTTCGCCGCAGTCCGTTCAAGGAAATGCCGTGCATACTCGCCTTATTTCGCACGGCCGATTGCGTCTTCCGCAGACGCGCCGCGATGACGTCCAGCGACAGGCCTTGCTCGGCAAACTCGCGGAGCCGATGTATGTCACGTGTCGACCAGGTTCGCTGAGCGGAAAGACGCCGACCGAACGAGCCGGTACCCGAGAGAGCAGCGGAGGGGAAATTGGATGACATGGATGTGCTCTGTAAGCTGCGCCGAGTTCAGGCAATCACATCGCGCTGTGCACCCGGTAGATTCATCACGTGCTCGACCTGCCGATTTTCCCGCGGGTTGAGCGTCTTGTTTTTGGCCCGTTGCGGCCTCTAACCGGGCTGGCACAACTAATGATCGTCCCTAACGCCGGCGCAGCAGGAGGCGCCCGCTGCGCTCGGCCGTCAACTTGCCATTGTCGATGGCAAGGCGCCCGTTGACGACCAAATGCTCGATCCCGGTCGAATATGCGTGCGGATTCTCATAGGTCGCAACGTCGGCGAAGGTGGCCGGATCGAAGACCAGCACGTCTGCGAAGCCGCCGGGGCGCAGGAATCCGCGATCCTCGATACCGAGCACGGTAGCCGGCAAGCCCGTAGAAGAGTGAATCGCCTGTTCCACCGTGATGGCGCCCCGCTCGAGTGCGTAGCGACGAATCTTGCGCGGGAATGCTCCATAAGCGCGAGGATGCTCGGCGCCCGTGCCGAAGGCGGGCAGACCGCCGTCCGTGCTCGTCATGGTCCAGGGTTGCCTCATGAATGCCTCGATATCCTCCTCATCCATGTTGAAGGACACGATAGAAGCACCGCCATTGATCAGCATCTCGATCGCCGTATCGAGGGGATCTTCCCCTCGATCTTTGGCGATCTCATCGAGCCGCCTGCCTTCACGCGACGCATCGGGAGAATAGCGGCGAATCATCATCGCGTTCGGACCGCCACGACGCGCCATGTTCGTGGCCATCTCCTCGCGAATGCGCGCGCGCTCTCGGGGATTCTTCAGTCGCTTGGCCAGCGCGTCGCGCCCACCCTCCTGCGCCCACGCGGGCACCAGCGAAGACTGCAACCCCGAGCCGGAGGCCGCATACGCATACTGGTCTGCCCAAATCTCCAGCCCTTCGGCCCGCGCGGCGTTGATGAGATCGATCACGTTCTTGGACTTGCCCCAGACGCCCGGACCGAGCACCTTGACGTGCGTGACAATGCCCGGCAGGCGCGCATCGCGCGATACCTGGATCAACTCCTCGACTGCGGCAACCACGCCGATGTCATAGCTCGACTCATCGCGGATGTGACTGGTGTGAAACGATCCTGGATATTGCGCAGCCACTTTCGCCAGCTCAACGATCTCCGCCGTCGTTGAATATTTGCCGGGAACGTAGAACGGTCCACTCGATAGGCCGAAGGCGCCGAGCGCCAGCGCCTTGCGCACGTACTCTTCCATCTGTCGCTGCTCGTCGGCCGTCGGTGCGCGGTCTTCGCGCCCCATCACCTCGATGCGAACAGCGTTGTGGCCGATCAGCGGCGCCACATTCACGCCGGGCCTATTTCGTTCGAGGGCAGCGATGAGGGGACGCAGGTCCGCCGGACCGCCGCCGTCGGGATTGATCACTACCGTGGTGATCCCCTGATAGAGAATCGGTAACCCAGCGGCCAACTCCGGCTTGGAGATGGCGGGGAATGCATGAGAGTGCGGATCGATGAAGCCGGGCGTGACGTACTTGCCGGTGGCGTCGATAGTGCGCGCTGCCTGCGCAGTCGCCGGCACGTACCCTACTGCAACGATGCGATCTCCGCGTATGGCAATGGTCGCATAGCGCCACGCCGATCCCGTTCCATCGAGCACCCGCCCGCCGCGGATCAAGATGTCGTACTGCGGTTCCTGAGCGAGAGTGATACCAGGTTGTGACAGCAGCAGTACGACACTTGCGATGAACGCGCCGATCAGCGATGTCTCGTAACGCATCAGGACTCCTCCTGAAAAAGGTGAGCTCGAATCGAAGCATTGCAAGTCTCTGCGAGCTCCAGAACGACAGGACGGCATCCTGCGCCAGCCTCTTACAGGCTGCATCCGCCCGCACCCACGGTGGCCGGCCCCCTCCATCTGGAGGGGAATGGACGAGACCGGCTGCTGATCATCGCGTTGGCGGCATTGCGCACGTGGCTCAGGAACGCGGTCTGCAGGGAACTGAGCTCGCTGTCGTTGCGGAATATCGCGTGCAGCGAAACAGTGATCTGAGGCTCGAGTATGCGGACCTGCACCTCATCGTCACCGGGATTCAGCGCCGTAAACGGATCGACGAGCGCCAGGCCATGCCCGAATCTCACCAGCGAGCGCGCGACCTGGTAGGTCTGAACCCATGTCGATATGCGCGGTCCGCGCGGCAGGTTTTCCAGGTGCGCGTGCAGCTTGCGGCCCAGCTCGTCTTTGATCGCAATACCCACAACGCTCAATCTCGCGAGATGCTTGATCGACATCGGTGTATTTACTTCGCTCGCCGACCAGTGTCCCTTGCTGGCGATGACCATGACCGACCCCTCGCACAGCGGCTGACAGTGCACACCCGGGTGCTCGATCCTCTGCAGCGTCAGCCCGATGTCGGTCTCGCGCAGCAGGATCGAATTAAGCATCTCGGAGGAATGCAGTGTGAATAGCTCGATCTCCACGTCGCTGAATGTCTTGCGCACCTGCGTGACCGCATGCGGCATCAGATTGTTCGCCAGCGTCGGTGTGCTGACGACGCGCAGCGCCTGTTGCGCCGAGGGTTTCAGATTCGTGGCGAGCCGCTTCAACTCGCTGACATCGTCCGAGATCTTCTCGATCCGGTTGCGCAACAGGGCGGCCTCGGGCGTCAATTGCAGTCGGCCTCGAACCCGTGTGAAGAGCGCCAATCCGAGCTGCCGCTCCGCCTGCTGCAGCAACTTCGTCGCGGCCGGCTGCGAAATGTTGAGCAGCCTCGCAGCGCCGGTGAGTGTGCCCGCCTGGAGCACGGCCTGGAACAGCTCGATATGGCGAAGTCGCATGTCTGCTTTCAACGTTGTCGGCTAACGTGATCCGCGGTGACCTCGCCCGCCTTGTTTCCCCAGGCATTGCGCACGTAACTCAGCAGGGCTACGACTTCGTCGTCGGTCAGTTTGTCTGCATAGGCGCCCATCATTTGCCAGCGGCGCGCCTGCCATTGCGGTGAGGGAGCGGTGTGGGGCAACTCGGGCCCATGAAGCGTGATGTTGATGAGCGACGCGGGATCGGGCGCCAAGGTGACGGAGCTTCCTACCAGCGACGGTCCGGTGGTGTCCGAGCCCAGGCCAGTGGGCAGGTGGCACGTCCCGCAATGGATGCTGTAGAGCAAACTGCCCGCGTTCAGCGTTTCTGGAGCCACCTGTCCGTCTGCCGGCTGTTCCCTTGCGGGCAGCGACTTCAGGTATACAGCCATCGCGCGGACGTCACCCTCGGACAGATGGCGCGTGCTGTTGAGAACGACTTCATTCATCGGGCCGAATACCGATGCGTTCGCGCTCATTCCGTACCGGAGATACGAGACCAGTTCCTCGATGGGCCAGGCACTCAGGCCGCTCGGCGCCGATGTCAGGTTCGTGGCAGACCACGCCAGCGTTTTACCGGCCGTCGTGTGATAGCTGATACCGCCGCTGAAGGCGAGCTTCGCATCCGGCGCTGCTAGAAAATTACGCGGTGTATGGCAGGAGCCGCAATGTCCCAGGCCCTCCACCAGATACGCCCCTCGATTCCATTCGGCCGACTGTGCGCCATCGGGCGCGAAGCGCCCTGCTCCGAAGTAGAGCGCTTTCCATAGGCTCAGCAGCCACCGCTGGTTGTATGGGAAACGTAGTTCGTTGTCCGGTGCCCGATAGCTTACTGGCGTCAGGGATCTGAAATACTCGTATAGATCGCTCGCATCCTGGTCGCTGACCAGAGTAAACGCGGTGTACGGGAACGCTGGATACAAATGTTCTCCGTTCGGGCGCACACCTTCGCGCAGAGCGCGAACGAACTGCTCCTTGGTCCAGTCGCCAATGCCTGTCTCGGCATCGGGCGTGATGTTGGTGGAATACAAGGTCCCGAAAGGTGTGCTGAAGGGCAGTCCACCCGCGAACGGCGTGCCTCCGGCATGCGTGTGGCAGCTGATGCAATTGCCGGCAACGGCGAGGTACTCGCCGCGTTCGGCGGCAGTCGACGAATTGTCCGTGTCCGCCGCCAGATCGGCCGCGGGCGACAGCAAACATGCGATCACTGCACATTGCCAAACCCTACGGGTGACGCCACGGATGTCGCGGGATTGCCCGGCTGCCCAACTGAGCTTCATATGGTCGTCGCGCCTCTTAGCTCAAGCATTCGCGGTCCAGGAGTTGCAGTACCCAAGGCGATTCACCGGCCCACCATTGAAGATCTCGCAGGTGCCGCAGGCCTCGCTCTGCTCGGATGCATGAAAGAAAACACAGCCGGCGCAAACCTTCTGCGTGTCGGCAGATTTCTCGATGTATGCCAAAGCGGCACGCGCGTTGATATCGCTACTGTTCAGCGCACCCGGATCTGCGCAGAGCTGCGCACCGGAGACGCTCTGCGCCCCGGACGCTCCGTTTCCGGTCGAGTCACCGCACGCCGATAGCCCAGTTGCAGCCAGGGCTCCTACCGAAAGCTGCAGCCCTCGTTCGAGGAAGGCGCGACGGTCGATATGTTTCATGCTTTCCGTTGCTTCATGGTTCGTCTGTCGCTCGTCGGACGCATGGGGCACGATATGTGACTCAGCCTCCGCGCGCGTCGGAGCAACGTCGTGATACGCCCGCATGACCGAACCTCGGACCGATCGGGTATGCATGCTCACGTGGCCGGCCTCACCAATTTGAATTTCTGTATCCGCTTGCCAGCCGACTCGGCGGCGAAGATGTTGCCCCGGGAGTCGAAGGCTGCCTGGTGGACCTGCTTGAGCTGGCCCGCATACGGCCCGTAATCGCCGAATCGCGTCACCTCGGTGCCATCGGAACGACGCACCAGCCGAATCTGGAAATTTCCGATGTCGGTCACCGCCAGCAAGCTCTGCTCGCGATCGGGCCAGAAGCTGATGTCGCCCACCGTTCCCGGAGGCAACGTTTGCGGGCCGTATACATGCTCCGTGATGTATGTGCCGTCGGCGCGAAACACCTGCATGCGGTTGTTGTCACGATCGCAGACATAGACAAGCGAGTCACGGGAGACGGCTATGCAGTGGACATTGCGGAACTGTCGAGCACGCGGGGCACTGGGATCGTAAGGGCCAAGTTTGAGGTCAGTGGGCGGCTCGCCGTAGGCTCCCCACATACGCTTGTACTCGCCGGTGTCCGCGTCGAAGACGATCACGCGACGATTGCCGTAGCCGTCGGCGATGAACACTTCGTTGCTGGCGGGATCGACGGCGATTCCGGCGGCGCCGCCGAGCTGCGTCTTGTCGCCGCTACCTTTGGATACTCCCGCGCGGCCGATCTGCATCAGAAATTCGCCTTCACGCGTGAACTTGAGCACCATGCCGTCGGGTGTGCGCCCATCGTCGCTCGCTCGCGTCGAGCTGCCCCCGACCCAGACATGCCCTTTGTGATCGACCGTGATGCCGTGCTCGGTGGAAGGCCAGTCGTAACCCTTGCCTGGGCCGCCCCAGGCGTGAACGACATTTCCTGCCGCATCGAATGCCATCACCGGTGGCGCCGGAACGCAGCAGCGCGACGCCGGCGGGGTACGCGCCGCACTCAGCTCGCGACTCGTCAGGGTGCGCGGTCTGTTGATGATCCAAACGAGATCCTGCGAGTCGACGAACAAGCCACCCAACTCGCCGAGCACCTGATTGTTCGGCAACGGCAGCTTGGGCCAATGCGGGTCCACCTCATAACGCGGGACCTCGGCCGTCGGCGCAGCCCCCCACGCTGCGCCCCACATCAAAAGAGTACTGCCAACCGCCGCATGGAGAAGCGGCAGTATCGACTTCGAACGCTGCATGGAAAGCCTCCTGTTTGATCGAGAAAGCGGAGGACAGAAGTCCTCCGCTTGGCGCCTCACATCCGGATGCGGATGCCCGCGCGATACAACCGCCCGAGCTGGTCGTACAGCGTGGGATTCGCCGCGATCGTTCCGTAAGCGCTGCCAGCAGGTCCCGGCGCCACGATCGGCGGATCCTTGTCGAGCAGGTTGCGCACGTTCAGGAAGATCTCCATGCCGAGTCCATTCACTTCGTTCAGCCGATAGGCCAGATTGGCATCCAGGAAGATGGCGCCTTCGATGCGGTTGTCGTTGATCGTACGGTGAGTCACTGTAGAAGTCGGACACCCACTGGTGCATTCGATGAACGTCGTGTCGTAGACACCCGAGGAGACTCCCCGTGCCATGAGCGTCAGGGTCATAGGGTCGGTCCGGTACGCGACGGACGCCCGATAGATCCACTTCGGCGGTCCATCGTTGGTGTTGCTGCCCGCGCTGTCGGTGGGCGGCGAAATACCGTCGTTGATATAGTTCTCGAGGAAGCGCGTACCGAGAACACGGAATGTCAGGTCGCCGCCGTTGCCGAGAAAGTTGGCCACCGGAATGCGATAGCTCGCCTCCACATCGACACCACGCGCCACGCGGCTTGCCAGATTGAACGGCGAGATGCCGATCTCGGTGATCACGCTCGCGCCGCCCGGCGCGGTACCGCGAACGATCGAGGCGCAATAGCTCTGGTTGCCGTCGAAGCAACGATCGACGATCTCCTGAGCACTCACGGTACCGATGGCTCCGGAGAGGTCGATCTTGTAGTAGTCCACGGACGCACTGAAGCCGCTCAGGAAGCGAGGCTCCAGCACGACGCCGAATCCGTACTGGTCCGCTTCCTCTGGCAGCAGATTGGGATTGCCCCGGTTGACGCCGCGATACTGCGTGTTCTGGTTGTTGTTGAAAGGATCAATGACGTTGTTGGTGTTCGATGTGCCGGAGGCAAACAGTTCCTGCAGGTTCGGCGCACGAATGTCGCGAGAAATGGTGGCGCGGAAGCGCAGATCGCGTATCGGCGCCCACGTCGTGCCCACCTTCCAGGTCGTCACTTCTCCAGACGTGCTGTAATCCGTCAGACGAACTGCCGCGTTGAGATCCAGGGTATCCGCAAACTTCGCGCCCGCCGCAAGCGGTACGACGGTTTCAAGAAAGCCCTCCGTTACGTGGTACTTGCCGAAGTTGGGCAGGAAGTTGCCCACGAACCAGCCGGATTGATAATCCGCTTGCACGTATCCCGAAACCTGCTCTTCGCGCCATTCGCCGCCAAAAGCGACGGAGACCGGCCCCGCCCAGGTCGCGAACGGCTCGCCGGTGATCGAAGCGGCGACCACATCCTGTTGCAGACGCTGATCGCGCTCCGGATTGCCGAGAACGTAATCGAGCGCAGCCTGAGAGTTCACGCCTATCCCCATGCGGTTGAACGGCACGCAACCGTTAGTTGGGTCGGTCAGCGTGGAGCGGCAGACGATGGCTCCCGTGTCGGGGTGGAACACCGCATCGGACGCCAGCGCCAGCCGCGCATTGTTCGAGATGTCGCGCGCCATCTCGTTGGACTTGGAGATGCCGCGCTGATAATAGGCATTCCACTGCCAGGCATCGCCGAAGATGCTGACCGTGCCGTCGAGGCCGACGACGTAACGCACGACATCGCGCTCGTTGTCGGTCTTGCGCACGGGCAGATCCGCATTCATCGTGCCCAAGTTGAACTGCGTGATGCCGAGTGCTTGCGCCTGAGTGCGCACCGTATCCGGCAGGAACGCGTTGTCCGTGCGGATGATGACGTTGCCCTGGTTGAATTGAACTCCCGTGTAGCCCAGAGACTCGGTCTGATTCCAGGACGCCTGCGCGAAGATCTCGGTGTTCTCGGTCAGCCCGAAACTCACCCGGCTGAACACCCCCTGCCGGCTCTCGGCGGGATTCAGTGTCTGCCGGTCGTTGAACTGATTGGTCCGCCACTCCCCGCCGACCATCCACGGATCCGATGGCCCTGCGTTGACGCCGTAATTGAATTGATAAGGTGAGCCCCCGGGCCCGAAGGCGATCCCTCGGAGCGCGGTGTTCGTGATGATGCCGCCGGCGGTGGCACCGCTCAAAGACGCATGGGATGCGAGCAGCCGCTCCGGCTCGCCGTTGGTGGGCGTGTAAGCCGGATTGTTGATGATGTAACGGCCGTTGCGGTTCCAGCTCCTCGGAACGCCGAAGATTCCGGACTCATCGACCATCTCGCCACTCAACAGCACGTGGCCGCGTCCACCCGCGAAGGGTGTGCCGAAACCGAAGCGCGCCCGCCATCCTTCATTGTCACCACGCGCGCTCATGCCGCCTTCGACCTCCGTGCGCAGCCCGGTGAACTGTTTGTCGAGGATGAAGTTCACCACGCCAGACACCGCGTCGGAGCCATACGCAGCCGAAGCGCCTCCGGTCACCACCTCGACCCGCTGCACCAGGGCCTGGGGAATGTTGTTCACGTCCACCGTGCCGTTCAGAATCGAGCCCACCGAGCGCTGCCCATCGATGAGCACCAGGGTTCTGATCGAGCCCAGCGAACGCAAATTCAACGCGTTCACACCGGCTGCGCCGGAGCTGATGCTGGTGTTCGAGTTCTGCGGTATCGTGCTGCCCACGACCGATGGCAGCGTGTTGACGAATTCGGCGAGATTTGCCGAGGGCGACGCATTCATCTCTTCGACGCCCATGACCGTGAGCGGCGTCGGGGCCTCGAAGCCATCACGCGCCACACGCGAGCCGGTGACGACGACGGTCTCCGTCGCTCCTGGTGAGACCGATGTCTGCGCGTAAGCGGCCGCTCCTCCCGTCATCGACGCAGTGAGAATTCCGGCGATCGAAGCTGCAAGCAGTCGTCTGCGCGCCGTCTCTCCCGGATGAATCATTCCCTCTCGCGTCGCCTCGATCTCAATCCGTTCACGATACTGATTTCTTTTGAGCACGTGAGTCCCCCTTTGTGATCGACAATACTTTTCTGTCTGTTATTGCATACTGCAATGCGCGTGCCATCGACGCGGCACTGCTTCTCCCCGCCTGGAACCTGCAGTCTCGGCTGCTTGGTCACATCGAACGCCGACGCGAAAGGCAAGAATCCGCCGATGCCGCGCGCCGCATCGGCTGATTTCCGCCGACCGCCTATGCATGCTCGGAAGAGCCGGCGCCTCGCACCGGCCTCATCAATCCGTACTTGGACATCTTTTCATTTAGCGTCCGGCGGGGAATACCCAGCGCCTCTATGACCATGCTGATCGAACCCCCATGTTCACGAAGCGCGGCTTCGATCAACTGCCGCTCGTAGGCCGCGACTCGGTCGGCAAGCGTCGCCCCTTCGCTTCCGGGGATGAGCGTGATGCCCAGCATCTCTCCGATCGTCTTGCCAAAGGCCTTCAGTCCCAGGGCGTAGCGCTCGGCGACGGTCCGCAGCTCACGAATGTTTCCAGGCCAGCGATGTGCGAGGAGCGCCTCAACCTCGGCGCTGCAAAGCGCTCGATGCGGCTTCTGCGCAATAGCTGCCGCCCGCACGGAGAAGTGTTCAAACAGCAGCAGCACGTCGCCCTCTCGCGAGCGCAGCGGCGGCAAGGGAATTTCAGCGCCGCACAAACGGTAGTACAAATCCGGGCGGAACCCGTCCGCCCGGCCGCGCTCTTCGAGGTCATATTTCGTCGCCGAAATCACGCGCACATCGATGGGGATGCAGCGATTGGAACCCACGCGCTCTACGACGCGCTCCTGCAGAACTCGCAGCAACTTCGCTTGCAATGCCAGCGGCATGCTTTCTATCTCATCGAGCAGCAGCGTGCCGCCGTTGGCGAATTCGAACTTGCCGATGCGGGAACCCCGCGCACCCGTGAACGCGCCGGCTTCGTGGCCGAACAGCTCACTCTCGAACAGTTCCTCGGGGACCGCCGCGCAGTTCACCGCCACGAACGGCGCTTTGGCGCGGGGCCCGAAATCGTGCAGGGCGCGCGCTACGACTTCCTTGCCCGTGCCGGTCTCGCCGGTAATGATGACGTTCGTATTGTGGAGCGCGAGCTCCGCCACAGCCTCACGGACTCGCCCGATGTTGGCGGATGCACCGACGATACGCGATGCCAGACCTTCGTGAGTGGCGACCTTCTTCGTCAACGAACGCAGCTTGGCGCGCAGCGCGCTCTGATCGATCGCGCGATTGACGACCGCGGACAGATGATCCGGAACGTAGGGCTTCTGTAGAAAATCGTACGCGCCCTCCCGGATCGCCGAAACCGCCAGGGGAACGTCGCCATGCGCCGTCAGCAGCACCACCGGGATGTCGGCGTCGAGCTGATGTATCTCACGCATGAGATCGAGACCGGTCTTGCCCGGCATCTTGAAGTCCGTGATCACGACATCCGGCGTACTCTTGCGAAACTGCACCATCGCGGCATTCGCATTGGCGGCCGACTCGACGGCAAAGCCGCCAAGCTCCAGCCACTGCGCGATCGATTGGCGAACCTGCTCCTCGTCATCGACTACGAGAATGGTGGAAGTCATTGCGCCTCCTGCAGCGCCGGCGAAGTTTGGCGGGCGGGAACGGGAAGCGTGACGCGGAAGACGGTGCGTGCGCCGAGCTCGCTTTCCACAGCAATCTCCCCTCCCATGTCCCGGATGATTCCATAGGAAATCGACAGACCGAGTCCCAGGCCCTGCCCCACTTCCTTGGTGGTGTAGAACGGATCGAAGATGCTCGAGAGGTTCTCCCGCGGAATGCCGCGCCCAGTATCGGCGACGGTGAGGATGGCCGACTCACCCCGCGTTGCCAATGCAACGCAAAGCTTGCGCCGCGGTTCGCCGCGCATCGCGTCGAGCGCATTGGACAGAAGATTCACGACCACCTGCTCCAGACGCACGGCGTTGCCGTGCACGAAGACTGGCTGGCTCCGAATCTCCAGGGTCGCCTCGATATGCTCGTCGGCGAATCGATATTCGATCAGCGCAACTGCCGAACGCACGGCAGCGGCGAAATCCGTGATCTGTTTCGATACAGTGTCTTTGCGCGCAAAGCTCTTCAGATGCTGGGTTAGCACACCCATGCGATGAGCAATCGAGGTGATGAGATCGAGATTCGATAGAACACGGCTCTTTTCGCCTCGTTCCAGGAGCACGCGCGCGCCAGCCACATACGTCGTGAGCGCCGCAAGCGATTGGTTGATCTCATGTGCGACGCCCGCGAGCGCCTGGCCCAGACTCGCCATCTTGGTGGCGTGGATCAGGTGCGCCTGCGCGCGTTCCAGATCCTGCTCCGCGCGAATACGCTCCTGGATCTCGGCGGATAACAGATCGTTGGTGGCAGCCAACTCCGCTGTGCGTTCCCGAACGCGGCGCTCGAGCACCTCGTGCGCGTTGAGCTTGGCGCGAATCATCTGTCGGCGCTGGTGGGTGGCGAGAAAGATCAGCGCTGCCGCGAGCAATGCCAGCATCACCGCCGCGGCGAGCGTCGCTGCCTGATTTTTCACCGAACGCAGCTGGAAAAGTACCACCATCGTCCAGCCGTCCGAGGGCAGCATGCTGGAGAAGATGACGTACTCACGACCGCGCCGGGCACCTTCCCCAATTCTTACGACCTGCTGATGCCGCTCCGTCCGCGCGCTTTCGAACAGCGGGTTGAGATTGTCGGTGTCCACACCGTACTGGCGCGATTCACGCAGCAGGTGCAGTTGTTGGGACGTGAGCGGCGAGATCGGCCGGTACTGCCACCCCGCCTGGTTGGTCAGAAAGATCACGCCGTTGCGGTCGACGATCGCGACGGAGCTGTCCGTGCTCTTCCAGTCCTCCTGCAAGGCGATCAGATCCACTTTGACCACCGCGACACCGAGCGTGCGGCCATCCTCGTCGCTGACGGAGTGCCACAGGAAATAGCCGGGTTTTCCGGTCGTGGCGCCGACCGCGTAGTACCTGCCGTCGCTTTTCCGCAAGCCCTCCTTGAAATAGGGCCTGAAGGCGTAGTTCCTGCCGAGAAAGCTGTTCTTGTCGAGATAGTTGCTGGTGGCCAGGGTGACGCCGTTGTCATCGACGATGAACAGATCGGAGGCGCCCGAGACGTCGGCCAGCGAACGCAGATAACGACTGGCCGCTTCGGCCGCCTGCGGCGTTGGCTCGCGGTACAAATCGAGAATGACCTCCGCCTGCGCGACCACCGTCGGAAGATAGTCGTATCGCTCGACCGTCGCATCGAGCGTGACCTTGAGCAGCGAGAGTCGGGCGTTGGCGACCTGGGCGAGATTGTCCAGCCCCTTGCCCACAGCCATCCCGTAGGCCACCCATCCGGAGCCGAGAATCAGCGCGGCGACCAGCAGGCCCACCATCAGACGGCGTGCCGCGCGTCGCCGCGGCCGCCCTCTCTCTTTGAGCATTCTTCCCCCTTCGTCGACGCCGCCTCTCAGCTATTCATGTCGATGCATGGCCGAGTCCTGCCTGGTATCGCGCATCGACACGTACACCACGAGTGAGGTCGCGATGCATGCCGTCAGGTAGTAGTAGAACCATGACTCGTGCCCGCTTGACTTGAACCAGAGCGCAATCGGCTCCGCGGTGCCGCCAAAGAGGGACACGGTAATGGCGTAGGGCAACGCTACACCAGTCGCGCGCACGCGGGTGGGAAACAGCTCCGCCTTCACGACCGCGTTGATCGAGGTATATCCGGTGACGATGACCCAAGCGAGCGCGATCAGAATGAAGGCCTCCAAAGGGCCTTGTGCGTTTTGCAGCGATACCAGCAGCGGAATGGTGAACAGCGTGCCCGCGACACCGAATCCGATCAGCAGCCACTTGCGACCGATCACGTCCGACAACGCGCCGTAGAGAGGCTGCAAGATCATCGCAAGGATTAGCGAGCCGGCGGTCACCATGGTGGTCTGATCGTCGCTGAGGTTGACCGTCAGCTTCAGGTACTTCTGCATGTACGTCGTGTAGGTGTAGAAGGCGGCGGTGCCACCCATGGTGAGGCCGACCACCAGCATGACTTCGCGAGGATAGCGCAGCAGCGCTCGTAACGAACTCTCCTTCTTCGCCGTTTTCTTCGCGTCGATGAACGCCTCGGTCTCCTGCAGGTTGCGCCTCATGTAGGCGGCGACGATGGCCAGCAGTGCGCCGATGATGAACGGTATTCTCCAGCCCCAGTCCATCAGCTGTTCGGTGGTAAGGAAGAGCTTCTGCAATATCAGCAGAACCAGAATGGCGCACAGCTGACCGCCGATCAGCGTCACATACTGGAAGCTGGAGAAGAAGCCGCGATGATTGGGATGAGCCACTTCGCTCAGGTACGTGGCGCTGGCTCCGTACTCGCCACCTAGGCTCAATCCCTGCAGCAGACGAGCGACGAACAGCATGATCGGCGCGGCGATGCCGATCGTGGCGTATGTGGGAGTCGCCGCGATCAGCAGCGAGCCGAAACACATCAAGCCGACGGACAAGGTCAGCGCGGCACGACGCCCGTAGCGGTCGGCCAGGTGACCGAACAGGATGCCGCCGAGCGGGCGGACCAGAAAACCGAAGGCGAACAGCAACGCGGCGTTCAGCTGCTGCACGACCACGTCGTCGCCGGGAAAGAACAGGTGCGCGAAGTACAACGCAAACGCCGCGTACGCATAGAAGTCGTACCACTCGACGAGATTGCCGATCGAGCCGACGAAAACGGCCCGACTGCGTCGCCGGAAATCGGCCATATCCATCGGCGTCGGCGTGGTCGGCGATTCGAGCGCGTCTATTCCCTGGAGAGGGCGATCGATTCCGTTTGCCATGTGCTGGTTCAGTGCCTCGGTGGTGGTGGATGGAGCGTGCGCATGCACGTTCGATGCACGGCGCGGTTGCTTCTGCAACAGACATGCCACGATCACTTTTTCCGCAGACGTTCCTGATTGTCCGCGCGGCAACTGCCCCCCGACGGCGGTGCGCACTGTGCGCCCCGGCATTGTCAGCGGAGTTCCGCCGACTGTCGGGAAAAACGTCGGCGGGAATCCGCCGATCTCGACCGACAATGACCCCATGCGATGATTTACGTAAGAAACAGAATCTTCGGTTGGATTGGACGCTCTGCCGTGAGAAGGTCGCACGCCTTGCGACCCCACGGGTTGCTGTTTCGTCAGGAGCTATGTCGTTTTTGGAATGTTAGCTAGCGTCCCGCTCGCAGCGCCTGCTCAAGGAAACGCCACGGCCCAGATCAGCGTGGCGATGCCGTCCATCGGGGTGCCAATATCGACTCGCGTGCGCGCATCCATCGCGAAGTACATGTCGTATGTGTCATGGCCGAACATGTCGCCGGGCTGATGGTCGCCGGCGTAGGTCCACAGGGCATATCCCTGGTATGCCCATTGCTTGCTCCCGTCCGGGCGTGTGTACACGTCCCAGTATCCTTGTGGCTGCGCATCCGAAGGCGCCACGAAAGGCGTCCATAGTTTTGTGCATTCACCTTCGCAGTGCGCGTTCACGCCGATGTCGCGACCAACGGCCGGCCGCTGCGGAGTACCTCGATGCAGGCTGCGGCCTCCGCCGGACTGATAGATGTGCCCGTCCCGCTTGTACAGCGTCTTGCCTGTGGGCGTCGCCCACACCAGCCCTTGGCTGCTCGTATGTTGGACTGTCACGCCCTCGGGCACGAAATGGCGGTGAAGGGCCGCCACCCTCCAGCCCTGCCCCACGCAGTACGCATCGCCTGCCTTGAGATCCTCAGCGCAGGTGTAGAGAGGCTTGCCCTTGTACGTCCATTGAGTTCTTCCGTCGTCGCGCGCGAGCGCCGAAAAATCGCCCTTAGGCGTAGCGAGCGCCGGAGCGGCGATGGGCTCCCACCGCCCGCTCTGGACCGCTTTTTCTTCCTCGCTTCCGGCACCATCGAATACGTACGCGGTGTTGCCGCGATAACTGATCAGTGTGAGCGCCGCTGCGTCGAGCACCTCCGCCACACCAAGTCCAGCAGGCACTTCGCGGGGCTTGTGCTTCTTCGAATAGAACAATGCCGGCTCCCAGCCTGGCACTGCCGGTTTCTCCGCCTGCGCCCCTCTCGATCCGCTGCCGCGGCGGCCGCCGCCGACGACGTTTCCGAAGCCGTCCTTACGTCGCGCGCCGAAACGAGCCTCGCTGTTGCCGAACAGCGAGCCCGGGTCTGCATCCTCGACATAGGTGTACAACGCTCGGCCCTGGTAAGCCCATTGCCTGGTGCCGTCATCGCGATCGATGATCGACCAATCCCCTATCGGCTTGGCATTCTGAAGCGGCGTGACCGGAGTGAACTTTTGCGCACACTCGCCCACGCACGTCGATGCTCCCGGAGTATCGTTCTCGTACGTGTACAAAGTCTTGCCGCGATGGTCGGCAAAGGCCACGTCATCGCGATAGATAACCGACGCCGTCTCCTTGCCGAGATCCCACCCCTGACCGCGACCGAGTGCTTGCAGCGTGATTCCCGGTGGAGTGGATAAAGGCCCGAGCGTTTGCGAATCGCTACGCTCGGGGGCACGGGAGAAGAAACCGGTAAAGCCGTACAGGCAGGTGCCGATCACGACCGCCGCAGCCGCGCCCGCGATCGTTCGCCCGGGTGATCGATACTTCGCTGTCATAGCGTCAAATTCTCCGAGTCAGAGTCAGGCTCAAGCGAGCAAGTCCGTAACGGGCCGCGTAGCGGTGTTGGAGAACGTGCCCCAGGTGCTGACGGGAACGCGGAAGCCCTGTTGAACCGTCAACCCCACCCGCGCGGCCGGATCACCCGACAGTGCGATATGCCTGCCCGTGCGGAAGACGCCACCACCGCTGCCGACGGTCATGATGGAAGCGTTGTCCATTGTGTGGGTGCGCGCATAGCCGTGATCCGTCTGCCAGAGTATGAAGGTGCGATCGAGCACCGAGCCATCGCCCTCGGGCATGGTTTCCAGCTTGCGGATGAAGTCGGCGAAGAGATTGTTGGCCCACAGAATGAACCAGGTGACCTCCCGCTGATAGCCCAGTTGCTCATCGATGGGCTCTTCGTGCGTATACGCATGCCAGCCGTTGGTGGAGCCCTCCTTGTGACAACCCTGCGTGTTCATCGCGACGTTGAACACCCGCGTCTGGCCGCAGGCCAGTGCATTCGCGATCAGGCTGCCGAAAAGATCGACATTGCGCGCCACCGTCCGCACTTCGGCTCCCGGCGCGCCTTGCTCAGTCACGCTGCCCGGTACCCGACAGGCCGGCAGCGGGGCCGGCTTCTCGTTCTGCATCGCCAGTTGCTGCTCGATCTGCCGTACGGAAGTGAAATACGCATCCAGGCGCGCGCGATCCGCGGCCCCCACGACGCGCATGATCTTCTGCCGCTGCTCGGCAACCTGCGATAGCACGCTCTGTTTTGCCAGGACTTTCGCCGAGGGCTCGAACTCCGCGGCGTTCGGATCCTGGAAATCAGGTCCGAAGATGCGCCGGTAAAGGGCCTCCGGCGAGGGCTCCGCCGGGTTGTACGCGGCGCCGGCGCGCTTACTGACGCTGGTCTGCCCACCGGTGCCGGTCACGTCGAGGGAGCGAAAGCGCGTCCGCGTGCCGATCACATCGGCGATGTCACTGTCGAGACTCGGCCCGCTTTCGCGCCCGGTCGGAATGCCGCCGAGCATGGCGATTTGCACGCCGGTGCGATGAGTCTCCACCGGCCTGCCGTCGAGAAAGTAGTTGGCTCCGCTGATGATGTTCATACGATGCTTGAAGCGATCGAACATCTTCAGCTCGATGTTGTTGCTGTAGTCCGGTCCGATCTTGTTCGGTACCCAGCGCCCCGGATTGAAGCCGAGATACTGGAACCAGGTACCGAAGATGTTCGGTAACGGCTGCCCGGTAGCGGCGTAGGCGGTGCCGGCGTCGTTCAAGAAGCAGTCGAGGATCGGCAAGCCGACCGAGACGGCCGTTCCGTAGAACGTGCCTCTGAGAACATCTCGCCGGGTTAACTTCGACTTCATCGTTGCAACTCCTTCATCGATCCTCGACAGCCAGGGCTACGCCACACGAACTGTCGCGGTTCATCAGTTGAGCGCGGCCGTTACCGTTGCTGACGCCGCATGCGCGCTCGGCGGTGCGGCCTGGTAGAACTCCGGACTCAGCGCGAGCTTCTTCATCACCGCCGGCAGCCGATAGCCGCTGCGCTCGAAGTGGTTCTGCAGCTCCCGTATGAAAGCCTTCTGCCCTGAGCTCGGCGTATTGCCGAATGCGTAGGCCGTCAACCGCTGAACGAGACACTGCGGAATTGCCGGGTTGTTGCGCACGGCTTCACCGAGGCCGGCGGGGTTGGCGAACTGCACGCCGTCCAACTCGCCGGTGGTATCGATCGGCACGCCGTTCTCGTTAACCCGGTACTCGCCGGCGCCATCGAAGTTCTCCAGCGCGAGGCCCATCGGATCCATGATCTTGTGGCAGCCCGCGCACGAAGGCACCGTCGCGTGCGCCAACAAACGTTCCCGCACCGTCTTGTGCGTCGGATCGTCGGTGTCCTGCACGAGGTTGAATTCGACATCCGGCGGTGGCGGCGGAACGTTCTGACACATCATGATCTCGCGCAGCGCCTTGCCCCGATCGGTGGGCGAGCTACGCCCCGCTGGCGAGTGCAGCGCCGTGAAGCTGACGTGAGTTAGCACGCCGGCGCGCGGGTCGTCGGCAGGAAACTCGAAGGGCACCCACTCTTCCACGCCGCCGTTGGGGCCGTCATGCGCCACCGGGACGCGGTAGATGGCCGCAAGCGAGGGCGTCAGAAACGTTTCTTTGGTCGTGAATATGTCGCGATAGTCGCCTTCGCGGGTGAGCAGCAGATCGACCAGCGTTCGCAAGGTCTGCTCCTGTGCGTCCTGCACCTCCCGCCGGCTGAACTGCGGAAAAATCGTCCCGTCCTTGCTCAGTGATTCCATTTTGTCGAACTGGAGCATGTCGCTGAAGAAGGCCCGCACGCCACCTTCGATGCGCGGCGATGCCATCATTCGCTCGACCTGCCTCGCGAGACCTCTGCGTGTGTGGAGTTCCCCATTGCCCGCCGCTTCCAGGAGTCGTCGGTCCGGCGCGCTGTTCCAGAGAAAGAAGCTCAGGCGCGACGCCTTCGACCAGGCATCGAGTCGATAGCCGCCCTTGCGGTCGGGATCGGGCTCCACCACCGGAACGCGGAACAGGAAATGCGGGGAGGAAAGCATCGCCGAGAGGCTCATCGACAACCCGGCATAGAAGTCGTCGAGCGCAGTGGCGGCGTGACGCACGGCCGCCACGTAAGCATCGAGTTCGTCCTTGCTGAGCGGTCGACGATGCAGTAGTTCGCCCGCTGCGGCCAGAAACTCGGCGGCACAGGCATCGTCGGGAGCATTCGCGGAGGCAGGCTCACACGGTAACATCACCTGGCGGTTCGCCATATTCACGACCACTTGCTCGGCGATTGCATCTGCCATCGTGTCGTACTGCTCCATACCGGCGGCAGTAACGCTGACACTGCTCGCCCCTACCGAGAGCAGCCCGTCGATCCGCAGGTCGGGCTCGAATCGGCCGCCGAGATCGATGGCCGGCCCGAAAGCATCGGTAATGATCGTACGGTACTGATCGGCCGTGATACGAGCGATCGACGCCTCCGGGGGCGTATACCCTTTCACGGAGCCCGAGCCGAAGACGCCCGCGACATTTAGCGCAACGCCTGCCGCGGCCACGCCCAGCGTTGCGAGAACGCCGGTCGCGATCCAGCGGAAGCGGCGCGTTTTCGGTGATTTCATAGCCGTTTGCATGGATCGCAGATACTCCAGGGGCGTCAGCGAGCTGAGAAGGTGTCGGCATGATCCACGGGCACCACGAACGCGGGCACCGCGCTGATCCGATAGGACGCGGAGATCGAGAGGTTCTGCCCTGTCTGCGGATCCGGGTCGGCATCGGCGGCCTTCTTCATTGCGTGCCACAGCCCGGGCCGGTCACCGACGATGCCGTTGTGGGAAAAAGCAAAGTAGAGCTCTCGCCACGGCTGGTAGCCGCCGAGCAGTCCGTCCAGCGAGCCGTCGGGTTCCACTCGGATCCGCAGATGCGTGTTCTTCAGGTTGAGCACCGGCGCGCTCAGGCCGTTCCACAGGATGCTGAAGGGTTTGTGCTCGGTGATCGTCAGCACACCGTCCTTGATGACACCGCGAAACTCATTGATGGAACGTGGATCCGGATCGGCGCGATAGGTCATGTGCCGGCGCGGCGTACCGTTTAGGTTCGAGCGCAAATGCTCCAGGGCGCGCTCGATCCGCACCGTGACTGCTCCGTCCTTGCTGAGGTCTTCGCCCTTCAGCGTGAGCAGCCAGGCCGGCTGCGAATCCCGCAGCTGTACCCACACCCATTCGCCGTACGCCGATGGGCTGGTCCAGCTGCCGCGAAAGTTCTGATTGCAGCCGAGCGCGCGAAACAGCTGATGGTCCACGCCCGCTTCGCCGGTGTGCGGATCGATGAAACCGTCGGGGCCGTCCTTGCCGTCGAGGTTGAACCCGAAAGCGTGCTTGGAACTGACGAACTTCAAACCGGGATCCGGCACGGCTTCCGGATGGGTCATGGGATTGACGGGTTGCCCGTCGATGACGGCTCGTCTTGCGAGGATGTCATTGACCTTGCTTTTGCCCTCACCGCCCTTGTCCCAGCCCGCCATCAGGGTTGCGACCTGCGAGGCCGAATAGCCCAGCGTTCGCAGAATGACAGCTGTCTGGCCGCGCTCGTCTTCCGGATTGATGCCCCCTGGGCAATCACCATCTTCGTTTGAGAATTGCTGTGCGAAGTAGCTGACGACGTAGGAACGGGTTTCCAAGGCCGCGGCGGGCGCGACACCCACCATGACCAGCGACACACCGAGCCCGAGCGACTTGACGAGCCGAGTTGCACTCACTGCTGCGACGGATTGCCGCGCTCCCGGCTCGATGATCGTCTTCTGCATCAGGACCTCTTCCGGTGTCTGAACACGGATGATGCTGGTGGCCCGCTTCATCCCTGGTGAGGATAAGTGCGCTTGAACCGATCGTTCAAATGAAAAAAACTACAGCACGTATAACTTCGGGTTGGATTCCAGCGCATGCGTGCGTACGTGATGACGATTCGTTTGCCTGCATCGATACGATCGACGGAGGCAGCCACATCAATGTACTGTACTGCTGTTGATCCCGCATCGAGTGCCTCGCGCAAAGTTTCGACCGCTCTTGCAGTTTCGAGGCCGCTGGCCATAGCATCCGATGAATGAGAATCGGGGATGGGGATGCTGTTGACGAGTCGCGGAGCGCGATTACGACGGTCGAAGCTTCACGACGCTCGTTGGAGCCACTCGATGCAGCAGCCCGCGAAATTTTTCACAACGCCAAGCTGCGACACCACGCAGGACTTCTCGCCGATGCGATTCAACTCTATTGCTCGGTGCTAGAAATCGAGCCAGGACATGCCGAGAGCTTGCATCTGCTCGGTGTGACGCTCCATCAGTGTCAGCGGCACGAGCAAGCCATCGATCTGATCGCGCGGGCAATCCGGATTCGTGCTGACGACGCCCACTACCACAGCAACCTAGGCAATGCACTTGCAGGTCTGAAGCGCTTCGACGATGCCATCAACAGCTATCGGCGCGCGCTTGCTCTCTGCCCGACCCTGGCCGAAACACACTGCAACCTTGCCGCTCTTTGCAAGCTCAAAGGCGCCCATGTCGAGGCGATGGCAAGCTATCGCGAGGCGCTGACGATCGAACCCGCCCTGGCAGATGCGCACGCCGGACTGGGTGATATCCATCTTTACTACGACCGGATCGCAGACGCGGTCGCCTGCTATGAGCAGGCGCTCGCGCTGGATGGCAGTCATGCCGCATGGCATAACGCTCTCGGCTGGGCGTTCCATCTGCAAGGCCGGTTCGCGGATGCTCTGCGATGCTATGAGCATGCGCTCGCCGTGGATCCTGGCCTCGCCGATGCCTGCAACAACATGGGATTCACGTTGCAGGCGCTGGGTGAGAGCAAAGCGGCGATCGCCTGTTACGAACGTGCACTGAGTGCCGACTCTGGCTTTGCTGAAGCAGCCAACAATCTGGGAAACGCGCTCAAGGAGTGTGGTCAATTCGAGCGGGCACTAGCAAGCTACGATCACGCGCTCGCCATCAGACCAGGCTATCCGCAAGCGCATTTCAATCGCGCCGAAATGAAAACCTTCGGGTCCACCGATCCGGATCTGCAAGCGTTGGAACGTCTGGCCGCGGCCAGCGAGCAATTACCAGCTGCCGAAGCCCCTTTTGTGCACTTCGCTCTGGCGAAGGCGCTCGATGACATACACGAGGTGGATCGGGCCTTCCACCACCTTCTGTGTGGCAACCGCCTGAAGCGTCGTCAGCTCGACTATGACGAAGGCGCGTTGACGGATTTCTACCGCAGGGTTCGCCAGGTGTTCGATCGCGAATTCTTCGAACGTCGTGCCGGCGTGGGCAATGCGTCGCAAACACCCATCTTCGTCGTGGGAATGCCGCGTTCAGGCTCGACCCTGGTCGAGCAAATACTCTCGTGTCACCCGCAGGTACAATCGGCCGGCGAGCGCCCCGACCTCGAACGCATCATCGTTCGCGAGCTGAACGCTTGTGCCTCGGATGTCTATCCGGAATCCGTTCTGCGCGCGACCTCGACCGACTTGCTCCGCATCGCCACCGCCTATCTTGCCGGACGGCCTGTCGTGCGGCCGGGTTGCAGCCGCATCGTCGACAAGCTTCCGGGCAACTTCATGCACATCGGTTTGATCAGGACGGTTCTGCCGAACGCACGGATCATCCATGTGCTGCGCGATCCGCTCGATACCTGCCTGTCGTGCTTCTTCAAGCTCTTTCGGGAAGGACAACAGTTCAGTTACGACCTCGCGGAGCTTGGCAGGTACTACCGTCGTTACGGCGAATTGATGCAGCACTGGCGCGACGTGCTGCCAGAGGGAGCGCTATGTGAAGTCTCGTACGAACGGCTCATTGCGGACCTTCCAGCCGAGGCGCGGCGGATGATCCGCTATTGCGGACTGACCTGGGATGAGCGTTGCGTAGATTTTCACACCGCGACACGCGTCGTGCAGACTGCCAGTGCCGTGCAGGTTCGCAAGCCGCTCTTCAGCAGCTCTGTCCGGCGCTCCGACAGGTACATCGAGCACCTGCAACCGCTCATCGCTGCATTGGGAACATGAGCACATCTCCCGCCATTCTCCGGACGGCGCTGCTCGGCCTGACTCTTCTTACCGGCGCGCAGGCTCAGCAAGTCCCGGATCTTGATGCCGACGTGACCGTCACGGCTCCTGCATTCGAGCGAGGCGCCGGCCCGGTGGTTGCGATCGACGGCGGCCATTTGAACTTTCATACGCTCGAGAATCGCTTCGCTCCCTTTGCGGCTCTGCTTCACCAGGACGGCTTTCGGGTGTCGGCCGTACAGGCTGACTTTTCCGCTGAGTCGCTGCGAAATATCGACATCCTGGTCATCGCGAATGCGCTGAACACCTTGAATCGCGAGCGGTGGGCGACGCCCGTGCATGGGGCATTCACCTCGGATGAAATCAAAGCCGTGGCGCGCTGGGTCGCTGACGGCGGCTCGCTGTTGCTGCTCGCGGATCACTTCCCCTTTGCAGGAGCGGCGGCCGGCCTGGCAGCGGCCTTCGGGATCGGATTCATCAACGGCTTCGCACTGGCAGTACCCATCGCTGGCTCGGATATCTTTTCTTCCCGATCCGGAACGCTGCGCGACGACACCATCACGCGCGGTCGCAACGAAGAGGAGAATGTCACCGCGGTGACGACATTCACTGGCTCGGCCTTCAAGGCGCCTCCTGGTGCACGGCCGCTGCTCGTTCTGCCCGAGAACTTTGTGCTGCTGCTGCCGGCGGTTGCCTGGCAGTTCGACGAGGACACGCCACGCCTTTCTGGCGCTGGATATCTGCAAGGCGCAGCGATGCGTTATGGCAAAGGCAGGGTCGCCGTCTTTGCGGAAGCCGGCATGTTCACTGCACAGAGGACCAAGTCCGAGCCAACCGTGCGCATCGGCTTCAACGCCACCGAAGCCCCACAGAACAAGCAGTTCATTCTGAGCACGCTACGCTGGCTGGCTGGCATTCTGCAGGAATGAGCGATCGCGTACTGAGCGCAGGTTGAAGTGGACGAGTCGACGACAGTGATGTTCGGCGCCGACGAGCACGCACATCACCCATAACTTTTTGCCATGGGACACCTTCAGATTTCGATTCGCCGCGTGCGCAAAACGCGTTTAGCATCACCCTCGGGTCGTTGAACATTGGCAAGTCAAGCAACACATGCGGGTCATCATCGTTGGAGCTGGAGTCGTCGGGGCTGCAACGGCATATTTCGCCGCAAAGCAGGGCCATCAGGTCACTTTGATCGACCGACACCCGAAGCCCGCGCAGGGAGCCTCGTTTGGCAACGCCGGTCAGCTCTCCTATTCATACACCGACACCCTCGCAGACCCGAAGCTGCTGCGCCGACTCCCGGCGATGCTCCTCGGGCGCGATGTGGGTATGCGCATCCTCATGGACGCTGCGCTATTGCCCTGGGGAGTGCGCTTCCTCTGGAACTGCAGCCGCGGTCGCGCCGACCGCGGTACGGTTCAGCTCCTGCAGCTCGCATCTGAGTCCGCCGCTGCGCTCGAGGAACTGCTCGAGGACATTCCGCTCGAGTTCGCACATCGCCCGGCGGGGAAGCTCCTGCTGACCTCCTCCGAACGAACGTTCGCAGGACTGCGCCGCCGCGCCGAGCTCAAGCGCGTGCATGGTGTGCAAATCGAAATCATCGACGCGGCCGAATGTATGCGGATAGAACCCGCACTCACCCGCTGGCGCGCAAAGATTGCCGGCGCAGCGTATTCGCGTGACGACAGTGCAGGCGATTCGTTGGCGTTCACGAGCGGACTGTGCGAACGACTTAGCGAGCGTGGCGCCTGCAATCTCAAACTCGACATCGAGGTGCGCCGTCTCGTGCGTCATCTCAACCGCGTGGTCGGCGTCGAAACGCAGCATGGTTGCATCGAGGCTGAAGCGGTCATCATCTGCGCCGGTGTGGACACGACGCGCCTACTGCGCGGCAGCGGCCTGTGCGTTCCCATTTATCCGCTGAAGGGTTACAGCGTGACGACCGATGCGGGCCCGCATCCGCCGCAAGTCAGTCTCACCGATCTCGACCGGCGGATCGTGTTTTCCAATCTCGGCGGACGCATTCGGCTCGCTGGACTGGCCGACTGCATTGGCATCGATCGATCCGTCGACAAACAACGCGTCGCAGACCTCGTGAAGCTTGGACGCGACGTGCTGCCGGAGTCCGCGTGCTTCGACACGACACTGGACTCATGGGCCGGTCTGCGCCCCGCGACGCCGTCGGGATTGCCGATCGTGGGACGCACAGCGATGAAGGGCCTATTTCTGAACGTGGGTCACGGCGCGCTGGGATGGACGCTCGCCTGCGGCACGGCGCGGCAACTCGCGGCTCAACTCGTCTGAGGCAGAGTCACCTCTTGTAATCTCCCACCTCACTGGAGCACGTCCAGGCGGCGAGCGATGATGGCCCAAGAAGTGGTTCTCAGCCGAGAGCCCTCATCCGAATATGTTCAAAAATACCGTGACGATGATGGCGTTGGTGAAATCGATGAAGAACGCGCCGACCATGGGCGCCACGAGAAAGGCGCGAGGGGCCGGTCCATAGCGTTCGACCAGCGCACGCATGACCGCCATGGCGTTAGCCGTCGTACCGAGCATGAAGCCGATGAACCCGCCGCTCATGACCGCGGCCTCGTAGTTGCGCCCCATGAGGCCGAAGGTAGGCCACAGCGCGATCAGTACGACGCACGCAGTCTGCACGATGAGAATCGTGATGAGCGGAAGCGCAAGAGTCGCAAGCTCCCACAACTTGAGCGTCATGAGCGCGAGCACGAGAAACATCGAGAGAGCGACCGCGCCGAAATGGTTGATGAAGCGATGTGACAGGCCGAACCAGCCGGTGACGTCGTCCAGGTTGCGGACGAGCGCCGCAACGAGCATCGCGCCGATGTAGGCCGGCAGTGTGAGTCCGAGCGCCTCGAATCCGCGCCCGAGCCAGGAGCCGGCCCACATGGCGACGAGAATGACCACGAGATTCCTCAAGACCGGCAGGATGTTCGGTTCTTCATCGTCCACCGCCGCCTCCTCCGAGTTCTCCAGCGCCCGCGCTTGCGCCGCCGCCGCTGCGCTCGACCTGTTCTCCGAGGCAGCCGGCGTCGCGCGCAGCCGATGTCGTTCAATGATGAACGTGCTCACAGGACCGCCGATGAGGCCGCCCAGCACGATGCCGCCCATCGCGACGGCGACCGCTACGGACGCGGCCGCCGGCACGCCCGCCTCTTCGAAAAGCGGCGCGAAGGCGAGGCCGGTCGCGGGTCCGCCGGTCAGCGTCACCGAGCCGGCGAGTACGCCGAACAACGGATCGAGGCCGAACGGGATCGCGACGAGCACGCCGATGATGTTCTGAAAGACTGCGAAGACGGTCGCGATGATGAAGAAGCGCAGCACCTGCGGCCCGCCTATCTTCAGCAGTGACAGACTCGCGCCGAAGCCGATGGTCGTGAAGAACGCGATCATCAGCGGGCTCTGCAGGGTCGTATCGAAGCTGAAGAGTGTGACGCCCTGACCGCGGGCCAGGAGGATAGCGAGCGCCACGAGCAAGCCACCTATCACCGGCGGGGGAATGTTGTAGCGACCCAGCACGGGGATGAAACGGCACAACGCATAGCCGGAAAGCAGCGCAAGCCCGCCGAATGCGAGTGTTTCTACGAGATCCAGTTCGAGCAATGATCAGCCTCCCGCGCGGCAGTACACATTCACAGTAGCAGGAGCCGATCATACATTTCCGCCACCGCATCGTCGGCGAACCTTCAGCGGGTATGTCGCCGTAGTGCAGATTCGCAGTTTACGCCGATTGCAGCCGTGGTGGTCGCAAATTCCTCATCGCGCAGCTGAGCGCAAGAACCTCTCCGCATACGCGTTCAAATTTGGTGTACTCGGCGGCAGCCGGAGCGGCTCGATCCGTTCCCAAGTCAACACAGCGGGGAAGGCCGAGGAGTATTTGTATCTCGATCCATGATCGGAACCGTGTGCGACTGAGGAACAGCTTCTCCCGAGTAGGCAACGTCGGCTTGCAGCACACTGAAGCTCGGGAAGTGATCTGCACGATCAGTCGTCATTCTGTAATCGAGAGTTCGGCGGGCGTGCATGCCGAAGCGACGTGGCGACCTATCGACAATCTGCGGCTCAGCGGCGGCCTGCGCGGAGACTACTACGACTTCGACGTTACAGCGCGCATCGAGGGTGTCAATGCGGGCACGAACTCGGATAGCGCAGTCTCACCGAAGCTCGGCGCCGCGTACATCATCAACGATCGCGTCGAGGTATATGGCAACTGGGCAAGGGCTTTCTTTCCAATGACGCACGAGGTGTGATGAACACTGAATCCCCGGTGCGCGGCTTGCGCAAAGGCGATGGTTACGAAGTCGGTGCACATTTCGAACTCGGTCCAGTGCGACTCACCACCCCCTATCGGTGGCCGGAGTTGGACAGCGAGTTGAAGTTCGTCGGTGACTCGAATTCGGTCGAGCCAGGTGCGGCAACAAAAAGTCGTGGCTACGAACTGGTCGGTTTCTGGCGTACGCTGGAATGGCTGGCACTCGATGCAGCGTGGACTGGCAGTCGCGCTCGTTACGACGCCCCCCTGACGGCGCGTACGTGGCGGGCGCGGTCGAGAACGCCGGCGAGCTGGGCATGTCGATGATCTTCAATCGATGGGAAGCAAGTTTGCGCGTGCGCCACCTCGGCGACTATCCGCCAACCGAAAACAACTCGTTGCGCGCCTACGCCGAGACAAGTCTCAACTTGCGTGGCGCTTGAAAGGCGGAACATTTCACGATCTACGCCGAACTTCTCAACGTACTCGATGAGCACGGCAAGGACATCGTTTATTACTATGGCGCGCACGTGGCAGGCGTGGACCCGGACGGCGAGCAGATCGAAGGACGCGTCAGTCGCGCGCAGGAGCCGCGCACGGTGCGCTTCGGCGTGAAGTACAATTTCTAGCGCCAGTGGCTGTTTCTCGTCCTCCGGAGATCACAGGTCAACCCCAACTCAGAGCGGCATCTTCCGACATGCCCCGATCGCCTGAAGCCCGGAGTTGTCGGCCAGTGACATGCCGAGGTTCTCTCTGGCCGTCTGCTCGATCAGCGCCACCTCGGTGCACTTGCGCCACTTCCCGGGCTCGTGCGTGTACGCCGAGCAATACATGGTCCGCAATCCGACGCCGCCGCTGAGCTTCGGAGTGAGCACCAGCGGT
>Ga0180215_1001227_pt1 | contig 29000 bp, 29 predicted proteins | sample eDN3rd37CBELigBY_FD_128871 | JGI IMG/M metagenome (GOLD analysis project Ga0180215, IMG submission 128871) | Enriched backyard soil microbial communities from Emeryville, California, USA - eDNA 3rd pass 37_C BE-Lig BY (version 2) (version 2) | ecosystem: Environmental > Terrestrial > Soil >...
AATTAATTTTAAAACGATACTCTTTATTTCATTAAGAGCCAAAGGCTTAAACAGAATAATTTCGTCCACTCTGTTCAGAAACTCTGGACGGAAATGGCTCCGCAGCTGTCCAAGGACAGTTTCTCTTGTTTCTTCAGATATATCTTCTTCACCAGAAGAACGTTCCAAAAGAAAATGGGAGCCGATATTGGAAGTCATAATGATAACCGTATTTTTAAAATCAACCGTACGGCCCTGTGAGTCAGTGATTCTTCCATCATCAAGCATCTGCAGAAGGATATTGAATACTTCAGGATGGGCTTTTTCAATTTCATCAAGCAGGATTACTGAGTATGGCTTCCTTCTGACAGCTTCTGTCAGCTGACCGCCTTCCTCATATCCTACATACCCCGGAGGAGCACCAATCAATCTTGATACAGCATGTTTTTCCATATATTCGGACATATCAATTCGGATTATTTGTTCTTCACTATCGAATAGTGACTGTGCAAGTGCCTTTGCCAATTCTGTTTTTCCTACCCCAGTAGGGCCCAGGAAGATGAAGGAGCCAATAGGGCGGTTAGGATCTTTAATTCCTGCCCTTGCCCTAAGGACAGCATCTGACACAAGCTGGACAGCTTCATCCTGGCCAATCACTCTTTCGTGAAGAATGCTTTCAAGACGAAGCAGCTTTTCGCGTTCTCCTTCAACAAGTTTAACTACTGGAATACCTGTCCACCTTGCCACAATGCCGGCAATTTCTTCTTCTGTTACTTCCTCTCTCAGCAGCCTTTCCCCTTGATTCTCGTTAACAGCACTTTCAAGATCTTTCAACTCCCTTTCCAAAGAAGGGATTCTTCCATGGCGCAGTTCTGCAGCTTTATTCAAGTCATAATTATTTTCTGCTTCTTCCAGTTCACGGCGTATTTTCTCAAGCTGCTCCCGTTTTTCCTGAACTTTCTGGATTCCTTCTTTTTCAAGCTGCCATTTTGCTTTCATGCTGTTAGCCTGGTCTTTTAATTCAGCCAGTTCCTTTTGCAGGTCTGCAAGCCTCTGCTTGCTTCCTTCATCACTCTCTTTTCGTAAAGCTGCTTCTTCTATCTCAAGCTGCATGACTCTTCTTGTAACTTCATCCAACTCCGATGGCATTGAATCGATTTCCGTCCTGATCATGGCACAAGCTTCGTCAACCAGGTCAATCGCTTTATCAGGAAGGAACCGGTCAGTAATATATCTGTCTGACAAGGTTGCGGCAGCCACTATAGCCCGATCGTGGATATTGACTCCATGATGGATTTCAAAGCGCTCCTTCAGCCCTCTGAGAATTGAGATTGTATCCTCTACATCCGGCTCCTGCACTAATACCTGCTGAAAACGCCGTTCCAGGGCTGGATCCTTTTCGATATATTTGCGGTGTTCCTCAAGAGTGGTAGCTCCTATACAGTGCAATTCACCTCTTGCAAGCATGGGCTTCAGCATATTCCCTGCATCCATTGCTCCTTCTGTCTTGCCCGCTCCAACAATGGTATGAAGTTCATCAATAAAAAGAAGAATTCTGCCTTCGCTTTTCTTAACCTCATTTAATACAGCTTTCAGTCTTTCCTCGAATTCCCCCCGGAATTTGGCTCCAGCAATTAAAGCGCTCATATCAAGGGCAAAAATGGTTTTATCCTTAAGGCCCTCAGGCACATCTTTACGTACTATTCTTTGTGCCAATCCTTCGACAATAGCTGTCTTTCCTACCCCAGGTTCGCCTATTAAAACTGGATTATTTTTGGTTTTCCTTGAAAGGATGCGAATGACATGCCTGATTTCACTATCCCGGCCAATTACAGGATCAACTTTCCCCTGTTTCACCTCTGCAACAAGATCTCTTCCATATTTTTTTAAAGCCTCATATGTTGATTCCGGATTTTGCGATGTCACCCTCTGATTCCCCCTAATCTCCTTAATCGCCTGCTCCACTTTTTCTTTATTGATTCCGTAAGCCTTTAAAACTGCTGCCGTTTCGGTTTCCGCTGCTGCAGCAGCCATGAAAACATGCTCAACTGACATGAATTCATCCTGATAGATCTTCATATAATTTTCTGCTTCCGCCAGCAGCCGCTGCAGTTTACCGGATATATACAATTTTCCTTGATCCATTCCTGAACCGGACACCTGCGGTTTTTTCCTCAGTGCTTCCTTCATTTTATTATTAAAAGAATTAGCCGGAATCTGCATTTTTGACAGTAATAATGATATCAGGCTGTTTTCCTGTCCCGTTAAAGCCAGGAATAAATGTGCTTCATCCACTTCCTGATGCTGCTCGCGTATTGCTATGGACTGTGCATTTAATAACCCTTCCTGAAGCCGCTCTGTCATCCGATTTAAATCCACTGTGCAACCTCCTATTTGACCTTTTTTGACCTTTAATTTTATTATAATCCAATCTTTTCATATGTAAAGTTTCCAGCAGTTTATTCTCAGTCTAAAAAGCCATCCGCAATTGGGATGGCTACTTTGTTTATACTATTTCCCCATCTTCTTTATCATTAATCAAAATCAAGGCTTTCTTTTATACGTCCAAAGCCGGTTATGATTGGATGTTTCCGGAAATTGATCCCCAGCTCTCATTTTAAGCATTTGAGGATTATTGACGTTACTTCCCGTTTCGCCAATTTCTATATAAATTCCATTATTAGGCGCTTTCTGGCCAGGCTTGAATTGTCTGTTTTGCCCCATGCTGAATACCTCCTTTAATCGTAAATCACTTATTATTATTTCCACTCTTGCATCTCTCATGAGGGAAACTATTGGCATCGCACAAAAGCAATGAAAAGGATATCACTTTACTCTGATGCCTTTTTTATAGTTAAATGGGTGGTATGAGATTTGATTATGGAGGATTTACTTGTGACTGATTTTCTAACATTGCTTAAATACTTGTTTTTGGGATTATTTCAGGGATTTACAGAGCCTATTCCCATTTCATCGAGCGGGCATCTGGAGATTGCCCAGCATTTTTTCGGGCTTGACATCAAAGGCCTTAGCTTTGCCCTCCTTGTAAATACAGCCTCATTATTAGCTGTGCTGCTTATATACAGGGAAGATATTATGAGACTCATCCGAAACGGCCTTGCATACATTACAACCAAAGATAAACAGGCGGAATCAGACTTTCGATTTATCATTTACTTGATTATTGGAACCATTCCTGCAGGTGTCATCGGCATTTTGCTCGAGGATTTTATCGATATGCACCTTGCAAATATAAAAACAGTTGGGATTACTCTTATCGTGACAGGACTTGCACTGTGGCTGATCCGCAATTTACGCGGACGGAAAAATGATGCTGAATTATCTTATAAGGATGCAATTATTGTAGGACTTGCACAGGCAGTTGCCCTGATACCGGGAATCAGCCGTTCCGGTGCCACTATTGTAGCGGCAATGGGGCTGGGGATGAAACAGGAAACAGCTCTAAGGTTCTCTTTCCTTTTATATATCCCGGTAAGCGCCGGCGGAATGATTCTTGGTTTTAATGACATTTTAACGGATCCCAATTTATCTGAATATGCGATTCCCTATACAATTGCCTTTGTTGCTTCACTAGTTGCATCTTACTTCTCTTTAAAATGGTTTATGAATATTATGGCTAAAGGAAACCTGAAGTATTTTGCGATTTATTGTTTTATTGTTGGACCGCTGGTTTATTTCCTATCTTAATGAAAAAGCCTTCTCTGTGCTGAGAAGGCTTTTTCATTATAATATCTCTGAAAGAATGGCTTTTTGAACATGAAGCCTGTTCCCAGCCTGCTGAAAGACAGCGGAATTATTTCCATCAATGACCTCCGCTGTAACTTCCTCACCTCGATGGGCAGGCAGGCAATGCAAAAAGACGTAATCTTTTTTGGCTTTTTGGACAAGATATTCATTAACCTGATAATCAGCAAAGTCTTTCAGCCTCTGTTCATTCTCATCTTCCTGTCCCATGCTCGTCCAGACATCTGTATAGATGGCATCGGCATTAGCAACCGCTTCTTCAGGGTTAGATGTTATCTTTACCTTTGAACCGCTTTGTTCGGCAAACTCTTGTGATTGCTGGAGAACAAAATTATCTGGCTCATACCCTATAGGACAGGCAATCGTGATATTTACCCCCATCTTGGCAGAAGCAATCATTAAAGAATGGGCCACATTATTGCCATCGCCTACATATACCAGGTTTTGGCCTTTTAACTCCCCATTTTTCTCTTCAATTGTAAGGAGATCGGCAAGAGCCTGGCACGGATGATAAAGATCGGTCAAGCCGTTAATGACCGGAATGTCCGCATGATGAGCCAGTTCCTGGATCTTTGCATGGGAGAATGTGCGGATCATAATCGCATCAACATACTGTGAAAGCACTTTAGCTGTATCCGCAATGCTTTCTCCTCTTCCAAGCTGCAGGTCCTGGCTGTTTAAATATAAGGCATGGCCCCCAAGCTGCAGCATACCTGCTTCAAAGGAAACTCTTGTGCGTGTAGATGACTTTTCAAAAATCATGCCAAGAATTTTGCCTTTTAGGATGGGAGTTTCTGCACCCTGCAGATGAGCTTCTTTTAATTGCTTTGCTTTTTCCAGCAGCCCCTTAATTTCCTCTGATGAAAAGTCTGCAAGTGTTAGAAAATCTTTTCCTTTTATATTTATACCCTTATCCGCAGCCTGAATTGAAATCATAAGACGCCCACTTCCTTTTCTCCAGTATTATTTTTAATGCCCTGCCAATCTTCAATGGATTTAACATCCCAATCGCCTGCAGACATTGATTTTAATAATGCAATAAGCGTTTCTTTTTCACTGAAAGTCAAAATTCTGTTTTTGGTTCCCATTTCTCTCATTCTCTTATCTTCTTCACTTATGCCAGGATTATATAAGGCGAAGGTTTCCTGGACATTCCAATCCATATTGCCTTGAGTCAGAAAAACAGGTACTACTTTAGCCTTATTAATATAATGAGTTAGTTCTTCTGTTTCTGGAGAGTTTGCAATTACGACACATTTGCCTTTAGCATCATTTAAACCAGCATGGAAAGACTTTCTGATTGCCGCCTCAAAATTTGGTGCGAGTGAAATGGCCTCTCCTGTTGATTTCATTTCAGGACCTACTTTGCTGTCCAATCCCTTTAAAGCATAATTAGAGAAAACCGGGAATTTCACACATACAAATGGGAGTTTTGCAGCATCCGGAATTTCATCTTTCGACAAACTATATTTCCCAAGCAATATTTTTGTCGCAATCCCCACTAGCTGTACGCCTGTTACCTTGCTGATAATTGGTACAGTTCTGCTTGCACGAGGGTTTATTTCAAGAATAAATACTTCTTCGCCGTTAACGATATACTGAATATTCATGAGTCCTTTATACCGGAGCTTTTGCACAATGGCTTTTGCAAAGGCTAGCATTTTATTCTGGACATTTTCTGAAAGATTTTGCGGCGGGAGAACGGACATGCTGTCGCCAGAGTGAACACCCGTTTTTTCAATATGCTCCATAATTGCAGGTGCACAGATATGATTTCCGTCTGCTGCCAGATCAAGCTCAGCTTCTGAAGCATGCACGAATTGATCAATTAAAATCGGATAAGGGACATCACCTTTCGCTAAATAACCCTCCAGCTCAGATGATGAAGAAATACGTTCCATCCCTCTCCCTCCTATAACATAGGATGGGCGGACAAGAATCGGGAATCCAATGTTTTCGGCTGCTTCTTTTAGCTCTTCTTCTGAGTGGACAACATCACCTTTTATCCGCGGAATATTCAAATCATCCAGCAGCTGATAAAATAGCTTCCGGTCCTCTAATGCATCTATGGTATTTGAGTCAGTTCCAAGCAGGGTAACACCATAATTTTCAAGTGCGGATGCCAGATTCAGAGCTGTCTGCCCGCCAAGCTGCACAATGACTTCTGAAATCCCTTCTGCTTCAATAACATTTAAGATATCCTCAAGAATTAGCGGTTCAAAATAAAGCCTGTCAGCGGTTGTATAATCCGTACTTACCGTTTCAGGGTTATTATTGATCATGATTGTCTCAACGCCTTCATCCCTCAGAGCAAATACTCCCTGAACGGAGCAATAATCAAATTCAATGCCCTGGCCAATTCTGATGGGGCCGCTTCCAATAATCAGGACTTTCCTCTTATCACTCTTTACTTGTTCATTTTCGCCAAAATAACTGGAGTAATAATAATTAGATTGTGCTTCAAATTCAGCTGCGCATGTGTCAACCATTTTATAGGCAGGCAGAATGCCAGCCTTTTTGCGTTTGTCCCTGACTGCTTTTTCCGAAACTTTCCATTCCAATGCAAGAAACTTATCACTAAAGCCCTTTTCCTTAAATAGCTGCAGCTCTTCTTTTGTTGCTTCATCAAGTGTTAAAGCAGAGATTTGCCTTTCCAGCTTTACCATTTCATTGAGTATATTGAGATAGAAATAATCAATTTTTGTGATAGAGTGTAAAGCTTGCAATGAGTAATTTCTCCGGAGTAATTCAATTACGGTAAAGAATCTTTCATCAGTCTGCTTTAACAGCAGTTCCTCAAGTGAGGTAACCGATTTAGCTGATAAGCCAGGTGATTTCAAATCATTCACCTTCACTTCAAGTGAATGGATTGCCTTTAAGAGAGCCCGTTCGAGATTCCGGTCAATCCCCATTACTTCTCCGGTTGCTTTCATCTGCGTTCCGAGTTTGCGGTCCGCAGAAGGAAATTTATCAAATGGCCATTTTGGAAACTTAACGATGACATAATCCAGGGCTGGTTCAAAGCTTGCAAAAGTATCTCCTGTTACAGGGTTGATAATTTCCGATAAGGTATACCCGACGGCAAGCTTTGCAGCCATTCTGGCAATTGGATAGCCTGTTGCTTTGGAAGCAAGGGCAGATGACCTGCTGACTCGAGGATTGACTTCAATTAGGTAATAATTCTTGCTATGAGGATCAAGGGCAAACTGAATGTTGCACCCTCCAATAATGCCAAGCTCGGATATGATCTTGATAGAAGCTGTTCTCAGCATCTGATACTCATCATCTGTTAAGGTTTGTGAAGGTGCGACAACAATTGAGTCACCGGTATGAACTCCTACAGGATCAATGTTTTCCATATTGCATATAGTGATGCACGTATTCTGTGAATCCCGCATGACCTCGTATTCTACTTCCTTAAATCCTGCTATGCTTTTTTCAACCAGGCATTGGCTGATCGCACTCTCTTTTAAACCGCCCTGCACCAAAGATGTCAGTTCATCAAAATCTCCTGCTATACCTCCTCCTGTTCCGCCAAGAGTATAAGCTGGACGGACGATAATAGGAAATCCAATTTCGCGGGCAAATTGGATGGCTTCATTTACTTCATGGACAATGATGCTTTCGGGAACAGGTTCGTTAAGCTCGTTCATCAGCTTACGAAAAGCTTCCCGGTCTTCGCCTTTCTTAATGGATTCAATGCTGCTGCCCAAAAGCTTCACTCCATAATGTTCAAGCACACCTGATTCACTCAGTTTAAAAGCAAGATTTAAACCTGTCTGGCCTCCCAGTGTGGCAAGCAGGCCATCGGGACGTTCTATCTTTATAATCTTCTCAAGGCTGTCAGCTGTCATCGGCTCAAAGTAGACTTTGTCTGCAAAAGCTTTGTCAGACATAATGGTAGCCGGATTGTTATTAACAAGGATAACCTTATAGCCTTCTTCCTTTAATGCTGCGCAGGCCTGTGTTCCTGCGTAGTCAAATTCTGCTGCCTGCCCGATGACAATCGGGCCGGAGCCGATTACTAATATGGATTGGATGCTGGTGTCTTTAGGCATAAGCGAAAACTCTCCTATTCTCCTCTTGAATCATGTTCATAAACTCATCAAAAATATAATCACCATCCGCAGGTCCCGGATGGGCTTCCGGATGGAATTGGACCGTATGGATTGGCAGGACCTTATGCATTAGTCCCTCAATTGACTGGTCATGCAGGTTTACATAGCGGGTTTTAAACCCGGTATCTTTTATGCTTTCTTCATCAACCACATAGCTATGATTTTGTGATGACATAAATACTGTGCCCTTCCTCATGTCCGCAATCGGGTGGTTGGCACCCCTATGGCCGAAGGACAGTTTTTTTGTGTTGCCGCCAAATGCTAAAGCAGCCAGTTGGTGGCCAAGACAAATTCCCAATGCCGGATACTGCTCCAGCACCTTTTTTAATTCCGGAAGGATGCTTTTTAATTCTTTAGGATCTCCAGGCCCGTTTGAAAGCACTACACCGTCTGGATTTAGTTTTTTAATCTGTTCAAAGCTTGTATTGTAAGGAACAGATGTAACCTTGCACGCTCTTTTCAGCAATGAATCCACAATTGATTTTTTAGCGCCAAAATCGATGACAACTATATGAATGCTTCCCTCTCCACAGCACTCCATTGTTTGCGAAGATACTTTGCAAACTTTTTTATCCTTTCGAAGCAGCAATCCGCCGGGGGCAGTTTCCGAAGAAGACATTTTTGCCGGCATGCTTCCTTCTGAACGGATTTTCTTTACAATTGATCGGGTATCCATATGCCCTAATAATGGAATATTCCATTTCTGAAGGTATTCCTGAAGCGAATAAGCCGATTTGTAATGCGAAGGATTTCTGCTTCCTTCATAAACAATAACCCCTGCCACATGAGGTTTCTTACTCTCAAAATCAGACTCATTTATTCCGTAATTTCCGATTAAAGGATAGGTAAACACAATAATTTGGTCCTTATAAGAGGGATCTGTCAATACTTCCTGGTAGCCTGTCATTCCTGTAAAAAAAACGATTTCCCCTTCTACATCCTTTTCAGGCTGATCCGTCAGCCATTGGCCTTTATAGGAATGGCCGCTATTTAAATGAAGGTATCCTTCCATTATCAACACCCCAAAGCTATCTGTATATTTATATAACCTAGTTAATTTTTATTCATACACTTGAAAAATAATACAGCTTAAACAGCTGATTTTGAAAATTCCTTTAGTGTGGATTGCAGAATTTGCACCGCTTCATCTATTTCAGATTTTGATGCTGTCAGCGGAGGCAGCAGCCGCAAAACATTTTCCCCAGCAGGCAATGCAAGCAAGCAATTGGCTCTTAATTCCTTTAACAAAGATGGAAGGGGGATATCTAATTCAATACCGACCATTAAACCAAGATAGCGAATCTCCTTAACAGCTTCAATCTGTTCAAGCGATTCAGCCAATTTGTCAGCAAGATATGCACTCTTTTCCTGAACGCCTTGTAAAAAATCATCATCAAATATTGTCTTCATTGTAGCAATAGCTGCTGCAATGCTGATCGGGTTCCCGCCGAATGTTGATCCATGGCTTCCTGGTCCAAATACTTCTTCCAATGCTTTTTTTCCAATCACTGCGCCTATTGGCAATCCGCTTCCCAGGCCTTTAGCTGCGGTTACGATATCGGGCGTAAGGTCAAAATGCTGAAATCCAAAGGCTTTACCCGTTCTGCCAATGCCGGTCTGAATTTCATCTACAATCAGGAGCGCCCCATATTCTTTGCAAAGCTGCTCAGTTTTTGTAAGAAACTCCTGATTCCCAATGTGAATCCCGCCTTCACCCTGTACAATTTCCAGCATTACAGCCGCTGTTTCCGCGTCAATCTCTTCCTCCAATGCATTAATATCATTAAAAGGAACATACTTAAAAGTCTCAAGCATGGAACCATAGCCTTTTTTAATTTTTTCCTGGCCCGTTGCAGCCATTGTGGCAAAGGTTCTCCCGTGGAATGATTGCTGAAAAGTAATGATTTTTTTCCTTCCCGAAGCTTTTCTTGCAAGCTTAATCGCTGCTTCATTTGCTTCTGCTCCGCTGTTGGCAAAGAATACAAGGTCCATGCCCGCAGCTTCAGAGAGAGTCTTTGCTGCAGCCTCCTGCTGATCCTGTATATATAAATTGGAAACATGCCAGAATTTATTCAGCTGTTCATTGATTGATTTTTGTACAGCTGCTGGACGGTGACCAAGATTGCAGACTCCAATCCCTGAGGTGAAGTCCAAATAGCGCTTCTTATTTTTATCAAAAAGATAACTTCCTTCTGCTTTTTCCGGCTCCACTTCCCACCGGGCATACGTTGGAAATAGATTACTCAAGTTAAGACCTCCTTCTTGGCAGATATATTCGTACCGTTCCATATGCCTTCCTCATAAAACTTTTCTTTTCCTGATACAATCATTACGCTATTTAGCCCTTTGCTGATTAGGTTCAAGGCAGAGGTAACCTTTGGAATCATTCCGCCTGTAATTTTTTTATCGTTAATATGCTGTTCAATTTCATCCGCGTCAAGCTGAGGAGAGAGGTTGCCGTCAATGAATATTCCCTTTACATCCGTTACAAAGATGCAATGTTCAGCTTTAATGGCATTGGCAACGGCTGCCGCCGCATAGTCGGCATTGATATTCAATTTCATCCCGCCTTCTGCAGCTGCAATAGGAGTAATGACAGGGACCAGGTCTTCATTAAATAACATTTCCAGTACCGACTGATTAACTGCCGTTATTTCACCAACCAGTCCAAGCTCATCCTGATTGATAAATTCTGCCTTTAGCAACCCCGCATCACTGCCATTTACGCCAAACCCTCTCAATCCATGCAGTTCGATCATTGAGGTAAGCTTGCGGTTGGATTGTCCTGACAAGACCATCTCTGCTACCTCCAGAACTTCCGGAGTCGTTTTTCTTAGCCCATTGACAAATTCATGAGGGATATTAAAAAGTTCCAGCATGCTGTTAATTGCCGGCCCTCCACCGTGAACAAAAACAATCTGGTATTCTTCCTTCTTCAACTCTAAAAGACTATCAAAGAAAGCATCTCCCAGCTCTTCCATTACACTGCCTCCGCACTTAATGACAATACTTTTCAAATGGCATCCCCCTCAGGTACGATAGCTTGCATTGATTTTGACATAATCATAGGATAAGTCACATCCCCAGGCCTTCCCTTTGCCTGCTCCCTGGTGAAGATTCACAGTAATCTGAATGGCGGCATTTGATAAGTACTCTTTTGCTTCTTCTTCAGAAAATGCCAGTGGAACACTATTTTTCAGCATGACTATAGGTCCGATTGCGATATCTACCGAAGACGGATCAATAGCTGGCTGGCTCTGTCCGATTGCCCCGATAATTCTGCCCCAATTGGCATCCGCTCCATATATAGCAGTCTTAACAAGGTTCGAGCCGACAATCTGTTTAGCAATCATTCTGGCATCGTCATCCGACTTTGTCCCTGATACCTCCACTTCTATCAGCTTTGTTGCTCCCTCACCATCTTTTGCAATCTGTTTGGCAAGACTTTCACTCGTTTGAGAAAGCATCTGTATAAATACATCCCAATCTGGATGGTTCGGCGAAAGTTTATTTATACCGCTGGTTCCATTGGCCATGACCAATACCATATCATTTGTTGAGGTATCTCCATCAACGGTTATCTGATTGAATGTTCGATCGGTAACCTGTTTCAATGCAAATTGCAAATCTCCGCAGTCTATATTTGCATCTGTTGTGATAAACGCAAGCATGGTTGCCATATTGGGATGAATCATTCCAGACCCCTTTGCCGAGCCGCCCATTGTAACGGTTTTCCCATCGATTACTGCCGAATAGCAGCACTTCTTCATCACTAAATCCGTTGTTAATATAGCTGTTTGAAAATCCTCTGAGTGTAATGCCTCATTGCCTGGCTTCAGCATCTTAATGCCCTCTTCTATCTTATCCATCTGCATATATTCTCCAATGACACCAGTAGAGGCAACCGCCACATGCTGTTCCTTTAAATTGAATTTATCTGCAGCTGATTTTCTCATTTGATAAGCATCCTTTAGCCCCTGGTCCCCTGTACAGGCATTGGCACATGCACTATTTACTATAACAGCCTGAATGAGGCCTTCTGCTGCAATGCTTTCCTGAGTAACTTTTAAAGGGGCAGCCTGAAAATGGCTTGTTGTATAGACAGCTGCACATTGTGCAGGAGTATCGCTTAATATAATTCCCAGGTCCTTTTTTGAATAGCGCAGCCCTGCATGGACGCCAGCTGCGGTAAAGCCTTTCGGTGTTATGATGCTTCCTGTCGGCAGTTCGGTTACTTCAGTTTGAGATACTAATTGCATTTATCTTTCCTCCTTATGGATAGAGCGGTACAAATCCGAGACCTGCTTTTTCATCCAATCTGCTCATAATATTGGCATTTTGTACAGCCTGCCCGGCTGCTCCCTTCATTAAATTATCAATCACTGAAACTATTGTCAGTCTGCCCGTTCTGGAATCCACATGAACACCTATATCGCAAAAATTAGAGCCTGCCACCTCTTTTACGGAAGGAAAAGAATTTTCAGGACGAATTCGAATAAACGGCTGTTTTTCATAAACTGATTGATAAAGTTCAAGAATTTGAGAAGAAGTGTATTCTTTTGTCAGCTGAACATAGCTGGTTGTCATAATGCCTCTTGTGATAGGAAGAAGATGGGTCGTGAATGTAATCGGCTTTAGAGCGGAATTCCATTTCATCAGCTGCTGTTCGATCTCAGGTGTATGCTGGTGCTGGTTTACCTTATAAACACGCAGGTTTTCATTAGCTTCTGCATAGCTTGTTGATCTTGAAAGCGCCCTTCCTGCCCCTGACACACCGGACTTTGCATCGACCACAATGCTATCGGGCTTTATTAAATTTTCTTTTACAACTGGTGCAAGACTTAACAGAGCAGCTGTTGGATAGCACCCAGGATTAGATATGATTTCTGCGGAAGCTATTTCGTCATGATGCCACTCAGGAAGCCCATATACTGCTTTTTCTACCAGAGATTCGTTAGCAGGAGTGTGTTTATACCACTCCAGATAGGCTTGAGCTGGGATTCGAAGATCACCGGAAAGGTCAATTACCTTTATATTCTTGCCTGAAAAATTTTCAGCAAGTTTCCCTGATACTCCAGATGGTGTTGCCAGAAAAACAATATCAGACTGGTCTGCTATTTGAGCTGGATCAATCCCCTGTAAGTTCTTGTCAATGATTTCATATAGATGGGGATATTCATTCCAAATGGGCAGATCTTCTTTCGTTGAATGAATCGATTTAATATTAAATTCTGGATGCTGTTTAAGGATACGGAGCAATTCCGCACCCCCATATCCGGTTGTTCCGATGATTGAAACGTTCATAATTGCTCCTTCCACACTTAATTGTATATTTAATCATTTATATACATATTTATGAATTTATGTTTCTCTTATTATAGAAACTGAAAGAAAAAATTGCAACCTATTTTACTGAAGTTTTAAAGATTTCTAATATTTATTTATACTCAGCACAGCTATTTCTGGATAAATTAAAAAACCGGCCTGGTCAGGCCGGTCTTTAATTATGAATGGCAAGTAATAACATGAAAAAGAATATGGCTGCATTCGCAATTTCATATATCCCAATTTTTTTAGGTGTAAATGATTTCCCATAAAATGTAATGGACCGAAAAAGGCTGGGAAGAAACGCTGCAGATACAATCCATCCACCTGCCAGCAGCCAGAGGATCGGTACCGCAGCATGAAAGATCCACGAAATCCATTTGAAGGAAATGTTTTTCTTTTCCCTGATCATTGATTTTACATAGAAGGTGCTTCCGGCAAAAAATGAAATGGAAGCTGCAAATACTGTCCAGGCCAGCGGTGTAATTTCCCCATGCGGCAAATAGCTGCTCGCAAGGCCTGCTATGGAAAAGGCACTAATGGCACTAAAGTCGTTACCCAATGCCCTATCTCTGTTATTAGACGAATAGCGTGCATTAATGATAAAAAAAGGAATCATAAGAAGTCCAAATATGATAATCGACGGCCTTGCCAGTAAAGGGAATAATAGCAGTAAAATAGCCGGAACCAAATAAATAATAGCCCACTTTGCATAAAAAGCCATCCTTTTTCTTTTAAATAGAAGAAGGCCAGGATAAGTAGCCAGATATAATAATATCCATCCTAAAAAAAACGGGATATGAGACCAAATAATATCAGATGCCGCCGCCCCGAGCCAAAATGGCAGGATCAGCATTGCCCAGGCTCCATGCTGTTTTGGCATAAATAACTTCATCCATAATACCTCCCCGCTGCTTTCTGCCAATAATATATAATTTTCCGCGTAAATAATAAGTGAAGATTATCACTGGTAAACAAATCGCCACAAAACGTTCAACTTTTAGAGAATTATTAAAAACAGCTCCAAAAAAAAATGGACTGTTTTGTTTAATTTTATTTCTTTTTCTTACTTTCGCTCACTAAATACTCAATAATCCACTCAGTGCCTTTGGGATCACGGATGCTGAAAAACGGAGTTTCCAAATCTGCAGCCTTGTGCTTAATCACTTTATCTTCCCAGCAGAAGAGTGCACAGATATTTGTCAGTTCCTCTATAAGGTACCTATCTTCATCACTTCTGAGCATGAGTGCTTTAGGGTATGAAGCCTTTTTATGACCTTCAATAAGCACTACATCAGGCTGCAGCTGCACGGCAATATTAATTTGCTCCTCCAGGCTCCAGCTTTTCTTCTCAGCTTGTAAAAGCAGTCTGCCGCCACCCTCAACAATTGAAGCGTCTGCTCCTGATTCAATATGATTGCTGGAATCCTTTCCTTCTGGGGTTTCGGGTTTGCCTCCATGACCATGATGCTTAATGGTAACGACAGAAAGGCCCTTCCCTTTTAATCCGGAAATTATTTTGTTAACCAATGTTGTTTTTCCACTGTTTTGATAGCCGGATACCTGAAAAATAACAGGTTCCTTTACCATGGCCATTCGCTTCCTTCATGGTCCTCAAGCAATAGCACCTCAACAATGTCGCCCATGCCATAGCCTCTAGTTCCGCCGGGCAGAATCATTAGTGAATTCGCGCCGGCGAGACTCATCACAATGTTTGATTTATCCACTCCGCTTGGCGCCGCAACCAGTCTGCCTCCTGAATAATTCACAGCTGTCCGGACAAATCGTGTAAATGGATTTGCTTTTGGAAACTCAGCCACGAGCTCTGCAGTTTCTTTTCTTAAATGCGGCTTCTCAGAGAACAGCATTTTCCGGATAATCGGTCTTGCAAAAAGCTCAAATCCGACATAGCAGGCAGAAGGATTTCCGGAAAGTCCAAACAAAAGCTTCCCTTCATGCTGGGCAACTGTAGTCACACTTCCGGGCCGCATCGCAACTTTATTGAAAAGGACCTCTGCCCCAAGCTTTTCGTAAATGCCCGGCAGATAATCAAAATCGCCTACAGATACACCGCCAGTAGTAATCAGTATATCCACGCTGTTCAATGCTTCTTTCACAGCATCGAAACATGTATCAAATTCATCAGGGAGCTTTCCATAATAAATAACTTCCGCCCCAGCCCTTTCAATTTGGGCTGTTATCATATGGGCATTGCTGTTTCTGATTTTCCCTGGCTGCAGCGGTTCGTGTACTTCCAATAGCTCTGTGCCTGTTGCAAATAATCCGATAACAGGCTTCTTTGCAACCGGTACTTCGGCATAGCCAAAGGTAGCAAGAATAGCCTGAATTCCCGGGTTGATTTTTGTCCCCTTCTTGACCAGTGAATCTCCTTTTTTCGCATCTTCGCCCTTGAAGGAAACATTGTCTCCACTATTATAGGAGCGTTTAATGGACATAAAATTCTTACCGTCTTCTTCATATGCTTTTGCCAGCTCGAGCATTACTACGGCATCACATTCTTCAGGCATTTGCGCACCAGTCATAATTCTCACAGCCTGGAATGGACCAATGTTTTTGGAAGTTACATGCCCTGCGCCAATATGATCTACTACCTCAAATACTGTGGGATTTTCCATTGAAGCTTCCTTTGTATCTGCTGAACGAACAGCAAATCCATCATATGGTGATCGGTCAAAATGAGGGACATCATGGGTCGCTTTTAAGTCTTCTGCAAGAAAACGACCGTTGCTTTCATTAATGGATATGTATTCTGCACTTCCTTTTAATTGATAGGCCATGATTTTTTTTACTGCTTCCCCAACAGGAATGGGAGTTCTTTTTTCCAGCATTATATCAGCTCCTATGTACTTTTCTTAACGCTTTTTCTATTTCAATTATTATAAACGTACATGAAAACTTATAACATGACAATCATCACACTTTCAGTTTCATATGTGCATGGTTTTACCCAAAGGCCGTTTTCGTAAGGTTTGTTGCTTTTTCTATATTATTTACTGAGTTGATTGTAGTGGAAGGTGCGAGATCCTCGAAAATGCACTCGCATTTTCTTCGTGCGGTGTTTACTCAAGGGAGCTTACTCAATGTCCTGCGGGAGTAGCGGGACAGGTGAGACCCCGCAGACGCGGAGCGTTGAGGAGGCTCACCGCCCGCCCCGCGGAAAGCGAGCAGCCTGGAGCGGAAATCAACGGACAACATTGATAGGCAAAGAACAACAATTTATGCGAAAATAGCCTACCCAAAAAACTTTATAAAAAGCCTGCAAGTGTGATGCCCGTCACCAAATTAAAAAGGAAATTCGTTTATTCTTTAGATAGTTCACAAGATAGAAGGAGGAAAATTCAATGACCATACATCTTACAGAAGACCGTCTGGTAAAAGATATTGTAAATGAATTTCCAAAGACAAGTGATGTTTTTAAACGTCATCGCATTGATTTTTGCTGCGGTGGAAATATTCCGCTGGTGCGTGCAGTTTCTGATCAGTCTGCAGATATGGAGGTTCTGATAAAAGAATTGAACGAGGTTATTCAGAAGGAAAACCAAACCGATGATTTAGAGGTTTGGACAGACAGTGCATCAGAAGACATTATTGAACATGTGATCAATCGATATCATCGTCCTCTTGAGGAGGAACTATCGCTATTAAGCCCGTATGTAACAAAGGTTTCAAGAGTCCATGGAGAAAGCCATGAGGAGCTTTTAAAAGTCCACCAATTATTCTTTGAGCTGAAGCATGAGCTTCTTGAACATACTTCTAAAGAGGAAGAGTCAGTTTTTCCAATGCTCCTGAAGCTTGAAGATCCTCAGGTTGAAAATCGCAAAGAAATCATCAGCTATATCCGGGAGCTTGAGAAAGAGCATGATCATGCAGGTTCAATTTTAAAGGAATTAAGAGAAATTACATCTGATTATACTCCACCTTCAGATGCATGCGGATCGTACCGTCTAGTGTATAAGCGGCTGGAAGATCTGGAAAGCCAAACCTTCATGCATGTTCACCTTGAGAATAACATTCTTTTTCCAAGATATTTATAAACATTACGATCTGCAGCCAATAACGGCTGCAGTTTTTTTGCAGTCTGAACGACAAAATAAAAAGCCTGCCCGCCTATGTCCATTTCTCGTGACAAAGCAAAGCATGCTTTTTTTATCCTCCAATATAGGACATTTCAATTTTTTTCCTGCTGGCAATGGTCTCTTCAGTCCGTTCGTCTGAATATCTGTCTTTTCTGCCGTTCCAAATATTAACAATCCGATCAGTAATTTCTTCATCCGTGGCGCCTTTTCTCATAAATCCCTTCAGATCATGTCCTTCTCCATTAAATAGGCATGTAAAAATTTGGCCGTTTGCTGACAATCTTGAACGTGTGCAGCTTGAACAGAAAGATTCAGAAACAGATGTAATAAACCCAACATCTACATCAGTATCCTTATAACGGTATCGCTTGGCAACCTCTCCGAAATAATCCGGATCTACCGGTTCCAATAAATAATGTTCCTTTAAAATGTCATAAATTTCTTTTTTGGTAACAACCTCGTCCATCTTCCAGCCGTTTGTACTGCCGACATCCATGTATTCAATAAAGCGGAGCTGTAAGCCGTTATCTTTGCAGAACTTAGCCATCGGGACAATTTCAGAATCATTCAGGCCTTTTTTAACAACCATATTAAGCTTGACGCCAAGCCCTGCTTCTTTTGCTGCCTCGATTCCTTTAAGAACTGGTTTGACACCCACATTGCGTCCGTTTATTTTTCCAAACAGCTCATCATCCAAACTGTCCAGACTGATGTTAACCCTCACCAGCCCTGCTTCCTTTAAATCTTTCGCATGTTTGGGCAGCAATACACCATTTGTGGTAAGACCTATATCTTTTAAGCCCTCAATGTCTGAAAGCATTTTTACAAGTTTAGGCATATCCTTTCTCATAAGAGGTTCTCCGCCTGTTAACCTGATCTTCTCCACACCAAGGCTTACAAAAATTTTAGCCAGCCGTTCAATTTCTTCATAGCTCAGAAGTTCATTTTTTGGAAGGAAAGCGAAATCCGGGCCGAAGACTTCTGCCGGCATGCAGTATTGACAGCGGAAATTACAGCGGTCAATGACAGAAATACGAAGATCTCTTAAAGGTCTATTCAATTTATCTTTAACGATTGTTTTAGCCATTTCGTTCAACTCCATATAAAGAGTGACTTAAATAAGCTTTCTATACAGATGTATATTTTAGCCTTTCCCTTAAAATAACAGAAATAACCCGGTATCTCAAATTAAGGGCTTCTACTATTAGAACATACAATCGTTTCAATGTTAATAGGGAATTGTTTATATAATAACAAAGACACACCATTTCAATAGAAAATGCCACAATAAAGACACAAAAGCCGGCAATGTTTTCACTATACAAATGATATTATTGTGAAAAAAGACAGTTGTTTTATGAAGGAGGATTAATATGGCTCGCACAGCCATTAAACCGACACATTCCATTGAGATTAAAGAGCTTCTTCATTTTGCAGACCGGCGTATGAAAACCTCCAAAGGGGCTTACATTTTTCAGGAAGGTATGGATGCTGCTGAACTTTATATTATACTTTCAGGCAAGATACAAATCAGCAAGATAACAGCTGATGGCAGAGAACTTACCTTCAGGTTATGCGGAGAAAATGAAATTATTGGCGAGCTTACCCTATTTACCAGTAACCCTAAATATTTAAGTAGCTGTGATAAAAAAAGATGTCCTGGAAAAGGAGATATTTAATAATAGCACATTGGCTTATGAATTTATGAAATGGATGAGCGACCACTTTCGTAATACTCAGACCAAATTTAGAGATCTCGTCCTTAACGGAAAAAAAGGTGCCCTGTATTCAACCCTTATCAGAATGACTAACAGCTATGGCATAAAAGTTAAGGATGGCATACTCATTGATCTGCCCCTTACGAATCAAGATCTTGGGAATTTCTGCGGCACATCCAGGGAAAGCACCAACCGGATACTGGGTGAACTGAAAAAAGACAGCATCATTACCATTCTAAATGGAAAAATCACAGTCAAAGATCTTGAATATTTAAAAAATGAAATAGGCTGTGAAAACTGCCCTGCCGTATATTGCAGCATCGAGTAGGAGTGCATCCGAACGGCACTCCCTTTCTTTTATGATTTTGCCGCTTTCTTTCTAAGTGCCTTTGGAATATAAACACAAAACGGCTCGCTTTCCATATAATCCCCTGTCATGGCAAATGCCCGTGACCTGGATCCCCCGCATACATAACGGAACTCGCATTGTCCGCATTTCCCTTTATATTTATCAGGATTTCTGAGGTCTTTAAAAATTGGCGATTCCCTGTATATTTCAGCAAGTGGCTGTTCCCTTACATTCCCTGCTTTAACAGGCAGAAGCCCGCTAGGATAAACATCCCCAATATGTGAAATGAAAACAAATCCATTTCCGTCATTCACACCTTTAGGAGCCCTGCCTAAACCATCTATAGAACCCGTTAGCCCTTGCTGTGTAAGTGCATCGAGATATTGAATGTCCTCATTCTGAGCCTTCGCTTCCTTCATTTTTTGCTGAATGACCACTCGGCGGTAATGCTGGGCAGCTGTTGTCTTGATATCGAAAGTAACTTTTTTGCTTAAGTTATACAGCCATGTAAATACCATCTCATGTTCAACCGGAGAAATCATATCTGTTTCCTGCCCTCTCCCTGTTGGGACGAGGAAGAACACACTCCAAAGAACACATTTGAGTTCTTCTACAACTTTAGCCATTTCCTCAAGATAATCGATATTATAACGCGAAATAACTGTATTAATCTGGACTGGAATTTCAAGCTCGTGCAAATATTTAATCCTTTCGATCGTTAAATCAAAGGAACCGGCAGTACCTCTAAAATGGTCATGGATTTCCGCTTTTGGCCCATCAAGGCTGAAATCCCATCGAGCTAAGCCGACCTCTTTGGCTTTTTCAATAGCTTCTTTTGTTACATTCGGTGTCGCACTGGGCGTCATTGACACACGCACGCCTTTTTTTACAGCATATTCGGCAATGTCGAATACATCCTGCCTCATTAATGGATCACCACCCGTAAAAACAAGCATAGGGTTGTTCATTTCCTTGATTTGGTCAATCAAATACTTCCCTTCATCAAAGGAAAGCTCTCGCGGATCTCTCCTGTATTGCGCTTCCGCACGGCAATGCAGACATTTTAGCTGGCATGCCCTTGTTAATTCCCATATCACAATAAAAGGGTCTTTATTAAAATCTCTATCAAATCCCATTTGAGATGCCTCCTTAACAGCCACAGGTCCTGGATGTTTCATCAACGCAATTTTGTCTTTCCATCGTTAGTATAGGATAATCGGCATGTTAAATAAGTGAACTACCTCACATACAATGCTCATTTTCAAAGAATTTACAGAGATGTGTTCAAAGGAATTAAAGCAAGGGCATAAAAAAACAGCAGGAAAATAATCCTGCTGTTTTTAAGATTCAATCTTATTGTACGCCAAGTGCAATTTTTGCATAGCGGGACATTCTGTCTTTAGACCAAGGCGGGTTCCAGACAATGTTCACTTCAGTGTCCTTTACTTCGGGAATATCAGCCAATGCTGACTTTACTTGCTCAACAATTGTTCCTGCCAAAGGACACCCCATGGAAGTAAGAGTCATATCTACCACGGCTTTACCTTCCTCTTCCATTTTCACATCATATACTAAGCCTAAGTTCACAATATCTATCCCCAGCTCCGGGTCAACAACAAGTTCAAGTGCACCCATGATGCTGTCTTTTAAATCCTGGTCCATTTCTGCAGCACTCCTTCATTATTTACTTTATCTTTATCTTAACAAATATTTAAATGAATTGAAAAAATGTTGGTTATAGATGTTCCCCAAACCATTTAACCGTTTCCAGCAGCCCTTCCCTGCTTACTTTGTGCCCCGCCTGTTCATCTGATATAAACATGAGGTTTTCAGGTGAGTCACTATATAAGGGCTGGATGGTCTCATAAAATTGGTATGTATAGGAATAAGGCACAACCGGGTCTTTTTTGCCATGCCAGAACATAAGCGGCCTTCCTCCAAGTTTTTCAGGCTGAAGACTTAGATCCCGCTCCCTTAAGGTCCCCAGCAGATCTGCTAGTTCTTCGCTGGAAAGCGGAATTTTAATATTATTCTTCTTCAATTCATCCAGCTGAAGCTGAGCAAATTTTTCATAATACGGCATACCCATAAGGCTTACTGCAGCTTTGACCCACTCATACTGGGTCAAGGCGCCCAAAGTGACTATTCCTCCCATGGAGGTGCCCACAAGCCCTATTCTTCCCTTGTCGATCAGATCTGCATCCTCATAGACATCCCTGATTATGTTCAATTCCGCAATTGTATTTAGAACAATATCCCATAGCCTGAAATTTAAATCGCTGCCTGATAAACCTTCAGATCTTTCCCCATGAAGCAAGGTGTCTGGAAGCACCACCCTGAACCCTTTTTCAGCTAGCAGATAGGCATAATGCAGATTATGTTCTTTGGCACTCGTAAAGCCATGAACGAAAATAATAAAAGGCAAGCGTTCCCCTTTTACTTCCTGTCTGGCCAGTTCAAGAACAGGAATTTCTTTGATATGCTTATGTTCAATAACAACCACAGTTCTTCCTCCTAAATCTGTTAGGGCACAAGTGAATTTTTTTACAAAATTATAATAATATTGATAACATATATGTATAAAATGATTTTGTAAAAGCTTACGCTCTTGTTTTGATGTAAATTCTTTCTATATTTTCAGTTTAACATGTAGACTTTTTTTTTCCAAAACCTTTACACTTAAAAGAAAAGCGGGGCATACTTCAAGATAAGCAATTGGCTGCAGTGCGTAAACTGCAGTTAAATTCTTATAAAAAAGTGCTGAGCGCTTAGAAGGAGATCTTATGGCAGAAAAACATTTAATTGCACTGGACCTTGATGGAACATTATTAAAAGATGACAAAACCATCTCAGCTAAAACTAAAATGATTATTCAAAAGGCACGCGAACAAGGACATGAAGTGATGATTGCCACCGGAAGGCCATTTCGCTCCAGCGAAATTTATTATCGTGAAATGGGATTGACTACGCCAATTGTCAATTTCAATGGTGCTTACATACATCATCCTAAAGATCATAATTGGGGAGTTTATCATACACCTCTGCAAATGGACGTTGCAAAGGAAATTGTAGAAGCCGTTAATAGCTATACAGTGCATAATATTGTAGCAGAAGTTATAGATGATGTTTACCTGCATTACCATGATGAAAAGCTTCTGGATATCTTCGGTTTTGGCGATCCCAAAATTACGACTGGAGATTTACGCAATTATCTTAATGATAATCCGACAAGCATGCTGATCCACACAGATGAAGAACATGTAAAAACAATTAGAGCCCATCTTTCCGAAGTCCATGCCGAAGTGATTGATCACCGTCGCTGGGCGGCTCCATGGCATGTCATTGAAATCGTAAAAACAGGGCTGAATAAAGCTGTTGGCCTCCAAAAAGCAGCTGATTACTTCCAAATACCGCCTGAGCGGATCATAGCTTTCGGTGATGAAGACAATGATCTTGAAATGCTTGAATATGCAGGCTACGGGATTGCCATGGGCAATGCTATTGACCAGGTGAAAAATATTGCCAATGAAGTCACCTTAACCAACGAGGAGGATGGAATCGGAATCTATTTAAATGAATTATTAAACCTTAAAGCACTATAAGCAAATGACCAAAAGAAATTTAATGGCAACCAGTCCTTTAAATTCCCTTTTTAAATCATTCCTATAGAGCATACTAAAGGATGGAGCAGCACAATGCTGCTTTAAACTCTTTCATGGAGGGGATTCGAATGGGTAAACGTAATAAATCAAAACGCTTCGTACAACAGGGTGTTGATACTGTTAGTAAGCATGATGAACGTATCCCGTACCACATGACCTATGCAGAGGCGGAAGCCCAAAAATTAGCTAATGTGAAAGAATCATCCCTCGGAGGAATATAACGATGGGAAACAGATTATTTCAGGAAGCCAGAAAATATGTGGAAATAGCTAAAAGTTCTGCAGGCGAAGAAACTGTTTCCCGTGCGAAAAATGCTTTAAGTTCCGCGTTTGCCAATTCCACGGCGGCTGAACAGGCACAGCTGCGGGAGATGCAGCAGGAGCTTGAGCAATATTCGCAGAATCGCTAAAAAGAAGCTGGCAGCCTCGATGGCTGCCAGCTTCTTTTTTACCTCCTTTCCAGGATAACAGGAAAGGGATTTATAATATGTCCGTCATTATGGCTTTTTTCATATAAATGCAAAATCACTGATCCGTTTTCAGGCAATTTATCAGCAGGAATGCTTACTTTTATATTATAGTTCTCCCAGTTATTTGAAAGAGCTGATACTCCCTTTTCAGGCAGCAGTTCATTATGGCCATCTTCAACTGTATACCATAGCTTTCCGTTTTTTGGACGCCCTTCAATTGATACTGAATATAAGCCATTCTCTCCAGTAACCTTAACATGGCGAAAGGCAGGATTTTGTCCTGGGATATAGACAGAGGCTTCTGATTCCGCTTTGGTCTCCAGTTCTTTGCCATTTAAGTTTGATGCCAAAAGCCTGGCTTTTACAATGTACTCCCCTTCCTTTACTCTTTTGCCATTGTGCCGATAATCCCACTGCTCTTTCCACACCTTGAATTCATCCGGTTTGACGGCAATGGTCTGTATAGCTTGTAAAAATGCTTTACCTTCTGAAGAGGAATATACCATTTCGCCATTTTGATTTAATATATTTACTTCGTAAAATTGGGAAGTCCTAAACTCAAAACTTAGCGGGTAATTGGCAGTATTCCTCAGAAGCAATTCTATCTCCATTGTTTCCGTTCCTGCTTGAGGCATTACTTTAAAATCAAATGGCATTTCCTTTTTAGAAGCTTCAAAACTTTGCAAAGGCATAGTGAAGATAATCAGAGCAGCAGCAGTCAAAAGCCGAAGCATCCCTTCATCCCTCCATTCATTTAATCCCTGCGGAAGAAACCATAAACACCAGCGGTTTGGACAATATTTGTAAAGGCATTCGGATCTACTTCTTTAATAATTCTTTCAAGGTCGAATAACTCATAACGGGTGATGACAATCATCATCATTTCCTTGTTTTCATTTGTAAAAGCCCCCTTTGCCGGAATGGTTGTAATTCCCCTGACCAGATGGTCATGGATGGCTTTTTTCATTTCTTCCGATTTTTTCGTTATAATTAATGCTGTCAGTTTCTCATGTCTTGTATGAATGGCATCAATGACCCTGGTTGAGGCATAAAGGGTAACAAGAGTGTATAAAGCTTTTTCCCATCCATACAAAAAGCCAGCTGTTATTATAATAATGGCGTTAAGTGTGAAAAAATATGTACCGACAGGCTTGTCTTTCATTCGGGACAATACCATTGCGATGATATCCATTCCTCCTGTGGAAGCCCCCCATTTCAGTGTTATCCCTACGCCAACAGCCGCAATCACACCTCCAAAAACGGCATTAAGCAAAATATCTTTTGAAACATGAATTACCGGTATGATTTCCAAGAAAAATGACATTAAGAATACGCTTAGAAAACTGTAAATAGTAAAAGACCTTCCAACCTTCTTCCAGGCTAAAATGGTTACAGGAATATTTAGAATGAACAGCAGAATTCCTGTTGATCCAAAATCCCCAAGAATGCTTGATAATAGCTGTGCCACACCTGTAAAACCGCTCGCATATACATTGGCAGGTATCAGAAAAAAATTCATCGCAATTGCGTTCAATATCGCGCCAATCAAAACAATAAATACTTTCTTAGTTTCTAACCAAACCATTTTTTACCCCCTGAATTTTTTTATTATTTTCTTTACCCAGTAAAGTGAATCTTCAATCAGCGGGGGATTTTTCCCCGCTGATTGTTAGTTGAGGCACACAGCACAAGGAAGGCTTCGTCAGCATAATCATCAACCAAAAGCTGCAGCTTATGGGAGGAAGCGGGTCACAAAGACGTTTTCACAGCATACGGGCAGTTTGCCCCCCGCTTATATCCCCTTCTATTCCTTTGATTCTGAAAGTAAGAGTCTTACTGCCCGTTGGACTTGCGAAAAGTGTCATTTTCAACACAATTCATTGTTTTTTCTCCTTGATTTCTATAAACTTAATTCATATAGTTTGAAAGCAGGTGAAAGAAAATGTCAGTAAAAATTTTAGCTGACAGTGCGTGTGATCTGCCGCTAAGCTTCTATGAAGAAAATGGCGTCACACTTTTCCCATTAAAGGTTCAACTGAATGATACAGAATATGAAGATTTAGTCACCATAGAACCTAAGGATGTTTATGATGCTATCCGTGAGGGCCAGGTGCCTAAAACATCTCAGGTATCCCCTCTCCATTTTGAGGAAACGTTCATGAAGATGGCAGAACAAAATGAAGACGGCATTTATGTTTCTTTTTCCTCCGGACTCTCAGGTACATACCAGACCGCTGTAATGATTTTGGAGCAAGTAAAAGAGAAATACCCGGATTTCAAATTATCCATTATCGATTCTAAGGCGGCTTCATTGGGATATGGATTAATCGTTAAGGCAGCGGCTGCTAACGCACAATCAGGCGCATCCAAGGAAGACATACAGCAAGATATCGAACTTCGATGCCGGCACCTCGAGAGTTTATTCACTGTAAATGATCTCGAATACCTGGCAAAAGGCGGCCGTGTTTCTAAAGCTTCCGCATTTCTAGGCGGACTTTTGAACATTAAACCTCTGCTAACTGTAGAAGATGGCAAACTTGTACCGATTGAGAAACTGCGCGGCAAGAAAAAGCTTCTTCGCCGCATCATTGAGCTGATGAAAGAAAATGGGACTTCGTTTGAGAATCAGACGGTCGGCATCAGCCATGCTGATGATGAAGACACAGCTCTTGAAATGCAAAAATTAATCCTGGAAGAGCTAAAAGCCAAAGAAGTCTATATTACATCCATAGGCTCTGCAATCGGGTCCCATACGGGTCCAGGAACAATTGCGATTTTCTACCAAAAGCAAATATAAACCTAGTGAAGAATACATACTCCATTTCATTCTGACAGACAATATGATTGTACTTCAGTAATATTCTGAAGGATAAACCTCTCAGTATGAAAGGAGTATTATTATTATGCCGCATACTTCCGATAATGATAAAAAAGCAAAAGACAATAATGCGCTTCTTCACGAAAAAAATATGATGCGCGAGAAAAACCGCAAAGCCGGGAAAAACCAATATTCCAAAAAGACAGATCATCTATAATAATAAAACGGGCAAGCATTGGCTTGTCCGTTTTTAGATTGTGAATTAGTCTTTCTTTATATATGTCCATCCATCTTCCTGATAAACCTTGCCTTCCTTCATAAGCCTTCCCAAGGCCCTTTTAAAAGAAGCTTTGCTTAGCTGAAAACGATCCTGTATATCTTCTGGCGCGCTTTTATCGCCAAATGGCATCGCACCATTGCGGCTTTCAAGATAAGATAGGATTTTTTCGGAATCATCGTCCAATACCTCATGTTTTCTGGGTATAAGGGAAACATTCACTGTTCCGTCCTCTTTCACATCAACAATCCGTCCCTCAACTTTTTCGCCAAGACGGGGCTCCCTTTTGCGCTGGGATTCATGGATAAAGCCTTTAAAGCCCTCAGCTGTAAAAATCCAGCTCCCAACCTTTGCAGTTCTATATATATGTCCGTGAATATTCTTATTAAAATCACTTTTGGCTGCCTTTATTGAAATATCTGTAATGACAGGATCAGTAGCCATTTTTACATAAATTCTGTTATTCTTATTCACCCGGAGTGTAATGTATAACCTATCCCCTTCAATCGGCCAGACGGCTTCATGTACAGGCAAATCTTCCTCACCGAGGAGCATGTCCTTCTGAATGCCGATGTTGATAAATACACCGATGCCGGGCTTTACATCACTTACATGCGCCCATCCATATGTACCAGCCTGAACTTCCGGAATCACAGTTGTTGCTGCAATTCTTCCCTGCGAGTCCATATAAAGAAAAGCCTCGACTTCCTGTCCTTCCTCCAGCTTTTCATCTGTCTCGTTCTGATGAAGAAGAACATCTTCCTCTCCATCCGTCAAAAAATAGCCAAAAGCCGCTTCCCTTGAAACAATCAGTTTAGCAGCACGGCCTAAATTCTCTTCTAAAGCCATCCCTTTTCCTCCTTCTTAGTTTCCAGTAAACAAATATTCATTATATTAAATCTTTCCCAATTAAGATCACATAACTCCTAAAGTTGTTTGAACTGCTATATTTTACTATAATAAGGACAAGAAGTGAAACTTAAAATGTTATCTCCAAGGAGGCTGTCATGTCTAAAGAAAGCTCATTTGATATTGTATCCAAAGTTGACTTTTCTGAAGTAACCAATGCCATTAATATTGCCATGAAGGAAATCTCCACCCGTTATGACTTTAAAGGCAGCAAAAGTGATATAAAGCTCGATAAAGAAGAGCTCGTGCTTCTATCTGATGATGAATTTAAAATGGAACAGCTTAAAGATGTTTTATTGAGTAAATTGATAAAAAGGGGCATACCTGTAAAAAATCTTGATTACAGCAAGATTGAGGGGGCATCAGGCGGAACTGTACGCCAAAGAGCAAAGCTTGTCCAGGGAATTGATAAAGACAATGCCAAGAAGATCAATACCCTTATTAAAAACAGCGGTTTAAAGGTGAAGAGCCAGGTTCAGGATGATCAGGTCCGAGTAACCGGCAAAAACCGCGATGACCTGCAGAAGATTATTGCTGCTGTTAAAGAGGCAGATTTGACTGTTGATGTTCAATTCGTAAATTATCGGTAATTTTAAGCAAACGGAGAAAATCCGTTTGCTTTTTTAATTTTTCAGAAAAACCAGCTTGCTTAAATGAATTTATTTGCTGATTTTATAATTTTCACCGTTTGAGAAAGAATGCTAAGGGTTATTTTACAAATTTATACATCATTAATTCATCTGCATAAGACCCATCGCTTCTTTTAATATGTTTAATTTTGCGTCCTTCCTCCTGAAATCCAAATCGCTTGTACAGATGGATTGCTCTTTGGTTATACGAAAAGACTTCCAGGCATACTTTTTCAAGACCCGGTTCCTCTTGCGCCCACTTCAAAAATTGCTCCATCATTTTGCTTCCCAGTCCCTGGTTACAATGCTTCTTCTGTATTGTAATCCCGAAATAACCCAGATGGTTTACCTTTTTGCTTTTTGAACGCCGAAAGTTCAGCATTCCAATCACTTCATTGTCAACTTCCGCTAATAAAATAAGATCTCCAGTTCTAATGCTCTGCTCAAGCCACGCTTCCTCTTCTTCAATTGTTAAATTAAACTCATCCGCCTCAGTCATTAAAAAATCAGTTTCTCCAAAAGCTTTCCGGCAATGCGCCAAAATGGCTTCTGCATCACTTTTGTCAGCTGATCGAATCTGCAAATCCTGTTCCCCCACTCTTTTTTAAATCCATTATATAAGAGAAATGCAAATAATTTCCACGTTTTTTTACCATAATAAAATGGAATTAAAAGAGTATTAATGATTTGGAGGGATTTAGTAATGTCTAATACTCAAAACAATCCAAAGGAATTTCCGCCTCAGCATCAGGATCATCAGCCCGGCACAGAGGCGCCAATGCAGCCTGAGCCCCAAACTGTTGATCCAAATTATAAAGGGTCCGATAAATTAAAAGGAAAAGTTGTTTTAATAACAGGCGGAGACAGCGGCATCGGAAAATCAGC
>Ga0180215_1001229_pt1 | contig 28991 bp, 21 predicted proteins | sample eDN3rd37CBELigBY_FD_128871 | JGI IMG/M metagenome (GOLD analysis project Ga0180215, IMG submission 128871) | Enriched backyard soil microbial communities from Emeryville, California, USA - eDNA 3rd pass 37_C BE-Lig BY (version 2) (version 2) | ecosystem: Environmental > Terrestrial > Soil >...
CATCCGGCGTCCGCGCCACCTGCGCCTCGAACAACTCCACCAACGACACCGACGGCACCACCGCCCCGGTCTCGTTCCACCCCTCCAACACCAACGCCCGCTCCTCCACGCCCAACAGCGGGACGGAGTGGACCGGCAGTGACGGATCGGCATCGACGAATGCGGTGAAGAAGTCCAGGAAGCGCGCGTGGTGCGCAGAGTTCTCTTCCGCCGTGTAGCGATCGGGGTTGGCCTCGAAGTCGATGTTGAGGCGCGTGCCGTTGACGTTCTCGTAGAAGTTGATGCCGAGATCCTCGACCGTGCCGGTCGACAGGATGGTGAGCTCGCCCAGGATGGGGCCGAACGGGATGCCGCCGTGGAACAGCATCACGTTCACGAGGGGCCCGAACAGGCCCCCGTTCGGATCCGCCGAGTCGCGGCGGATGTCCTCGTGGCGGAACAGCTGGTGCCGCAGAGCCCCGGCGACCGCGACCTGCACCTCGGAGATCAGCTCGGCGACGGTCGTGTCGTGCCCGACCCGCACGGTCAGCGGCACGATGTTGGACAGCATGCCGCCCGATCGCCGGGTCAGCGCGGTGGTCCGCCCCGTCACGGGCAGGCTCAGGACGACCTCTTCCCGTCCGGTCATCTGGGACAGGAAGGCCGCGACCGACGCGATGAGGAACGTGGACCGGACGGTGACGTTGCGCTCGACGGCGGCGTCGAACCGTGTGGCCAAGCTCTCGGACAGCGTGGCCGAGGAAAGCTCCTTGCGGGCCGCCGGCGGAGCGATCCGGTGGCTCAGGCCGACGGCGCTGTCGAGTCCGGCGATGCGTTCGCGCCAGTACTCGCGGTCCCGTTCGAAGCGAGGACTGTTGCGGTAGGCCAGCTCGGCCTCGCGCAGATCCGAGAGGTCCCCGACCTCGAGGGGTTCCGGCTCACGACCCTCGACCGCGGCCGAGTAGAGCTCCGCGACGCGCGTCATGAAGTTCATGGCGCCGAAGCCGTCGAGCACGACGTGGTGCACCCGGGCATACCAGTAGTAGCGGGAGTCCTCGAGTCGCAGCGCGGCGGCGACGATCAGCCGGTCGTTGACGATGTCGATGGGCCGGCTGTACTCGGCGCGCATCCACTCTTCGGCCGCCTTCTCCGGATCGGGAGTACCCCGCAGATCGACGAGCTCGAGAGGAGTGTCGAGGGACGGGTCGACGATCTGGTAGGGCACCCCGTCGATCTCGAGGAGCCGAACGAATCCGGACTGGAGGTCGCCGGCAGCGATCCGGCTGACCCTTTCGAGCACCTCGGTGTCGAGGTCCCCGCGGAGGTCGACGTACTGCGCGTTGTTGATCGCGACGGACGGGTTACGGTGCTGCGCGTACCACAATCCGAGCTGCGCCGGGGAAAGCGGGAATGCGCCCCCCTGCAGCGCCTGATCAGCGCTGTCGATTCCGTCGATTTCTCGCGGGTCCAACCGTTACCTCGTTTCCGGAACATCTTCGAGTTCCCCACACCACAAACGCCCTGTTCCTCGCCCGGGAGGGCACAGGAACCGACCGCTACTCGCACAAGAGCAACCGCTGCTTATCGTCTATTGCCGGTCGGTCCAACTCTGTTTCATCGGCGCACCTGCGCCTGCCCTGCACGGACCCCCGTCCGCCTCCCCCCGCACGCCGAAGACCGCCCCGAGGTACCGGGGCGGTGAGGTGGGCATTCGGCGCACGCACATCGCCCCAATCTACCGCCTGGGAACACTGCCGCCGAAACGACCGCACGGGACCCGACGCTGCGCGCCGAACCCCGCGGGAGTGAATCTACCGGGCAGTAGCGACAGCGGTCGCGTTTTCCCGTCACCTGCTCACCAGAGCACCGCGATGATCACGTTGAGGATGCCGAGACCGCCGATCGTGTGGGCGAGAGCACCCGTCGAACCCGGGCTCTGCTTCTCCTTCTTGAGGCCCACGATCGCGAGGACGAGGATCACGAGGGCGACCACGAGCTTGATGCCGATCTTCATGTGGTTCAGCTCAACCACGTCCTGCGCCTCGCGCAGACCGACGAGGGCGAGGCCGCTGACGAGCTGGAGGATCGCGCCGTGCAGCATGCCGGTCACGACGCGAGGTTCCTTCACCACGGCGAGCCAGCTGCCGATGATGCCGGCGAGGCCGATGAAGTGCAGGATGAGGAAGATCTTGATGGCGACGTCCATGCCCGTCATCCGAGCATCGACGTCGGTGTTTTGTCCAGTTAGGTCACGCTCAGGATGTGTCCGAGGTCACGAGACCGACCGTCCCGTGGACCGAACTGCTCCAGCACGTGTAGGGCGTCGCCCCGCCACCGGTTTCCCGGTGGCGAGGCGACGCCCTCGAGGCCTGCAGCCCGAAACGCCCTCGAGGCCTGCAGCCCGAAACGCCCTCGAGGCCTGCGGCCCGAAACGCTACTGTCGCGCGTCCTCCCCGCCCGTCGGGGCATGTCCCTGCACGCGGGCTTCGACGGACCGGTGCAGGATCTGCTCGGCGTGCCGCAGCACCGGCGCGTCGACCATCTTTCCTTCGAACTGGAACACGCCGCGTTCCTCGGGCACCGCGGCCAGCACGCGTCGCGCCCACTCGACCTGTTCTTCCGTCGGGGCGTAGGCCTGGCGGATGACCTCGATCTGGCCGGGGTGAATGGCGACCTTCGCGTCGAAGCCCACCGCGACGGCGTCGAGCGTCTCGTCCCGCAGGCCGTCGTGGTCCTTGATGTCGAGATACACCGAGTCCAGCGCCCACCGGCGGTAGGTCTTCGCCGCGAGCAGCGCCGACGAACGAACGTGCCGCGCGACGTCGCGATACGAACCGTCCGCGTGCCGGCTGGACTGGCCGCCCAGCCCGACGACGAGATCTTCCGCACCCCACATGACGCCGATCGTGCCGGCGGCGAGTGCGATCTCGGAGACGGCGAGGGCGCCGGGCGGCGACTCGATCAGCGCGATCACCTCACGCGGCGCGAGGGAGGTGACCTGCTCCGCGGACTCGCACTTGGCGAGCATCACACGCGTGTACGCGGTTCTGGCGAGCGCCTTCAGGTCCTCGGCGTGCTCCTCGGTACCGACCGGGTTGACCCGCACCACGGTCCGTTCGGGATCGAGGGGTGTGTCGACGAGGCAACGCCGCGCGTAGTCCTTGTCGGCGTGCGCGACACCGTCCTCGAGGTCGAGGATCACGACGTCGGCGATCGCCGCGGCCTTCCCGTACCGCTCGGGCCGGTCCGCCGGGCAGAACAGCCACGCAGGGCCCGGAATGGTGCTCATCGTCGTCAACCTTCCTGCGCCGGATCGACCGGCCGCTTCTGGACGAGAGTCTGCCGCACCGCGACGGCGATCACCTTGCCGTGCTGATTGCGGGCGGTGTGTTCGAACGTCACGATGCCCTGCCCCGGCCGGGACTTCGACTCGCGCTTGTCGGTGATGAGGGTTTCCGCATACATGGTGTCGCCGTGGCGGACGGGATGCGGGAACTTGACCTCCGAGAAGCCGAGATTGGCGACGATCGTGCCCTGGGTGAGCTGCGCGACGGACAGGCCGATCAGCGTGGACAGCGTGAACATCGAGTTGACCAGCGGCTCGCCGAACTCGGTGCCGGCACTGTAGGCGGCATCGAGGTGCAGGGCCTGGGTGTTCATCGTCAGCGTCGTGAACAGAACGTTGTCCGCCTCGGTCACGGTACGGCCGGGCCGGTGCTCGTAGACGGCGCCGAGTTCGAACTCCTCGAACCACAGGCCCCGCTGGACGACGCGCTTGGTGACTTCCGTGTTGTTCGTGGGCGTGTTGTTCGCGGGGGTGTTGTTCGCGGGTGCGGTGCTCACAGGCCCAGCTCCCGCGCCACCAGCATCAGCTGGACCTCGGTGGTGCCCTCGCCGATCTCGAGGATCTTGCTGTCGCGGTAGTGCCGCGCCACCGGGTACTCGTTCATGAAGCCGTAGCCGCCGTGGATCTGGGTGGCATCGCGCGCGTTGTCCATCGCCGCCTCGGACGCGATGAGCTTGGCGATCGCAGCCTGCTTCTTGAACGGCTTGCCGGAGAGCATCAGGGCTGCCGCGTCGTAGTAGGCGGTCCGGGCCGTGTGCGCCCGCGCTTCCATGCGCGCGATCTTGAAGGCGATGGCCTGGTTGCTGCCGATGGGCCGGCCGAACGCCTCGCGTTCCTTGGCGTACTTGACGGACTCGTCGACACAACCCTGTGCCGCACCGGTGGACAGGGCTGCGATCGCGATACGGCCCTCGTCGAGGATCCGCAGGAAGTTCGCATAGCCGCGGCCGCGCTCACCGAGCAGGTTCTCGGCCGGCACCCGCACGTCGGAGAACGTGAGCGGATGCGTGTCCGAGGCGTTCCAGCCGACCTTGTTGTACGCGGGTTCGGCGGTGAATCCGGGGGTGTCGGTGGGAACGACGATCGTGGAGATCTCCTTCTTGCCGTCGCGTTCGCCCGTGACGGCGGTGACGGTGACGATCTCGGTGATGTCGGTGCCGGAGTTGGTGATGAACTGCTTGTTGCCGTTGATCACCCACTGGTCGCCGTCGAGCTTCGCGGTGGTCTTGGTGCCGCCCGCGTCGCTGCCGGCGCCCGGCTCGGTCAGGCCGAACGCGCCGAGCGCGCGGCCCGCGGCGAGCTGCGGCAGCCACTTGTTCTTCTGTTCTTCGTTGCCGAAGCGGTAGATCGGCATCGCACCGAGCGAGACGCCCGCCTCGAGGGTGATGGCGACGGACTGATCGACCTTGCCGAGTTCCTCGAGGGCCAGGCACAGAGCGAAGTAGTCGCCGCCCTGGCCGCCGTACTCCTCGGGGAAGGGCAGGCCGAACAGGCCCAGCTCGGCCATGCCCGCCACGACCTCGTACGGGAAGGTGTGGTTGGCGTCGTGCTCGGCGGCGACCGGCGCGACGACGGTGCGCGCGAATTCCGCGACGGTGTTCTTCAGGTCCCGGTAGTCGTCGGGAAGCTGGTCGGTGGAGAGGTAGCTGCTCATGGTGCGGTCCTAGTTCTCGGTCTCGGAAGGAACTGCGGCGTCGGAAGGAACTGCGGTGTCGGTGTGGACGGGCACGATGCGTGCGAGGAGCTGGTCGACCTTGACCTGATCGCCGGCGGCGACCAGCAGTTCGACGGTGCCGTCGACCGGCGAGGTCAGGGCGTGCTCCATCTTCATGGCCTCGACGACCACGACCGTGGTGCCGGCGGAGACCGTGGCACCGGCCTCGACGGGGGTGGCGATGACCGTGCCCGGCATGGGGCTGGTCAGCTCCGCTTCCCCGGCGTGCGCGTCCGCGCCGCGGATGTTCGGTTCGCGGGCCTCGCGCACCGGCCACGTGCCGCCGTTGCCGGCCAGCCACACGTGATCGTCGTCGGCGGCGACGCGGAACACCGAACGCCGGCCGTCGAGGGTGATGCTCAGGACAGCCCCGTCGAGCTCTGCGGTGAGCGGGCGCCCGGGGCCGTCCTCGATGCGGGCGGTCGCGGCACCGGGAGTGCCGCTGATGTGCACGTGGTCGGTGCGGGTCGGGGTCTGCAACCGGATGGTCGTCGGGGCCGGGGTGCCGACGCGCCAGCCGCTGGGACGATCCCACGGGTCGACCGGCGCCGCGGTCGTCTCGGCGGGCCAGCGCCGCAGCCAGTGGTGGGCAGCGGCTGCGACAAGCACCTCGTCGGGCGTGCCGGGGGCCTCGTAGTCCCCGAGCCGGCGGTCGAGCAGCCCTGTGTCGAGAGCCCCGGCCTTCACGTCCGGGTCGGCGAGCAGGAACCGCGCGAAGTCGATGTTCGTGACGACGCCGAGCACCGCGGTCTCGGACAGTGCACGGTCGAGACGACGCAGCGCGGACGCCCGGTCCGGACCGTGCGCGATGACCTTCGACAGCATCGGGTCGTAATCGCTGCCCACGACGGTGCCTTCACGCAGACCCGAATCGACGCGGATGCCGATCGCAGTGTCACTCCCCGTCGCTGCGCTCGCCCCGCCGGGCTCATCGAGGCCGAGCACCGTGCCACCCGTCGGCAGGAAGCCGCGCGCGGGATCCTCGGCGTAGACACGGGCCTCGATCGCGTGCCCGGTCAGGGTGATGTCGCTCTGCTCGAAGCCGAGCGGCTCGCCGGCCGCGACCCGGACCTGCCATTCGACCAGATCCAGTCCGGTAACCAGTTCGGTGACCGGGTGCTCGACCTGCAGGCGCGTGTTCATCTCCATGAAGAAGAACTCGTCGGGAGCGTCGGCGGAGACGATGAACTCCACGGTGCCGGCGCCGGTGTAGTCGACGCTGCGGGCGGTGTTGCACGCGGCCTCGCCGATGCGGGCCCGGGTCGCCTCGTCGAGCAGCGGTGACGGTGCCTCTTCGATGACCTTCTGGTGGCGGCGCTGCAGGCTGCATTCACGCTCGCCGAGGTGCACGACGTTGCCGTGGGTGTCGGCGATGATCTGCACCTCGATGTGGCGGGGCCGCTGCACGAACCGTTCCAGGAACAGCGTGTCGTCGCCGAACGCGGAGGCGGCCTCACGACGCGCCGACGCCAGCGCGTCGGCGAGCTGACCCGGTTCGGTGACCAGGCGCATGCCCTTGCCGCCACCGCCGGCGGACGGCTTGATCAGCACCGGATACCCGATGTCGCCGGCGGCGGCGATCAGTTCGTCGTCGGTCAGACCCGGCCGGGAGATGCCGGGGACCACGGGGACGTCGAACGCGGAGACGGCGTTCTTCGCGGTGATCTTGTCGCCCATCGTCTCGATCGCCTTGGCGGGCGGGCCCAGGAAGATCAGCCCGGCGTCGGCGCAGGCCTGCGCGAACGCCGAGTTCTCCGACAGGAAGCCGTATCCCGGGTGGATCGCCTGCGCCCCGGAGGCGCGGGCCGCGTCGATCACCTTCGCGATGTCGAGGTAGCTCTCGCGGGCGGCGGCGGGTCCGAGCCGCACCGCGGTGTCCGCCTCCCGGACGTGGAGTGCTCCGGCGTCGGGGTCGCTGTAGACGGCGACCGACCGAATCCCCATGCGGCGCAACGTCCGGATCACCCGGACCGCGATCTCACCGCGGTTGGCGACCAGAACGGTATCGAACAGGCCGGGGCCACCGACAGTTTCGTTCATGCTCATTTCACTCACATCCGGAAGACGCCGTAGGAGACCGGCTCGAGCGGCGCGTTCGCACACGCCGACAGGGCCAGGCCGAGAACTTCTCTGGTATCGAGGGGGTCGATGATGCCGTCGTCCCACAACCTCGCGGTCGAGTAGTACGGATTGCCCTGTGCCTCGTACTGCTCGCGGATCGGCGCCTTGAACGCCTCCTCGTCCTCCGGCGACCAGGGCTTGCCCGACGCGTCGAGCTGCTCGGAACGGACGGTCGCGAGGACGGATGCGGCCTGCTCACCGCCCATGACCGAGATCCGGGCGTTCGGCCACATCCACAGGAACCGCGGCGAGTACGCCCGGCCGCACATCGAATAGTTGCCCGCGCCGTAGGACCCGCCGACCACGACGGTCAGCTTCGGCACCCGTGCGCACGCGACGGCCGTGACCATCTTCGCGCCGTGCTTGGCGATACCGCCGGCCTCGTAGTCGCGGCCGACCATGAACCCGGAGATGTTCTGCAGGAACACCAGCGGAATCGATCGCTTGTCGCACAGCTCGATGAAGTGCGCTCCCTTGAGGGCGGATTCCCCGAACAGCACACCGTTGTTCGCGACGATCCCCACGGGGTGGCCGTGGATCCGCGCGAAACCGGTGACCAGAGTCTTGCCGTACTCGGCCTTGAACTCCTTGAAGCTGGAGCCCGGCCCCTCCGGATCGCCGTCGACGACCCGCTCGATGACCTCTCGCACGTCGTACGGGGTCCGGGAATCGGTCGGCACCACGTCGTACAGATCGGACGGGTCGGTGGCCGGCGCGAACGTCGGCGCCACATCCCACGGGCGCGAGGTGCGCGGACCGAACGTGGAGACGATCTCGCGGACCTTGTTCAGCGCGTCGCGGTCGTCCTCGGCCAGGTGGTCGGTGACACCGGAAACCTTCGAATGCAGGTCGCCGCCGCCGAGCTCCTCCGCGGTGACCACCTCGCCGGTCGCGGCCTTCACCAGCGGCGGACCACCCAGGAAGATGGTGCCCTGGTTCCGGACGATGACGGCCTCGTCACTCATCGCCGGTACGTACGCGCCTCCGGCGGTGCACGAACCGAGGACCGCGGCGATCTGCGGAATCCCCTTGGCGCTCATCGTGGCCTGGTTGTAGAAGATGCGGCCGAAGTGCTCGCGGTCCGGGAACACCTCGTCCTGCCTGGGCAGGAACGCGCCACCGGAGTCGACGAGGTACAGGCACGGCAGGTTGTTCTGCAGCGCGATCTCCTGCGCCCGCAGGTGCTTCTTGACGGTGATCGGGTAGTAGGTGCCGCCCTTGACCGTCGCGTCGTTGGCGACGATCACGCACTCGCGGCCCGAGACGCGGCCGATGCCGGCGATCATGCCCGCGCCGGGGCACTCGTCGTCGTACATGCCGTTCGCGGCGAGCGGCGCGATCTCGAGGAACGGGCTACCCGGGTCGAGCAGGGCGTCGACGCGGTCGCGAGGCAGCAGCTTGCCGCGGGAGACGTGGCGTTCACGGGACTTCTCGTTGCCACCGAGTGCGGCGGCCGCGAGGCGTTCCCGCAGCTCACCGACGAGCGCGAGGTGCTGGTCGCGGTGGGTGGGGAGAGTCGTTCGAGGGGTTGTCACAGGATCGTCCTCGTCGCTGGAGTTAATCTTCGATAACTGAAAACGAGGTTAACTGTGATTAACTGAGTTGTCCAGACCACACACCGAACGGAAGGGGAAGCGATGTCGGAGCCCGACGTGCAGGACGCCCCCGAGGCCCCCACGCTCCCACCCGAAGAGCGGCCCGTCACCCGGCGCAGCCAGGCGAAAGCGGATCGGCGGCGGCAACTGTTGCAGGCCGCGGCGAGGCTCGTCGCCGAACGCGGATTCGCCGGCGTGCGGCTCGAGGACCTCGGCGCCGCGGTCGGCATCAGCGGTCCCGCCGTCTACCGGCATTTCCCCAACAAGGACGCCTTGCTGGTCGAACTGCTCGTCGACATCAGCCGCCGCCTGCTCGCGGGCGGCACCGCCGTCGCCGCCGAGACCACCGAACCGGAACGCACCCTCGTGCGGCTCGTCGACTTCCACCTCGACTTCGCGCTCGGGGAACCCGACCTCATCCGTGTCCAGGACCGCGAACTGCAGTCGCTGCCCGACGACGCGCGCCGCGAAGTACGGCAGACGCAGCGCCGCTACGTCGAGATCTGGGTGGACGTGCTGCGGCGCATCGACCCGACGCTGCGCGAATCCGACGCGCGGACCATGGCGCACGCGACGTTCGGACTCATCAACTCCACGCCCCACAGCGCGATCCCCTACTCCCCCACCGCGGCGCGCGTGGTGCTGCGGCGGATGGCACTGGCCGCGCTGCGCTCCGGGGGCAGCTGAGCACCTGCGGATACGCCGGACGGGGCACGGAATTCGGGTAGTCGACTACTCGTGCCCCGGAGCGACCTCGGAGGACACACTCGAATCGGCGCCGACCGATCGGCGGGACCGGCCGGCCCGGCAGATGTCCCGACGAGAGGGGTCGTTCCATGTGCGCTCCGCGAACGATGAACACCGCGCTCGGACTCCCGAGTCCACCGGCCGACCGCAGCCGGCCCGACGGCCGGGAACGCCCGCCGGATCCCGTCGCGCTGCTGCCCGCACCCGACGAAGGCTCGTCCTTCGGTTCCCGCGCCCTCCCGGCGCCGACTGAACAGCCGTCGCGTGCAGCCGCCACCTGCCACGACTCGTCCCAGACCTACGCGCGCCAACTCCGGATCGCCGTGGCGATGCGAGGCGGCGTGAGCTTGGCGGTCTGGATGGGCGGGGCCTGCCGGGAGCTGGTCCGACTGCGACAAGGTTCTCTCGAAATCCCGGACGAATTCGTGGACGGCGCCGCCGGGGCGAAGGTCTACAAGGCATTGCTGGAGGAATGCGGGTACAGCGAGCCGGTCGAGATCGACGTCATCGCGGGCACCAGCGCCGGTGGGTTGAACGGGGTCCTGCTCGGGTGGCACCTCGCGCGCGGAGCCGGCTTCGGGGACGACGTCCGAGACATGTGGCTGCGGCTGGGCGACCTCGGCGACCTGGCCCGCCGGCCGCTGTGGAACGGACACGAGTCGCTGCTGCGCGGCGACGACTACTTCTTCCCGCAGGTCCGGAAGGCGCTCGAACAACTCGACGGTGACGGCGTTCCGTGCGCACAGGCGAACCATCCCCTCCGATTGCTCGTCACCGCCACACGACTGCGGCCACGTAACGACGCCGTGTTCCCCGGGGCCGGACCCCGCCTCGGTGCCACCGAGTCGCGGTCGTTCTTCCGGTTCCGCTACCAGGGCCGCTCCCGCGAGTTGCAGGGTTTCGACGACTTCGGTGACGCCGAACAGATGGCGTACGTCGCGCGCACCACGTCGTCGTTCCCGGGCGCATTCGAACCCGCGACCGTGAACCCATACCCGAAGAAGTCCCTGACGAGAGAGACGGGCGCACCCAACGCTCACGGCATCAGTTCCGAAACACGCACTTGTGCAACGAATCCCGAGGAATCCAATCTCGAACTCATCGACGGCGGGGTGCTCGACAACGTTCCGCTGACCTGGGCGGTACGAGCGGTCGCGGGAATGCCCGCCGACCAGGCCGTCAATCGGTGGTTGCTCTACCTGCAGCCCGACCCCGGTAACCACGCAGAGAATCCGCCGCAGACCCGGTCCGCGACGCGGATGCTGCGGTCGCTGTTCCAGACCTCGCAACTGAAGAACAACTCCGAGTCCATCCTCGACGACGAGGAGAACCTCCGCCAGCTCGTCGCCGCGGAACGGCGCGAGCTGGCTGTCCTTCTCGGCATCGATCCCAACCTCGATGCACCGGAGCGGCGCGCCCCGAGCATCGAGCAGATCGACGCCTATCGAGCGGCCGTGGGGTGCGCCGAAGTACGCAGGCTGCAGCGATTGGCGAGTGCGCCCCTCACACTCGTCGGCCTGGATCCCCTGCCGATCCCCGATACCGAACAGCCGCTGCTCGCGGCATTCGCAGCCTACGACCAGTCCAAGGGCGGGCCCCTCGCCCCCGTCGACGACGCGGACGCCATGAAACTCGTCCTGCCGGACGAGAGAGTGAGCGAATCGAACGTCGGGCGCTGCGCACGCACCCCACTGGTCGCCGCGAGAGCAGTCACGCTGTTGCTGCATGCGCTGCGGCAAACCGAGTCGGCGCGAATGCAATTCGAGGTGGCACGGCAGAACCCCTACCCGCGGGAGACCGAGCGCTTCGACGAGCTGGACAAGCAATTCCGGGAGCAGGACAAGCAATTCCGGGAGCAGGACAAGCAATTCCGCGACCAGATGTCGGAACTGCGCAAGGAGATCTACACCTTGCGCTTCACGTGCGAAGTGACGGTGGCCCACCGCGACCGCGTCCTGCTCGACACCATCACCCGCGAACCCTGGCGCAAGCCCGATTCCCTACTCCGAAAAGCTTCCAACAAACCGGATTTCGAGTATCCCGAAGCATTTCCCGACGGTGGCACGAAGCGATCGCACTGGCGCACGTGGACTCGGCACGCGGCAGCCGCCGCTGCGGGAGTGCCGCCGGCGCCGCGGACACCCCCGGACGCGGTCACCTGGAAGGCCGACCCCTACGGAGCCCTGTGGGACGGAATCGTCGCGCAGACGGTATCCGTCGCTGATCTCGTCAACCGATTCATTCCTCCCGGATCGGTCCGGATCGACCCCCTCCTCACGATCCTGCGGCGCGCCACCGACACAGCAACCGCCGACCGCGCACTGTGCCGTCTGGAGATCGCCACCGGCCCGTCGCGGCCGGATCCGCTGGGAGCCTCGGTCGCACCCAAGCTGGTGGTCGCATCCGCAGCCGAGCAGAGCCCGCTCGAGGAGAGGATCTACGGCGAGAAGCTGAAGGAGACCGAGCGAATCTCGCGCAAGCTCAACGGAAACCGGATCGGGAACTTCGCCGCGTTTCTCAGCGCGCGGTGGCGCCAGAACGACTGGTTGTGGGGTCGTATGGACAGCGCCCAGAGTCTGGTTCGCCTCGTCGCCACGCCGGACCGCACCGCGAACATCGATGCCGAGAAGCTGCGCACACTGTTCTTCGCCGGAGCCCCCGAACGCGGCCCGTTCCGCGATCTGCTCGAACGTGAATGGGTGAACGGCATGTACGCCGACAACCCACCGGAGAAGGTCGTCGACGCGATCACCACACGATTGCACTGGGACATTCTCGAGCACGAACTCGAACACCTCCGGACATTGCACGAGCGGAAATCGGGAAAGGATCGGCCCCCGAGCTCGACCGGCCGGGAGATGCGCACACCGGCTCGAACGGTGGCGGAGGATCCGCAGCCGGCGCTGAAACTCCTCGCGGACGTCGGCGAGGAATCGGTATCCGACCTCCTGCGCCGTCCGGATCTGCGCCGGACGCAGCTGCAACTGGCGCTGGTGGGTCTGGGTGCGCTGTTCCCCGCCGGCTGGAAGAGCAAACTCGGCTATACCGCGACCAGTGTCACCGCAGGACCGCTCGCGATCCTGCCGGTGCTCCTGGCGATCCTCGCTCCGTGGGGAATGCTGGTGTCGATGCTCGCGCTCGGGATGCTCACCGCGATGATGACCGGTCGAGCGATGTCCCTTGCACAGCTACCCGCGCTGCTCGGCATGATGCTCGTTCTTGTGTGTGCGACGCGCAGATTCTGGAAATGGCGTCATTCCCGCTTCGCGGTGGGGGTCCTGGGGATCGTCACGATCGGGAGCCTGCTGTGGGTCGGGCGGGACTGGCAGATACCCAGCAGCAGTTGGCCCTGGCCCGCGGGTGCTGCGGCGGCAGTCGTCACTGTGGCAGCACCGATGGTCGCCTCGCAGTTCACCGCCTGGCACTACGCGTGGCGCGCGCACGAACGAGGAGTTCGATGGATGCTGCCCGTCGGCGCCGTCCTCGCGTCCGCAGGTGTATCGGCCGCAGTGATCTGGGGATTCACGAACCTGTACGGCACGGAAGCCGCCGGTATCGACCCGATCGGCGCATACCCGGCGTGGAAAATCCTGGTTCTGGTGTGGATTCTGCTGGCGATGGCGTTCTGGGCGCTGCTCGTCGCCCTGTCCGTCCGGCGGGCCGAGCCATCCCCTGAGACGGCGTGACCACCGTGGACGAGCACCGATGTCCCTCACGCCGGCTCTGCGCGCACGGTCGCCGTACCGCTCCTCGAACGGAGCGGTACGGCGACCGTGGAATTCGGTTGCAGCGCGAATCCTGTCGGCGCGTGCGCCGAAGCGCTACTTGTTTCGCGTCAGCGAGGTGTAGCCGAGCGTGAGCACGGCGGCTGCGGCGATGGAGATGATCCAGCGGATCCAGTCGATGCCGCCGGTGTCGCCCTTGTCGAGCAGACCCTCCCACACCCAGTAGCCGATCAGGGCGCCCGCGATGCCGAGCACGACGGTGATCACCCAGCCCATCGCCTGCTTGCCCGGGATCACCAAGCGGGCGAGCACCCCGATGACCGCACCGAAGATGATCGTCCCGATGATGTTGCCAATCATTGCGAGCTCCTTTCCGTCCTACATGAGCCATACGGACGGTATGTCACCGATGATCATGAAGATAGCGACACGACCGGAACAGCTGGGAAAATTCGTGCAAATCGTTCCCGGACCGTCGCTCACGCGTGGACGATGACGCCCCGGATGTTCTTTCCGTCCCGCAAGTCCTGATAACCCTGATTGACCTCTTCGAGGGTATACCTGGTGGTGATCAGCTCGTCGAGTTTCAGCTGACCGGCGTCGTACAGCCGCAGCAATCGCACGATGTCGTACTGCGGATTCGCCGAGCCGAACAGCGATCCCTTGATGGTCTTCTGGAACAGGGTCAGTTCGCATCCCGATACGTGCACCGTCAGCTTCTCGGGATTGGCCAGGCCGGTGATGACCACGGTGCCGCCCTTGCCGACGACCGAGGTGGCCGCCGCGACGACTGCCTCGTCGACGGTCCCGACGAGGATCAGAGCGGCGTCGGCGCCCTGTCCCCAGCTCAGTTCTCTGACCTTCTCCGCGGCCTCCTCGGCCGTCGCGTACGCGTGGGTGGCCCCGAATTTCAGGGCGGTGTCCCGTTTGAAGTCCACCGGGTCGACGACGACGATGTACTTCGCGCCCGCGTGCACGCAGCCCTGGACCGCATTGACGCCGAGCCCGCCGATTCCGTAGATGACGACGATGTCGCCGGGTCGCACATCCCCGGCGTACACGGCGGTGCCCCACCCGGACGGAACCCCGCACCCGACGAGCACCGCGGTTTCGAGCGGCAGCCAGTCGTCGACCTTGACGACCGAGTGCTGCGAGATGGTGGCACGTTCGGAGAAGGTGCCGAGCATGCACATGGCACCGAAGTCCGTGCCGCCGGAGTGGAACCGGAAGGTTCCGTCGGGCATGGAGCCTTCGAGGATCGTGGCGCCCATGTCGCACAGGTTCTGCCGGCCGGTCGAGCAGTACCGGCAGGTGCCGCAGTTCGGGATGAAGCTGCATACGACGTGGTCACCGGGCTTGACCTTCGTGACGCCGGGACCGACCTCCTCGATGATGCCGGAGCCTTCATGGCCCCCGACGATCGGGAAACGCGGCGGCAGGTCGCCGTCGGTCAGATGCAGATCGGAATGGCACAGACCCGCTGCGGCGTATTTGATGAGGACCTCGCCCGGGCCGGGCCCGTCGAGGTCGAGTTCCATGATTTCGAAGGGTCGTCCAGTTTCGAGCAGCACTGCCGCCTTGGTCTTCATCGTTCATCTCCTCGGATCGACAACCGGCCGGTCACCCCCGACTCAGTGTGTCATGGATCACATCGGCTGCCCGGTGGTCGGAGAGAACGCGTTTCGTCCGGCTCGCCGAACCCGGCACGACCGACCGGGTTCCGGTGCTAGCGTCCGGGTCATGGGCGCCGGCGCTCGGGGACTGCTTGCCGTGAGCGTGGTCGCCCTCGTGGCGGGCATCGCGATCGGTTTCGTGGGCGGGGCGTTCCGCTGGTGCCTCGAGATCGCCGATCGGTGGCGTTTCGAGCTGCTCGAGTGGGCCGGCCGCGCCCCCGGCCCGGGCTGGCTCGTCCCGGTCGCCGTCGCAGCGCTCGGGGCCGCGGCTGCGGCGATGATCGTCCGGCTCGTGCCGTTGGCGTCGGGCAGCGGAATCCAGCACGTCGAGGCGGTGTACCGGGGGGAGGCCGATCCCGCGCCCCTCCGGCTGGTCCCTGCGAAGTTCGTCGGTGGGCTGCTCGCCATCGGATCGGGTCTCGTCCTCGGCCGCGAAGGCCCGACCGTGCATATGGGTGCGGCCATCGGGACCGAAACCGGACGCCGCGCAAGACTTCCCGAATCCGATGTCCGCATCACCGAATGCGCGGTGGCGGGTGCGGGGCTCGCCGTCGCATTCAATGCGCCGATCGGTGGGGCCCTGTTCGTGTTCGAGGAGGCGACCGGAATATTCCGCACGCGCATCGTGATACCGACCCTGTTCGCGGTCGCCTCGGCCGTGACCTGTTCCCGATTGATCACCGGCGACCGCCCCGACTTCGCGGTGGGCGCGATCGATTCCGCGTCACCGGTTCTGCTTCCGCTGTTCGTCGTGTTCGGCGCCGCCACAGGCGTTCTCGGCGTCCTCTACAACAAGCTGATCCTCGGATTCCTCGCGGTCGCCTCCGCGGTGCACCGAGTACCTCCGGTCGTGGTCGCCGCGCTGATCGGGGCGATCGTCGGACTGCTGCTCGTGTTCGATCCGCTCGCCGCCGGTGGCGGTGACACCCTCTCCCAGCGCATCGTGGGCGGTGAAGGCGTGCTGCTGCCCGGCGCTCTGGGGTTGCTGCTCATGCGATTCGTCGCCGGACCGCTGTCCTATGCGGCGGGGACACCCGGTGGCCTGTTCGCCCCTCTGCTCGCCGTCGGCGCCCTGTGGGGGCTGATCTTCGCCGGCGTTGCCGATCTCGTTCTGCCCATTCACGATCCGGGGCTCGGTGTGTCGATGGCGATCGTCGGCATGTCGGCGTTCTTCGCCGCGACGGTACGCGCCCCGTTCACCGGCATCGTGCTCGTGATCGAGATGACCGCCGTCTCCGCGATCACCGTTCCGATGGCCGTGGCATCCGCTGCGGCGGTGCTCGTCGCCCAGCTCGCCGGCTCGGCTCCGATCTACGACAGCCTGCGGCACCGGATGCTCACATGAGCCGTGTGCCGTTGTGGCGGTCGGAGCCGCCACAACGGCACACCGGCGGCGGAGCCGCACTATCGACTGATGAGGTCCACCGACAGTTGCCGCATCTCGACCTTGCGGATCTTCCCGGTGACCGTCATCGGGAACTCGTCGACGACGTGGACGTAGCGGGGGATCTTGTAGTGCGCGAGCTTGCCGGTGCAGTACTCGCGGAGCGAGTCGGCGTCGAGCGGTTCGGCGCCCTCACGCATCTTGATCCACACCATCAGTTCCTCGCCGTACTTCTCGTCGGGGACGCCGACGACCTGGGCGTCGAGGATGTCCGGGTGGGTGTAGAGGAACTCCTCGATCTCGCGCGGGTAGATGTTCTCGCCGCCGCGGATCACCATGTCCTTGATGCGGCCGGTGACCGAGACGTAGCCGTCGGCGTCCATGACACCGATGTCGCCGGTGTGCATCCACCGCGCGGCATCGATGGCTTCGGCGGTCTTTTCCGGCTGGTTCCAGTAGCCGAGCATCACGGAGTATCCGCGCGTGCACAGTTCCCCGGGTTCGCCGCGCGGCACGGTCAGACCGGTCGCCGGATCGACGACCTTGACCTCGAGGTGCGGTCCGACGCGGCCGACCGTCGCGGTCCGCTGGACGATGCTGTCGTCGCTGCGGGTCTGCAACGACACCGGCGACGTCTCGGTCATGCCGTAGCAGATCGACACCTCGGTCATGCCCATACGTTCGATGACTTGCTTCATCACCTCGACGGGGCACGGCGAGCCCGCCATGATGCCGGTACGCAGGCTCGACAGGTCGTAGCCCTCGAAGCCGGGGTCGGCGAGTTCGGCGATGAACATCGTGGGGACACCGTAGAGCGAGGTGCAGCGTTCCTCCGCGACGGCCGCGAGCGTCTGCGCCGCTTCGAACGACGGACCCGGAATCACCATGGTGGCACCGTGACTCGTGCATGCCAGGTTCCCCATGACCATCCCGAAGCAGTGATAGAACGGCACCGGGATGCACACCTTGTCCTGCTCGGTGTAGTGGCACAGTTCCCCGACGAAGAATCCGTTGTTGAGGATGTTGTGATGGCTGAGGGTGGCCCCCTTGGGGAAACCCGTTGTTCCCGAGGTGTATTGGATGTTGATCGGGTCGTCCGGGGACAGGTCGGCCTGCGCGGCGGCGAGCCGGGTGCGATCCGCGGCCAGTGCGGCCTTGCCGGTCTCGACGAGGTCGTTCCATTCGGGGAGCCCGAGCAACACGACCTGTTCGAGATCCGGGCAGTTGCCGCGCACCTCGGCGATCATCGCGGCGTAGTCGGAGGTCTTGAAACTCGGCGCGGCGACCAGCATCCGGATCCCGGCCTGGGTGAGCACGTATTGCAGTTCGTGCGACCGGTAGGCGGGATTGATGTTGACGAGGATCGCCCCGATCTTGGCGGTGGCGTACTGCACGAGCACCCATTCGGCACAGTTCGGCGCCCAGATGCCGACCCGATCGCCCTTGCCGATGCCCGCATGCAGCAGGCCCAGCGCGAGCGCGTCGACCTCGGCGGCGAGCTCGGTGTACGTCCAGCGCCGGCCGGTGGGACGGTCGACGAGGGCGTCCCGGTCTCCGTGCCGGGCGACGGTGCGGTCGAAGTTGTCGCCGATCGTGTCACCGAGCAGCGGAACGTCCCACGCGCCCGAGGCGTAGCTGGGGATTTCGGGTGTGGCGATGCCGGTCATCGATTTCTCCTGGGGTGTGCGCAGCCCGGGTAGGTGGTACTCGTCCACCATCCTTACCCTTTCCGGGCCACCGATGTTCGAATTCTGGACAGCTGCTGCCGTCACGACAGCCGAGAACGGCGCCCTCCCCGGGGGTGATGGGGAGGGCGCCTGCGCGATCTACAGAGCCCGATCGCGGGTCTCGACGAGCGCCCTGGTGCAAACCAGGCTCAGGACGCCGAGGACAGCGAGCATCACGCCGATTGCGATGCCGCCGTAGGACGCGGCCAGCGGCGCGGCGAGCATCGGCGGGATGGCGCCGCCGAGGACACCGGCGAGGTTGTAGCCGAGGCCCGCACCGGTGTAGCGGTACCGGGTGTGGAACATCTCCGGCAGGAGCGCGCCGCAGGGGCCGTAGGCGATGCCGAAGATCGCCAGGGTGACGACCATGCCGATGACGAACGCGGCGGGCGAACCGGTGTCGAGCAGCGGGAACAGTGCCAGCGCCCACACGACGGAGAAGCCGCAGGAGATCATGATGACGCGGCGGCGTCCGACCCGGTCGGAGTACAGCGCGGAGAGCACGATGGAGAGGCCGAACACGAGCGAGGCGCCGATGCCGACGACGAGCACGAACGGTCGCGAGAATCCGAGGGTCTTCGTCGCGTAGCTGGTCAGGTAGGCGGTGCCCATGTAGAAGAAGGCGAACATGATCGCCAGCGCGCCGGCCGAGAGCAGGATCTCCTTGGTCTGGTAGCGCAGCGCGTCGAGGAACGGCAGGGTGCGCTTCTCGGTGGACGCGGCAGTTCCGTTACCCGCAGCTGCGCGGGCTGCCGCCTCGGCACGGAAGACCGGGGTCTCCTCGATGGCGAGCCGCATGTAGAGGCCGATGGCGACGAGAACGATGCTGAACAGGAACGGAATTCGCCAGCCGTAGTTGAGGAACGCGTCGTTGGTGTCGCCGAGCGCGAGGCCGGTGAACAGGAACGTGCCGCTCGACAGGGCGAAGGCGATCGCCGGCCCGAGCTGCGGGAACATCGCGTACAGGCCGCGTTTGCCGGGCGGGGCGTATTCGGCGGTGAGCAGGGTCGCGCCCGCCCATTCGCCGCCGACGGCGAAGCCCTGGGCGAATCGCAGGAGCACCAGGATGATCGGGGCGGCCACGCCGATGGTCTCGGCCCCGGGCAGCAGACCGATGAGCAGGGTCGAGAGGCCCATCAGCAGCAGGGTGGACACGAGGGTCTTCTTGCGGCCGATGCGGTCGCCGAAGTGTCCGAACAGCATCGCGCCGACGGGCCGGGCGATGAACGCGACGGCGAACGTCGCGAACGCGGCGACGGTGCCGGCCGTGGCTCCGAGGGCGGGGAAGAACACCGTCGGGAACACGAGGGCGGCGGCGGTGCCGTAGATGAAGAAGTCGTAGAACTCGATGGTGGTGCCGATGCAACTGGCGATCGCGACTCGCCGGATGCCGGGGCCGCTCTTGCTGGATGCGGGCGGGGCGACTGGGCGCCGGCCCCCGGGCGCGACCGAGGGTTCGTTCCCCGGTGTCGACACAGTGGTCACGGTTGTCCTCCGTTGGTTTTCCGTCCGGGCCGCGGCGGCGTCCGCTGCGACTGGAGGAAAAAGTAGTGACCCGCCTCACTCCCCCACTACCCCCGAAAGGGGGGTGGCTGTGAGACGGGTCACATAGTTCGCTTAACGAAAGGCAATGCGTGTGGTGACGGCAGGCGTCAGCGACCCGCCGCGCCCGACAGCTCCGCCCGCATCTCGTTCCACACCGTGGCGTACGAATCGATGTTGCCGGCCGTCGCCCACGTCAGGGCGCCGCCCTTGACCTTGCCGAGCGCCTCGGCGAACAGATCCTGATACCGGGACAGGCGTGGCACGAACGCGGACACGTCGTCGAAAACGTTCTGCGCCTTGCGATCCAACGCAACGAGAGCGTCGACGAAGCTGTCCGCCTCCACATCCGCCAGGATGCCGGCGAGCTCCTCGTCGAGCGCCTCGAACTGCTCGAACAGCTCGGCGATCGAGTCCTCGTCGATGGACACACGCTCGGCGTCGAGCTGATCGGACAGCTCCGAGCGGCCCTTGTCGCTCAGCGAGATCGCGCCGCCCTGCTCGGTGGCCTTGCCCTGCTCGATCAGCGCGTCGTAGGCGGCCTGTCCCGCGCTCACCCCCACCCCCAGGTGAGCGGCGATCACCTCCGCGGTGACAGCCTTCTTCAACGACACCGTCTGCAGCAGCGCCAGCTCGTCGACATTTCCTGCGAACGCCATATCCCACTCCTCATCGCCCGGCCCGCGGGCGGGTCCGTCCCGCCCGGTCGGACGGTGCCTCGATTCTCGCCCACGGGGTGCGGGTGCAGAGAACCCGACCTCGGCGTTCACGGCCCGCCCCGGGGCGACGAGCTTAGGATAGGCTCCGCATTCATGCGTATTCGCTCCACCCGCGGCCGGTTCGCCGCCGCCTCCCTCCTGCTCACCTTCGCCCTCGCCGCGTGCGGCGGCACCGACCCCGGCAGCAGCGGTTCCGCCGCCGGCAACACCGACGTTGCCACCGGCGGCCGTCTGTTCGCCACCGCCGACGAGGAAACCGCGAAGCTCGGCAGCGACGCCGCGCCGGGCGAGTTCCCCCGCACCGTCACCCATGCGCTCGGCGAGGCCGAGATCCCCGCGAAGCCGGAACGCGTCGTCGTCCTCGACAGCGGCGAACTCGACGCCGTGTTGTCGCTGGGCATCACCCCGGTCGGACTCGCGAGCCCCGAGGGCGCCGCCGGGCAGCCCTCCTACCTCGCCGACAAGCTGGACGGCGTCGCCGACGTCGGCACGATCAACAACCTCGATCTCGAAGCCATCACCGCGCTGAAGCCCGACCTGATCCTCGGCAGCAAGCTGCGCGTGGACAAGCTGTACCCGCAGCTGTCGACGATCGCCCCCACCGTCCTGGCGATCCGCCCCGGCTTCCCGTGGAAGGAGGACTTCCTGCTCGTCGCGGACGCCCTCGGCGAGGAGGACACCGCGGAAGCACAGCTCAACGCGTACCAGACCCGTGCCGACGAGGTGCGCGCGGCGATCTCCGGTGATCCGAGCATCTCGCTGGTCCGGTTCATGTCCGGCAAGATCCGCCTCTACGCGAACAAGTCGTTCATCGGCGTGATCCTGCAGGACGTGGGCCTGCGTCGCCCGGAGATCCAGAACATCGACGAACTCGCCGCGGAGATCAGCCCGGAGACGATCGCCGAAGCCGACGGCGACTGGGTGTTCTACTCGAACTACGGCGCGCAGGACGCACAGGCCGAGGTCGTCGGCGGCCCGCTGTGGGCGAACCTCGAAGCCGTGAAGAACGGGAAGGCCGTGGCCGTCAGCGACGAGACGTGGTTCCTGGGCCTCGGACCGACCGGCGCCATGCGGGTTCTCGACGACCTCGAGCAGCTACTCGCCGGCAACTGATCCGGCGACGGTCTCCCCCGGTCCGACGGCGCGCGAGGTGTCCTTGAGGTCGACACCGGAGCGGCCCAGCCGTCGCGCGCCGTCGACCAGACCGGCGACGACACGGGCGGCGCCGTCGTAACCGAGCCCGCCGGGCGGATGGATGTTGGACACGCAGTTGCGTTCCGCATCCGTCCGCCCCGGTTTCGGATCGTGGGTGAGATACACCCCGAGACTGTCGGCCACGGACAGCCCCGGCCGCTCCCCGATCACCACGAGCACGGTGCGGACACCGAGGGCCGCACCGATGTGGTCGCCGAGCGCGACCCGCGCCGAGGTCGCGATAACCGGGGGCGCCACCGTCAGGTGCCGCGGCAGGGCCGCGACGATCGCGGCGACGAGCGCCGCGCCGTGTTCGGCGAGCGCCCGCGGCGACAGTCCGTCGGCGAGCACGAACCCGATGTCCGCACCGGTCGCGGGAACGTCGCCGAGGTCCTCGGGAATCCGGCCCAGATCGGGCCGCCGCAGGTATTCGCCGCGGTCACCGACTCGGCTGCGCACCACCACCGGAGTGCCGATACCCAACCGATCGATCTGCGCGGCAAGAGTTTCCACGTCGAGCGGCTGGTGCACGGCGTCGCGTGCGGCGGCGTGCGCGGCCCGGAACTCGAGCATCCGCGCGGTCGGGACCCCGTCCCCCGCCCGCCCCAGCCCGATGCGCGCCTGCGTGACCGCGCGCAGCGGTCCCCAGAAGTCCGCCGTCATGCGGCACCACCGGTGAGAGCACGCAGCGGCGACGCGGCCGGGTCGACCGGCAGGACCCTCCCGTCGTCGTCGGCCATGCCCAGTCCGCGCAGCCAGCGCTCGAATTCCGGGGCGGGCCGCAACCCGAGGGCCCGCCGCACGTACAGGGCGTCGTGGAAGGACAGGGACTGGTAGCCGAGCATCACGTCGTCGGCACCGGGCACCGTGATCACGAACGACACACCGGCGACGCCGAGCAGCGTGAGCAGCGTGTCCATGTCGTCCTGGTCTGCCTCGGCGTGGTTCGTGTAGCAGACGTCGACGCCCATCGGCAGGCCCAGCAGTTTGCCGCAGAAGTGGTCCTCGAGGCCGGCCCGCACGATCTGTTTCCCGTTGTAGAGATATTCCGGCCCGATGAACCCGACGACCGTGTTGACCAGCAGCGGATCGAACTCCCGCGCGACCGCGTAGGCGCGGGCCTCGAGGGTCTGCTGATCGACCGGGCGACCCCCGGTACCGAGGTGTGCACCGGCGGACAACGCCGAGCCCTGACCGGTCTCGAAGTACATGACGTTGTCGCCGACGGTGCCGCGCCCGAGCGAACGCGCCGCCTCGTGCGCCTCCCGCAGCATCGAGAGGTTCACTCCGAAACCGGTGTTCGCACCCTCGGTGCCGGCGATCGACTGGAACACCAGATCGACCGGGGCACCGGCCTCGATCAACCCGACGGTGGTGGTGACGTGCGAGAGCACACACGACTGCATCGGAATCGCGAAACGTTGCCGCATCTCGTCGAGCAGGTGCAGCAGATCCGCGGTGGCCTGCGGGGAATCGGATGCCGGATTGACACCGACGACGGCGTCGCCGCATCCCATGAGCAGCCCATCGAACGTCGCGGCGGCGATGCCGCGCGGGTCGTCGGTCGGATGGTTGGGTTGCAGGCGGGTCGCGAGGCGGCCCGGCAGGCCGACGGTCGTGCGGAACCCGGTCGTGACGGTGACCGCGCGGGCCACCGCGACGAGATCCTGATTGCTCATGAGTTTGCTGACGGCAGCGACCATTTCGGGTGTCAGACCCGGCGCCAGGGCGGCGAACGTGTCGGCCGCGTCGGGGGCCGTGGCGTCGGTGAGCAACCGGTCGCGCAGATCGCCGACGGTCAGGTGCGCGATCGGGTGGAACGCGTCGCGGTCGTGCCGGTCGAGGATCAGCCGGGTGACCTCGTCCGACTCGTACGGCACCACCGTCTCGGTGAGGAACCGGTCGAGCGGGACCTCGGCGAGCGCCCATTGGGCCGCGGCACGTTCGGCGTCGGATTCGGCTGCGCACCCGGCCAATTCGTCGCCGGACCGCAGCGGGCCGGCCTTGGCGAGCAGGTCGACGAGGCCGTCGAAACGGTAGGTCGTGCCGGCGAGTCGGTGGGTGTAGATCGTCACTTCAGTTCGGCCTCCGCGGCAGCGAGTGCGGCGAACTCCTCGTCCGGGGAGTTCGCGACCAGCCGGTGCCGACTGTAGAGCCCGAAGTACGCCATGAACGCGGCGAAGGCACCGAGGGTCCACAGTGCGGCGATCGGGTCGACCAGGAAGGTCGCGACGACCGCGATCGCCGCGACGACCAGCGCGAAGGATGTCGTGACCACGCCGCCGGGCGTGCGGTACGGACGCGGCATGCCGGGTTCGCGGACGCGCAGCACGATGTGGCTCACCATCATCAGTACGTAGCTCACAGCGGCCCCGAACACTGCCATGTTCAACAGCATCGCACCTTCGCCGGTCAACGACAGCGCGAAGCCGATGACGCCGGGGACGATCAGCGCGAGCATCGGCGCCTTGCGCCTGTTGGTCACCGACAGGCTCGTCGGGAGGTAACCCGCCCGCGAGAGCGCGAACGTCTGACGCGAATACGCGTACATGATCGAGAAGAAGCTCGCGATCAGCCCGGCGAGACCGATGTAGTTGACGACCTTGGCCGCGCCGGTGTCGCCGAGCGCCTCGACGAGCGGATTCCCGGACGTCGACAGCTCCTCGGAGCCGAGGGCGCCGGTCGCGAGGAACAGCACTGCCGCACCGGTGACCAGCAGGATCACCATCGACACGATGATCCCCTTGGGGACGTTCTTCTCCGGTTCGGTGGCCTCCTCGGCGGCGAGCGGTACCCCTTCGACCGCGAGGAAGAACCAGATCGCGAACGGCACCGCCGCCCACACGCCGATCAGCCCGAACGGCAGGAACGCCGAGGCCCCGGCCGCGCTCTCGTCGACGGGGATGTCGGTCAGGTTGGCGCTGTCGAAGAGCCCGGCCGCGGACACGGCGAACACGACGAGCCCGACGAGGGCGATGGCGGTGATCACGAACATCGCCTTGAGCGCCTCACCGGCGCCGGTGAGGTGGATGCCGATGAATATCGCGTAGACCGCGAGGTACACCCACCAGCCGTCGGTGATGCCGAACAGTTCCAGTGATTCGACGTAGGCACCGATGAACGTGGCGATGGCGGCGGGAGCGATCGCGTATTCGATGAGAATCGCTGTGCCGGTGGCGAACCCGCCCCATGGGCCGAGCGCCCGCCGGGCGAAGGTGTATCCGCCGCCGGCGGCGGGCAGCGCCGAGGACAGTTCGGCCATGCCGAGCACCATCGCGAAGTACATGCCCGCGATGACGATTGCCGCGACGAGCAGGCCGCCGAACCCGCCTTCGGCCAGGCCGTTGTTCCAGCCGGCGTAGTCGCCGGAGATCACGTAGCTCACCCCGAGACCGACGAGCAGCACCCAGCCCGCGGAACCCTTTCGGAGGCTGCGCTTCTCGAGGTACTCGCTGCTTTCGAGATGGGCGTCGACGCCGTCGTGGTGGAGGGCTGCCTCGGCACCGGCTGCGATCGGATCGGGTGGGGCCATGGTTCCTCTTCTCCTCGAGGGGCGCCCGCCGGGTCGACCGGGCACGCCGAGAACACCGCGCGATCCCACGGTACGGGCGATGTGTGCCCGCTGCGTCAGCGCAAGGTCACGGAAGAGTTACGAGGTGGCGCCGCGCGCGGGTGGGACGGGACACGCGTCGGCGGCCTCGGCGACCACGGTCGGCTCGGTCGCCGGTTCCGGGCGGGCACCGGCCGCCCAATCCCTGCCGAGCAGCGGCGCCGCGGAGGCGAGTGCCGCGGTCTCGTCGTCGGTGAACACGACGCCGCGGCTGAGGAACCGCAGCCCCTCGGGCGCCTCCAGACTGAACCCCGAGCCTCGACCGGGCACGACGTCGAGCACGAGTCGGGTGTGCTTCCACGCGTCGAACTGGGAACCGGAGATCCACACCGGCACCGCGTCCCTGTCGCCGGGAAGCGTGCGGGCGGTCTCCCCCACCGCGAGCCGCAGGTCGAGCAGACCGAGCAGCACGTCGCGGTCGCCGACGACGAACTCGCCGTCCGGGTAACACATCGGCGCCGACCCGTCGCAGCACCCGCCGGACTGGTGCATCATCAGCGGCCCGTGCCGGCCGGCAAGGCGGCGCAGGAGTTCGACGGCGTCGGCGGTGGCGACGACGCGCGGCGGAACAGGCATGCGTGCGGTCCCTTCTGACGTTTCCCGGCCTCTGACGTTTCCCGGCGTGCTCCGGTGTCCACCACCCGCTTCCGGTGTCCACCACCCGCTTCCGGTGTCCACCGCCCGCTTCCGGTGTCCACCGCCCGTTCCCGAGCGAATGTATCGCTCGTCTCCTTCAATCGACTGAACGATACATTCGCTCGGGAGGACCGGCGGGTGGAGCGGGGGTCGATCAGAAGAAGCCCTGGGCCTTGGGGGCGTAGGACACCAGGAGGTTCTTCGTCTGCTGGTAGTGGTCGAGCATCATGTGGTGGTTCTCGCGACCGATGCCGGACTGCTTGTAGCCACCGAACGCCGCGTGCGCCGGGTACTGGTGGTAGGTGTTCGTCCACACCCGCCCGGCCTGGATCGCGCGACCGGCCCGGTAGGCGACGCCGCCGTCGCGGGACCACACGCCGGCGCCGAGACCGTACAGGGTGTCGTTGGCGATGGAGATCGCGTCGTCGAAGTCCTTGAACGAGGTGACCGACACGACGGGACCGAAGATCTCCTCCTGGAAGATCCGCATCTTGTTGTGGCCGCTGAACACCGTCGGCTGGACGTAGTAGCCGCCGGACAGGTCGCCGCCGAGGTCGGCGCGTTCACCACCGGTGATGACGGTGGCGCCTTCGTTCTTGCCGATCTCGATGTAGGACAGGATCTTCTCGAGCTGGTCGTTGGAGGCCTGCGCGCCGATCATGGTGTCGGTGTCGAGCGGGTTGCCCTGACGGACCGCCTTCGTGCGGACCGCGGCGAGCGACAGGAACTCGTCGAAGATGTCCTGCTGGATCAGCGCGCGGGACGGGCACGTGCACACCTCGCCCTGGTTGAGCGCGAACATGGTGAAGCCCTCGAGCGCCTTGTCCTGGTAGTCGTCGTTCGCCGACAGGACATCGGAGAAGAAGATGTTCGGGCTCTTGCCGCCGAGCTCGAGGGTGACCGGGATCAGGTTCTGCGACGCGTACTGCATGATCAGGCGGCCGGTGGTGGTTTCGCCGGTGAACGCGATCTTGCGGATGCGCGGGCTCGACGCGAGCGGCTTGCCCGCTTCCACACCGAAACCGTTGACGATGTTCACCACACCGGGCGGCAGCAGATCGCCGATGACGGAGATCAGGTACAGGATCGACGCCGGGGTCTGCTCGGCCGGCTTGAGGACGACCGCGTTGCCTGCGGCCAGCGCAGGAGCGAGCTTCCACACGGCCATGAGGATCGGGAAGTTCCACGGGATGATCTGGCCGACGACGCCGAGCGGCTCGTGGAAGTGGTACGCGACCGTCTCCGAATCGATCTCCGAGATGGAACCTTCCTGCGCGCGAATGGCTCCCGCGAAGTAGCGGAAGTGATCGATCGCGAGCGGGATGTCCGCGTTGAGGGTTTCGCGGATCGGCTTGCCGTTGTCCCACGACTCGGCGAGCGCGATCGACTCGAGGTTCTCCTCGATGCGGTCGGCGATCTTGTTGAGGATGATCGCGCGCTCGGCCGGCGAGGTCTTGCCCCACGCCGGAGCGGCGGCGTGCGCGGCGTCGAGCGCGAGTTCGATGTCCTCCTCGGTGGACCGGGCGACCTCGGTGAAGGGCTGCCCGGTGACCGGGGTGACGTTCTCGAAGTACTGCCCCTTGACCGGCGCGACCCACTGGCCGCCGATCCAGTTGTCGTAGCGGGCCTGGAAGGACATCAGGGCGTCGGGTGAACCGGGGCGGGCGTACACGGTCATCGGTGTCTCTCCTGCGTGTCGTCGGGCCGCACTGTGTGCGGGACGGTCGGATCGTCCCCTCGCGGGGTGTGATCCGGAACACTAGGAGCAACGGGGTTGCAACTACGTTGCGAGTTGCCGATCCAACAGATCAATCCTGGCCTTGACCTGCGCATACATCGCCGAACCGGGATCGAGGGCGGTGAGGTACGCGGACCAGGCGGTGAGGTCGTCGCGGCCGTGTACCGACGACGTCCACTGCGCCAGCAGGTGCGCATCGCCGCCGCGCAGCAGCGCCGCCTGCACGCGGGTGCGCAGTTCGTCGCGGATCTCCTCGACCCCCGGCGCGGCCGAACCGGGCAGCACCGGCCCGGTGTACAGGCGCACCGCGGTCGCGGTGTCGCCGCGGTCGAGAGCGGCGCGGACGTCGGCGACATCGGTGACGAGGTCGCCGAGCAGCCGATACGGCCGCGATCCCACCCGATCCGATCCGAAGGTCTTGCGCAGCCGCGACATCTCGGCACGAATCGTCACCGAGTCGAGTTCGGCCTCGTCGAGCAGGACCGCGAGCCGGTCTGCGCCGAGCCCCTCCGGATGATCGGCGAGCAGCAACAGAATCTCGGCGTGCCGCTGCGACAACGGGATCCGCTGCCCGTCGCGGTGCAGCATCGGCCGGCCCGACCCGAACGTCTCGAGACGGGGCATCGATCCGCTCAGCAGATGCGGGGCGCTCATGAGGTGCAACCGCAACTCCGCCTCGGCGGCGGCGACGGTCGCACGGACGAGTTGCAGCACTTCCGGCACGGCGACGCGCGGACCACCGGTGATGTCGATGGCGCCCAGGATCCGGCCGCTGATCGGATCGTGCACCGGCGCCGCCGAACAACTCCAGTCGTGCACGGTCCGGTTGAAATGCTCGGCGGCGAAGATCTGCACCGAATGATCCAGCGCCAGAGCGGTTCCGGGAGCATTGGTGCCGACGTGGTCCTCACTCCAGTCGGCGCCCTCGACGAAACTCATCGACAGCGCCCGATCGCGGGCGGAGTGATCACCCTCGACCCACAGCAACCGGCCGCGCTCGTCGCTGATCGCGACGAGCAGACCGTCGTCGGCGGCGTCCTCGACGAGGAGCTTGCGCACGACCGGACGGATCAGCGCCATCGGATGCCCCGAGCGGTATTCCTCCAGGTCGACGCCGGTGAGCAGGCTCGGCTGGTCGACCGAATCCGGGTCGATGCCGCGTTCGACGCTGCGCAGCCACGAATCGCGCACGACCGAGCGGACCGCCGATGTGCCCTCGCGCGCGTCCAGGAAGGATCGATGGGCCGACGACACGCGCAGCGCGTGCACGGCGGCGTCGTCCCCGGGCCGCAGCGCCACCCAGGGGTTCACCGACGGCTTCGTTGTCTCGGTCATCTACCGGCGTCCTCCTTGCCGACACTGTAGTCCGGATCACACAGGTGGCGCCAAGCGCCCGGTGTTGCGTTGTGGCGCCCCTGCGGTAGTTGTCAACCTGCCTGAGACAGGTCCTGCTTGATGTTGATGCCTGTCGACTGGGGTGTCGGCGGCGCCAACGGCCGGCGGCGGAACCGTTCGGGGTGCTCGACCCAGATCCGGTCGAG
>Ga0180215_1001230_pt1 | contig 28985 bp, 28 predicted proteins | sample eDN3rd37CBELigBY_FD_128871 | JGI IMG/M metagenome (GOLD analysis project Ga0180215, IMG submission 128871) | Enriched backyard soil microbial communities from Emeryville, California, USA - eDNA 3rd pass 37_C BE-Lig BY (version 2) (version 2) | ecosystem: Environmental > Terrestrial > Soil >...
GGCGCCCACCTCGTCGGCGATCGCCCGGAAGCGCGCGAAGTCGATCACGCGGCTATAGGCCGAGGCCCCGGCGATGATCATCTTGGGCTTGTGCTCGAGGGCGAGGCGGTGAAGCTCGTCGTAATCGAGCGTCTCGGTCTCGGCGTCGACGCCGTAGGGGATGATGTTGAAGTAGAGGCCCGAGAAGTTGACGGGCGAGCCGTGGGTCAGGTGGCCGCCGTGGGCGAGGTTCATGCCCAGGATCGTGTCGCCGGGCTTGAGGGCGGCGAGGAAGACCGCGATGTTGGCGTTGGCTCCCGAGTGGGGCTGCACGTTGGCATGCTCGGCGCCGAAGAGCTTCTTGGCGCGGTCGATGGCGAGCTGCTCGATGCCGTCGACGAACTCGCAACCGCCGTAGTAGCGCTTGGCGGGATAGCCTTCGGCGTACTTATTGGTGGGAACCGTGCCCATGGCTTCCATGACGGCGCGGCTGGTGAAGTTCTCGGAAGCGATCAGCTCCAGGTGGCTGCGCTGACGCCCCAGCTCCTTGTCGATGAGGGTGGCGATCTCGGGGTCGGCCTGGCGCAAAGTCGGGAATTCGTTCACGTTACCTCTCCTCGGGAGCGACGGCCAGCGGGCGCTGGTCGAGTTGGTCGATGCGACGTTGATGACGACCCCCTTCGAATGGGGTGTCGAGGAAAACTCGGACGATCTCACGGGCCATCTCCTCGCCGATCAGGCGGGCGCCCATGCAGACGACGTTGGCGTCGTTATGCTCGCGGGCGAGGCGGGCGGAGAGCGGTTCCTGGACCAGGGCGGCCCGGGCTCCCGCGACGCGGTTGGCGGCGATGCTCACTCCGATGCCGGAGCCGCAGATCAGCACGCCGCGCTCGGCCTCGCCGCCGGCCACCGTTTGGGCCAGATCGAAGCCTATGAGCGGGTAATCGACGGAATCGGTGGAATAGGCCCCGAGATCCATGACCTCATGACCCTGTTCCTGGAGCCAGCCCGCCAGGGCGGCTTTGAGCGGGAAACCCGCGTGGTCGGAGCCAACCGCAATGCGCAAGGGGAGCCTCTTTCGTAAGCGTGCTAGAGCGTGCTAGGGCGTGCGTGTCGCGCGAGCCGTGATTTTTGCCCGTTCGATCTTCCCTTCAGTATACCGTTCCGCCGCGCGGGACGGTAGCCCGGGCAGCATGGAACGCCTTGGCTTCGCCGATACATACCCTTGAGCCGCAGGCGCTCACCCCCCTGTCGTCCCCCCGTCAAGGGGGGACAACGTTTCAGGGAGAGTCTTCGCTCAGTTCCTCGACCGTGACGAGTTCGGGGGGCGGGTCCAAGGTGACCAGTCCCAGCCCGCCGCCGCGCAGCTCGTGAATGAAGGTGCGTCCCGCGCGTTCGAGGTCGGGTTGGTCCCCTTCCCGGATCAGCCCGCGGAACCGGGCGAAGGATTCGAGCGAGGCCTCGTCGCCTCCGAACTTGGCGAGCACGCCAGGCGAGACCTCCTTGAGCATTTTGATCCCGTAGCGTGAGACCTCGATGGCGTCGTAGGCCTCGGTGCTGACCGAACCGGTCAGGGCCAGGCGCAGGGCTCCGATGGGATCCTCGAGCTTCGGAGGGATGATGCCGGGCGTATCGAGCAATTCGAGGTTCTTGCCCAGGCGAATCCAGCTCGGGGCGCGGGTCACGCCGGGTTTGTCCCCGGCGACGGCGGCCCTGCGGTTTGCCAAGCGGTTGATCAGCGAGCTCTTGCCGACGTTGGGCAAGCCGACCACCATGATGCGGGCGGCCCGGGGGTTGCGGCCGCGGGCGCGCATCTTGGCGTGGACGGCCTCGGTTTGCTGCTGGATGGCGGCGCGCAGGGCGTCGATGCCCTGGCCCTTCTGGGCGTTGAGGGCGATCGCCTTGACGCCCTGACTCTTGAAGTACTCCAGCCAGGCCTTGGTCTTCGCGGGCTCGGCGAGGTCGGTCTTGGTCAGCACCAAGATCGAGGGCTTCTGCGAAATCAGCTGTCGCGTCTCCTCGAAGCGGCTGCTCAGCGGAATCCGGGCGTCGACCAGTTCCAAGACGAAGTCGACGACCGTCAAACGCTCCCTGAGCTCACGCTGGGCCTTGGCGATATGCCCCGGGAACCACTGGATCAAGGGGTACTCGCGCGGTGCCTTTTCGACGGGGGTGGTTTCTTCGATTTCCTCGCGCTTGGAGGCGTCCCCCCGCCCCGTTTGCTGGGCGCGGGGGGGCTTGGCCGACTTGGACGAGGGTTGCGGCCCCTTGGGGGCCGCGGGTCGTTTCCGCATGGTCTATCGGAACTGCGCGAACGCAGGATCGTACTCGGTGAGCAATTCCTCGACGCGCTTGGCCTTCGGCGAGTGGACCATCAGGCCCGCCAGACCGGGCTTCTTGGAGGTCCAGATGACCTCAGGTGCGTTGAAGCGGCTGAGATCCGAGTGGTGGTGCTTGGAGACCGTGAAGATCGCCCCTGCGTACTCGTTCTTGGTGGGCTTGGGGGCCTTGTAGCCCTTGGGATCGAGTTCCATCTTGACCCACTCGTGCCAGAGGCAGACGCCCGTGGCGGCGTAGATGACGTCGGGGATCTTGGAGGCGCCGACGCGGGCCGCGGCCTCGAGGAAGTAAATTTCGTCGTCGTCCTTGCCGTGGATGTACTCGGCGTGCGTGATGCCCGTCATCTTGCCCAGGGCGGGGATCAGCTTCTCGTTGAGCTCGATGAGGCGCTTGTACATCTTGCTCTTGCGGTCGAGCATCATGCTGACGTAGCTTCCGCCCTTCTGGAGGTCGAAGATGGGCACGCCATAGCGGTTGGCGACCGCGAACTGGACCTTGCCGTCCACGACGATCGAGTCGACGTGATAGACGTCGCCGGCGGTGTACTTCTCGACGAGGTAGTTGGAGACCTTGGGGCCGAGCTTGTCGAGGGCGGGCCACATGTCTTCGCGGCGGGTGATCTTGGAGACGCCCACGGCGGCTACGCCGTCACGTACTTTCAGCATGTACGGAGGCTCGACCTCCTGCATGTAGCCGAAGACCTTGCCGCGGTGAATCGCGTGGGTGAAGGGAGGCACGGGGATCCCCGCCTCCTGGGCCTTCATGCGCATGGCGAGCTTATCGCGGAAGAAGCGGGCCTCGGACTCCTTCATGCCGGGAAGGCGCAGGTGGTCGCGGAGCATGGCGCCGTTCTCGACGTCCTGGTCGGCGAGGGCGACCACGATGTCGATGATCTCCTCGTCCTGGTAGATCAGCTTGTCGACGGCCTCGCGGATGGCCTTGGGATTGAGGATGTCCTTGATCGTGACGAGCCGGTCGATTTCCTTCGGCCACTTGTCATCCTTGCAGGAATCCGCGGTCAGCACGATGACGCGGGCGCCCATCTGCTTGGCGTAGATCATGAAGGGGCGGCCGAGCGTCACGCAGGTGAGGCAGAGAATGGTCTTTTGACGTTCCACGAGAGATCTCCATTACGACGGGGGAAAAGCGCGCTATTACGTCTAGTCTACATCAATCGCCCGCTGGAAGCGACAGCCCGCCTTCATGGCGGGCTGTCGTAGTCGGGATAGGCGCGTCGGGGCCGATTCAGTCGCGGCGTCCGTAGATCTTCGAGAGCAGGTGCAGGATCTCGATGTAGAGCCAGATGAGCGTGACCATCAGGCCGAAGGCCCCGTACCATTCCATGTACTTGGGGGCGCCCGATTGCGCGCCGTTTTCGATGAAGTCGAAGTCCAGGACCAGGTTGAGGGCGGCGATCGCCACCACGAACAAGCTGAAGCCGATGCCGATCAGCCCGGAGTCATGGATGAAGGGCATCTGCATGCCGAAGAAGCGCATGCCGAAGCTGACGAGGTAAACCAGGAAGATCCCCCCGGTCGCAGCCGCGATGCCCAGGCGGAAGTTGTCGGTCACCTTGATCAGCCCCGAGCGGTAGACCAGGAGCAGGCTGAATGCCACGCCGAACGTGAGGCCGACCGCCTGGATGACGATCCCCGGGTAGGCGGCGTTGAGCATGGCCGAGATCCCGCCCAGGAAGAGCCCTTCGAGGACGGCGTAGATCGGCGCCGTGACGGGGGACCACTCCTTCTTGAAGATGGTCACCATGGCGACGACCAGGCCGCCGATGGCGCCACCCATCGTCAGGATCGGAACCAGCGCGTTATTGGCTTGAATCAGGGTCTGGTTCCAGGTGAAGAAGGCCCCGGCGATCACCAAAAGCAGCATGATCATGGTCTTGTTTACGGTGCCTGAGAGGGTCATCCCCTCGCGACCCGCAATGGGAAGGCCTTGGAAGGTGGCTGTGGAAAGGGCGGGATTTCCGGATCGCATGGGTACCTCCTTGACGTCGTGGGCGCGCTAGTTGACGCGCGAGTAGGACCAGGAAACCGGGCGGCCGTTCTGGTAGGGCATGAGGCCATGGAAAGAGCCGGGAACCTCGTCGAAGACCAGGGGCAGGAAGTGACGATCGCCCTCCCAGAGGTTCAAATCGCCACTCAGCAACCGAGCCAGCGGAACCCACTCCAGTTGCCCCTCGGGGTTATGCGACAGCGGCGTGCCCTCGAAACCGTCCACCTTGAAGATGAACCCCATCCAGTCCTCACCGTGCTTGCCGAAGCCCGGCCAAGAGATGGTGCCCCGGAGCGTCAGCTCCGTGGCCTCGATTCCAGCCTCCTCCCGCAGCTCGCGGCGCAACCCGTCGGCGAGGGATTCCCCCGCGTCCAGCTTGCCGCCCAGCCCGTTGTATTTGCCGAAGTGATGGTCGTCGGGACGCGTGTTACGGTGAATCAAGAGCACGTCCTTGCCGTCAGGGGACATGACGTAGGCGAGCGTGGCGAGAATCGGTTGATAGGGCATACGGGCTCCTTCCAGGTCCAGATGCGTCTCATTCTAGCGTGTTTCGCGAGCTTCCACGCGCCGTTCGCGCAAGCGAGTCGAGAATCGTGGACTTGGCTGTCAAACGGAAGGCGCAAACCCGCGGAAACTTTACGTTTGGGTCGGAATTTCCCCGTTTGTTATCAGGCAAACTGGGGTTAATAAGAGCATGTCACCCTCGCTACGGAGAAATTCGACGTTGTCGTTGCTGAGCTACGAGTGCCGCTCCACCCTTCCTTGCTTCGCCGTCGAGTACCCGTCGGACTGGCTTCTCGACACGTCCCGGGCCACGCCGAACCAAGGATCCGTCGAGCTCTCCTCCGAAGACCTCGGCGGCGTCATCACGATCGAGTGGGGCCCAGCCTTGTCGCCGCAGGCGGAACTTGAAAACGCCGCGCAGCGTTATTCGCGGCATGAGGTCATCCAGCAGCAACGCGTCAGCTTCGAAGGCATCGCTTGGTCCGAGGTCGTCTACCAGGGCTGGAAGGATGCCCGGACGCCGCAGCCGGATCGCCTCTGCGCCCGCTATACCCAGCGGGCCGGCCTCATCTGGCGCGTGGCCTATCGCCTCAATGGCGCCACGGGCGCGCGAAGGCGGCCCGCCGCCGAAGGCATCCTCAAACGCTTTCACTTCCTGAACGGCGCCGACGCCCAGTCGCCGGCCTGGCGCCACCACCGCTACATGGCCTCGGTTCAGGAGTTCGCCTTCAACCACCCCTCGGACTGGAACGTGGTCCCCGACGTCACCGGCGACACCGGCACCTGCACGGTGACCCTTCCCGAGGGAGGCATGTTCCAGGTCGCCTGGGGACGCCCCCAGACCATGGCCGACTTCCTGCAGAAAGCCCGACTCGAGTACAAGGAACTCGTTCCCCTGGTTGAACGCCCCGGCCTCGCGCTCCGCTCGGGCACCTGGGACGAGCTCATCTTCGATGCCACCCGCTCCGTCGGCGACGCCTGGAGCGACGCCCGCCCCCAGAAGGAGCGTGGCCGCTACCGCTTCGGCATGGTCGGAGGCCTTCCCTGGGTCATCGGCTACCAGCTGCCCCATGAGCGCCTCGCAGAGATCGCTCCGTCATTCGACCGCATGCTCGCATCCATGCGGATCCTGGGCACGCAAGATATCGGGCACCTGCCTGAAGCCCTCGAAGCCCGCGGTTTGCAGCTAGAACTGGGCCTGGAATTGGCCTTGTGCTTATCGTTGCGGCAGAACTTGGAACCCGTGGGCTTTGCCGACCGTCTCGCCCAGGAACTACACCTCTTGAGGGTCCTGATGGCGTACGAGGGCTTGCTCGTCCCGCATCTCACCATCGCCCATGGGCCGGACGTCGCCGCCTTCGGCTGGCGCCTGCGAGCCGGCTCGCAGACCTTGTCCGAGCAGGATCTCGGCAAGGGAGCGCTGGATCCGCTGGTCCAGGTCGTCGAGGCCTTGCGCAAGGAGACTCCGCGCCTGGATTCGCTCTTGACGCCCCGCCTTGCGCGTCCCGAGCTGGTGCAGCAGCTTTTCCCGCGGGCACCTCACGCCTACGAGCGCTTGCGCGCGCTTCGTCCCGAGCTGAACCTCCCGGCTACCGCCGACACCCACTAGCGCAAGCGTCGGGAATCGTCACTCGCTCAGCGGAGCGATCGGTGGCGCGAACCGTTCCACCCCCTCCCACCCGGACGACGAGCCCATCGGCGTGAGCGGCACCCCTTCGGAATCGCTGGCTTCGAGCTCGAAGAATGCCGGTTCGGGTTCGGGGGGCTGAGGCAAGGGGAAGGCCATGGCAGGCTCAGATTTGAGGGCGGTCTTCATGAAGCTGGCCCAGACCGGTGCGCAGACGGCGCCTCCGGTGGCACGCTTGGTGACCGAGTTGTTGTCGTTGCCGATCCAGATGCCCGTGACCAGCTGGGGCACGTAGCCCACGAACCATGCGTCGCGGTAATCGTTGGTGGTTCCGGTCTTGCCCGCCGCTGGGCGGCCAATCGCGGCCCGCTTCGCCGTTCCTCGCGTGATGACTCCCTGAAGGACGTCGTTGACCGTACGTACGACGGTTTCATCCGTGACCCGTTGCGCCTGGGGCCGAACCTCCTCGATCACGCGTCCCTTGGCATCCGTGACGCGAAAATACGTGATTGGCTCGGCCTTCATGCCGTCCGCCGCCAAGACCCCGAAGGCCGAGGTCAGCTCCAGGGGCGTGACTTCCGAGGTGCCCAATCCTAGCGAGAGATCCGTCGTGAGGGGAGTCGAGATGCCGAAGCGATGGGCCTTGTCGATCACGGCGACGGTTCCGATCTCTTTGAGCAGCTTGACGGTGATAACGTTGTTGGAATGCTCGAGGGCCTTGCGCAGGCTGACGACTCCCAGCTTTTCATTGTCGTAGTTGCGGGGGGTCCAGGGCTTGCCGCCGGCTTGCGGGTAGCTGATGACGGCGTCGGAGGCCGTCGCCTCGGGCGAGAGGCCCTGTTCGAAGGCTGTCAGGTACACGAAGGGCTTGAAGGTCGAGCCGGGCTGGCGCTTGGCCTGGACGGCGCGGTTGAACTGGCTCTTCTGGTAGTCGGCTCCGCCGACCATGGCCCGGACGAAGCCCGAGCGGGGATCGATGGCGACAAGGGCGGCCTGGTCAAACTGGTAGCGCTTTCCCTGGGTCTTCACGAGGTCGGCGATCAGCTTCTCGGCGTGCTTCTGCATGTCGAGGTCCAGCGTGGTCCAGACCTTGAGGTCGCCGCGAAAGATGGCATCGTCGCCGTAGCGGTTGGTGAGCTGGTTGACGAGGTGGGCGGTGAAGTAAGGCGCCTGGTGCGACTTGTCGGGACTGGGCGCGTAGCGGAGGGGCGCGCGCTTGGCCTTCGCGGCATCGGCCTTGGAGATGATCTTCAATTCGGCCATGCGATCCAGGACGACGTGCTGACGCTTCTTGGCGGCCTCGGGATTACGCAGGGGGGTGAGGCCTTCGGGGCGTTGCAGCAGGCCGGCGAGGAGGGCGCTCTCGGCGAGGGAGAGCTTGGAGCAGGACTTGCCGAAGTAGGTCTGTGCGGCGGCCTCGATGCCCTCGGCGCCGTGTCCCCAGTAGGCGCGGTTGAGGTAGATCTCGAGGATCTGGTCCTTGGTGTACTCGCGTTCGAGCTTGAGGGCGAACATGGCCTCGTTGAGCTTGCGCTGGAGGGTTTTTTCCTGGTTGAGGTAGAGGATCCGGGCGACCTGCTGGGTGATGGTGCTTCCGCCCTCGGCCGCGCGGCCTTCCTGGACGTTCGTGACCAGGGCGCGGGCGGTGCCTCGCAGGTCCACTCCGAAGTGGGAGTAGAAGCGGGAGTCCTCGATGGCCACCACGGCTTGGCGGGTCACCAAGGGGATGGCTTTGAGGGGGACGTCCTTTTGCTTGGCGGTGCCGCGGACCAAGGCGATGCGGCGGCCCTTCCAGTCGAGAACCTCGGTGCCCATGCCGGCCTCGGCGGGCAGGGGGGCCATGACGGTGAGGAGCGCGAGGGCCATGGCCCCGAGAGGCAAAACCTCGAGCCAGCGTTTGCGTCGAACGTGCATGCTCATTCCCCTTCTCCGCGATGCCGCCACGTTGCGTGGATCGTTGCGATGGCCTGCGAGGCGTTGCCGCGCGGGCTGCAGGCGCTAGTTTTAGGATAGCGGCATCCTGGCGATAGGGGAAGGGCCCCGCTTTCGCGGGGCCCTTCGGCTTGAGGTCGTTATTTAACGGGCGTGGTGGATTTCTTGCGTCCCGCCCGGGAAGTCGCTCCACCCTTGCGGCCGATCGAGGAGTAGAACTCGACGCCCCGCTCCTTCTTGACCGCCTCGCCGCCTTTTCTTCCGATTGAAGAGAAGAACTCGGGGCCGTACTTGGCCTTGGTGGCTTGTCCACCCTTTTGACCGATCTGCTGGAAGAACTCGCGTCCGCGCTCTTCCTTGACCGTCTGGCCTCCCCGACGACCGGCCTCTACCATCCGAGGATCGCCCTTCGCGGGGCCCGGCTTGTTCCCGACCATTCCAGTACTCTCCTTTCCCTGCCAGGGAGGCCTCGGTGAGCTGCGGCAGTTCTAGGATTGGGCGTCTTTGATGGTCGGGTCTGGGCATGGAAGGTCTAGCGAGGCAGCCCTTGGGCTAACCTTGTTAACATTTGTGAACTCACCCTATCACGCTCGGGTGCCGATGTAAAGCTTCATCGCCTCTTTTTTCAAAAAACCGGCCAACTTCGTCAGCCTTCACAACGGCCAGGCAGCGCCGTTGGCCGTAGCCGACAAGCGAGAACCCGTCGGGTTTCGTCAGTTCTGACGGGAGGATCCGGGAGCATGCTGCTCGCTTGCTTTGGCCTCCCCCAAAACGACGCCGTCGGAGGCCGGGATGACGGCCTCCGACGGAGGGACTTCGGATTGGTGCTGCGGCTTACCGGAAGCGCCTGCGGCTTACCGGAAGCGCCTGCGGCTTACCGGAAGTGCCTGCGGCTTACCGGAAGTGCCTGCGGCTTACCGGAAGTGAAACAGGTACTGGAGCGCCCAGTACAGGATCGCCGCCAGCGAGAACGTGATGGGAATCGTCACGACCCAGGCGATCAGCATGTTCCCCGCCACGCCCCAGCGCACGGCGCTGAAACGCTTGGTCGAGCCCACGCCCATGATGGCCGAGGAGGCCACGTGCGTGGTCGAGACCGGGAGGCCGAGCATGGTGGCGCCCGCGATGACCGACGCCGAGGTGAAGTCCGACGCGAAGCCGTTGATCGGCTGCAGCTTCACGATCTTCGTGCCCATCGTCTTGATGATCTTCCAGCCGCCCGACGCGGTACCCGCCGCCATGGCGACCGCGCAGGAGACCTTGACCCAGAGCGGAACGCCCGCGTCAGCGCCGAGCATGCCCGCGCCGATCAAGGCCAGGAGGATGATACCCATGGCCTTCTGGGCGTCGTTCGCCCCGTGGGTGAACGCGATGAACGCCGCCGCCACGACCTGCAAGGGCCGGAAGAGCGTCTTCACGTTATGCGGCAGCCAGTTCCGGAAGATCCAGTAAAGGGCCGTCATGAACGAGAACGCCAGGACGAACCCGATCACGGGGCTCGCGAGCAGGGACTCGACCATGCGGGCGATGCCCTTGAGTTGCAGGGCCTGCCAGCCGTAGCCGGCGAAGCCCGCTCCCATGACGCCGCCGATCAAGGCATGCGACGAGCTCGACGGAATGCCCCACCACCAAGTCAGGAGGTTCCAGGCGATCGCCGAAAGCAACGCCGCGATGACGATCCAGGAGGTGGCGAACTGGGGATCGATGATGCCCTTGCCGATCGTCGCCGCCACCTTGGTGCTGGTCAACGCCCCGGCGAGGTTCATGACAGCAGCCAACATGATGGCGTTGCGAGGGCTCAAGACACCGGTCGACACCGAGGCCGCGATGGCATTGGCCGTATCGTGGAACCCGTTGATGAAGTCGAAGGACAGCGCCAACAGGACGATAATGACCAGTAGGAACAAGACCTCAGGCATTCTTGATCACCACTCCATGTAGTCGGTCGGCGACGTCCTCGCAGAAGTCGATGGCGTCCTCGAGCACGTCGTAGAGATCCCGCCACTTCATGATGTCCAGGACCTCATGCGCCTCGGTGACCTGCATCGCGAAGAGCTTCTCGAGCGCGGCGCGGCCGAGCTGATCGCCCTCGTTCTCCAGGCGGTTGATCTCGATGCAGTTGTCCAGGATTTCCTTCATGCGCTTGGGCTCACGCATCAGGGGCACGGCCGTGTTGATCTCCTCGCAGCAGCGCACCAGAATGCGCACGAGGCTCAGGGTCATGGCCGTGGGCTTCTCGATCTTGTAAAGGACCAGGCGGTCCGCCACCAGCTCGATCGAGTCGACGATGTCGTCGAGGTCGAAGGCCAGGGCATGGATGTCTTCCCGGTCGATCGGGGTGATGAAGGTCCGGTTCAGCTTGTCCATCAGCTGATGGGTGATGCGATCGCCGGCATGCTCGGATTCGCGGATCTTCTGGAAGCGCGCTTCGGGCTCGCGGTAGTCCTCGACCATGTCGCGAAGTAGGCGAACGGTATCGAGCACGTTCTTGGCAGAGGCCTCAAGGAGGTCAAAGAACGTCTCTTCGCGCGGAATCAATCTCATGGGGAGTTAGGCTCCTTCAAATGCGGCTATGGGCGCTTGAGCCGCGGGGGGCGCGCTCTGCAGGGCCTGCAGCAGCGCTTGCGCCTTGGATAGGGTTTCCTGGTACTCTCCGGCGGGCGTGGAGTCGGCAACGATGCCGGCCCCGGCCTGGACGTGGACCCGTCCTTCCGCAACGACCATGGTGCGGATGGTGATGCCGGTGTTGATGGTGCCATCGAAGCCCAGCACGCCCACGGCCCCTGAGTAGGGCCCGCGGCGAGTCGGCTCCAGCGTGGCGATGAGCTCCATCGCTCGAATCTTCGGGGACCCCGAGACGGTCCCGGCCGGAAAACATGCGGCCAAGAGGTCCAGACCGGTCTTACCCGGCTGGAGTTCCCCGTGAACGTTGGAAACAAGGTGGAGGACATGCGAATAGCGCTCGATGCGCATCAGTTCGTCGACCTTGACGGTCCCCGGCACGCAGACGCGCCCCAGGTCGTTCCGTCCCAGATCCACGAGCATGAGGTGCTCGGCACGCTCCTTGGGATCGCTAAGGAGGTCCGCTGCCAGTTCGGCATCCGGAACCTCGCCGCGCCGGCGCGTGCCGGCGATCGGCCGGACCGTCGCCTTGCGGCCGTCCAGCCGGACCATGACCTCGGGGCTCGATCCGACGAGCTGGAACTTGCCCCAGTCCTGGAAAAACATGTAAGGGGAAGGGTTGATGGCCCTAAGGGACCGGTAAAGGGAGAAGGCGTCGCCATCGTAGGGCGCGCTCAAGCGCTGGGAAAGCACGAGCTGGAAGATATCGCCCGCGAGGATATGCTCCTGGGCCTTCAGAACGGCCGCTTCGAAGTCTTCGCGACTCCGGTTGGAGGTGACGGAAAGCTCACCGCTGGGAGCCCCGAGTTCTAGGGGGGCCGCCACGAGGGGCGCGCGAAGGCGGGACGCCCAGTCCTCGATCAACGCCTGGGCCTGCTCGTACCCGTCGGCGCCCCCGGCGAAGGCGATGATCCGCAGGGTGCGCCGCACGTGGTCGAAGGCGATCACCCCCCGGGTCAGCATGAAGGCGGCTTCCGGAAGCGGGAGATCGGTCGTGGCGGCCAGGGGAACCCGTGGCTCGAGGTGGCGGATGGTTTCGTAACCCCAGTAGCCTACCGCACCGCCGGGAAAGGGCACGTCCGGCAAGGTCGCGACGCGCATCGCGCGGAGCTTTTCCGCGAGGTCTTCCCAGGGGTTGCGCGCGTCCGAAGGCCCTTGCGCCTCCTCACCTCCCCAGATTAGCGTCTCCGCGGGCTCGCAGCCCAACCAGGAGTAGCGACCGATCTGATCGCCTTGTTCGACGCTTTCGAGCAAAAAGGAGGGGCTGCGGCCGGCGCAGACCTTGAGGTAAGCCGAGACCGGGGTTTCGAGGTCCGCGGACAGCTCGGCTTGGATGGGGACGAGGTCGTAGGCCTCCGAAAGACGGAGGTAGTCCTCGCGAGAGGGGCGGATTCTCATGGACGTCGCGGCGGGGTCGACAACGGGAGCCTCGCTTTCTCGCGAGCATTATAGCTCACTTCCCAGCTTGTGCCTACCCGCTTTTCGGCTCCCATCAGGGGTCTTGCGCTCGTAGGGGTGCGTCGTTCGGCGGGCCGTGCCGCTCATGCGGCTCGACGCCGCATGCCTAGCCGGGTAGAATGGATCAATCGCTTGCTTCCGAGGTACCCCATGTCGCAACCCCAGGCTTTGATTCTCGTGAACCCGGTGGCCGGCCCGACGCGCCCGAAAGGCGATGGCTGGGAATGGCTCGTGGCCATGCTTGCCGAGGCGGGCTTCACTGCCGAGCTGCGGATGACCCAGGCGGCGGGCGAGGCCCAGGCCTTGGCGGCCGAGGCCGCGGCCCGTGGTGTCGCGCGGATCTTGGTCGTCGGAGGCGATGGGACCATCAACGAGGTGGTCCAGGCGATCGCCCATACCCAGACCTCCCTGGGCATCATTCCGGCGGGCACGGTGAACGTCCTGGCCAACGAGTTCGGGATTCCCCCCGAATACGAGGCCGCGGCGCGGATCGCCGTCGAAGGCGATTGCGTCAACATCGACCTGGGCCGCGCCAACGGGCGCTACTTCACCATGATGGTCGGCATCGGCTACGACGCGGCCGTCACCTACGCGATGTGGCCCACGCTCAAGAAAATCGCAGGCCAGCTCGCCTACGCGGTCTCGGGCGTCCAGAACTTCTTCACCCACCGCTCCAGTCGCATGCGCTTGCGCATCGACGGCGGCCGTCGCCTCCGGCGCCTGGGCTACTTCCTGGTCGTGAGCAATACCCGCCTTTACGGGGGGCCGGGCCGGACCGTCAACGAGCTTGCGGATACCCGTGACGGCCTGTTGGACCTGACGCTTTTCCGCTCGCGGCGCTGGTACCACGTGATCTTCGGGCTCACCCGGGTCTTTTTCGGGCGCGGCAAGCGCTTCGCGCGGATCGAAGCCATGCGGGTGCGCACGGTGGAGGTCACCTCTTCGCGGCGGCTTCCCTATCAGCTGGACGGCGACAACGCGGGGCATACCCCGGTTTCCATCGAGGTTCGGCCTCAGGCGCTGCGGCTGATGGTGCCCAAGGACGCCTGGAAGTGAAGCCTCCCTGGCTGGAGTCCTGGCTCGGGGCGCCCCTCGAGGAGTTGGACGCGGAGCGTCTGACCCAGGCGATTGCGGCAGCGCGGCAGATCGCCGAGCGCTTGAGCCAGCAGGAGGGGAAGGCGACGAGCCTGAAGGGGCACCAGGACCTCTTGGCGATCAGCGCGGAATGGCAGGAGGCGATCGCCGAGTTACTGCGCGAGCGCACCCGAAGAGCATAGGTCCTTTAGTTGTCCCCCATTGCGCCTGCGGGCGCAGATACGCTTCGCGTGAGCGACGGGGGGACGGCCGGCGTAGCCGGCAGGGGGGTGTTGGCCGGCGCAGCCATGACATTCCTCTACAAGGAACCTGGGATCAGTGACACCCCCCTGGCTTCGCCAGTCCCCCCGTCAAGGGGGGACAACTAAATGAACGAGCCCCCGACCTTTGGGTCGGGGGCTCGTTTTCAGGGATTTACTTCTTCTTGCCGTTGGACTTCTTGCCGCCCGAGGCCTTGCCGGCGAGGACGGGCTCCTTGGCTTCGGCCTTCTCGGCGGGCTTGGTGGCCTTCGCCTTGGCGGTGGCGGCCTGAAGCTCCTCGGTGGTCACGTCGGCCACGGGGGTCATGAGGCCCTTCATCATCTTGGCCCAGGGGTAGTGCTCGGCCATCTTGCGGTCCTCGTTGGCGACCTTGATGACGAAGTCCGACATCGCCTCGACGACCCACTCGAAGTAGTGGGGGGTGATGGACCAGTAGTCCATGTCGGGGGCGGGGTTCATGAAGTCGATCGCGTAGGGGATGCCGTCGCGGACGGCGAACTCGACCGAGTTCATGTCGTAGCCGAGGGCGTGGTTGATCACGCGGGCATCGCGGACGACCTTGGCGCCGAGCTCGGGGCTCATGTGGTTGTGGTCGATCACGTAGCAGCGGTTCTTGGGGTCGTACTTGATCGGCATGATGTTGTCCTTGCCGACGCAGATGCAGCGGATGTAGGAGTCGAAGTCGATGAACTCCTGAAGGACCATGATCAGACGACCGGTCTGGTGGTAGTAGTGGAAGAACTCCTCAGGGGAGTTGACCTTGTAGACGTGCTTCCAGCCGCCGCCGTCGTAGGGCTTGAGGAAGGCGGGGAACTTGATGTAGTCGAAGATTTCCTTCCACTGGGTGAGCATCAGGTTCCGGTGCGACTCGGGGCGGGTCGAGGGGTTGGCCTGCACGGGGGGCAGGACGACGGTCTTGGGGACCGCGACGCCGAGGCGCTCGATCATGGAGTTGTCGAAGAACTTGTCGTCGGAGATCCACCAGAAGGGATCGTTGATGACGTAGGTGCCGTTGACGACGGCGTTCTTGAGGTAGGGCTTGTAGATCTCGATTTCGTGCGAGATGCGATCCACCAGCACGTCGTAGCCGGGGTGCTCGCCCATCTTGGGGGCGTGGACCTTGGCCATCTCGGCGACGACCTTGCCGTCACCCTTCTCGTTCACGCGCTTGATGAACGCGCCGGGGAAGGTGTCTTCCCAGCCGACGAGGATGCCGACCTTCTTGGGGGTGCCGGGGATCCGCTTTTCCTTCTCAGTCACGGTTGTACTTTCTCCCTCTCAATATACGCAGCTGGTGGAATCCGGGGGAATCCTATCGCGCCGGGCCTGGCGCGCGGCGGGATGACCAGAGCTTTGTTTTGCGTTCGATTTGGCCTTTCCTCCGGGAAAGGCCGGCGGGCCTAAAGGTCGACGAAGCGCCCCTGGAGCATGATGGCCTGGCCATCCACCCAGATCGAGCAGTCGCGAGCCAAGAAGTCCGCGTGGGCCCGGCAGCACCAGTCGGCGCCGGTCAGGCTGCCGCAAGGTTCGCCGAAAGCGATGTGGAAGCCCGGGATCTTTTCGTCCTGCAAGAGGTTGCCCGTGAACTCCGTGACGCCCAAGTTGGTGCCCACGGCGATCTCCCCGATGCGGTTGGCGTTCTCGGTGGAGTGGCAGTAATCCCAGACTTCCTTGGCGATGGTTTCGTCGGGGCAGGTGACGCGCTTGAGGTAGTTCTCGGAGATCTCGACCGAGACGGGGGTGTCCTTGAGGTCCCCGTACTTCTGCGAGAAGTAGTCTCCGATGGGCGCGTCGGCGACCCAGATGCCGTTGATGCGCTTGGGGGTGGTGAAGATCTCGCCGCCGGGCAGGTTACCCCAGGCGTCGCGCGAGATCAAGCCCGAGGTCTTGATCCAGCGGAACTCGGTCGGTTCGTGCTCGATTTCGATGTCGGTGCCGGCCGGCGAGGTGACGCGGATGTGCCGGGCGGTCTGCAAGAGATTCCGCAGGCCGAGGCTCATGCGGTTGATTTCGTCGAAATCCGCGCGCATGCCCGAGGTCATGATCACGTCGGTGATGCCGACCATGTGGCCGTAGCGGACCTTCTTCTGCGTGGCGAGGTTGATGACCTGCGCACGGGAAGGGACCTCGCCGGGCCAGGGGTTGACCGCGTAGAGGGTGGCGGCGGATTGCGCCACGGCGTTGAGGATCTCCCAGGGCATGTCCATGATCGGGCGTTCGCAGTAGTCCTCGACGACGAAGTCGACGGCGATCGCCCCGACGGCGTCGATCTCGGCCACCAAGGCGGCTCCGATGTGCTGGGTGGCCCGGTCGGTGATCACGCAGACCCGCTCGCCCGGACGGGCGCGGATGCACTTGCGAACCGCGTTCGAGGCGCCTTCGGCAAACTCGGCGGGGAAGGGGATCAGTCGTAGGTCAGTTTTCTGGCGCGCCAACCGCGGTCTCCTTCTTGGCTTGCGGAATGACGAGCGAGCTCGTCTCGTCCACGCCCTGCATGGTCCGATCGATCAGGTCGTCCACCACTGCCTTGAGGTCGCCCGTCTCCTGGTAGATCTTGAGTTGGCGATCGGCGTCGGTGCCCCGGTCGAGCAGGGTCTCGATATGCTTGAGCTCCTCGCGGGAGCCCAACTCGTCAACCACTTCGTCGACGAACTCCAAGAGTTCGCCGATCAGCGTCCGGGCGTGGACCTCCTGGTTCTTGCCGAAATCGATCAGCTTGCCGTCGAGGCCGTAGCGGTACGCCCGCCACTTGTTCTCCTCGATGAGGGCCCGGTTGTACTCCCGGAACTGCATGTTCTGCTGACGCAGCACGTAGAGCTTGGCCACGATCGCCTGGATCAGCGCCGCCAAAGCCACCGTGGTGTCGATGTCAGTGGCGATGTCGCAGACCCGGAACTCGATGGTGTCGTAGAAGACGTGAGGCCGGATGTCCCACCAGATGCGCTTGCCGTTGTCGGCGCAGTTGGTCTTCACCAGGGTCTCGACGTAGCCTTCGAAATCGGCCCAGGACTCGAAATGGTCCGGGATGCCGGTTCGCGGGAAGCTCTTGAAGATGTTGGCACGCGTGCTCATCATGCCCGAGGGCCGGCCCAGCCAGAACGGAGAGTTGCAGGAAAGGGCCAGGAGGTGGGGCAGGAAGTAGCGGGCCTGGTTCATCAGCTCGATGGCCAGGTTCTTGTCCGGGATACCCACGTGCACGTGAAGCCCGAAGATCAGGTTGCCGCGCGCGACGTCCTGAAGGGACTCGACAAGCAGGTGGTAACGCTCGTTGGGCGTGATGTCCTGGGTCTTCCAGTCCGAGAAGGGGTGCGTGCCGGCGGCGACGATCCGCAAGTCGTGCTTGCGCGCGAGCTTGTTGACCGTGGCGCGCAGCTCGGTGACGTCGCGGCGGGCTTCCTGGATGTTCCGGCAGATGCCCGTGCCGACCTCGACCACCGACTGGTGCATTTCCGGCTTGACGCGCTCGCCCAGGACCATGCCGTCCTCTTCGAGGATGGTCGAGATATGGCTCTTGAGTTCCCGCGTCTCCGGATGGACGATCTGGAACTCTTCTTCAATCCCCAGGGTGAAGGGGAGTAGCGTCATCAGTTGGCCCTCCGCTCGATGAGGAAGGTCGGGATGATCCCGCCTCCGGACGTGACGTTGCAAAGGGCGGTTCCGGAGAGGCGGGTCAGGAAGCCCTCCACCTCGCCGCGCCAGACGAAGGGGTCCAGGTCCACGTTCATGTGGTCGTAGACCAGGCCGTCACGCACGGTGGGGAAGTCCGCCGACGAGACCGTGACCTTTTCCTGGACCACGTAGTCGGCGCCCAGGGCGGTCTGGATGGCGTTCTCCCACTCGGAATCGCTCGAATCCCAGCCGATGTAGATCCCGTGCCCGCCGTAATCGTCGTTGGGCTTCAAGACCAGACGATTGCGGTTCTCGCGAAGGAAGGCGAGGAGCTCGATCGGCTTACCCTGGTAGTCGGTGGATCCGGCCTGAACCTTGCGGGTCCAGGGGATATGCTTGCGGATGCTTTCTTGCTCCTCGGCGCTGAAGAGCGATTGCAGCTTGCCGTCGGTGAGGAGGCCGAAGATCATCTTCTTGTGGAGGTACTTCGAGCGGAAGTTGTTGATCATGCAGATCTTGCCGTCGCGGTACGCCTCCCACATGGGCTGAACCTCATCCCAGTGGTCGATGAACTCGGTCATCAGGACGCGGCGGTAGACCAGGTCGATCGCCGTCTCGCCGGCCCAGAGGCGGCCGTCGCGGTACTCCAGCTTGCGCGGATCGCGGATGACGGTCGTGATGCCCTGGCTCTCGAAGTAGGCCTGGATCAGCTCGAACTCGTGAACGGTGGGAAGGCCCTCGTAGTCCACGATGGCGATGACCGGCTTCTCGCCGTAGAGGCCCGTGTTGGCGCGCCAAAGCGCGTAGGTGTCGAGGAGGGTCTCCAGCAGTTTCTTCTGGGTGTTGAAGCCGGTGACGCGGTAATCCTTCTCGAAGTCCTGCATCATCGGCAGGCTGCGGAAGACCTCGGCCATGGCCTCGGTGTAGGCGGGGCCGGCGGGGCATTCGGCGTTGAGCTCGACGAAGTGAAGGGTCTCGCCCGAGAGGAACGAGTCGAAGCGCGCCATGGTGCTGAAGCCGGGGTACTGGGGGTCGACTGCGACGAGCTCGCGCTCGCGCGCGGTGAGGCCCAAGAGATCGATCAGGTCCGGACGGGCGGGAATGACCTCGCTGAGCTTGTCGAGGGCCGACCAGATGGTCCGGCAGGCGTGGCGGACGAGGTCGTGCTGCTCGCTCGAGAGGAACTGGGCGCGCAGGTACTCCACCGAGACGCGATCGCCAAACATGACCTTGGCGTCGCGAAAGCGCGAGGAGAAGTCCTGATAGACGGCGGGCGTGAGGTTAGCCGCCCCGACGAGGGCGTGGTACCGGTCGATCGCTTGGTTGATCACGGGGTGCCTCTCTAGCAAACGAGGGTTGCGGACATCGTCCCTATGTTAACGCGGATCCTGTAACTTTTCTATACATTTCTGGGCATTGGGACGAAACTTTTTGTTTCTGTCACTCTTGCGCACCTGGCGGGTGTAGCGCTTCTTGCCGGAGCGCGGCGCGATGGCGCGCAAGGCCTGGTACGCGTTGACCCGCTTGAAGCGTCCTCCTCCGACGGGATCGGCGGTTTCGAAGAGGACGGCTTGAATCTGGGCGGGTGACAGGTCCGGTCGCAGCGTGCGCATGAGGGCGACGACGCCGGCGACGTGGGGGCTCGAGGCGGAAGTCCCCCCGAAACGCCCGTAGGCGCGGGGGTGGTAAGTGGGGTAGCCCGTGACGCCGTCCGCGGGCGCCACCAGGGTGACGTAGGGCCAGCGGGGGCTCCAGCGGTGGGGGCGATCGCGGCGATCGGTGGAACCGACGGCAATCAGCCCCTTGTACTCGGGCAGCGCCGCCCAAGCGGCGGGGTAGGTGTGGACTTCGCGGGGGCCTCCGGCGCAAACCACGGGCACGCCGCGGCCCAAGGCCTCGCGGACGGCGGCGGCGAGGCGCGCCATCCACTCATGCGTGAAGCCCGGTTCGCCCACGTTGCAGCCGACGCTCATGTTGATGACGTCGGCCCCCTCATCGAGCGCCCGCCAGATACCTTCGGTGATCTGCTGGGCGCGCACATGGCCCGAATGCGGGTGGTTCACCTTGATAGGCAAGATCCGGCAATGGGGGGCGACCCCGCGGAAACGCTTGCGCAGACCCGCTCCGACCCCGGCGGCGATGCACGAGACGGCGGTGCCATGCCCGTTGTCGTCATGGGGCGCCCGGATGGGTTCCATGAGGTTCACGCCGCGAAGCACCTTGCCGGCCAGCTCCGGGTGTCCGTAGTCCACCCCGGTGTCCAGGACGGCCACCACCACCGTGGGATCTCCCGTGGTGAAGCGCCATGCCCGAGGGGCCTGGATTCGAGAAAGGGTCCATTGCCAGTGTTGATCAGACATAGGGCGATTGTAACAGCCCGAACGCTTGGTGCCAAGGCAATTGATCGAACAGGCGCATGTTTTGGAGATTTTAGGCGCAAGTTTTCCCGCCAATTTAACGATGAGTTAAATGAACATTGGCGTTTGGTCCTGACAACCGAGAGTTATTTTATGAATACGTTAACTCAAGGCTTCTCAGGGAGCGGTCGCCCGTGCTAAACTAACAGTCAGGGAACGTTGCTGCAGACAGTCCATGTCAGGCAGGCCGATTGACGCTTGAGGAGGAATCATGAGCCCGATTACCGAATCCATTCCGGCTACGCTCACCGTTGAGCAGCTCTTGGCCCAGTGGAAGGCCAGCAACCCCACCAAGGAGGCCCCCAAGGCCGAGCGCACGTGGGAGATGTTCGCGGCTGGCGAGTTCCACGGCGGCATGAACGTCCGCATGCCCCGCAAGCGCAAGACCCAGCTCTAAGCTTTTTCCTTGCCTCAGGACAGCCTGGCTGTCTTGCGCAAGGGCCTCAGGCACTTGCGATTTGCCCGATTTGCCCGTTCGGGTCTTCCCGAACGGGCCTTTTCATGCCGGTGGGACGATGTACCTCTCCAATAAACCCTTGATCGTGGCGGTGGCCGGAAACATCGGCTCCGGAAAATCCTCGCTTTCGCGTTGGCTTTCCGAGAAGCTGGGCTTCGAACCCTGGTTCGAGTCCGTCGATGATAACCCCTACCTTGCCGACTTCTATGACGACATGCCCAAGTGGGCCTTCCACCTCCAGACCTACTTCCTCTCGACGCGTATCGATACCTACCGCCGGGTCATGGCCTCGGAGCGCCCCTCGATCCTGGATCGCTCGATCTTCGAGGATGCGGCCATCTTCGCGCGCAACTCCTACGAGACCGGCATCATGAACGAGCGGGACTACCAGACCTACTTGCGGATGTACGATGCGATCCTGCCCTCGATGACGCCTCCCGATCTCATCATCTACCTCCAGGCCTCCGTGCCCACTTTGATGCGCCGGATCCGCCTGCGGGGCCGCGAGTACGAGCAGAGCATCCCGCGCGAGTACCTCGCGCAGCTCAACGACCTCTACGAGGACTTCATCCGCAGCTTCGATCTCTCGCCCAAGCTGGTCCTTCCCGCGGATGACCTGGACTTCGTGAACTCCTACCATGACTTCGACTACATCCTGGACATGATCGACACGATGCGCCGGGATCCCAATCAGCTGGTGCTTCCCGGTTTCTAAATTCATACGAGAAGGGGGCCTCACGTCGGTGAGGCCCCCTTCTCGCATGTGATGGGATTACGAACGCCGGCGGACGGCGGAGAGCTGAGGCGGCTCGGTCAGTCGGCGTGCCACCTGGCGAGCCTCGCTGCGGTCTGCTACCCAGTAGCTGAGTCCATCGATGGTGGTCGAACGGCCTGGAAGCGTCTCGACTTCGACGTCGGTGGCGGGATCGATCCGGTTGATCCAGCTCGCCAGGGAGAGGACGTCGCCCGTGGTGAGGTCGGTCTCCGAGTGAGAGCGGACGATGGCCCAGAGCTTGGGGAACTTCACCCAGTTGAGCGGATGAACGACCTGGGGCATGGTGTCGAGCAAGAGCGCTTGCTGGCGCGAGACCCGGCCGATATCTCCCATGCCGTCGTGGCGGAAGCGCAGGAACGACTCGACTTGCGATCCGTCGAGGTGGTGCTTTCCTTCCGGGAGATCGATGCTCAGGCCGCCCGCGCGGTCGACGTAGGCCATGCGCTTCGGGATCTCCACGTCGAGGCCCCCCAGGGCGTCGACCACCTCGGAGATGGCGCCGAGATCGACGAGCAGGTAGCGGTCGATAGGGACTCTCAAAAAGCGGCTGACGGTTTCGACGGCGAGCTCGGGGCCTCCCCGGGGGTTGGCGGAGTTCACCTTGAACGTCCGATACCCTGGAATCGGCACGCGGGTGTCGCGGGGAATCGAGAGCACGCTGACGCGCCGGCTCTCGGGGCTCAGGTGGACCAGGAGCATGGTGTCGGTGTTGCCGCGCAGCGAGCGGCGTCCCCCCGTATTGTCGGTGCCCATGACCAGCAAGGTGAGGTCCTTCGAGCGGGACTCCTCGGCGGGAGGGGCTTCCCAAGCGCCCGTGGCCAAGCGGGCCATGGCGAGGGGAGCGGGAAGGTCGGAGGGGCTCACGCTGGCCGCCCAGAGGCCGCTCATGACGCCGGAGCCGAGCCCGAGGAGGGTGCCGAGGAAAACGGCGGAGCGGAGGCGCCGCCGCGGACGCAGGGGGGGGACGGGAATCAGCATCGTTAACCTAGTAAAAAGCTGTGATGGTGGTAACAATAAGATCTTATCGTAACGTCTGCGGCCCCGTCTCTTCGGGGCCGTAAACTTTGCGAATCTTAACCCTGTTGCTCACCCTCCAGGCGCTCCTTGAGCCCGCTCAGGGCCTGGAGGTAGGCTTTTCGTCCCGCTTGCTGGCGCTCGGCGATCGCCTCCTCGCTCATGAGGTCGGCTTCCGAGATCAATTGCACTTGCTCGCCCTTGCTTTGGAGTTGCTTGGCGTAGGCGCGGTTCTGCGCCTCGAGCTCGGGATCCCGAGTGGGGATCAGGACGACATGGGCGTTGGGTTTGATCTTGCGCTCGAGCGCGGAATCGTAGAGCCGAGACGCGACGAAGCGTTCCTCGAGCTTGGCGTTGCGGAGATCGAGCTCGGTCATGCTGTCGGGGGGCAGGTCGGACATGGTCTTTTCCTTTCTTGAGAGGTTCGACACGGTTCATGGTCGCGATTCGGGCTAGGATGGAAAGGGTCTAAAGGAGGTTCATGATGGCGATGTTGACCATGAGCGATGGGTGCAAGCTTTTCTACGAGCGCCGCGGATCGGGGCGGCCGGTCCTCTTGGTGCATGGCTGGATGGGATCTCATCGCCTCTGGGAACCGACGTTTGCGGAGCTCATGCGGGATCACGACGTGATCGCGCTGGATCTGCGCGGGCATGGCCGCTCGGATCGGCCGCTCTCGCGCTATACCTATGCCCGCTACGCCGAGGATCTCAAGGAGGTCGTGGACCAGCTCGACTTGAACGGCGTCGTGCTGGTCGGCTGGTCGATGGGCTGCGGCGTGAGCATGCTCTATCATCACCTCTTCGGTCCTCATCGTCTGGCGGCTCTCGCGCTGGTGGCAGGAAGCCCGAAGCTGGTTCGCGACCGCGAGGCGGGTTGGGCCTACGGCATGTCTCCTGAGATGCACCGCAAGATCCTCACGGAGGTGGCCAAGTCGCGGCCCGTCTACGCCAAGCTCTTGACCGACGGGATCTTTCACGCCGGCATGCCGCAGTCGGTTAGGGACCTGGCCTTCCAGACGGCGCTCGAAGCGTCGCTCCTTTGCGCGCTGGACTCCTTCGAGGACGGAGGGCACCTCGACCTTCGCGCGGGACTCGAGACGATTCAGCTGCCGGTTAGCGTCTTCCACGGGAGGACGGATTTCCTCGCGTCCTTCGCGGCGGCCGAGTACGTGGCGCGAACGATTCCCGGCGCGGAACTCGTCGCCTTCGACCTGAGCGTTCATGCCCCTCAGTGGGAAGAGCCCGAGCGCTTTCACGAGGGCCTGCGGGCCTTGATCTCCCGGATCTAGCCGGGCGTCCGCCGCCCCGGCGATCGCAAAGGAAACGTCACGGGCCCGAGTCACCTCGGGCCCTGCGTCTAGCTATCGATGGAATCTTGCTTTTCGGCCCAGCGCAGAAAGCGGATGTAATCTTTGGTCTTTTCGATCTGGGTGGGGCTGAGGCCTTGGATGGCTTCGAGCAAGGTCATGGGGCGAGCGCCGTCGCCGTCCCCTTCGGGTTCGCGCATGGGAATCGGCTCTCCCAGCGACGCCCGGCGAATCGTGCTCAGGGGCATCTCCAGGCCTCGGGCGATCGCCTCGAGATCTTCTTCCTGGGGGCGATCGCCGTATTCGAGGCTGATCACCGTCGCCATCGGGATCTGGCAGCGCATGGCCAACTCCTGAACCGTCAGGCCGTGTTCGTGGCGGTACTGGCGGAGAAACTCCGACAGCGCATTCTGCGGGGTTGCTGGTTCCATCGTGCGCTCCAATGCGTGCTCCCTCCGTGGACTCTCATTATACGGGCCGAATGGCGGCCTGTCACATTTGAGTCCAGACATAATTGTTTACAAAGGAGCATTTCTTCGTTATTCTGGACCTACTGTTGGCAGACGGGACTTCAACGGCGAAGCCTCGGGCCGAATTTGTCCAAAGCCCCCCGGCGCAAAGGCGCACCGGGGGCTTAGACATTGAACCGGGACGGGCGCCGCTTCGGGGGCTAGCCCTGGACGCCGAGAAAGACGCTGTGAGAGACCTTCACGGGCCCGTTCACCTTGGTCTGACAGGCCAGGCGCCACTGCCGCTTGATCTTGTCGCGGCCCAGGCGCATCGTCTCGCTGGGGGTGGGCGCCGAAAGGTTCTTTTCGCCTTGAAGCACCTTCACCTTGCAGGTGCAGCACCGCCCCTGCTTGCAAACATACTCCATGGGTTGGTCCGCCTCGATGGCGGCTTGGAGGAGGTTCGCCCCCGGCGCGACCTGAAAGGTCCGGGACGAGTCCCCGATCAGTAACGTGACGTCGAACATACCGTGCTTATACCCCTCGTCCGCGAGCCTCTACCTCTCGGCCGGCTAGACGCTTTCCATCTGAGAGAGCAGCCCGTCGATCTCGGCGGCCAAGAAGATATCCCCGCCCTCCGCGGCCACGTCCAGGTACGTCGACAGCGCCTCCTTGATGGCCTGGGCATCCGTGGCGTCGAGCCGAACCGTGAAGGTCCGCGCGCCAATCTGGGCCTCGGCTTGCGAGAGAAGCCGATTGATCAGGGGATCCATCTGCTCGACGGGAAGGCGCTCGTCGGAAGCCTCGGTGGCGGCCTCGGGCTTGAGGGCGATCAGGGCGTCGGTGAGGATACGAATCTGGGGAATGTCGAGGGTGAGTTCAGTCATGCATGGGCTCCTCGGTGGGTAGGTAACGCGGGGTCGAATCGGCCGCCGGCAGCCAACTCGTAAAGGGCCAGCCGCTCGCCAATCGCTTGAACGCCAGCGAGGCGAGGGCTTGGCGGGTATCCGACGCCTCATTCGTAAGCAGGAAGCGGAGGACGGGGCCCAGGGCGCCTAGGGTTCCGCGGCGCAGCTCGGGTCGAAGGAGGATGCGCTGTCCCAATCCGAGCAGGGCGCCGTCATGGTCGCTGCGGGCCATGGCGTCGAGGACGGCTTGACGCCATGCCTCGGCTTCGGGGCGGGCCAGATAGGTGCCACCCGCCTGCAAGAGGTCGCTCAGGTCGAGGTCGCCGCGATCCAGGGCGAGCGCGAGCAGGAAGAGCGCGTCGTTGATGGCCGACGGGCTCAAGAGCTCGACCCAGCGCGCCGCGCGATCCAGGGCGGAGACGGCGTCGGGATCCTCGAATCCCCTGGCGACGCCCTCGAGCAGCGGCTGCAGTTCCAGCGCGCGATCGCTGAGGAGGAGCTTGGCGGCCGGCATCAGCTCGCGCAAGAGGCGCTCGGGACCGACCTGCTCGAAGAGCCGATCGACGAAGGTATCCACGGCCCGGATCAGCTGGGGATCCCGGAGGTTCTCCATGTGAGGGCCGAGTTGTTCCAGCCATTCGGCCCCTTCGGGCGATTGCATGAACCGCAGGACCGGTTCGGTCACTTCCCAGGGATCCACGGACGGATCGGCCGCGATGCGACGCGCGATGCCTCCCAGGCCCGCGACCTCGGCGGCGATCGCCCCCGTCAACCCCCTCCGCAGCTCCTGGGCTTCCGCTGAAAGCAAGTAGTCGACCCCGACGCGGGCGAACTCGCCAACCTGGAAGGACGGTTCGCGCGAGGCCTGGTCCAGGATCTCGACGAGGCGTCCCAGCCGGAGCTGACCGGCGGGCATCAGCTCGCGGATCAGGCGATCGCGCACTGCGCGCTGGCTGTCGCTGAGCAGGATCTTGGCGGCAAACGGCAAGGCGACCTCGAGGAACTTGAAGTTCGGGTTCACCTGCAGGACGATGCCTTCCATGGAGCTCATGGCGCGCATCAGGAAGGCGAACTTCTCGGGCATCGTGAAGTCGTACTTGAACATCACGCCCCCGAGCCGCTCCACCACCTGGGTCAAGGAGTAGCGCGTCTCTTTGTTGCCCATCTGAGCGTGGTAGATATCCTCGATGATCGGCAGAACCAGGTCGTAATCGACCTCCGGCGGCAGCAAGCCCAGTTGGATGAGGTCCGTGACGAAGGCGGGGAAGTCCTCATGAAGGATATGCACGAAGAGGGCGGCCATCGCATGGGTGAGCTCGGGCTCGAAGGTGTCGACCATGCCGAAGTCGATGTAGGCGACCTCGCCGTTGCGCTTGATGAGGACATTGCCCGGGTGGGTATCGGCGTGGAAGAAGCCGTCTTCAAGGACTTGCTTGATGAAGGAGCGGACGCCGAGGCTCGCGATATCGGCGAAGTCGATGCCCATGGCCTCGATGGCGGCGTAATCGTTGAACTTGACGCCGTCGATGAATTCTTGGGTGAGGATCCGCCGGCTGCTCAGCTCAGGGTAAGGTTTCGGGGCGGTGATCCCGTCGAACTGGGCGAAGTTCTTGCGGAAGCGCTCCATGTTTCGGGCTTCCTGCAGGAAGTCGATCTGGGCGTAGAGGTCCGCTCCGAAGCGATCGAGCACCGGGATGTAGTCGATGTTCTTGAGCAGGGGCAGTTCCTTCGCGAAGCGGGAGGTGGCGATCCGCGTCGTGAGCCAGCGCAGGACCGAGAGATCCAGCTGGAACGTTTCGGCGAGGCCGGGACGTTGGATCTTGACGACGACCGCTTCACCCGAATGCAGCGTGGCGCGGTGAACCTGTCCGATGGACGCGGCCGACATGGGCTTGGCGTCGAACTCCGCGTAGGCTTCCTCCGGGCTGCAGCCCAGTTCCTGGGTCACGATGGCGCGGGCGACTTCAGGAGGAAACGCCGGAACTTGGTCCTGGAGGCTCTCGAGTTCCTTGACGTAGGCCAAGGGCAGAAGGTCGTGGCGCGTCGAGAGCAGCTGCCCGATCTTGATGAACGTCGATCCCATCCGCAATAGCCGCGCGCGAAGCCGCTGGGCGTGCCGCAGTTGCCTCGCTTCGGGGCCGCCGGAGGACGGTAGCCAAGAGAGGTTCTCGAGCCAGTGCTCGAAGGCGAACGCCAGCAGCAGGCCGACGAGCTGCATGAGCCGCCTGAAGGCGCGGCCGGGATGACGGCGCCAGTAGGCGTCGATGGCCTGCGGGTCGTAAGTGAGGGACCCTTCCGTCGCGGGGCGCGCCGGGGTGGGGGCCCCGGCGTCCGGGGAATGGTTGGGGCGAGACGTGTCGATTTCCATGATGGTCTAGTATACCAAGGATTCACCCCGCTTCGCGCCTTGATTGCCTGCTCATGAGCGCTTGAGCGCCCCCTAGGGAGCCCTATCGTCGCCCCGGCGAAGGACGTCGCGGCCGGCATGTCGGCCGCCTGGCTTTAATACTTGCTTAACAGAGTGCATGGGTGGTAGACTGCGACCAGCGACCAACGGCGGGGCTTATTCCCGCCGTTTTTTTGCTATTTAGGGGACCTGACGACTGTCCTCATTTATGTTAAAATATTAAGGTTGGTTAAAAAGATTGATTTCCTGGTGCCTCGCGCCGACCAGGACACCGAGGAGACCTCGCTTTGGAACGCGACCTGGCACTGATGACACTGGAAGATCTGACGCAGATTGCGCGTCAGCGTGGGCTGAGAGGCTATTCGACGATGACCAAGACCGAGCTGGTTGACGCGCTCAGCGCGATCAATGGCGACTTGCCTGAAAAGGCCTTAGACGCGACCCCGCAAGCCCGGCCCCTGACGGGTGGCCCGAGCGACACTCAGACGTCACCGGCCACCCAGCTCGAATCGGTGGTGGACGCAGACGTGCCGGCCGCCGGATCGTTGTCCGCTCCCGGCGCGACCCGCAGCACGAAGGCGAGCCCGGAGACCGAGGCGGCCGAGGAGAACGAACCCGCCGACCGGGAAGCTCCCGAGGAGACGGCCCCTCAGTTCAAGAAGACCTGGATTCGCCATGAATTGCTGGTCGACGAGACGCTTCCCGAGCTTCCCGAAAGCTACGGCGAGCCCAAGCTCAACGTTCTCGTTCGCGATCCCTTCTGGATTCACGCGTACTGGGACCTGACGCCCAAGACCATCGAACGCATGCATGCGCTGGGTGGGCAGCGGATGGCCTTGCGGGTCTACGACGTGACCGACCTGGTCTTCGACGGCCGCAACGCCCATACCTGGTTCGAGATTCCGGCCCCCGAGTACGCCCGCAACTGGAATATCCAGGTGCCGACCGATGGCCGCAACTACCTCGTGGAGCTCGGCTGGGTAAGCGCCGAGGGCCGCTTCCTGCCGACCTTGCGATCCAACGTGGTCGACGTGCCCATCGGCCGTCCGTCTCCGGTGATTGCCGATAAGTTCGTCGAGCTGCCCTTCAAGCCGGTTCCCGAGACGGCAGCCATCGAGACCGAGGCCCCCGAGGCGGCCTTCGTGTCGACCGAGGAGCTCGCTCCTCCCGCCCCGGCGCCGGCGGCCAACCAGAACATCCCGCTTCCCGACACCATGTACCAGCTCTCCACCCGGGGACGTGGCTACTGGTCCGCCGATACTCCGCGCTACGGCGATTTGACCTGGGATCACATGGACTCGGCCACGGGCTCGCACCGCATGGGCTCTCACGCGGTCAGCTCCTTCGCCGCGGCCCCGACGCCCCCGGCGTCGGCCAAGCCCAAGGGCCAGGACAAGGATTTCTGGCTGGTGGCCAACTGCGAACTGATCGTCTACGGAGCCACCGAGGCCGACGCGTCCGTGACGCTCCGGGGCCAGAAGATCGAGCTGCGTCCCGACGGCACCTTCTCGATTCGCTTCGCCTTCCCTGACGGCCTGCATCCGATTCCCATCCACGCCGTGAACGCGGACGGGGACATGGAGCGCTCCATCACCATCACCGTCAGCCGCGACACGCAGCCCTAGCGGGTCGGGCCCCGCCGCCAAAGAGGCGGCGGGGCCTCTTCCCGATTTTCAGCAATAGTCACGAGGATTGATCATGGCCAAAGGCTACCTGGCAATGGTGCTGCATGCCCATTTGCCGTTCGTTCGCCACCCGGAGTACTCGTACTTCCTCGAAGAGGACTGGCTCTACGAGGCGATCACCGAGACCTAC
>Ga0180215_1001231_pt1 | contig 28983 bp, 27 predicted proteins | sample eDN3rd37CBELigBY_FD_128871 | JGI IMG/M metagenome (GOLD analysis project Ga0180215, IMG submission 128871) | Enriched backyard soil microbial communities from Emeryville, California, USA - eDNA 3rd pass 37_C BE-Lig BY (version 2) (version 2) | ecosystem: Environmental > Terrestrial > Soil >...
GGCCGCTCAGGCGCACCCGTATCTGGCGGTGTTCGATAAGCACACCAACGAACCGCTGTACCTGGGTCGGGCCAGACGGTGTGCGAGTACGTCGCAGCGGTTGATGTTGTTTGCGATGGAGCGTGGCTGCACCAAACCGGGTTGTACTGTGCCGGCGTATTACACGCAGGTTCATCACGCGGTCGCTGACTGGGCCGCTGACGGGCAGACCGATATCACCGATCTGACGTTGGCGTGTGGGCCGGACAACCGGATCGTCGGACCCGGCGGGTATCGGACCCGTAAACGCAAGGATGGCCGCACCGAGTGGTTACCGCCGCCGCAGTTGGATACCGGGCAGGCGCGGGTGAACAACTACCACCATCCCGAGCGCTACCTCATCCCCGACGAACACACCGACAGCGATGCAAGCGGTGACGGTGACGGGGACGACTGTTGCAACCCACCCGGCGACAACGACCGCGACGCTGGCTGACACCACGACACCCCCGCACGGCCGTCAGGCGGCGAAAGCCCTTAGAACGCAGAACAGTCGCGGACTGTCGGTCAAACGGCGGACAGCCCGCGACTGCTCAGAAGTCAGGACTCAGTAGTCCGGAGTGTTGACGTCTTCGAGTTCCTGCAGTTCCGGCGAGGGCTGGAACGGCGTCGGCGTCGCCGGCGTCGACACCGGAGTCGGCGGCGCGCACTCGGCGCCCGACACGCCCTCAGGGCAGGCGTTGGCGCTGGTGCCCGCGGTGTCCGGAGTGATCGGGGTCAGGTACGGCACACAGTGGCCGCTGTAGACGTCGAACTCCTCCCCGGTCACGCACTTCGTGTCTTGGGCGGACAGGTCCCCCGAGGTGATCAGGGCAGGCGCCAGGCTGACGAGGGTCGCCGCGGCGGTGAACGCGCCGGCGATGATCAACTTGCGAGCGGACAGCATTGAGGTTCCCACGCCGGACAGTATTGCCTACTACGCCGCTACTGTGGGGATATGGCACGCATCGTGATCATCGGGGGGCACGGAAAGGTCGCCCTCCACCTGGCCGCAGTCCTCACCGAGCGCGGCGACGAGGTCACCTCCGTGTTCCGAAACCCCGACCATGCCGACGACGTGCGGGCGACGGGCGCCACCCCCGTGGTGGCCGACATCGAGCAGCTGGACACCGATGCGCTGGCGACGATCGTGGCCGGCCACGACGCGGTGGTGTTCTCCGCCGGCGCCGGTGGCGGCAACCCGGCCCGCACCTACGCGGTGGACCGCGACGCGGCGATCCGGGTCATCGACGCCGCCGGTCAGGCCGGTGTGCCACGGTTCATCATGGTCTCCTACTTCGGGGCAGGGCCGGATCACGGTGTGCCGGAGGACAACTCGTTCTTCCCGTACGCCGAGGCCAAAGCGGCAGCCGACGCGCACCTGCGGGCCAGCGCCCTGCGCTGGACGATCCTCGGCCCCGGCCGGCTGACGCTGGAACCGGCGACCGGCCGCATCGCGCTCGGCCCGGAAGCCGCCAAAGGGGAGGTGACCCGCCAGGATGTGGCGCTGGTCGCCGCCGCCTGCCTGGCCGACGACAGCACCATCGGCCGCACGATCGAATTCAACAACGGCGACGTGCCGATCGCCGAGGCCATCAAGGGCTGAGGTCTCCGCCCGCCCGTCCGCGACCTTGGGTACGGTTTTCTCGGCACGTCAGTGCAGCGCCCCCATAGCCCAATTGGCAGAGGCAAGCGGCTTAAAACCGCTGTGTTCCGGGTTCGAGTCCCGGTGGGGGTACCGGTTCAGTCGCGTGTGAGCAGCAACGTCGCCTCGTCGTAGGGAAACAGCCGGTAGAACGGCCTGGCCGAGGCCGTGACGAGAGCCTCGGCCTCGGCCTTGCTCACCACCTGCGGATTCGACAGCGCGAGCGCTTTGCCGCGCTTATGCAGCACCGCGGCCCCGGCGGCCTGCACGTTGCGCAGCCAGTCGGTCTCCGGCCCGTACCCGATGAGGATCGCGAAGCCGTCCCGCGTCGGGAACACCAGAAGCGGCGTCAGGTAGTGCCTACCCGACTTGCGCCCGACATGTTCCAGCGTGCCCAGGAACGGCAGCCACGGCGTGATCGAGCGGGCCAGCGGGTTGGTGACCCGGCGGTTGAACTCTGCTACACGCCTCGGCACTCGCATGACCTGCAGGCTACCGGGCACAGAAGCAGGGTGATACCCGGTACGGATATCACCCTGCGCCTCAGTCGAATTCGGTCAGGCGTGCTGAGGTGTGGCCTCGCCCTCGCCGGCGGCCTCCAGCGCGGCCTGCTCGCGCTCCAACCGCTGCGCGGTGGGAACCGCGATCCACAACGCCAGCAGCATGGCCGTCACACCTGCGGCGATCTTGCCGATCATCAACGGCGCGATCATGTTCGGCTGGAAGTTCGCCGTGAAGGCCAGGTGATCGCCGATGAGCGCCGAACACGTGGTGCCGAATGCCACCACCAGCACCTTGTCCTTGGCCGGCATGTGCCGGATCAGGTGGTAGGCCGCCAGCATGTTGGTGGTCGCCGCGAGCAGACCCGCGGTGCCCTCCGCGCTGATCCCCATCCGCGCCCCGACGACGGTGAGCGGCTTGTCGAGATAGGTGCGGATCGCGTACACCAGCGGGAACGCCCCCGCGAGCACGATCGCGACGTTGCCCACGACCTCCAGCGCGCGCATCTGGTCGTCGGCGTCGGCGATGATCGGATCGAAGTTCCACCAGCCGAACCACTGGCTGAACAGGCCGGTCACGTGCTCCACGATCGCCAGCGCCAGCACCAGATAGATGCCGGTGTTGAGGAACCGGCCGAACCAGATGAACCCGGTGATCATGGCGCGGGTCGCGAAGTACAGCCCCGCCGCGATCGCGACGGTCACGATGATGACCGGCAACAGGTTGATGAACACGTCCAGCAGGGTGTAGCCGTCGAAGCCGACAGTCGACGGACCGTCGGTGGCGACCTCGCCGCGCACGGTGCCGTGGTTGAGGATCAGGATCGCCATCGTCACCAGCACGCCCAGCGGCACGGTCAGGATGCCGCTCATGATGCCCAGCGCGAAGTACTTGTGGTCGCGCACATCCAGCATGGCCAGGCCCACCGGGATGATGAACGAGATCGTCGCACCCACCAGAAAACCGTTGACCGAGGCGGTGATCCAGGCGCCCGTCGAGTCCGCGGTGACATTGGCGAGCTGGTAGGCGCCCATGTCGCTGGCGATCAGCGTGGTGGCCGCCATGGCCGCGTCGGCACCGAACGGTTCGTAGAGCTTGCCGAGCACGTTCTCGACGAACCAGGCCAGATGCGGCAGGCTCGCCATGATGCCCGCCACCGGGATGAACAGCGGGCCGAGCGCGTACAGGCCCTCCTTGAACTCATGGCCGATACCGCGGTCACCGCGGAACGCTAGCGAGACGGCACCGATGATGACGAACGTCATCATCAGGTATATGGCGATGTTTCCGAGCATGGCCATACGGCGGGCTTCCTTTCAGGCTGCCGAGATGTGGGGGAGGTGGCGGGAATTCAGGGGTTCTGGCGTCGACGCCGACGCACGACGGCGGTGAGCAGCAGACCCGATGCGGCGGCGACGATGCCGCGGCGGATCGGGGCCGGGATGTCGGAGACGCCGGCTTCGATGCGGGCCGGCCACGTGCCCATCCGGCCCTCGGCGACGACGCGGGTGCCGTCGAGGCGAATGCGTTCGAACTCGAAGGGGAACTCGCCGACGGGGGAGGTGACTTTCACTGCGGTTGTCCAATCCTGGGTGGCACGGTGGTGCGGATGTGGGGCTGGTCCTGGGCTCTCGTGAGCGCCTCCTGCGCGGCCCACTCGCCGATCCGCGCGGAGTCCTCAGTACCGGTGCGTTGGGCGTAGACCACGTCGGCGTCGTCGAGGACGGCGCCGTCGACGTTGCGGTACGGCACCGGCGGCCCGGCGAGCACCAGGCAGTCGCACGGGATCTGCTCGGCGCCGTCAACGGTGACGGCGGTGATCCGCGGCATGCCGTGAGTGGTGGTGACCCGCGCCTCGGGCCGCACCGTCACCGCCGGCCGCGGATCGGTCTGCGGCCCACCGAGCCACAGCACCGAAGCGCCTTCGGCCACAAAGTGTTCGATACACTCGCGGGCCCAGGGTGTGGCGCCGGCGACGACGATCCTCGTCCCCAGCCGCACCCGCTGCTGCAGCAGGTGCAGGGCGACCGTCGCGGGGACCACTCCGGCGCAGCGGTGCCCGTCGATCCGCAGCTCGGAGCGGGTCGGTGGCCGGTGGCCGGTCGCGACCACGAGCGCGTCGGCGGCGACGATCCCGCCGAACGAACCGACGGCCAGCAGACGGTCGCCCTCCCACCGGATCACCTGGGTTCCGGGCGCGAACCGCACCCCGGCGCGGCGCGCCTGCTCGATGAGCCGAGCGTGCTCGGAGTCCTCCCAGTGTTCGCCACCGGCGACCGGAAGACGTTCGTAGACAGTGACATCCGCCGAGTGGCCCAGGTGTACGGCGGTGTGCAGACCGGCCAGGCCGGAGCCGACGACGGCGATATGCGGTCTGGTCATCGGATCGGGGTCTCCCAGTGCGATCCGGGCTCGCCCTGGCACACCTCGCCGGGCGCCTGGCCGGTGGCCGCCGACAGGATGAAGCTCACCCCGACGGTGCAGTAGGCGCCCTGGCAGCGGCCCGCGGTCGCCCTGGTGCGTTTACGCACCGCGTCCAACGAGGTGGCGGGCACCGGCCCGCGGCATTCGGCGGCGATCTCGGCAGCGGTCACGTGCTCACACGCGCACACGACCATCGGATGCTGGTCCGGGGAGGCACCCGGCGGTGGGGTGAACGCGGAGGCCGCGGCGTCGGTGTCCATCTCCGCCAGCCGTGCAATCCGTGGAACGCTGCGCACCGCAGATGGTTTCGACGGCAGCGCGACGACGTTCGCGGCGATCAACTCGGCGACGTGGTCGGCCACCGCGGGGGCCGAGGACACCCCGGTGGACCGGATTCCGGCCGCGTGCACCAGGTTCGGCACCGTGGCGGACACCTCGATCCGGTAGGTGCGGTCGCTGGCGGGCCGCAACCCGGCGAACGTCTTGGTGACGTAGCGGCGGTCCAGTCCCGCGGGCAGCAGCCGCTGCGCCTTGGCCCACACCTCGTCGAGGGTGTCGGTGTCGGTGCTCTTGTCGGCGCGGTCCTGTCCGTCGACGGCGGTGGGGCCAACCAGCACGGTGTGGTTGGTGTTGGGGATGGCGTAGATGCCGCGCGTGTGCGGGCTCGGCGCCGTGCACATGATCTTGGGCACCAGGTGGCCGACGGCCCGGTCCAGCAGCATGAACTGACCCTTGCGCGGCCACATCGTGAACTCCTCGGCGGCGGCCGCGTCGCTGATCAGGTCGGCGTTCACCCCGGAGGCGTTGACCACCGCGCCGACCGCCGTGGCACCGGCGGGCGTCACGACGTGGGTGATCGCCCCCGACGCGTCGTGGCGGAAACCGGTCACCGGTGTGGAACGGCGCAGCTCGACGCCGTTGAGCACCGCCAGTTTCGCCAGCCCGATGGTGAGCCGGATCGGGTCGACGATGCCCTCGCGGGGCACGTGCAGGGCCTCGATCGCCGCCGGGGCCGCGGTCCGGGCGACCTCGCGCAGCGCGGACCCGGAAAGCAGTTCGGCCTCAATGCCTTTGCCGCTCGCCTGCTCCGACAGTGCGCGCAGGGATTCCCGGTCGGCGTCCTCGAACGCCAGCACCAGCGCACCGATCCGGCGGAACGGCACGTCGGCGGCGCGGCAGATCTCCTCCCACCGCGGATTCGAGGCGGCGATCAGGTCCGACTCCAGGCTTCCGGGTGCCATGTCGAACCCGGTGCACGCGATCGCCGAGTTCGCCTTGCTGGCCCCCTCCGCGACGTCGTGCGCAGCCTCGAACCACACCACGCGTACGGCGCGGCGGGACAACTCGGCGGCGATCGCGGCGCCGATGACACCGCCGCCCACCACGGCGATGTCGTATGTCTGTGAACTCATGACTTCCGTTCTTCGGACCGACCGGTCAGGGCCGAGGGGTCAAGGGCGGCAGTGGATTCCACGAACGCACGCCAGCGGTCCCGCTCGGCTTGGCGCTGCGCCTCCGGCAGCGTCGGCTCGACGACCACGCTGAACGTCGCGCGGGCGGCGAGCCCGGCGAGATCGAGTTCGCCCGCGCCGATGGCCGCCAGCCCGGCCGCGCCCGCGGCGGTGTTGTCGTGGTGATCGGCGATGGCCACCGGCCGGCCGCACAGGTCGGCCTGGCGCTGCATGAGCACCCGGTTGCGGCTCAGCCCGCCGTCGGCGCGCAACGCCACCGGGCTGCCGAGTTCGGCATCCATCGCGTCGATGACATCGGCGACCCGCTGGGCGATCCCGTCGACCACCGCGAACGCGACGTCGCTGCGGTCGGTCGAGGCGCGCAGCCCGTTGAGCACCCCGGCGGCGTCGGCGCGCCACCACGGTGCGCCCACCCCGGTGAAGCTGGGCAGAAACAGCGGATGCTGCATGCGCAGGGCGGCGTCACCGGCCGCCGGGCAGGCCGCGGCGAGTTCGGCGACGTGCGAGGGACTTTCGGCCAGCCCGAGGTGCACCAGCCAGTTCACCGCGGTGGCGGCGCTGAACACCCCGCCCTCGACGGCCCACGCCTTCGGCTCGCCGGGAATCGTCCACGCATAGGTGGCCATCAGGCCGTGACCGGGCCGGCACGGTGTGGCGCCGACGTTGGTCTCGATGAAACACCCGGTGCCGTAGGTCATCTTGGTGTCACCGGGGCTGATCGCGCCGAGCGCGGCCAGGGCGGCCAGCTGGTCGGCGGCGCTGGCGTACAGCGGTGCGCCCAGCGTGGTGGGCAGCGGTTCGGCGAAGACGGTCTCGACCATCGTCGGCAGCAGTGCCGTGTCGATTCCGAACGCGGCGGCGACGTCGGCGTTGAACCGCAGATCGTCCAGCCCCATCAACTGGGTTCGGCTGCCGGTGGACGGGTCGGTGACGTAGGCGGCGCCCTGCGTCAACCGGTGGATGAAGAACGCGTCGAGGGTGCTGATCGCCAGCGTGCCCGCGGCGGCCGCGTCGGCGACCTCGGGCAGATGCAGCAGCGACCAGGCGATCTTGGCCGCCGAGTAGTAGGGGTCGATGTGCAGCCCCGTGATCGCCTCGATGCGGTCGGCTTCGGGGCTGGTGCTCATGCGGTCCACGACCTCGGTGGCCCGCCGGTCGGACCACAGGATGGCCTTGGACAGCGGCTTTCCGGTGCGACGGTCGAAGGCGATGATCGACTCGCCCTGGTTGGCCAGACCGATTCCGGCGAGCTCGGCGCCCGGAAGCGAGGCGAGCGCCTCGCGGAGGGTGTCCTCGATGGCCGTCTGCAGGGCCTCGCCGTCCTGCTCATCCCAGCCGGGGTGGGGATGGGCCGTCACCGACTGACGCTGGGCGCTCGCGACGCAGCGACCGTCGTCGTCGTACAGGTTCGTGCGGGTGCTCGTGGTGCCCTGATCGACACCGGCCCACACCCGGATCGCGGACCTGCCCATTTTCACCTCCATACCCGATGGCGCATTGATCGAATCACAATCGATCATCGCGAGCAACAGGATGATCGAAAATGATCGTTACTAGGATGTGGACGTGCCGGAGAGAAATGCCGACGAGCGCAGGGCGCTACTGCTCGAACTGCTCGCACGGCAGCAGTTCGCCTCCCTCGACGAGATGCAGCTGGCCACCGGCGCGAGCCTGCCGACCCTCCGTCGTGATCTGTCCACGCTGGAACGTGAGGGCCTCCTGAAACGCGTGCGGGGCGGGGCCGCGCCCGCCGCTGTCGCCAGCACCCTAGACGAGGCGTTCGATCTGCGTCGGCGGCGCAATGCCCGGGAGAAGGGCGCCATCGCGGTGGCGGCCGCGGACCTGGTCAAGAACCGCTCGTCGATCCTGCTCAACGACGGCAGCACCACACTCGCGCTCGCCGAGGAGCTCGCCGCCCGCGCCCCGTCGCTGTGGATCGCGACCAACGGCCTCAACATCGGGGAACGGCTGGCCAGCGTCGGCTCGTTCGAGGTGATCGTGATCGGCGGTGCGCTGCGCGGATCCTCGTTCGGCACCAGCGGCATGCTGGCGACGACGGCCATCGCCCAGCTGACCGTGGACGTCACGTTCATCGGCTGCGACGGGGCGGACCTCGAGCGCGGCGTCCGGTTCAACAGCCTGCAGGACGCCGAGATCGCCGCCGCCATGGCGCGAGCGGCCCGACGGGTGGTGGTGCTGGCCGACAGCTCGAAGCTCGGACAGTCCGCGATCGCCGGTGCGGTGGGATGGTCCGAGGTGGACATCCTCATCACCGATGCGTGCGACGGCGAATGGCGCGATCACCTCGGCGGCGAGGGCGTCGAGGTGGTCATCGCGAAGCCGCCGGTCGGTCGCTGACGGAACCGGCCCGTCGCGCGTACCATTCTCGCCATGCGCGGGTTATTTACGCTTGTGACAATTTCTGTGCTGGCCGTTCTCGGCGCGCCGGCGGCGTCCGCTCATCCGGGCCATGAGCACGACGGCGGCGTGACGACGATCAACGGTCAGCAGCTTCCCGGCGTCCTCGCGCCGCTGGTGAACCCGTCGACGATGCTGGACACCATCGGCGCCGACGGTCAGCGGGTGGTGGTGACGCAGGGGACCTGCAAGGCCGGCACCCGGGCGCCCATCCACGTCCACGAGTACGGCGGTGTCACGTGCGTGCTCACCGGCACGGTCACGCCCTTCGTCGAAGGGCAGGAACCCGTTCCGTATCCGGCCGGCACGTGCTACTACATGCCGCCCAACACCCCGATGGCCGCGGTCAATCTCGGCACCGAGGACGTGTTCCTCACCGACTCGTTCACCCTTCCGCCCGACGCGCCGGCCATGACCGTCCTCGAGCCGGGATGGACCGACCCGTCGCCCGCCGACGTCGGCTGAGTCGGTGCTACTCGTCTGACTCGGAGCCTGTGGAGTCGGTGTCTCCGGAGTCGTCGGATGCGCCCGTGTCATCCGCCGGGGTGACGGTGGCCGTCTCCTCCTCAGTGTCCTGACCCGCGTTCTCGGACTCCTGGCCGTCCTCGTCGGCGGCCGCGGAGGGCGAGAAGTTCAGCGACGGCCGGATCAGCTTCGCGCCGGTTTCCGTGTCGTCCTCGAGATCGACATCAACCTCAGCCTCGACCTCCGCCTCTGTGTCGTTGCCCGTATCAGACTGGGGCGCTTCGGATTTCGGCTCATCCGACTCCGGCGCCGACGCGATCTCGTCCTTAGGGGACTCGTCCAGCGTGACCGCCACCGACCGGGCGCTTCGATCGTCGGGAATGGACGTGATCGCGCTGGGTGCCGACGACTCCGGCAGTACCGCATCGCGGATGGCCTCGTTGATCCTCTGGGTGATCCGCCAGAGGTCGAGCCGCAGGTTGGCGATCAGTTGATTCGGGCCGCCCAGCGGTGCGGGCAGCGCATCCCGCAGACCGTACAGCAGCGGGTCGGCCACCCACAGTGGGCCGTCGACCAGGTTCTCGACGATGTCGAGCGCCCCTTCGGTGTCGCCGGCGAGGATTGTCCCCGCCAACTGGAGGACGCCGAGCGGGGTGAGCAGTCCCGCGTACACCAGCCGCATCCCGCTCGCGATCACGCCCTGCACGATGCGCTCGACGCCGCCGATCGGCCCGGACACCGGCGTGTAGGGCACAGGCGCGGGCCGGGAGTACGCGAGAAGCACCCCGTCGATGAAGTCCGCCACCGCCTGCTGCGGGTCCGCGACGATGGCGTTGATCTCCTGCGTGGCCTTCCAGAGCTCATTGCGGAGGTTCTCGATGATCCCGTCGGCGCCGCCGAGCGGTGCGGGCAGCGCATCGCGCAGGCCGTAGAGAGCCGGATCGACGACCCACAGCGGACCATCGGTGAGATTCTCGATCACCTCGAGCACCCTCGCGGTGTCGCCCAAGGAGTAAGCGGCGGCCAGTTCGAGAAGGCCCAGCGGAGTCAGGACCATCGCGGTTCCGAAGCGCAGACCGGTCGCCGCCAGACCCTGTCCGATGCGGGACAACCCGTCGAGGGGCCCGTCGACCGGCGTGTACGGCACCGGCCCGGGACGCAGGTAGGCCTCGATGGTTCCGTCGATGAACGCCTGCACGAACTGTGCGGGGTCGAACTGGCCGAGCAGGGGCTGCGCGCTGGCCCGCAGGCTCACCTGAGGGGACGGGGCCGCCTCCACGCCGGTCTGCGGCACCGGGACGAGGTGGCTCGCGGTGATCACGCCGGCGCCCACCAGCGCCGCGCCCGCCGTCAGGAACGACTTAGCCGTAGAGACCATGATCTTTCCCCCTGCAACGTTTGGATAACCGGCCAGCAATAAATTTACGGCACCGACGAAACTATCGGAAGCCCCGTTGTCGCAGCGCGCTGGAGGGGCGCAAGGCCGCTGCCGGACCGCGAAGTTCGCTGAACCGCGAGCTAGACCCACTTAGTAACGGTCGTAGGCGTCGAGAGATGCGACCAGGCGATCGCTGGAACCGATTGCTTGATCAACAAACGCGCAAATCTCTGAAAGCGGCGGATTCTTCGTGGCAGCCGCTGACACCTCGTTGCTAGCCCGGGGTGCGCCCTCGGTCGCGCTGCGCCCGTGCGGAACCCGTGGTCAAATCTCCCGCGGACGAAAGGCCGCACCGTGAATCTCGACGAGTACGCCTCCCTCGATGCCACCGCGCTGGCCGCGCTGGTGGCGGCGGGGGAGACCACCGCGGCCGAACTGTGCGCACTGGCGCGCACCGCCGGAGAGGCGGTGAACCGGGACCTCAACGCCGTCGTCGAGTGGTACGACGATCCCCGGCCCGGCGGCGACGGCCCGTTCGCCGGGGTCCCGTTCCTGATGAAGGACATCGGCACCCCCGAGCCCGGGCGTCGCCAGTGGATGGGCAGCCGCGCGGTGAACACCCCGCCGACCACTACGGATTCCGCTCTGGCGCAACGGTTCCGCCAATCCGGACTGATCTCCGTCGGGCGCACCGCGACCTCGGAGTTCGCCATCACCGCGACGGTGGAGACCGCCCGCTTCGGGCCGACCCGCAACCCGTGGGACCCGGCCCGCACCACCGGCGGCTCCAGCGGCGGTGCGGCCGCCGCGGTGGCCGCCGGCGTCGTGCCGCTGGCCCACGCCACCGACAGCGGGGGATCCATCCGCATCCCCGCCGCGTGCTGCGGTCTCGTCGGGCTTAAACCGTCGAGGGGTCGTATTCCCTGCGACGGCGCCCTCGGCGACTTCAACACCGAGCTGGTCGTGGCCCGCACGGTACGCGATGCCGCACAGGCACTTTCGGCGTTCGGCGGGTCCCGCCCAGATGCACCCTCCGGGTCGTACCGGATCGCCCTGGCCACCGAGAGTTCGTGGCTCACCGACGTCGATCCCGCGATCGCCGCCGCCACTGTCAGCGTCGCCCACCTCTGCGAGGAACTGGGGCACACCGTCGAGGAGGCGGCACCGGACATCGGCTGGCCCGCACTGTTCGACGCGATGAAGACGCTCTGGGCCGTCGGCGCCCTGGAGGCCGTCGGCGAATTCGTCGACACCACAGCCGACGAGCGTCCGGACACCGTGGAGCCGCTCACCTGGGACTGGGTCGCCCGCGCCCGCCGGATCGGCGCCGACGACATCCCGCGCGCGCTGGCGGCGGTCGACCACGCCGCGCGCGTATCCGCGGACTTCTTCGAGCGTTTCGACGTGCTCGTCACGCCGACGCTCCCGATCCTGCCGCCGCTGCTCGGTGAGTTCAGCCCGGACCTGGACGTCGACACCTACTACGCCGGCCCGATCGGTCGTCTCGAGCCGTCGGTCGCGGTCTTCAACGCCACCGGCCAGCCCGCGCTGACGGTGCCCGCCGCGCTGCACGACGGGCTGCCCGTCGGGGTGCAGTTCATCGGACCGGTGGACGGGGACGAACACCTGCTCCGGCTGGCCGCACAACTCAAGCCCGCGCTGTCCTGGTCGAAGCCGACGCCGCCGATCCACGCCAGCACGGTCGCCTCGCCGGCGGCTGAGCAGCGGTTGAGCGGGGTATCTTCGCCGAACATTTGAGCCGACCCCGGTCGAGCGGGAATCATGTAGTGATGGGACTACTGGGACGCAAGGCCGGCGACCTGCGCGTCTACCTGGGGGCGGCACCCGGCGTCGGGAAGACCTACTCGATGCTCGCCGAGGCGCACCGGCGCCTGGAACGCGGCACCGACGTCGTCGCCGCCGTCGTCGACACCCACGGTCGCCGCAGAGTCGCCCAGCAGCTCATCGGCATCGAGGTGATCCCGCCGGCCGTCATCGAGCACGACGGCGAGACCTACCACGAGATCGACGTGCCGGCGATCCTGCAGCGCCGTCCCAAGGTGGTGCTCGTCGACGACTTCGCGCACACCAACGCACCCGGCAGCAGGAACAAGAAACGCTGGCAGGACGTCGAGGAACTGCTCAACGCCGGCATCACGGTGATCACCACGGTCAACATCGCGAACCTGGAGAGCGTCTCGGACCTGGCCGCCCAGATCACCGGAGTCGAGGAACCCGACCGCATCCCCGACGAGGTGGTGCGTGCCGCCGACCAGATCGAGCTGGTCGACATCACTCCGGAAGCGTTGCGGCGCAGGCTCGCTCACGGAAACGTGTACCCGCCCGAACGCGTCGACGCCGCGCTGTCGAACTTCTTCCGCCCGGAGAACCTCACCGCGCTGCGGCAGCTGACGCTGCTGTGGCTGGCCGATCAGGTCGACGCAGCGCTGACGAAATACCGCTCCGACAAGAAGATCAGCGACCGCTGGGCACCGCGCGAACGCGTGGTGGTCGGGGTGACCGGCGGACCCGAGTCCGAGGTGCTGGTGCGCCGGGCGTCGCTGATCGCGTCCCGGTCCGGGGCCGAACTGCGGGTCGTCAACGTCATCGACGGCAGTGGCTTCACCGCGATCTCCGACCAGCAGAAGAGAGCGGTGCGCGACCTGGCCGCCAGTCTGGGCGCCACCATGCACACCGTCGTCGGCGAGGACGTCGCCGCCACGCTGATCTCCTACGCCCACGACGTCAACGCCACCCAGGTGGTCATCGGCACCTCCCGGCGCTCACGGCTGGCGCGCATGTTCGACGCCGGCATCGGCGAGACCGTCGTGCAGCAGTCCGGCGGCCTCGACGTGCACGTCGTGCCGCACGAGCACTCCGGCACCGCGTTCTCCTGGTCTCGCATGTCACCCGGGCGCCGTCGCGCGCTGTCCTGGCCTGCCGCGCTGGCGTTTCCGCTCGCGGCCTGGGGTGTGGGGATGGCGCTGCCGGACCGCTTCCTGCAACTCGGCGGCCCCGGTGTGCTGCTCTTCCTCGGCGTGGTGGCCACCGCACTGATCGGCGGGCTGGTGCCGGCGGTGGCCGCGGCGGTGGTGTCGGGCCTGCTGACGATCTACTTCCTGGTGGCGCCCGCGAACACGTTCACCGTCGGTGACGGCGACAGCGTCATCGGCACCGGGGTGCTGCTACTGGTCGCGGTGGCCACCGCGGCGCTCGTGGACCGCGCCGCCCGCCGGATCCGCGAGGCGCGCCGCGCGAGCCGGGAGGCCGCGCTGCTGGCCCTGTTCGCCGACGGAGTTCTCCAGGAGGCCGACCTCGACGCGCTGCTGGAGCGGGTGCGGGAGGCGTACTCGCAGCGGGCGGTGAGTCTGGTGCGCACCCGGGAGGGCGAGGTGGTCGCGCAGGCGGGCAAGGATCCCTGCGCCGACGCCGGTGATGCCGACACCGTCGTCGAGATCGGCGAGAGCGATTTCACGCTGCTGCTCGCCGGCCCCGCACTGACCGGTCGGGACCGGCGCGTCCTCACCAGCGTGGGCAGGCAGGCGGTCAACCTGGTCCGCAGCCGCGAGCACGCCGAGGCGCTCAACGCGCACGTCGTGGGCAAGGCCGAGGAGTTGCGGCACGCGCTGATGACGGCCGTGGGCCACGATCTGCGTTCCCCGCTCGCCGCCGCCAGGGCGGCGATGGCCCGGATCCGCAACGGCGACATCGACATCGGCACCGAACAGGCAGCCGACCTGCTGACCACCGTCGAGGAGTCGGTCGACCAACTGACCATGCTGGTCGCCAATCTGCTGGACTCCGCGCGGCTGGCCACCGGTGCGGTGCGGCCCGAGATCGGCCGCGTCGACATCGAACCGCTCATCTCCCGTGCGCTGCTCGGAATCCGTTCCGAAACCGATGATTTCACCCGGCCCGGAAGTGAACGGGTCAAGGTCGCCGTCGACTGCCCTGCGGTGCTGGCCGACGCCGAACTGCTCGAACGGGTGCTGGCCAACGTGGTCGACAACTCGCTGCGCTACGCCGAGGGCAGCCCGGTGCGGGTGACCGCCGGTCAGGTCGGTGACCGCGTGCTGATCGCCGTCGCCGACGAGGGGCCGGGCCTCCCGCGCGGTGCCGAGCAGCAGGTGTTCGCGCCGTTCCAGCGGCTCGTCGACGGTGAGACGACGATCGGTCTCGGGCTCGGCCTGTCGGTGGCCGCGGGCTTCGTGGAGGCGATGGGCGGCACGATCTCGGCGTCCGACACCCCCGGCGGCGGGCTGACCGTCGAGATCGAGCTGCCCGCCGCGTAGCGGTCGGTCAGTACCGGAGTCCGGCGGGACGCGTTGTGCCGTCCGGTAGCCGCGCAGCCTGGACGAACTCTGAAAACCTCTGCACCGCATCGGAATTTCGCCGCTCCCGCGGCCACGCCAGCACCGTGTGCCGCACCGCTGACGGGTTGTCCAGCGGCAGCACCACCACCCCGTCGGTGCCGGTCAGGCGGACGGCCAGCTCGCTGAGGACGCCCACGCCCAGACCGGAGCGGACCATCGACACCAGCGTGTAGGGGCTGGCGACCCGCCGGCCCGTGCGCACCTGGACACCCGCGGCCGCGAACATCGCGGCGACCTCCGGTGACAGGCCACGGGCGCCGTCCCCGCTGCCGGGGGTCACGACATCCTCGCTGGTCAACTCGGCCAACGGGACCGACGTGACCGTCGCCAGCCGGTGCGTCGGCGGGACGAGAAGCAGTAGCGGCTCGTCCCACAGCGGAACCCATTGCAGTTCAGGGCTGTTCGCGACATACGTGTGCGGCAGAATCGCGAGATCGGCCTCGTGGCGCTGCAGCATCTCCGGCAGGGTGGCGGTCGGCCCCTCGAGGATCTGCACGTCGATGTTGCGCTCCGCCTTGCTGAACCGGTCGATCAACCGCGAGGCGAACACCCCGGCCGCGCTCGACATGCACGCCAGCCGCACCGTCCCGTAGCTCGTCCCGCGTACCGCGGCCATCTCCGCGCGGGCACTGTCCAGCGTCGCCAGCACATCCTTGGCCCGGCCCAGGAAGATCTCGCCGGCCACCGTCAGGCGCACCGGCCGCACCGACCGGTCCACCAGAACGACGCCGAGCTCCTGCTCCAGCTTCGCCACATGCTCGCTGACCCGGGACTGTGCCCGGCCGAGGCTCTGCGCCGCGGCCAGGAACGCCCGCTGCTCGGCGACGGCGACGAACGAGGTCAGCCAGTCCAGGTGCACCGCCTCACAGTATCCGAAAAACGGATCCGCACTATCCGAACTGCACGGGTTCAGCCCAGGTATCGCGGCCATACGCTTCCGCAGCGACAGTGATCCGACTCACAATGAGGAGAAACCCATGGCCGGCCAGATCGACGGGACGACCCATGACCGCACCCGCTACCGCAACGCGATGGGCCCGCGCGGTGTCATCGGCATCATGACGCCCGGCCCCAACGTGGTGGTCGAGAACGAGATGATGGACATGCGCCCGCCGGGCGTCATCAACGCCATCGACCGCTACTACGTGCCCAACCAGTCGATCCGCGCCGACGAGGACTGGTCGATCATCATGCGCCACGTCGCGGCCAACCTCGACGACTCGGTGCGCCGGCTCAACGAGGCGCTCATCGACCACCTGGTGCTGGGGATGTCCTCGCAGAGCTTCATGGGCGGCGTCGAGGGGAGCTTCGCGCTGCTCGACCACCTGCGGGAGGCCTCCGGGGTCGACGTGTCGATGGGCGCGCAGGCGTCCGAGGCCGCGCTGAAGGAGGTGGGCGCGCGGCGCATCGCGCTCGTCACGCCCTACTACCCGGTGATCGAGAAGAACGCGGTCAGCTATTTCGAGGGCCGCGGCTTCGAGGTCGTCCACGTCGAAGGCCTCAAGTGCCGCAGCATCATCGAGGTCGCCTCGCAGACCGAGGACCGGCTGCGCGCCGCCGTCCAGGTGGCCGACGAACACCGTCCCGACGCCATCATCCAGCTCGGCACCAACCTGCGGTTCGGCGCGCTGGCGCCGCGACTGGAACAGGAACTGGGCAAGCCGGTCTGGGCGGTCGGCACCGTCATCTACTGGCATGCGTTGCGGGCCATGGGAATCGATGACCAGTACGCCGGCTTCGGCGCCCTGCTGGAGAAGCACTGAGGCGGGCTGAACGATGTCGGTCCAACTGCTCTCGATCGCCGCACTGGTCGCGGTGTTCGTCATCTCCACGGTATTCAACGTGCACATGGGTGCACTGGCGTTCGTCGCCACCTTCGTGGTCGGTGTGGGACTGGCTGACCTGTCCGAGAAGGAGATCATCGCCGGGTTTCCCGCCGGGCTGTTCGTGATCCTCGTCGGGGTGACCTACCTGTTCGCCATCGCCAAGGCCAACGGCGCCATCGACTGGCTCGTCGACACCGCGGTGACCCTGGTGCGCGGGCGGGTGTGGGCGTTCCCGTGGATCATGTTCGCCCTGGCCGCCTTCCTGGCCGGCATCGGCGCCGTACCGCCCGCGGCGGTCGCGATCATCGCGCCGACCGCGATGCGACTGGCTCACCGCTACGGCATCAGCCCGCTGCTGATGGGCCTGATGATCGCCAACGGTGTCAGCGCCGGCGAGTTCTCGCCGATCGGGCTGTTCGGGATCATCGTCAACGACGTGGCGGCCTCCAACGGTGTGGCATCGTCGCCGATCCTGTTGTTCATCAGCTGCTTCGTGGTGAACGCGGTGATGTGCTACCTGCTCTGCGTCGTCATCAACCGACGGGCGGGCGGCCGTCGCCTCCAGGGCGGCGCCGACGAAACCGTCACCGGGACAGGAGGTCCCACGCCGCGTTCCGGCGACACCGTGGTGCGGGCCGTCGATGTCACCGACGTCGCGCTGGCCGTGCGGCCGCCCATGACCCGGGCGGTGGCCACCACGCTCGCCGGACTGGCGGTGATGGTCGGCATCGTCGCCTGCACAAGCCTCGACATCGGTTTCGTCGCAATGACACTCGCAGTCATCCTGGGGATCCAGTCACCGGAGGCCGCCAAGGAGGCGCTGCCGAAGATCGCGTGGGCGTCGGTGTTCCTGATCGTGGGCATCGTCACCTACGTCAGCCTCCTGGAGAAACTCGGCACCGTCACCTACGTGTCCGACGCAGTGGCGCACCTGCGGTCCCCGCTGCTGATCGCGCTGCTGATCTGTGTGATCGCGGCCGTCGTGTCGGCGTTCGCCTCGACCACCGGGATCCTCGGCGCACTGGTGCCGCTGGCGGTGCCGTTCCTGCTGGCCGGTGAGGTGTCATCGGTCGCGATGATCATCGCGCTGAGCCTGTCCTCGTCGATCGTCGATGCGTCACCGTTCTCGACGTCGGGAGCGCTGGTAGTGGCCAACGCCGCCGAGGAGGACCGGGACCGCCTGATGAGCCAGCTGCTCCGATGGGGTGTGGCGATGATGGTGGTGGCGCCGCTGATGGCGTGGACGATCTTCGTGCTGCCCGGCTGGTAGGCAGACACCGCGATGTGCGGCGCGGGCCGACCCGCGCCGCACATTCACGTCTAGCTGCGCCGCGGGTTGATCAGCACCTTCGCCTGGTTCTCCGGGTTGCCCAGCGCGTCGAACGCGGCGGCGACGCCGTCGAGTCCGACGGTGTCGGTGATCATCGGCGCGGCGTCGACCTTGCCGTCGGCGAGCATGTGCAGGGTGTCGCGGAACTCCAGCGGCGTGTAGGCGAACACGAACCGCAGGTCGATCTCCTTGCCGTTGGCCAGCGTCGGGCGTATCCGGTCGGTGCCCATGCACACCCCGGCCACCACCACCCGCGAATTAAACGGTGCCGCAGCAAGAATCGAGTCGATCATGCCCGGGTTGCCGACGCACTCGAAGATCACCGGTCGTTTCGGCGCGGTCCCGCCCAGCTTGTCGGCAATCCGGTACAGCGGCACCCAGCCGGGGATCCGGCGCAGCTTCTCCATCGAGCCGACGCCGAAGTTGTACAGGTCGGTGCCCGACGTGATGCCCGGTGCCGACGCGTACGGCGAGTCCACCGCCGGGTCCACCACCAGCGTCGCGCCGCAGCGGCGTGCCAGTTCACGCCGGCCCGGCGAGAGATCGCTGGCGACGATCCTCTCCACGCCCCTGGCCTTGAGGTGGCAGATGATCGCCAGACCGACGGGCCCGCAGCCGATCACGATCGCGGTGTCACGGCGGGTGATATCGCTGCGGCGTACCGCGTGCAGCGCGACGGCCATCGGCTCGGTCAGCGCGGCGATATCGGGGGACAACCCGTTGGGCACCGCGAAGCTCAGCGCCGCCTCGGCCAGCACCCGCTCGGCGTACGCCCCCGGCGCCACCGCCGACAGCCCGGTCAGATGCACCCCGCCGCGGGCGCGCAGCAGCGGAAACGACACCACCGGGGTGCCCTCCCGGAACCGCTTGCCCACACCCCGGCCGCGTTCGGCGACCTCACCGCAGAACTCGTGGCCGAACACCACCGGCCTGTCGGAGGCCACGGTGTCGGTGACCCCGACGGCGGCCATCGACTCGGCCAGCTCGTCGGTGTGGTCCTTGGCGTGCAGGTCCGAACCGCAGATACCGCAGCGCAACACGTTGAGCAGCAGCTGGCCCTGGGCCGGCCGTGGTTCGGGCAGGTCCACCACCGTCAGGGTGGCGTGCTGACAGCTGACCGCCTTCATCGACGGGTCTGGAGGGTCGGGATATTCACCTGCTCACCGTAACCCGCGCTGGCCGGGCTGTTCAGGTGTCTCGGGCGTCGAGTTCGAGCTCACGGGTCGACCGTGCAGCCTCAACTTCGGTTGAAGTCACCACCGCTGGCGGGCCGCAACCGGGCGAGGATCCCGTCGAGGTCGGCGGTGAACATCTCGGGCCGGAACACGTGCCCGCCGGGCACCTCATGGAACTCGTACGGAATGCCTGCGGCGCTGAGTCGTTCGCGGAACTCGCGCTGGCCGGCGAGTACCTGGGTCTCGTTCACGCTGTCGAACCAGTTGAGCGGGTCGGGGCTGGTGCCCGCGACCAGGAACACCCTCTTGTTGCGGTAGCTCTCGATGCGCTCGATCGGGTTGTCGGCGCTGACCCGGGCCTGGTCCCACAGCGGCGCCCCGTACACCGTGCCGCCGGCCAGGTCGAGAACCGCGGAGGTGATGTTCGCCCAGTGCACGACCAGGCCGAAGTCGCGCCGCAGGCTCGCCGGTCCGGAGTGACTGCTCACCGAGGCGAAGTGGCCGTAGTACTTGGCCGCGTACTTCAGCGCGCCGAAGCCCCCCATCGAGAACCCGGCGACCGCGCGCCCGTCGTACTCGGCATACACCCGGAAGTTTGTCTCGATCCACGGAAGCAGTTGGGCGATATGGAACGTCTCCCAGTTTCGCGGGCCGACGAAGGAGGCCACCGGGTTGGAGTACCAGCCCGCCTGGCCGCCGTCGGGCATGACCACGATGATCGGTTTTCCGGCGGTCAGCTCGCGGATCCCCAGAAAGTCGAACTGGCGGAAATCCGCGGCGCCGCCGTGCAGCAGGTACAGCACGGGATAGGTGCGCCCGCTGGTCCGGTAGTCGTCCGGCAGCAGGACGTTCACCCCGGGATTCCAGCCGATTGCCGCAGTCTGGAAGCGGTAGTACCACAGGCGGGGGTCGTTCTCGTTGCGGTCGACGACCCTCAGGCCGAACCCGTCGCTGCGGCCGACGAAGACGACCACATCGCGGCCCGCGTTGAGCACGCCCGGGTCGGTGATGCCGTTGACCGCGGCCATCACCGGATAGAACGCGGTGTCGCCGTAGTAGCGCGCCGCCAAAGCGGCCAGGGTGTCTCCGGCGGCCACCCGGTGTCTCGTGATGTCCGGGATGATCACCTGTTGACCCGCTGTGAGCGAACCTGATTCGGTGACGCCGGAGGCGCCTGCGATCAACCGGCCCAGCCTCGGGTCACCGTAGAAGCGGGTTGCCAGCCCTGTCAGGGTGTCCCCGGCCACCACGGTGTATCTGGTGAAGTCGGGCATGATCAGGCGTTGCCCGACGTTGATGACGTTCGGGTCGGCGATTCCGCTGGCGGTGGCGATCAGCCGGTACCGGTCCGCATCCCCGTAGTAGCGCAATGCCAACGCCGACAGCGTTTCTCCTGCGACCACCGTGTGTGTTCTGACCATTCGCTCATCCCCTTGACGAGGTGGTGCGGACTTGCAGCCTACCGTGAAAAAGCCCGACGGATCAGGGATCGCGGGATCCGGATGGCGGGCCGGGTTGCTGTCGTATTGCTCTGCAACACAACAAAGTACGAGCGACACTGGTCGGTGACATTGTGGGCTACCCTCGGGTGTCATGCCTCAGACACGGCCATGGGTCGGCGACCCGGTGTGGCTCGCCGAGGTGGTGAGGGCCGAGGGGGTCCGCTTGGTCGAGTACCCCGGCTGGCGTAGCCGCGGCCACGGCGATTTCAAGGACATCCGCGGTGTGATGGTGCATCACACCGGGTCGGACAATGCCTCCGCAGCCTCCATCGCCGACGGTAGGCCCGACCTGCCGGGCCCGTTGTCCCAGCTGCACATCGCGCGCGACGGCACCGTGACCGTGGTGGCACTCGGCGTCGCCTGGCACGCCGGGATCGGCATGTATCCGTGGCTGCCCGCCAACATGGGCAACTGGCACCTGATCGGGATCGAGTGCGCCAACAGCGGGACGAGCCCGACCGCCCCGCACCGCATGAACTGGCCTGACGCACAATACGATGCGCTCGTTCGTTGCTGTGCGGCGATCAACCGCCGATTGGCGCAGACCGCGAGCCGCACGATCGGCCACAAGGAGTACGCCGGGCGCTCCCAAGGCAAATGGGATCCGGGCGCCATCGACATGGACGTCCTGCGGCGCGACATCCAGGACCGGATCGGCACCATCGACGCCCCGGCGCCCACACCACGCCCACCGGTGCCCGTCGGCGAGTACGCGCACATCCTGCTGTTCCGGGGTTCGGAGGGGCCGCAGGTCGCTGAGCTGCAACGCCGGCTCAAGGAGGGCTATCGCGAGTACGCCGGGCATCTCGTGGTCGACGGAATCTACGGCCCGCGGACCGAGGCCGCCGTGCGGGAGTTTCAGCGCCGCACCCGTGGCCTGAAGGTCGACGGCATCGTCGGCCCGGCGACGGCCGCCGCGTTGCGGCTGCGGGTGGTGCCCCCGGTGCGGGACTCAGCCGTCCTGTGAGCGGGCCCGGCCCAGCCGCCACCTGCTGCGCTTCGGCGTCTGATAGAGGTCCTGCGTCCAGGCGTCCCACGACATCTGGTTCTCGGCCTGCACCGGGCTGTCGGTGACCGTCCAGCCGAGACGTTGGGCTTCGCTTGTGCACCAACGGATCAGCGAGCCGTCCTCGCCGATCTCGGCGGCCAGCTGAATGCGCTCGTCGGTGCTCAACCTGTCGTTGAAGGCCTGCATCGTGTTCTTCAGCCGCCAGTACGGCAGCGCGCCGTCGAACTGGCGGCACAGTTCGAGCAGTTCCGTGCGCGCCCGGCCGAGCAGTGATGACGCGTCCACCTCGATCGCGACGGGTTGTGGCCTGGGCGGCTCATCGGTCGCGCCGGTCAGCGCCCGGTACCTGGCGCGTAGTTCCTCGAGTTCGGCGGTGGCGGCCTCGGCCCGCTCGCGCCACCACGCCAGGTGGTACTCGATCAACCGCGCCTCGCAGCCGGGGCACACGTCGTCCGTGGCGGCTGCGGGGTCCACCGTATCCGGGCTGGTCAGGACCAGTCCGCAGAGCGCGATGTCCGAGCGGTGGGTGAGGTAGTCCTCGTGGTGCACCACCGTCCCGCCGGCCTCGCGTACGAGCCTGTGGGGTGGTTCCACAGCAGCAAAAGTAGCCGACCGGCCGTGACACGGCTGTCAGTTTTTGCAAACCGACGGGCGCACAGGGGGATTCGGCAACCGGGCGCGGTTTCCGGGGAGTGTGGGGCCGACGCCGGCCTGGTCCGCCGCCGCAGAGGTTCGCCGTCGGCCGTTCAGCACCCCGACCCGAATTGCCGGCCGCCGGGATGAAAAGGAGAGGTGTGCGACGAAAATCGGAATTGTGCGCCCGGCCACCTATTTGCGCACACGTTAATTGCCGCGTCGTCGGCCACGCTTCAGCTAATTCGCCCGGCGCAAATTCGGCCGGGTGAAATGGCGTCTGCACATATTTGCTCAATTTGCGGGATTTCTCCCCTGCAGCTATGGCTCGCAACGACTGCCACGCCGTTCGAGGTGACGTCGCAATACCCCTGCCGAACGAGATCTAAACCAGTTCGCGCGACAACCTCGCCGTGCGACGGCGGTGCCGGGGGCCGGGCTCGTTGGGTGCCCGCGGTACGACGAACCCCGGGTGCGTCGCGCAGCGTCGGCGATGACTCGGCGAAGCGCGGCGCGGCCCACGCCTCCGGCGCGTCCCAGCGTTCAACGGGGCTGCGGCTCTTATGTCGGGCAGGCGCTCTACCAGCGAACATCGGCGGTGTGGGCGGAACGGCCTGAGCAGGCGAAACCCCTCGGTAACGCGTCCTGACGCGTGCGGTGATTCCGGTAGCCCGCGGCGGGCGAACGCGCACGCCGTTAGTCGAGGAGGCAAATCGACGGTCTTTTCCAGTCTGTCGATTTACCCGCCAAACAGCCGCATCATGTTCATTCAGCAAAAGATCAAGGTTTGCACCAAGGTCATGTTCGGACGTGACTGGGATGGCCCGGGGGCGACGATCATGAAATGGCCCACAAGGTGGCCGCGACGCGCGTGTGCGGTGTCAGCTAACTTTGCTCGAAATCGCGGTTGAGGGCGCTCGAGATAAGCCCTGGCCAATTTACGAGCATTGCGCGGCTATTTATTTGTGCGCCAATCACAGCGTGATAAATTCTTTGCTGTCTAAGCAGCCCTATGAGGGGGATCACATGCAACTCGCACTTCGTCCTTATGTGACCACCGGCATAGCGATCGCAGGAGCAAGCATCATCACTGTTGCTCCGGTGACCGTGGTCCCTACCGCGTCACCCCTGCACAACATCGCGCCGACGTCGGCCACCAACGAGCCCGTGGCGCTCACCAGCCTGAGTGAGGCTCTCAACTACTACGTCGGAGCTCTCGGTGATCTCACCCAGTTCGCGATCGGCGGGGCAGGTGATCTGACACAGTTCGCGATCGGCAGCACCGGCGATCTGACGCAGTTCGTCATCGGCGGCGCAGGCGATCTCACCCAGTTCGGCCTGGGCGCCCTGGGCGACGCGATTCAGGGCGCACTCGGAAACCTCACCGGCAGCCTGAACACCACGGCGTCGTCGGCGGCCCTGGTCGGCCCGCAGGCGCTGGCGGCGGCCGCGGTTCCGCAGGCCGCGCTGGCTGGTCCGGGTGATATCGGCACGCTGGTGCAGTTCCTGCTCGGCGGGTTGGGGCAGGTGGCGCAGTTCGCCGCTGACGGTGCCGGTGTGCTGGCGCAGTTCGTGGTGGATGCGCTGGGAGTGTTCACGAAGTTCGACTTCGGTTCGCTCGGTGACGCCGCGCAGTGGGCGGTCAGTGAGGTCGGCAAGCTGGTGCAGGCGGTCGTCGGCGCGGTCTTGGGGTTCACGCCGTTCAACGCGCCCGCCGCGCTCGGCCCGCAGGCGCTGGCGGCGGCCGCGGTTCCGCAGGCGACACTGGTCGACCCGGGCGACGTCGGCGGGCTGGTGCAGTTCCTGCTCGGCGAGGTCGGCGACCTGGTGGAGTTCGGTGTCGGTGCCACAGGCGATTTCACCCAGTTCGTGCTCGGCGGTGTCGGCGATCTGACACAGTTCGGGCTGGGCGCGCTGGGCGACGCCACCGAGTGGGTGCTCGGCGAGGTCGGCGATCTGGTTCAGGCGCTGCTGAACGTGGTCGTCGGCTTCTCGCCGCTGTCGGTGGCGACGGCGCCCGAGGAGGTCACCACCCTGGCGGCCGCCGCGGCCGGACCGCAGATCCAGTCCGAGCCCGGTGACGCGATCCAGTGGGCGCTCGGATCGATCGGCGAGATCGTCGAGTTCGGTATCGGCAGCACAGGGGATCTGGTGCAGTTCGGCATCGGAAGCACCGGCGACGCGCTGCAGTGGGCGCTCGGCAGCACCGGCGACCTGGTTCAGTTCGGGCTCAACGGGGTCGGCCAGCTCACCGAGGCGATCCTGAAGACGATCGGCGATGCGATCCAGGGTGTGCTGACGCCCGGTGGGCCGCAGGAGGCCGGGCTGACCACGCTCGGGGTCGAGGAGGCGGCAGCGGTACCGAAGTCGGTCCGGGCGGCGTTCTCGAATGCCGCTGCCGTGGAGTCGACCACCGTGTCGACGGCGACGACTCCTGCGACGCAGGCCGGCGCCGGCAGCACGGAACCCGGCGGCACAGGCGTCACGACCGGTGCCGAGTCCGACAAGTCCGAGACCGGTGAGTCCGGCGAGGACGCGCCGGTGGAGAAGCCGTCCGCCAAGAAGGACGCCAAGAAGGACGGCAAGAAGGACGCCAAGAAGGACGCCGAGAAGACCTCTGAGGACTCGGACGACTCCGTGGGCGACGACGGCGGAAGCAAGAAGGGCGGCGGCAACGCCGACAACAAGGACGCCGACAACGCCGACAACAAGGCCGACAGCGACAAGGCCGACAACAAGGCCGACAACACCAAGGTCGGCAACAAGGTCGGCAACAAAAAGGACGACAACAAGAGGGGCGGCACCGGCTCCACCGGTGCGGGTTCGTCCGGTTCGACCGGCGGTGGCTCTGACTCCGGCGGTGGCGACGACTGACCGTCCTGAACGCAGAGATCGGCCCCTTCCCGCGGGAAGGGGCCGATTTTCTGCGCCCACGTCAAATGGACTCCGGCACGGCGGGTAAGTTAAGAGTCATTCAGCGCTGACCACGGCTGTTCGGCGCTCGTGACACAGCTCTTCCGGAGGTTTTCACCCATGCGGTACCTGATCAGCGCCGTCGCGGCGGTCGTCGCAGCGATCCCGTTGGCCGCACCGGCGGCGGCCGACGCCGACGAGTTCGTACGCAAGGTGCAGGCCAAGTGGGTCTACCTGTCGGCCGACCAGGTGATGACCGCCGGCAACCAGGCGTGCGCGGCGCTGCGCAGCGGTGTGCCCGCCAGCGTCGTCATCGACAACCTCAATCAGGGCCTCGGTGTCTCCGTGCTGGCCGCGCAGGACATCGTCAGCACCGCCGTCGTCGAACTGGGGTGCTGAGCTGAACAAGCTTTGGTAACGAGCTGATCAAGCGGCGCGCGCCGCGCCGGAGGCGTACCGGCTGCGTTGCTACCTTCCCCGTGCACACATCGGTGAGACAGATGGGAAGTGGCTGCGACGTGAGGCGTTCGCTCGTCAGGCTGTGCGGGGTGCTGGTGACGGTCCTGCTCTCCGTTGCGCTTGGAATGCCAACGGCCGCAGCATATTCCCGTTCCGGGTTGCCCGTCGAGACGCTCATGGTGCCGTCGCCGTCGATGGGGCGTGACATCAAGGTCCAGTTCCAGGGCGGCGGGCCGCACTCGGTCTATCTGCTCGACGGTCTGCGCGCGCAGGAGGACGCCAACGGGTGGGACATCAACACCGCGGCATTCGAATGGTTCTATGACTCCGGCATTTCCGTCGTCATGCCGGTGGGCGGACAGTCGAGCTTCTACACCGACTGGTATCAGCCCGCCTGTGGGCACAGCGGCTGCCAGACCTTCAAGTGGGAGACGTTCCTGACCCAGGAGCTGCCCGCCTGGCTGGCGGCCAACCGCGGGTTGTCGCCGACCGGAAACGCCGTGGTCGGGCTGTCCATGTCCGGTGGTGCGGCGCTGAACCTGGCGGTCTGGCATCCGCTGCAGTTCATCTTCGCGGCCTCCCTGTCTGGATACCTGAATCCGTCAGCGGGGTTGTGGCCCACGATGATTGGGCTCGCGATGCAGGATGCGGGCGGCTACAGCGCCACCGACATGTGGGGGCCGACCTCGGATCCTGCGTGGCGGCGCAACGACCCGATGGTCAACATCCCGACGCTGGTCGCCAACAACACCGCGCTGTGGATCTACTGCGGCACCGGCTGGTTGTCCGAACTCGACGCCGGCTCCGACTTCGGCGCCCGCTACAGCGCGCAGTTCCTGGAGAACATCACGGTCTCCACGAACAAGGAGTTCCAGCGGCGCTACCTGGCGGCGGGTGGGCGCAACGCGGTCTTCCACTTCCCGCCGGACGGCACCCACAGCTGGGGTTACTGGGGTGCGCAGCTGCAGGCGATGAAGCCGGACATGCTGCGCATCCTGGGCGCCGGCGGGTAATCCACACCAGCACAAATTCATCGACCCGCGGGCGGGGCGGGGACTGTCATTCGATAGCAAACCGCAACGCGGTCCTTATGCTGTCGAAATCAGTCGCTGACAGAGTTCACCCGTGCCCCCACGTTCCGCTGCGCAGCGCCACATCTGCGCATCTCTGGCCGCTGTTGCGGCGGCGGCCGGGCTCGTCGCCGTGGCTCCGGGTACTGTCGCGCAGGCTCAGCCCCGCACCGTCACGGTTAACACCGGCTCAGGCGACCTCAACGTCAGAGCCGCGCCGTCGGCAAACAGTCGCAAGGTCGGTTCGGTGGCCGACCGCACGTCGGTGGTGATCGTCTGCCACGTCCGCGGGGATGTCTTCTCCGGCGGGCCGTACCGGTTGACCACCGATCTGTGGAACCGGCTGGAGACCGGCGGGTTCGTCACCGACGCGATGCTCATCACCGGCTCCAACGATCCGGTGGTGCCGCACTGCGACCGCACCGCACCCGCGCGGGCCGCCGGCCGGACGACCGCCGGGAACATCGGCGAGCCGGGAACCCCCGCCTGGGGTGCGCTGGCCAAGTGGCACCAGGTGTCGCGGACCAAGGCCTATCCGGCGCTGACCGGGCCGCCGAAGGAGTGGCCGCGGACGGCCGGGGCGGCCGGGTGGACGGTGGTCGAGCGGCCCGAACCCCGCGCGATCGTGGTGTTCCCGGACGGACACGTCGCCTGGGTGGACACCGTCTCCGAGCGCAGCGACAGGAGGTTCCTCGGTGTCACCGAACTTCACCGCACCGGCGACGGTGTGCCCGTCTGGTCCAGCCGCGAGGTGCGGCATGTGCCCGGAATGGCCTACATCCTGCTGCCCTGACCGGCGCGGACAGATCCCGCCGGCACACTCGACGGCCGGATTCGGATAGTCTGACTAGCGGGTTCAGAGGGTAGCCCGACGTGATCGGCCAGGACCGCTTCGGTGGTGCAGACAAGAGGGTGAACCTTGGACGGACAACTTTGTACCGAGACGTGGGTCGATCGCGTGGCGGTCGTCTCGGCCTCCGGTGACCTCGACATGTTGACCGCGCCAGCGCTGCGGGACGCCATCGCCGCCGCACTGGAGAAGGACCCCACCGCCCTGATCGTGGACCTGTCCGCCGTCGAGTTCCTCGGTTCCGCGGGCATGCAGGTGCTGATGGAGAGCCACAACCAGGCGGGCACCTCCGGTGTGCAGTTCGCCGTCGTCGCCGACGGCCCGGCCACAAGCAGGCCGCTGAAGATCACCGGGATCGCCGACCTCGTCGCGTTACATTCGTCACTCGACGTCGCCCTCGAGAAGCTCAACGCGTGAGCGCGCCGCGGACGGGGTAGTCCTTCAGCATCATGAACCCTCCGACGGAACTTGGTTTTTCGTGCAACGGCCCTGCGGATGCGCAGACCGTCGCCGAGTTCCGTAACGCCTTCAGGCAGTGGCTGCGGACCCATTTCGCGCTCGATGACGAGCGGCTGCACGACGCGGTGCTGGCGGTCAACGAGGCGCTGACCAACGCCGCGGAGTTCGCCTACGTCGGCGCCGAGGAGCCGGGCACGATGGCCGTCACCGCCCGCTACGAGGTCCTCGAGGAGCCGGCGGGCAGCCGGTTGGTGGTCACCGTCACCGACCACGGCACCTGGCTGCACAAGGAACCCGACGGCCGGCCCAACACCCGCGGACGCGGCATCGAGCTGATGAACGCGCTGTCCGACCGGGCGTCGATCGACCGTGCGCCGGACGGCACCCGGGTGGTTCTGGAGTTCGACGGCTGCCAGTTGCGCTCCGAAGAACCCTTCGCCACCACCGCGTGAGGTTTGGCCACTCCGTGATTCGGGTAGCGCTTTGCTCAGCACCTGCAGGAAGCGAGCGCGCTATGACCCTTGCGGCCCTCAACGAATTGCCGCCCACCCAACCGCCACGGCCGCGGCTGACGCTGACCCCGCATGAGGGGCCCGGCGAGCTGACCGTGCGGGTTCGCGGCGACGTCGACGCCGCAAACGCCATGGACTTCGCCGACGCGGTGCTCGCCCTGGTTGACGGCGACCGGCGTGTCACGCTCGATCTGGTCGAACTCGGCTTCCTCGCCATCGACGGCGTCGCCGCACTGCACGCCGTCAACGCCCGTCTCGCCCACGCCGACGTGCCCTGGACGGTGCTGCCCGGCGAGGCGGCGCTGCGGGTGCTGCGGCTGTGCGACCCCGAGAGCGTGATCCCGGTCACCACTCGGGTGCCGGTTCGCCGCGGCCGGGGCGGGCTGCGACTCGTGGAGTCCTAGCTCTCGTGCACTAGCCCTCGTGCACTAGCTGTAATTCCCAGACAGGTTGTGAACGGCGTGGTGAGCGCTAATAGGTGAGGACCTCCGGTATCGGTGTGGTTAGCACTAGGCACATCGATCACCGAGAGGTCCTCATGGTCCACGCTA
>Ga0180215_1001232_pt1 | contig 28983 bp, 26 predicted proteins | sample eDN3rd37CBELigBY_FD_128871 | JGI IMG/M metagenome (GOLD analysis project Ga0180215, IMG submission 128871) | Enriched backyard soil microbial communities from Emeryville, California, USA - eDNA 3rd pass 37_C BE-Lig BY (version 2) (version 2) | ecosystem: Environmental > Terrestrial > Soil >...
CTGGCAGTTCACGGCTGCGGCCGCCCGCGTCAAGTTTCATCGGCGCTATCCATCGGTCGACGTCAACCAACGCCAGACCCACGGCGGCAACTCGACATGATCACCATGGTCGACTACTCAGGATGACAACCCTTACCCCTCGGTCCCTACATCCCCCAATCCCCAATCCCTAATCCCTACATCCCTCAGTCCCTAATCCCTAGTCCCTAATCCCTCGGTCCCTCCGTGCTACTATGTCGCGCAAGGGGAGACTGGTCCAGGGGAGTGAGTGGGATCAACGTGATAGCGGCGATGCGTGCTCGGGAGCGGGCGCGCGGGGTGTTTCTTGGGTGGTGGATCGTCGCTTCGGCGGCGGGGATCCAGGTTCTGCAGACGGTCCTGCTGATGCAGGGGTACGGCGCGTACATCGCCGTCCTGCGCGATGAGTTTGGCTGGAGCAAGACGGCGCTCTCCGGCGCGGCGTCGTTGCAACGCGTCGAGAGTGGCCTGCTGGGGCCGCCGCAGGGCTGGATGCTGGATCGCTTCGGCGCGAGAACGATCATGCGGATTGGTCTCGTCATCCTCGCTGGTGGGTTCTTCCTCTTCTCTCAGATCAACTCCTTGACGATGTTCTACGTCGCCTTCGTCATCATGGCGATCGGCGCGAGCCTGAGCGGGTTCATGTCGGTGACGACGGTCGTCGTCCAGTGGTTCGAGCGCCGCCGGGCGACGGCGATGGCGATGATGCAGACCGGGATGAGCATCGGCGGCATCCTCGTCCCGCTGGTCGGTTGGTCGCTGGTCCAGTTCGGCTGGCGAAACACGGCCATCATCTCCGGCATCCTCGTTCTGGTGATCGGCTTGCCGCTCGTCCAGATGATGCGCGACACACCCGAAGCCCACGGCTTGCTGCCGGATGGCGAACGTCCGACCGAGCCCGCCGGTACCGGCGTGGCGGCTGCTCCGGCCATCGAGCGCATCAACTTCACGCCACGACAGGCACTGCGAACACGTGCCTTCTGGTTCATCGGGTTCGGCCACGCGCTAGCTGTTCTCGTTGTCTCGGCCATCATGGTCCACCTCGTCGTGTATCTGAAGGAAGCGCAGGGCTTCTCCGTCACCGGCGCGACGCTGATCGTCTCGTTCATGACGGCCGTGACGATGGTCGGTCAGATCGCGGGCGGCTTCCTCGGAGACCGCTTCGAGAAGCGCAAGATCGCGATGCTGGCGATGTTCGGCCACGCGGCTGGTCTCTATGCGCTCGCGTTTGGCTCGGGACTCTTCTGGGTGCTCTTCTTCGCCGTCTTCCATGGGACGGCCTGGGGCATGCGCGGGCCGCTGATGCAGGCGATCCGGGCCGACTACTTCGGTCGCAAGTCGTTCAGCGTCATCATGGGTTTCTCGTCGCTGATCATCATGTTCGGCAACGTGGCCGGGCCGCTCGTGGCCGGGATCACCGCCGACGCGACCGGCAGTTACCGAACTGGCTTCACGGTCATGGCCACTCTCGCTGCCCTCGGCTCCATCTTCTTCGCCTTTGCTCAGAAGCCGAAGCCTCCCGCCCCAGTTGCATCACCCGTCGAGTAGCAAAACCTCTCCAGCACACGCCTTACCCTGATCCGTAGATCGGGAACCATTACGTGACCTCTGGCATACAATGATCAGAAACCCGCTTGGAGCGGTTCTCACAAGCATTGCCTGTCGTCCTGAGCCACAGCGAAGGACCTCCCTTTCGTTGGCCGCCCATGTCGTTAGCGCGGAGAGGTCCTTCGCTGCGGCTCAGGACGACAGGGTGGGCAACGATTCTGCAACCCGCTCAAGGCGATAGCACAGCAGGCGAGAGGGGCGGCGATGAAAATCCTCCGTGACATGCGGTTCGGCATCGCCGGAGCGGTCGTCGCGGTGATCGCTGCCGTAATCATCGATGCGCGCTGGGGACCGCTGTTCGGCGTCTACGGCTGGCGCACCGTCGCGATGGCGCTGATGGTCGGCGGGTTCCTGCTGCTGGCTGGCTTTCTGGAGTTCATCCGTCCCCCGAACCCCTACAGCCGTCTCCACCACCTGTACGACATGCGCGACCTCGGTCCCACCGGCGTCGTCCACAGCAGCGACCTCAGTTGGCTCTGGAATGCCGTCCCGCTGATCGTCGCGATCGCGATCCTGTATCTGATCTAGAACGGTCTGACCACCTGGCGGTGGACGATAGGCGGGACGCCTGGTTCTAACCCCAAAACCAGGCTGTCAACCGTCAAAACTCCTGTCCCCTTTCTCAAACCCCTGGTTCCCTCGACTCAGGCATAGCCCTTGCGTTAGTAGCACCGAATGACCGTTGGCGCCGTCCGGGGCGGAAGCGATCTATCTCGGACGAGTGACCATCACGCATACGAGACCCGGCGGCCCGGTTTGAGGGCACGCGGAGGGATGTTGTGGAAACCGTATTACGCACGCATAAGTTGTCCAAGCGGTTCGGGAAGTTCGTCGCCGTCCGCGATCTCGATCTGGACGTCGAACGCGGGGAGATCTATGGCTTCCTCGGGCCGAATGGCGCCGGTAAGTCGACGACGATTCGGATGCTGCTCGACCTGATCCGGCCATCCAGCGGGACGGCCGAGGTCTTCGGCCGCAACGTCCGTAAGCATGGAACGAGCGTTCGCCGCCGCATCGGCTACCTGCCGGGTGAGTTGGCGCTGTACGAGAACCTCTCGCCGCGCCAGCTCTACGAGTATTCCGGTTCGCTGTATGGCGTCTCCGACATGAGCTACGCGTTGGAACTCTCCGAGCGGCTCAAGGTGACGAACGTTGACGCGAAGATCGGCTCGCTCTCGCAGGGGAACAAGCAGAAGGTCGGGATCGTCCAGGCGTTGCTGCACAAGCCACAACTGGCCATCCTCGACGAGCCAACCAACGCACTCGACCCGCTCGTCCGGCAGGAGGTCTATCGGATCCTGAATGAGGCGCGCGAGCATGGGACGACCGTCTTCTTCTCCTCCCACGTCCTGGCTGAAGCCGAGCGGATCTGCGACCGGGTCGCGATCATCCGTGAGGGCGAATTGACGCGCGTCGGGACGGTCGAGGAACTGAAGGCGATCTCGCCACGCCGGATGAAGATTTCCTTCGCGGGTCCAGTCCCGCTGGATGAATTGAGTGCGATCAACGGTGTCTCAGATGCGCGGATGAATGGCGATCCGCACACCGTCGATCTGCTGGTGCGCGGAAACATGGACGCGATCGTCAAGGTCGCCTCGCGCTACAACGTGGACGACTTCTACTCCGAAGATGTCAGCCTCGAAGAGATCTTCCTTGGCTACTATGGCGAGTCGGATGCACCACCCGCCAGCATGAGCAACACCGGAACGGACCAACCGGTCTCCGAGGTCCAGCAACTCATCCCACCGGATCGCGTGCTTGAAGAACGACCGATCGTGGCAGTCCCGGCTGGAGACGGGGAACTGCGTGACAATGAAATGGACGCCCGGCGATGATGCACTCAGTCTTCATGAAGACGCTCTATGACCTGCGTTGGAACGTTCTCGCCTTCTGCATCGGCCTCGGGATGTTGGCGTTCTTCGTCCTTTTCATCTACCCGTCCGTTGCCGATGCGCAGGAGGGGATGTTCGATGGCCTGGCTGGTGAGGCGGCCCAGGCGATCCTCGGAAGCGCAAACCCCGGCACGCCGGAGGGCTTCCTCAATGTCCAACTCTTCTCGTTCCTGCCGCTCTTTCTGGCCATCTTCCTTATCATCTCCTCCAGCGCCGCGATTGCCGGCGAAGAAGGTGACAAGACGCTTGGCGTCCTGATGGCGCGGCCAGTCTCGCGCTGGCGAGTGCTGACCGAGAAGGCGGCTGCGATCGGCGTCGGACTGGTGGTCATCACGCTGGCGATGGCGCTCGGAGCGGTTCTGGGTGCTGTCGTGGCCGGAGTCGATATCGATCTGGTCAAGATGGCGCTGGCGATCGTTGCGGCGATCCCGTGGGGGCTGTTCGTACTTGGCTTCGGCCTGTTCTGCTCGGCCATCTTCAAGAGTCGGATGTGGGCGGCACTCCTGGCGACCGGCGTGGTCGTGGCGGCCTATATGTTCAACTCGCTGACCGAGTTCGTCACCAGCCTCGTCACCTATAACCGCTTCCTGCCGATGTACTACTACAACTGGGGCGACCCATTGATCGGCTCGCTCAACTGGAACCACGTCGCCGTCCTCAGCGGCTCCGGCCTCGTCTTCTACCTGCTGGCGATGCTGGTCTTTGAGCGGCGGGAAATCGTTGGTTAGGTGGTCGCTTCGTAGGGACAGGTCTGAGACCTGTCCCTACGAAGGGGTATTCAAGCAATGCGCGTCGATGTCCATACTCATGTTCAGCCGCAGGAGTACCTGCAGAAGTTGCTTGATTCGGGGCGATATCAGGTCGAGCGGGGAGTTGAGGATCAGATCATCGTCAAGGAGGGTGGTTCGCGCTTCCTGACGATTGCGCCGGGGATGCATGATCCGGCGGAGCGGGCAGCGGCGATGAACGCGGCTGGCATCGACGTTCAGGTCCTGTCGCTCTCAACGCCGAACGTCTACTTCCTCGACGGTCAGGAGGCAGTCGACATGGCTGTCCTGACCAACGACTACATGGCCGGTATCGTCCAGGCGTTCCCGGATCGGTTCCGGGCGCTGGCGAGCATACCGCTGACGGCAGACATTGACGCAGCGATTGCGGAACTGGTGCGCTGCATGGACGTGCTCGGGATGCCGGGCTTCCTGATCGGCGCGAACATTAATGGTGCGCCGATAGACGACCCACGCTTCGACCCGTTCTACGAGGAGGCCAACCGGCGCGGGGCCGTCATGTTCATTCACCCGATGGTGCCGGCCGGGATCGAAGCGATGAACCAGTATGCGCTGGCGCCGCTGGTCGGCTTTATGTTCGACACGACGATGGCCGTCTCGCGCCTGATCTTCTCGAACTTCTTTGGCCGCTTCCTCGGGATCAACGTCATCGCGGCCCACCTCGGTGGGGCTATTCCCTTCCTGGCCGGTCGCCTCGACACCGGCTGGCGCAACTATCCCGAGTGCCAGCAGATCAACCGACCGCCATCCGAGGTCATCGAGCGCCTCTACTTCGACACCGTCTCATTCCACGAAGCCTCCCTCAAGTGCACGATCGATATCGCTGGCGAGGATCACATCGTCTTCGGCTCGGACTACCCCCAGGTCATCAGCGACATGACATCCGCCATCTCCGGCATCGAAAGCGCCGTCAACCGACGCCACCGAGGCAAAGTCCTGGGAGATACGGCAGCGCGGTTGTTCGGACTGGAATAGGTCGGGGGGCGTGGGGATTGGGGGGCTTGAAGGGACCTGTTCCGTTTGACGCCCCCCAATCCCCAATCCCCAATCCCCACCCTCCCGTTCACCCAAAAATCGACAGCGGCAGATACGCCGTCACTGTCCAGTTCGGGCGGTCGACGATCTGGCTGATCTTGAGGTCGACGACGACGCTGCTGAGGATGTAGGCCTCGGGGCGGGACAGGCCGTACTCGGCTTGCAGGTGGTCGAGCATGGCGCGGAGGGCGATTCGGGCGGCTTCACGGACGTCTGGATCGAAGCCGGTCGTTGCGTAGGCCGGGCCGGGGATCGAGAGTGGCTGGCCATTGGTGCGTAGTTGCGGACCGGGGAGCGTCTGCCCCTTGATGACGTCGAAGCGCACGGTGACGTCGGCGTTCATCTCGATGCCTGTCCCGGTTACTTCGCCGTCGCCCATCGCGAAGTGGACATCGCCTGTCGAGAACAGCGCCCCCGGCGCCTGAACCGGCAGGTAGAGCGTTGCGCCTGGCTGGAGGTGGCGGATGTCCATGTTGCCGCCGTTGGTGCGCGGCGGGATCGTCGAGAGTTGGCCCTTCTCGGCCTGGGCGATGCCCATCACGCCGGGATGCGGTCCGACCGGAATACGGATGCCTGGCTTGAAGTCGGCGTAGTCGCCGTTGCGCAAGTCGAAGTACCAGTAGACCGAGTTGGTCAGATCGCCGAGGTCGTCGTTGAGTAATCCGAGCCGCTCCGGATTCGGCGAGCACGACGTGTAGCCCCAGGCGGCAGGTTTGATGTCGACGATATCGACTACCAGCGTGTCGCCTGGTTCTGCTCCGTCGATCGCAACCGGCCCGGTCAGCGCATGACCGCCGCGGATGGCTGGGTCACGGTCGGGGTGTGACCGCTCCGGGTAGGCATCGGCGGCGATGATCTCGATCAGTTCCGGGTCGAGCCCCGGCTGCGCGAACTCGCGGACGTTGCGGGCGACGCTGCCGTAGGACGCTTCCAGCGTCTCGAACGTGACGGTGTCTCCCGGCTGGACGGTGAGCACCGGCGTGATTGCGTTGCTCCAGTAGGTGTGGATGTGGTCGCTGCTGACGCGATGCGTCGCCATCTGGTTGTCCCCTCCCTCGGTTTCGGATGCCACCTGGCAGCGGCATTATCACCGAAGGGCTACGGGGCGCAAAAAAAGAGCCGGGAGGGCAGCGCTACCCTCACGGCTGTGCCACAGACCCGAACGTGACCCCACAATCTCAACGCCCGGAGTGGAATGAACTGAGGTTAGCACACGGTTTAGCGGCTGAGCCGTCGCTGGTATCACAGCCGTATCACAAACGTTGGGGCGGGGTTAGGGACTAGGGATTGGGGATTAGGGATTAGGGATTAGGGGGCATCGAACGGAGCAGCTCCCGTCAACCACCCCTAGTCCCTAATCCCTAGTCCCTAGTCCCTAATCCCGACGCCTCAATACCCTCGTTGCAGATCGACGACGTTGATGAGTGGCTGGTCGGTGAGGTAGCGGGTGAGATTGTCGAGGAAGACGCCGGTAACGTCGTCGGGGCGGTTGACGCCGGAGATGTGCGGGGTGATCGTGACGTTCGGCGTCGTCCAGAGCGGGTCGTCGGCGGTCAATGGCTCAGTCGGGAAGACATCCAGCGCAGCGCCAGCCAGCCGACCCGATTCCAGCGCGGCGCGCAGGGCGTCGAGATCGACGATCGTGCCACGACCGACGTTGATGTAGAAGCAGGTTGGCTTGAGGAGCGCCAGTCGCTCCGCGTTGAGCAGGCCCGCCGACTCTGCCGTGTGCGGGACGACTGTGATCAGGAAGTCGCATTCCGGCAGGAACTGGTCGATATCGCTGATGGCGTAGGTCTGCTCGACCTCGGCAACCGGGGATCCGCTGCGGTTGGCTCCGATCACGCGCATCCCGAACGCCGCGCAACGCCGGGCGATCTCGCGGCCGATCGACCCAAGGCCGATCACACCGGCGGTCTTCCCCGCCAGCAACGCGGGTTCGAACTGCTCCCAGCGCCGGTCTGCCTGCTGGGCATAGATCCGTCGCAGCGATTGCGTGTGCGCCAGCATGTGCGCCAGCGCGTACTCGGCCATCGCTGTCCCGAAGATGCCCTTCATGTTGGTGACAACGACGCCATCCGGCACACCCGCGCCAGCCAGCCGCTCCAGCCCGGCACCCATCACCTGGAACCAGCGCAGGCTGGTTGCCAGCTGCAGGAGATGCATCGGGAACTCCCACGCGAACAGTATCTCGGCCTCGGGCAGGCGCTCGCGAACCTCGTCCTCACCGTGCGCGGTCAGTAGCCGCAGGTCGGGGCGTACCGCCGCAATCCGGGCGGCAACCGCCTCGTTCTCAGCCGGCTCTCCGCTATGGATCAGGATCGTAGGAGCGTCCGTCATCACCTGGCGCCTTTCTCGTGTACATGTTCCACCAGCATCATGCTACACGAGCGCATGTGACTCTGTGCCTACTCCTCGCCTGGCGTATAGAACCCGTGCCCTTCGACTCCGAGTGCAACGTTGATCCGCGCGCGGTAGTTCTCCCAGGCACAGATCGCAGCCATCTCGACAATCTGGGCCGGCTCGAAGTGCTCCTGCAATCGGCAGACGAGTGCTTCGTCAACCGTTGGCGGTGTGGCCGTGATTCGCTCGGCGTATTCCAGCGCCAGCTGCTCCTCGGTGCTGAATGCGGAATGCTCGCGCCAGGTGCCTTCCCTGACCGCGCTGATCTCGGCGTCGCTGATGCCATCGTCGCTGCTCCCGGCAGCGTGCAGGTCCTGTCAGAAAGGGCAGCCAACGATCGTGCCGACCCGCAGGTTGAGCAGGTGGCTGAGCCTGACTGAGACGACGCTGCCACGAGTGAACCCGCGCGACATCGCCGCGGCGCCGCTGGCGATGGCCGGTGTATGCGCCGTCATCCGCAGCGAGTTCAGGACCGTTCCATACCCTTTGATCTGGGCCTCGGCCATCTGCCTGACCTCGGGCGCCATCGCGTCATCGTCGACACCGGGCAACCATGCCATCTCGTTCCTCCTTCAGTGAGTCGATACCACGGAACAGGATAGCCGCCGATGCCCACCGGTGTCAGTGCCACTCGGCAGCCCAGGTCCGAGCCACTTCGTGCAAACCGCCGGACACGACAACGGGCGACCTGTTGGTCGCCCGAAGCCGGAGAAGGGAAGGGGAGGAGGGGAAGGGAGGAGAAATCAATGAGTTGGCGGCCCGGGTCGCTCGTTGCTGCTGGCCGGAACGACCCTGGGCCTATCAATGACGGCTGCTGTGTCGCTGTCTGCGTCCCCGTCATCAACTGTCAACAGAATACGCCGAACCCGATCAACACTCCGTCAAATGGGATACGACAGGGGTGTTACCTGCGTTACAGGGTCCGACGACACCGCCGCGCTGTCGCTGGCCCTGGGCGTCCGCGTGCTACGATCCCGACGTGACGACTGTCTGATGTGGGAGGGCGAGCACGTGGCGACTGAGATCAATTTCGACCTGCCGGATGAACTGGTGGCGTTGCAGACGCGGGCGCGTGAGTACGTCGCCGAGCAGATCGCGCCGAGCGCCGGGGATCGCGATCGCGCCGAGCGATTCGAGCGCGGGATCGTCGATGGCCTCGGCAAGGCCGGGTTTGGCCGGATGGCGTTCGAGGGCATCGCGCCGGGGCAGACGCCGAGCCTGCTGCCGTTCGCGATCGTCTGTGAGGAGATCGCGCGTCATTCGGCGTCGGACGTCCTCAACTACGCCTCGCACGCGATGCTGGCGGCCGGGACGATCCACCGCTTCGGAACGCCTGAGCAGATCGCGAAGTATTTCGACCCAATGATCGACGGCGAACTGCTGGGCTGCTACTCGATCACCGAACCCGGTGCGGGCTCCGACGCCGCCGCGCTCCAGACGACGGCTGTCCGCGATGGTGACGAGTACGTGCTGAACGGCACCAAGATCTTCGCCACCAACGGCCCCGATGCCGATGTGTTCGTGATCTTCGCCAAGACCGACCCGGAGGCCGGTGGGCGTGGTGTTTCCGCCTTCATCGTCGAGCGCGGCTACGCAGGCTTCTCGACGAAGGGGATGGGCTCGAAACTCGGCATGCGTGCCTCTGCCCAGGCCGTTATCACTCTCGAAGACTGCCGCGTCCCGGCCGGCAACCTGCTCGGCGACGAGGGGGCCGGTCTCCGCATCGCGCTGGCGTCGCTCGATGTCGGGCGGGTCGCGATTGCGGCGCAGGGCGTCGGCATCGCCCGTGGTGCGTATGAGGAGGCACGCGCGCACGCGCTGGAGCGGCAGGCATTCGGCCGGCCGATCGCCGAGAATCAGGGCGTCGGCTTCCTGCTGGCCGACATGTGGACCGAAACCGACGCCGCCCGGTTGCTGACCTGGCGCGCTGCCGGATCGGTCAGCGCCGGACGCCGTGCCAGCCACGAGGTCGCGATGGCCAAGGGCTACGCCACCGATATCGCCATGCGCGCCGCCGAGAACGCCGTCCAGATCCTCGGCGGCAAGGGCTGCACAACCGCCAGCCCCGTCGAGCGCTACTTCCGCGATGCCAAGGTCGCCCAGATTTACGACGGCACCAACCAGGTCATGCGGATGGTGATTGTCGGGCAGTTGTCGCGGGCGTGATGCGTGACGCGTGATGCGTGATGCGTAATGCGTGATGCGGGACTTGGGACGCGGGACGCGGTAATCTGGTAGGGGCCGTGTCCTGTACCGGCCCGCGCCCGCAGGCGCCCTCTCGATGACCTCGGTGTGTCGATACGGGCGCAGGCGTTGGCGACGCGTGGCAAACGTGACATGGGTTCACCGGCGCCTGCGGGCGCGGACAGGTCTTAGTCCTGTCCCTACGAGACTGGCGCGTCACGCATCCTGACCTCCGTCACCACTCTTGCGAACGGCACGAACGTCAGCAACGTCAGCCCCGCAGTGATGGCGAACACGGCGCGGAGGCCGAGCAGTTCGGCCAGCAGGCCGCCGAGGAGGGCGCCGAGCGAGAGGGCGCCGAAGCCGATGAAGCGGTAGACGGCACTGACGCGCCCACGTAGTTCGTCGGGGACGATCCTTTGCTGGAGCGAGGTCGCGGCGATACCCCACATCGGGCCGCCGATCGCGCCGACGATTACGGCGAGGCCGATCAGGATCGGGTTCGTCGTGAAGGCTGCCGCGCCGAAGCCGATGGCGTTGCCGATGATGTTGATGCCGATGTTCCAGCGTCGCCCGAACCGGCGGCTGACCGGCGCTGCCAGCAGCGTCCCGATGATGCCGCCGATGCCGCCTCCGGTCAGGACGAGTCCGTACTCGAAGGTCGAGAGCCCCATCGGCCCCGGCTCGACCGCGTAGAGGACGAAGACGGCCGCCCATCCGGTCCAGCAACCGTTGATGACGGCTGCCATCAGCGCGATAGTCCGCAACAGCGGCTGACGCCAGAGAAAGCGGACGCCGTCGGCGATCTCACCAGCCAGATGCCGCCGTTCGGTTCGCGCCGGTCGGTAACTTCCGCGCAGGAGTAGCAGCGTGCCGAACGCCAGCGCGAACCCGATACTGCCGCTGGCCAGCCCGACTGCCAGGCCAATCGCCGCCAGCGCGCCACCGAGCGGCGTCGCCAGCACCTCGACTGTCATCTGGACGCCGATCAGGTGGGTGTTGGCACGTTCCAGCCCGTCGCGTGGAACCACCATCGGCGTGATCGCCTGCGTCGTCGGCTCGATGAACGTTTCGCTAATGCCGTAGGCGAAGGCGGCCAGCGCCAGTAGCGGCAGCGACACGACATCCAGCGACCAGAGCAGCGCCAGTGACGCCAGCACCGCCACCCGCGCCGCGTTGACCCCCAGCAGGATGCCGCGCCGGTCGAGCCGATCGACCAGCGCCCCGGCCGGCAGGCTGGCGACCAGCCAAGGCGCACTCAGCGCGAAGACCACCAGCGACACCTTAAAGGGAGAGCGCGTCAGATCCGCCGCCAGCAGCGGGAAAAGCAGTTTCGTGATTTCTCCGGTGACAAAGGAGAGTGCCGTTGCCAGCCAGAGCACCGCGAAGCGCCCGGCTGCGATCCGTTGGAGGAAACCCATCTCGTTCTCATGCTCCATGAACAGTGTCGTTGCCCCGGCTGCACGCGGCAGCCAACCGCCCACGGTCGCGGGACACGACAAGACCGCGGACGGCAACGCCACGCCCACGGCAGTTCAGGAACGGGATGGATCGAAGAGGATTACGCTGTGCCGCTCCCTACGCCGCTGGCGTGGGAGCGCAAAGACAGGCGAACGACATGCGTCCTCCTTGCTACGAACGGTCACCAAGGAGCCGACATGCGCGGATGATAGCACGCCCCCTGTCGTCCTGAGCCGCAGCGAAGGACCTCCCCTGCGTTAGGTACTCAGGTGGTTAAAGCGGAGAGGTCCTTCTCTGCCGGGTGCCCTCTGGGCGGTGGACGACAGGGTTACTCCACTGCGGTCGCCGCTACCAACGGAGTGCCGGCCACTCGAACCGTCGATTCGGCGGCGCGGACGAGCGGGACGGCGATCAGCGTCAGGGTGATCAGGATCGCGCCAGCGGCGGCGAATGGCAGGAACTGAGCGGCGTCGTACAGCCAGACGCCGAAGAGGGCTGCACTGGCCGCACCGAAGGTGCCAATCGTCGCGAAGGTACCCTGGATACGCCCCTGGATGCGCGGGTCGGCGACCGAGGCGAGGTAGGCATCGAGCGCCGGCGTCGGGACGGTGGCGACAGCGCCTTCCAGCAGGCCAATGACGAGGATGCCGGGAATCCACTGGACGAGGCCATAGCAGATGATCAGCGATGCCATCGTCAGGTTACCGAGCAGAATCTTCATCCAGCGCTTGCCGGTATCTGCCAACCTCCCTCCGATGGGTGTCAACAGCAGGAACGCGACCGAGAAGGTGCTATAGGTGATGCCGATCACGAAGTCGCTCGCGCCGAGGTCGTCGAGGTAGATGCTCCAGATGCCGGTGAACATGCCCTCCAGAATGCGGCTGCCAAAGCCCAGCAGGAACGCGCCAACGAGTGGCCGTGTCAGCATCGCCGAATATGGGATGCGTGGCGCTCCGGCCTCCTGCCCGGCGGGCTTTGGTGCGTGGAGGTTGAAGACGGTCCAGATTGCGAGCAGCAGGTTGAGTGTTGCAGCAATCAGGAAGACCGGGTTCCGGCCGAGTGGCGAGGCGAGAATGCCACCGATGGGCGGCCCGAGCATCAGCCCGCCACCAAAGGCCGCGAAGAGCCAGGCGTAGGCCTGTCCGCGTCGCTCCATCGGCGTCACGTCAGCAATCAGTGCCCGCAGAGCCGGCATGATCATCGCCAGCGCGATGCCCTGGACGACTCGCAGCCCGATGAAGGCCGGTGCTGAATTGGCGAAGACGAAGCCGGCGGTTGCCACTCCTTCGACGGCGAAGCCGAGGGCAATCAGCGGCGTTCGCCCGATGCGGTCGGAGAGTGCGCCGAACGGGAGTTGCAGGAACATCTGCGCGATCAGGTAACTGGCGGCCATCACGCCGATCACCCGCAGCGAGATGCCCCGGTCGCGCGCGATCAGTGTCAGATATGGGACGGTCAGCCCGAAGGCAGCCCCAGAAAAGCCCGCCAGCAGCATTACTCTGCCGAGGGCCTTATCACGCAAAATCGCCGGAACCGGGAGTCGCATCAGGTGTATCCAGACAACAGTAGACCCCGCCCACCTTGGCCGGGCGGCGAACAAGCCTACCAACAGCGACTTGCGTGATGTAAGGGTTGGGCGCGTGAAGACCTAGTCGGGGTAGAGCACCCGGTGGAGCATATCTCGAATTACATTCTCGTCATGTGGCCGGTTGCGACGCAGTTTCTTATGCATGTCGTGATCAAGGTCTGAGAAGCTTACAATCATCAATCGTAGACCATGCTTGGGGATTTCAGTCTCGCGCCGACGATCGTATAGACGACGTTGTTCGCCTCGGTGGACGCCGCTGATGGTTAATCGATCCTGTTTGTCGAAGAACGGTACGCTTTCGACATGCTGCCTTTCCCGGTACTCAATTACAAGCCGATGCCTCGGATAATAGGCGTCAACCGGAAGTGTGGCTGATACTCCTCGAGCATTTCGGTCTCCGCGCAACCAATCGAAGCGATACTGTCGTTCGGAGCGTTCCCCAAGGATCTCGTCGCAGATGTTGATTACGTAATGCTCGTCTTTTTCAGTTCGATCGACGGCCGAGTTCATGGAGTTTGTTCGGGTTTGGTTCGGCATCGAAGTCGGGGCCGTTGTATTCGGAACAGGTACGCGGAACCTGGCACACACTGCTCTGACTTGCTCTTCGTTCAATTGCCACCGTGAGTTGTGCTCGTCAGCGGTTCTCTGATAACGCTTGCGAAGGAATCGGCGGATTTGCTTGGATTCGATGCCGATCGAGCGGCTAAGTTCTGATGGTGTGGTCATATACCTCCTCTGTGAATCCATATCGATGTCTCGGACATCAACATCGCTATGAGCGACACTAAAGTAACGAAAACCCTGTCTTCTGGTTGCAGTCACTCGGAGGTCGCGGCAATGCAAAGTCCCACGTTGAGTTTAGGTGCTGGCCCAGATGCGGTTCGCGCCGCAATCCGCTCCGGCGAGTGGACGACACAGACCTCTGGGCTGGCGCCGGGCTACACGCAGGCGAACCTGGTCATCCTGCCGCGTGAACTGGCGTATGACTTCCTGCTGTTCTGCGTCCGCAACCCGAAGCCGTGCCCGATCATCGACGTCACCGACGTTGGGTCGCCGGTTCCGCAGCAGGCCGCGCCGGGTGCCGATCTGCGGAACGACCTGCCACGCTACCGCGTCTACGAGTACGGCGAACTGGTCGAGGAGCCGACCGATATCCTCCATCGCTGGCGCGACGACATGGTTGCCTTCCTGCTCGGCTGTAGCTTCACGTTCGAACATGCGCTGGTGGAGGCTGGTGTCCCGCTGCGCCACCTGGAGTGCGGTACTGGTGTTCCGATGTGGATCACGAACCGTGCGTGTGTCCCGGCCGGTGCGTTCAGCGGTCCACTCGTCGTCTCAATGCGGCCAATCCGCGAGGATCAGGTCGATCGGGCGAGCGACATCTCGGCCCGCTACGCCAGGGCGCACGGCGCGCCAGTTCATGCCGGCGACCCCGCAGCGCTCGGCATCACCGACCTCGCAATCCCCGACTGGGGCGACCCGACCGAGGTCCGCGACGGCGAGATTCCCGTCTTCTGGGCCTGCGGCGTCACACCACAGGCCGTCGCCCTCCAGTCGAAGCCCCCACTCTTCATCACCCACTCCCCCGGCCACATGTTCGTGACGGACGTGCCGATTGGGCAGCTGGTTTGAGGTTGTCGGGACGCGGGACGTGGGACGCGGGACGCGAAGGCCTGTAATCGCGCGTCCCGCGTCCCACGTCCCGCGTCCCGACAACCCCACCTGTCCAATCGCACAGTCCCGAACCCTGTCCTTTGCCCGATGTCACGTCGGCGGGTGGGGCGTAGGGTGAAGGTGAACGATGAGGGACCGGTGGGCTCGCAATCCGGTGCGTCATCTGCCTGATCCGGTCCGGCGTGAAAGGACGCTGCGATGCAGGCTGTGCGCAACGGTGTCGAGAAGAACGTCATGATGACCTACACCGATCACCTGTTCAGCTGGGCGCGGCGGTCGAGTCTCTGGTGGCTCCAGTTTGGTCTCGCCTGCTGCGGAATCGAGATGATCTCGGCCCAGATGCCCCGCTACGACATGGGCGAGCGATTCGGGATGCTCTACCGCTCCTCCCCGCGACAGGCTGATCTGATGATCGTGGCCGGGACGGTCACGAAGAAGATGGCCCCGATCGTCCGCACCCTCTACGACCAGATGGCCGAGCCGAAGTGGGTCCTCTCGATGGGTTCGTGCGCCAATGTCGGTGGACCGTTCGACACTTACGCTGTCGTCCAGGGTGTCGATCAGGTTGTGCCGGTTGATGTCTACGTGCCCGGCTGCCCTCCCCTGCCGGAGGCGCTGATTCAGGGCGTGCTCGAACTCCAGAACCGGGTCATCCGCTACCAGAAGATCGCCAAGGCCGAGGATGTGGATGCCGCAGAACGGGCGCGTGAGTCCGACCGGATCGCAGCCCGCCAGGAGATCACTGGCACCGACGCCATCTTCGCTACGAGCCACTTCTACGAGGAAGCGCTGACGACCTCCCAGCCGGCGTAGCCCGTCGGCGGCGTACGAAATCAATGCAAGACCACCCCGGCGAACCCTGGGCAGGAACAGGTTGCACAAATCCCGTATGATGGTACGCGGCCATTGTAAAGGGGTTGGAGAGCAGGGATACCCGGGGTGGGACTACAGGCGCGATTCGTGGAACTTCGGCAGACACCAGCCGGGCGGGGCTTTCTCCTGCTCGCGATCATGTCCGCCTGCTTCGGGCTGGCGATGTCGGCCCAGGAGAACATCGTCACTAACTACTTCGAGGACGTCCTCGGCCTTGAAGGTCCGCAATTCGGCTACATCACCGCCATCCGCGAGATTCCCGGCTTCCTGCTGATCTTCCTGACCGCGATCTTCTACCGTCTCTCGATCCAACGCTTGACCGCCCTTGCGCTCGTCTTTCTGACGGTCGGATACATCTTCTTCGGACTCTCCAACTCGTTCTGGACGGTCGCGCCGTGGGTGATCATCTCCTCGATGGGCTACCACACCGTCCTCCAGACGCAGTACGCGCTTGGTATGAGCCTGACGACCGAGCAACGCAGTGGCCGGATCCTCGGGCAGATGAACGCTATCAACAACGGCGGCGCGATGCTGGCGATGGTGATGGTGCTGATCACCTTCCACTTCGATCTGCTCTCGTTCCGACCCACGTTCGTAATCGCCGGTGTCATCGCATTCATCGCGGCGGTGGCCATCTTCCGCTTCCCGAGCCTCCATGATGGAAAAGTGCAGGAGGTTACTCCCCGGCGCGATCCGTTCGTACTGCGCCGCTCATACCGCTTCTACTACTACCTGAGCCTGCTCGATGGCGCCCGTCAGCAGATCTTCTTCTCGTTCGGTCTCTGGGTGCTGGTCCACGAGTACGGGATGGGTGTGCCGGAGATTTCGGCGCTGCTGATCGTCGTCCGAGGTGGCGCGATGTTCGCCAGCCCGTGGATTGGCCGGATGGTCGACAAGCACGGCGAGCGGCAGATGCTCTCGATCGTCAACGTCGCCTACCTGCTCGCGCTGGGTGGTTACGCGCTGATCCACAACGTCTACGTCGCGAGCGCGTGTTATGTCGTCTATTCGTTCATCATGCCACTCTCGTCGATCGGTGCTGCCACCTACCTCCGCAAGGTTGCCGTTGGCCGCGAGATCGCGCCGTCATTGGCGATGGGCGTGACGTTGCAGCACACGGCCGCGATCATCGTCCCGATCACGACTGGCTTCATTCTGAACTACGTCGGTTTCCAGGTGCCGTTCCTGATCGCCTGCGGCTTCGCGATCATGACCTTCTTCGTTACCCAGCGGCTCGACCCACTCACCCAGAAGTCCCCGGCGCGGATCGCTGAAGATGAGGCACGAGTCAGCGCAGATCAAGTCCTGGTCGCTGCGAAGTAACGATCGCTATCCAGTCACTGGTTGCGGTTGAGTTCAAGCCAGATCGCCCGAACTACCGGCACACCCATTGGTCGAACCAGTTGATCACTAGCCTGCAGTAGTCGTCGTGAAACTGGCGGCTGGCTTCCCAGTGTGGGGCGTCGATCTCGATGATCTCGCGGGGGCCGCCGAGTCGTTCTGCGGAGCGGCGAACGCCTGCGGCTGGCCAGATTCGGCTGCGGCGGGAGATGATGACCTGGACGGGTGTTGTGCACTCCTCGAACGGCACAGCCGGTTGGATCGGAGTGATGAGCGACCTGCCGAGAGCGACCCGTCCGCGCAGCAGGCTATGCGGATCGCGCGCGAGGTGGGCGCGGTAGCCCGCATCATCGGCCCCGGCGAAGACATGCTTCCACGGGATCGTCCACTGGCCAGGTAGGCTTGCAGACGGGAAGACCCGATCGATCGCCGTGAACAGCGGCCGGATGACTCGGACTGCCGCCGGGTGGACCCAGCCGACCGCGTGCGGCTCGCCGTATTCGAACAGCGTATGAACGGAGATCCCGGCGATCTCCGGATTGTTGGCGAGTACGTAGTAGGCCAGGACGCTGTCTTCGGCATTGCCACAGACGAAGCGGGGGCCGTCGTAACGCCCTGCGACCCAACTGAGAACGTCCCGCCAGGCGGTCATCATCTGCGGAACGGTGGCTGCCCCTCGGGTGCCGGTGCTCTCGCCCATCCCCGGCATGTCGAACTGAACGACGCGCCAGCCACGTCGCCAGAAGGGCAGATGAAAGCGCGCGAACGTGCGGCCATAGCCGAGTAACCCATGGGCGATCAGCACCGTCGGCACGTTGCCCGGTTGCTCGTAGACGCGGACCGAGAGGGTGTTCCCACCGGACTGGAGCGTCGCCGGAACGACGGCGGACTGGATCTCATCCAACTCGTCGGAGTCGTAGTAGCCGTGCCAGTGTGGTGCGGATGGCGACATCACGACCGGTCGGATCTCCGGCGCACCACGAGGGCGAGCAGTCCCGCTCCGACCGCAGCGATCGCGCCAGTGATGGTGGCTCGGTGCTTCCGAATCCTGACTTGTGCGCCGGCAGCCTTGAGCGACGCGGTCCAGCCGCGTGTCCCCGGCGCAGGCAGAATCCCGAGTTGCTGGAGCAGGCCGAGGTCGTCGGACGCCCCCCAGCGCTCGCGGACGAGACCGTCCTCAATCCGGCAGACGTTGACGCTGCGGATTTCGACTGGCTTGCCGGTCGCCGGGATGCCGAGGAACGATCCGGTATGGGTGCCACGGAGCGTCAGCACTTCGCCGACGAGGTCGTCCTGCGCGATCACCATATCGACCGACATGAAAAGATCCGGAAAGGCAGCCCGAAATGTCCGCATCAGGTCCAGAACACCGTCGCGGCCCTGCGAGAGGCCGGGAATCGGCATCGAGTGGTCGAAGTGGTCGGGGTGGAGCAGTTCCGGCGCGGCGTCGTAGTTGCCCTTGTTCCAGAGCTGGTCGTAGAAGCGGTAGGCGAGTTGACGATTTGCTTCGAGCTGGTCGGGAGTGACGGACGCGGTCGCGGTGGTAGCCATGCAGACCTCCCTGGGGACGACGATACGTGCTGCGGAGGAATCACGTTGACCATTTCCTGAGATATTGGGCAGTATAGTAGAGGCCAGTTGCGCTTCTGGCAACCATCAAAATGGCCGCCCCGGACCATGTTCCGGGGCGGTCATCAGATCGCTGTCGATGTCTGCTGTGCGGGGTTACTCCGCGGCCAGCGACACGTTCGCGGCGCGACGGCGGCTGGAATCGCGCGGATCCGGCTCTTCGGTGAACTCAACGCGCTGACCCTCTTCGAGCATATCGAAGCCGTAGTCGGCCACGCTGGACTGGTGGAAGAACAAGTCCGACCCGTTGCCCTGTGCATTGTCAGGGGCGATGAAGCCGAAGCCCTTATCGCGAAGCATAGACTTGATTGTTCCGGTTGCCATCTGGCAGTTCCTTTCCTTCGTCGGTGACGTCCGGTCCGGAAGCACAGATGCCCCAGCCAGGCCACAACAACGGCCCCAGCTGAGCTTCATGACTCACTCTGCCTGCCTCGTTGAGCGCGCAGGATCACGATCCTGCTGCGCACGACAGGCATGTGTATACCTGAGGTACCAACATCTTACCATAACTGAATTGTCGCGGTCTGAATGTTCCGAGTGCACGATTCTCGACCGCAAGCACTTGAGATCTGGCGAAGCGTATGTTGTTCGGATCCCTGGGATCGTCCAGTGTATCGTTGCCGGGCGAACATCTACGCTCCTCAATGGAGGGCACTTCACGTGTACTACGAGCAAACCGGCTTCGATGCCCGGTTCGAGTGGGGCATCGATGGAGTCCAACGTCTGGCACCACTGTCGGACGTGATGGTGATTGTCGATGTGCTCTCGTTCTCGACGGCGGTCGATATCGCGGTCGGGCGTGGCGCGCGGGTGCTGCCCTATCGCTGGCGCGATGGCGGCGCGCACGAGTACGCGCGCGGTGCCGGTGCGCTGCTGGCTGGTGGCAAGCGGCACCCGACGCCGGACGAGCCATATACCCTCTCGCCGTCCTCACTGCTGACGATCCCGCATGGCACGCTGCTCGTGCTGCCGTCCCCGAATGGATCGACGCTGGCGCAGACCGCTGCCGAACTCGGGCCGGTTGTCCTGACTGGTTGCCTGCGCAACGCGAGTGCGGTCGCTGCTGCTGCTCGCTCGGTGGGCGGCGTCGTAACGATCATCGCGGCCGGCGAGCGGTGGGACGATGGTGATGCTTTGCGACCGTCATGGGAAGATCTGATCGGTGCAGGCGCGATACTCCGTGCGCTTGCGGCTGCCGCACCGTCACCCGAGGCGCTGGCCGCCATTGCCGCCTTTGATTCCGCCGCTGCGAACCTCCCGGACCTCCTGCACGACTGCGCCTCAGGGCGGGAACTCGTCGAACGCGGATTCGGGAACGACGTCGCACTGGCTGCCGAACTGGATGTCAGCCGGGCCGTTCCGGTCCTCAGCGATCGGACGTTTATCGACCGGCAACCGCGTTAGAAGCGGCTGCCGGTGGTGGCTTCGATCTCGCTCTCGGATCGTCGCGACTGGCGGCGCAGGCGCTGCATGATGGCGGATGTCTCGGTGGCCGGGACGCCGAAGCGGTGGAGGGCGAAGCGCGTCATCTCGATCGCCAGTTCCAGTTCGCCGTGGATCACCTCGGTTGCGCCGTGGGCCATCTGCCACTCGCGCTCGGCTTCGGTGTGGGTGCGAACGACAATCGCCAGGCGTGGGGCAATCGCCCGCGCCTGATCGACGATCCGGCGGGCGGTCAGTGCATCAGGGACGGCGACGACCAGCACCCTCGCCTGCGGCAGGTTGACCCGTTGTAGCAGCAACGGGTGGTCTGCCGACCCGGCCAGCGCCATGATGCCCTTCTCGCGCAATTCGCGGACGGTGCGTTGTTCCTGTTCGACGACGACCATTGGGAAGCCGCGCCGCTGCAACGCCTCGCCGATCACTCGCCCGACGCGCCCGTAGCCGCAGATGACGGCGTGCCCGCGTGGGCCGGGGTTACCTTCGCTGGTGAGCATCGCCAGTTCTCCGGACGGCGGTCGTTGTTGCTCCCACCAGTGGACGGCACGATGCCCCAGAGCATGCATCAGTGGCGAGAGGGCAATACTGACGGCGGCACCGGCCAGCATCAGGCTGAAGATATCGCCGGAGATCGCGTTCAGGTTCGCGCCGACGCGTGCCAGCAGGAACGAGAACTCGGCTGACTGCGCCAGCCCTGCTCCAACGAGAATCGCGATCCGCATCGGGTACTTGAACGCCAGCGAGATGCCGATGCACAGCAGTCCCTTGACAGCGATGATCATCACGACCGTCAGTGCTACGAGCGGGATGTTGCGCACGACAAAGCCCGGATCGACCAGGATGCCGACCGAGACGAAGAACAGCCCGGCGAAGATGTCGCGCAGTGGCTCGATGTCGCCGAGAATCCGGTGCGACAACTCCGACTCGCTGATGACGACGCCCGCCACGAATGCGCCAATCGCGACCGACAGCCCGAACAGCGAGGAGACATAGGCCGTCCCGATCGCGACCGCCCCGACCGTCAGGACGAAGACCTCGCGATTTCGCAACGCCGCGACATGCTCGAACACCCACGGCAGGACGCGCGATCCGATCGGGATCAGCAGGGTCATGAAGATGGCGACCTTGAGCGTGGCCCAGCCAAGATCGGAGACGAGATTGTCGCCGCCCTCGTGCAGTGCCGTCAGGACGACGACGAGGACGATCGTGCTGAGGTCCTGGACGGTTGACCAGGCGATGCCAATCTGGCCGGGTATCGAGTCCGGTTCCCCACGTTCGGCCAGCACTTTACTGAGGACGGTGCTGGACGAGTTCGAGAGGACCGAGCCGAAGAAGAGCGCTTCGATCCAGGTCCAGCCGAGCGCGATACCTACCAGATAGCCCGCGCCGATCATCAGCAGCACCTGGAGGCCGCCGCCAAAGACAGCCACCCCGCCGACTTTCTTGAGATCGTCGAGCGAGAGTTGCATACCGATTGCGAACATCAGCAGGATCACGCCAACATTTGCAAGTTCGTCGACGGCAGCCGGGTCGCTGACGAAGCCCGGCGTATACGGGCCAATCACGATCCCGGCCAGAATGTAGCCGAGTGTGACTGACTGCCGCAGCCGTGCTGCGATCAGTGCGCCAATGAACGCTGTCCCCAGCGCCAGTGCGAGGTTAACGAGTAGACCTGAGTTCTCCATGGACCTCCTGTCGCAGCCAGCAGCATCGATCGACTAAAGCGGCGATCAACCTGCCCCGCGGTACGGTGTGGTCCGGTCGGCGTAGTGCCGGCCCGCTGAAGTCCACCGGTGGATCGTGGACACGGGCATCCGTCCCTGTCGGATATCCGGCAGAGGCACGATGCCTCCAGAATCCTGCTTGCACACGTGAAAATCGCGACATCGAACAGCCGAGAGGCCGTCCCCCACGCTCACAAACGCATTTTACCGAACGAGCGGGGGTTGTCACGGGGAGACGGGACGCGGGACGTGGGACGCGGGACGCGAAAACGGATGCGTTCGCGTCCCGCGTCCCACGTCCCGCGATAGACTGACACCGATTTGGTGTAGTACGTTGGGAAGTTGGGAGGTCGGTTTGATGGTGGAAGCGGGGCAGCCGTTGTGGTGGCAATCGGGCGTTATCTACCAGGTCTACCCACGTAGTTTCCGCGATAGCGACGGCGATGGCACCGGTGACCTGGCTGGCGTGATCGAGAAACTCGATTACCTGAGTGAGACGCTGGGCGTCGATGCGATCTGGCTCTCGCCCTTCTACCCCTCACCGATGGCTGACTTCGGTTACGATGTCGCCGACTACTGTGGTGTCGATCCGTTGTTTGGCGACCTCGACACATTCGACCGGCTCGTAGACGGGGCGCACGCGCGCGGTATGCGCGTCATCATCGACTTCGTCCCGAACCACTCGTCAGACCAGCACCCGTGGTTCATCGAGTCCCGCTCGTCGCGCGACAACCCGAAGCGCGACTGGTACGTCTGGGCCGACGCGAAGCCGGACGGCTCGCCGCCCAACAACTGGTTCTCGATCTTCGGTGGTTCGGCCTGGCAGTGGGACGATGCGACCGGACAGTACTACCTGCACTCGTTCCTCGTCGAGCAGCCTGACCTCAATTGGCACAACCCCGAGGTGCGGGCCGCGATGCTCGACGCGATGCGCTTCTGGCTCGCGCGCGGTGTCGATGGCTTCCGGCTCGACGCAATCCACTGCATGGTCAAGGACGTCCAGCTACGCGACAACCCGCCGAACACCGAGGGTATCCAACTCATCCATCGCCCACAGGAGGAGTTCGACCAGCAGATCCACATCTACGACTATGCGACCGACGAGTTGCACGATGTTCTGCGGGATATGCGCGCCGTCCTCGACGAGTTTGACGAGCGGGTCGGCATCGGCGAGATCCATGTCTTCGACTGGCCGAAGTGGGCCAGTTACTACGGCCAGCAACTCGATGAACTGCACCTGCCGTTCAATTTCGGCCTACTGGGGATTGACTGGGATGCACGACAGGTCCGCGATCTGGTCGCGACGATGGAGCAGGTGGTCCCGCCCGGCGGCTGGCCGAACTACGTCCTCGGCAACCACGACGAGTCACGGATCGCCAGCCGGATTGGCCCCGAGCAGGCACGGGTCGCGATGATGTTGCTGCTGACCCTGCGCGGGACGCCGACCCTCTACAACGGCGATGAACTCGCGATGCTGGATGTGCCGGTTGCGCTTGATGCAGTGCAGGATCCGTGGGGGCGGACGTTCGGCACGATGGGTCGCGATCCGGAACGGTCTCCGATGCTCTGGGACGCTACTCCGAACGCTGGCTTCACCAGCCCTGAGGCGACACCGTGGCTACCGATCGAAGACGGCTACGAGGTGCTGAATGTCGAGGCGCAACTAGACGATCCCGTCTCGATGTTGACGCTCACCCGCCGCCTGCTCGCTCTTCGACGCAATAGCGATGCGCTGACACTCGGCGACTATGAGGAAGTCTCCGGCGCCCCGGACGACTGCTTCGTCTACGAGCGCGTCTCTGGCGCCGACCGCTACCTGATCGCCCTCAACTTTAGCGGCGAAACCCGCACGGTTGAACTGCCCGACCACCCGCTTGGGACGATCCTGTTATCGACCCACATTGACCGCGAAAATGAGGAATTGCTGACGACATTCGAGTTGCGTGAACATGAGGGCTGCATCGTCCACCTCGCGCCGACCGTGTGATTGCCATCTGGAGCAATCGTCTTCGTGAGCGCGGAGCGATCAAGGGTAAGGACGCACCATTCCTAATGACGGTGACCATGCTCGCTGTGATCGGCGATGGCGGCGTCAAGGCAGGCGGCGAGGCCTTCTGGTGTATCGAACGTGCAGCCGCGAAAGGCGTCAAGGAGGGCATCGGCCCGTTCTGGCTGCAACGTCACGTGGGCGATCCCGAAGCGCTCGCGGAGGAGTGTCGACAGGTCGAGCAGGATGGCGTGCCAGTCCCGGTCGCCGGTGACCTCGACGTGGCTGCTGAGGGCGATCAGGCCGGACGTGACCGTCCAGATATGGAGGTCATGGACGCCATCGACGCCGTCGGTCGCGGTCATGGCAGCCCGGACCTCATCGGCGTCAATCCCTGCTGGTGTCGCCTCCAGCAGGACATCGACCGACTCGCGTAGCAACTTCCACGAACTCCAGAGGATCAGCAGCCCAATACCGGCGGAGAGGATCGGGTCGGCCAGATACCAACCGGTCGCCAGCATGACGAGCGCGGCGACGATCGCGCCAGCCGAGCCGAGCATGTCGCCGATGACGTGAAGAAACGCCCCGCGCGTGTTGAGGTCGTGGCTGTGGCCACCTCCCCGCGACAACACCCACGCGGATGCGGCGTTCGCGCCGAGTCCGGCGATGGCGACGACCAGCATCGGGCCGCTATCGACCTCCGGTGGTTCGCCGATTCGCTGGAACGCTTCCCAGAAGATGTAGATCGAGATCGCAACCAGCGACGCGCCGTTGACGAGCGCAGCCAGGATCTCGGCGCGCAGGTAGCCGAACGACCGCGCGGCTGTCGCAGGTCGCTTCGCCAGCCAGATCGCAAACAGCGCCAGTGCCAACGCTGCGACATCGGTCGCCATATGCCCGGCGTCCGCCAGCAGCGCCAGCGAGTTCGTTAGCAACCCACCGATGACTTCGACGATGAGGAATGTGGCCGTGATCGCCAGCGCGATCGTTAGCGGACGCGCTTTCCCCGGTCGCTCAGCGTCGTGGGTATCGTGATCGTGCATTGGCTTCGCTTCTTTCGATCCACAGAATACGGATCGGTTCGCACTGCTGATGCCGCAATGGCTACCGTGCTACCCCACCAGGAGAATCACGTAACCTCATTGACAGATTAGGTGAGACTAATATAATCATTCTGAACAGAGTGAATCATGAATGGATACCACCGACCATGCCATCCTGGAAGCGTTTCAACCGTCGGGAGTTCCTCCGCTTTGGTGCTGCGAGCGCCGCTGTTGCCGGAGCAGCCGGTACGCTCGGTGTGCTCGTTCCTGAATCCAGTCGTGCCGAAATCGACGGCCCGGTGGCTCACTCAGCCGGGACTCGCCATCAGACAGACGCCAGCCATGAGGGGCACTCACTCTCGATGACCGTCGGCGATGTCGGTCCCAACGCGATCGGGATCGACCCGATGGCGTATCTGACGACGTTCAACTACGGCGAGGTCAGTACACTACCGAACGGCCAGACCCTCCGTGAATACGAGATCGTCGCCGTCGACCGTGAGATCGAAATCGCGCCGGGTGTCTTCTTTCCTGCCTGGACCTACAATGGTCAGGTCCCCGGCCCGACGATCCGCTGTAACGAGGGCGATCGGCTTCGACTCCACTTTACGAACGCTGGCAGCCACCCACACACGATTCACTACCACGGTATCCACTCGGCCTACATGGACGGCGTAACCGGCGTTGGCCGAGGTCAGGTTGAAGTTGGTGAATCCTTTACCTACGAGTTCGACGCCCGGCCATTTGGCTGTCACCTTTACCACTGCCACCAGATTCCACTCAAGCGACACATTCATAAGGGACTGTACGGCGCGTTCATTATCAACCCGGACCCCGAGAAGCATGGCGAGCGCGCCCGCTCACGCCACCCTGACTACGAGGAGTCGCAGGCGTGGCAGGAGTTCGTGATGATCATGAATGCGTTCGACACGACCTTCGATGGTGAAAACGAGGTCTACGCCGTCAACAGCGTCGCGTTCCACTACATGAAGCATCCGATCCGGATCGAGCGTGACCGGCCCGTCCGCGTCTACCTCATTAACATGACCGAATTTGACCCGATCAACTCATTCCACCTGCACGCCAACTTCTTCGACTACTACGACCACGGTACGACGCTCGAACCGACCTTGCGGACGGTTGACACGATCATGCAGTGCCAGGCCCAACGGGGCATCCTGGAGTTCTCGTTCGCCGGGTTTGAGCCGGGCCCGTACATGTTCCACGCGCATCAGTCGGAGTTCCCTGAACTCGGCTGGATGAGCGCCTTCGAGGTCGTCGAGTAGCGGTACCTGGGAATCGAGGAACCGTCGATGCCAGATGTCATCATCACCGACCCAGAGCTGCGTTCCGCACCATCAACGGAGACCGATCGTCCTGCGAAGGACCTGCGCTGGATAGCGATGGGACTGCTGCCGTTAATCCTGCTGGCCGGTGTCCTGGCACTGATTGTTGCGACCGACGCCGGGTTGGGCGACCGGACCGTCCCTCCGATCGAGACGCTGAGCGTGCAGCGGGTGACGCTCCCCGAACCCGACAGGATCACCATCGCTGTCGTCAACGACGGTCCGGACGAGATCACCATCGCGCAGGTGATGGTCGATGATGCCTACTGGCAGTTCGACCTGGATGGTCCACACACGCTGGACCGGCTTGAATCGACGACAATCGACATCCCCTATCCGTGGGTTGAAGGTGAGGCGCACGCAATTGCCATCGTTTCGTCCACGGGCGTCGTCTTTAACGCCGAGGTTCCAGTCGCGATCGAGTCACCTGAGACGAACTCGGCCACCTTCGCCCGCTTCGCGCTGATCGGCACCTATGTCGGGGTCATCCCGGTCGCGCTCGGTCTGCTCTGGTACCCGTTCATGCGCCGGTTGAGTGGCAGCGCGATGCGCTTCATCCTGGCGTTGACAGTCGGCCTGCTGGTCTTCCTGGCGATTGACATGTTCCAGGAGGCGCAGGAGGTCGCGTTGACTGCTCCGGCCACCTTCGAAGGTCCCCTGCTGGTGCCGGTCGTTGCGCTGCTGGCCTTTTTGCTGCTGATGACGATCTCGTCGCGCAAGACGGACGGCCCGCGGAGTGGACTGGCCGTCGCCTATCAGATCGCGCTCGGGATCGGTCTGCACAACCTCGGCGAGGGATTGGCAATCGGGGCCGCTTTCGCGCTCGGTGAGGTCGCGCTCGGCGTCTTCCTCGTCGTCGGCTTCACACTCCACAACGTCACCGAGGGCGTTGGAATCGCCGCGCCGATCCTGCGCGAGCGGCCGTCGTTGACGCACTTCGCAGGTTTGGCGCTGCTGGCTGGTGCACCGGCCATCCTAGGTGTCTGGATTGGTGGGTTCATCTACTCGCCACTCTGGACGACGATCTTCCTCGCGATCGGCATTGGCGCGATCGCCCAGGTCGTTGTCGAGGTTACGCGGATCATCATGCGTGGCACTGCCCGTGAGAACCAGCCCTGGCTCAACTGGACGACCTTCGGCGGTGTCACCGCCGGTATCGCGATCATGTACGCCACCGCTCTGCTCGTTGCCGCCTGAGTCTCACCGGCAGGTGGGACTCCGTCTCCGGAGGCCACATGTCCACCGAACGCATCTGTGCCAGCAACATCTCATCGGCAATCGAGGATAACCTGCGGGCGATCCTGACCATCGCTGGTGCGAACGGCGCAACGACCGTCCGCGCACTGGCCGATCATCTGGCTATCTCGTGCCCATCGGTCTCGCAGATGGTGCGACGGCTCGTGAGCCTCGAACTGGTCTGCCACGATCGGTATGGGACGGTCGCTTTGACGACGAGCGGTGCCGAAGTTGCCGAGCATCTCCATCGCCGCTATCAGTTGATTGAGTCGTATCTGGTTGTGACGCTCGGCTACTGCCCAACGAACGTCGCCGTTGAAGCCGACCGGATCGAACACGCCGTGTCGCCACAACTCCTCGCACGGATTGCCGAGCGACTTGCGAGTTCGGCCATGTTCGAATCTGCCGGTGAATCCCACTCTGCCTCACCGGCCTGAACCTGAGATGCCTCGCCTGCCCCGGTACGCCGGTTGCGATGAGCGCTACGGGAATCGCCGCAGGTCGGCGGTTCTTCCAACCTGTCTTGCACGTACCGGGAAAGAGGACATCCCTTGCGATATCTCGCACTCGCCGTGGACTACGATGGGACACTGGCGAAGAACGGCAAGGTCACGAAGAAGACGGTCGCCGCCCTTCAGAAACTCTGCGAGACCGGGCGGCGACTGATCATGGTGACTGGCCGGGAACTGCCCGACCTGGAGAAGCGCTTCGACCGGCTCGACCTGTTCGACTACGTCGTCGCTGAAAATGGCGGCCTGCTCTATCACCCGAAGACGAAGGCCGAGACGGTGCTTGGTGAGGAACCACCGGCAGAACTTGTCGATACGCTGCGAGCACGCGGTGTCAAGAAGATGTCGGTCGGCCGCTCGATCGTCGCGACCTGGCAGCCGCATGAGACGACCGCGCTGGAAGTCATTCAGGAACTCGGCCTGGAGTGGCAGATCATCTTCAATAAGGGTGCTGTCATGCTGCTCCCGGCCTCGGTCAACAAGGAGTCCGGGCTGCGGGCCGCACTCGACGCCCTGCACCTCTCGCCGCACAACGTTGCCGGCATCGGTGACGCCGAGAATGACCACGCCTTCCTGAGCCTCTGTGAAGGTTCGGCCGCCGTCGCGAACGCGCTACCGGCTGTCAAGGAACGGGCCGATGTCGTCATGGACGGCGATCATGGCGCAGGGGTCATTGAGTTCGTCAACATGCTGATCGAGGACGATCTCGCCAGCGTCGCGCCAAAGCGAACGCGGCACGATGTTCTGCTTGGCACGCGGGTGGACGATCCGAAGAAGGAAGTGTCCATCAAGCCGTACGGCACGAGCATCCTGGTGGCTGGCCCATCCGGTAGCGGCAAGTCGACGACGACGACCGGCGTGATGGAGCGGCTGGCCGAGCGTGGCTACCAGTTCTGCCTGATCGACCCGGAGGGGGACTACGAGAACTTCGCGGGGGCGATCACCTTTGGCAACCACGACCTCGCGCCGAACGTCGATGAGGCGTTGCAACTGCTGGCGCATCCGGGTGAGAACGTCGTCATCAACCTGCTCGGCGTCCGGCTGGAAGACCGCCCAAACTTCTTCGCTTCGCTACTGCCACGTCTGCAGGAACTGCGCGTCCGGACCGGTCGCCCGCACTGGATCATCATCGACGAGGTGCATCACCTGCTCCCGCGTGACTGGAAGCCCTCGGACTCGACGATCCCCCGCCAGTTCGGCGAGA
>Ga0180215_1001234_pt1 | contig 28975 bp, 21 predicted proteins | sample eDN3rd37CBELigBY_FD_128871 | JGI IMG/M metagenome (GOLD analysis project Ga0180215, IMG submission 128871) | Enriched backyard soil microbial communities from Emeryville, California, USA - eDNA 3rd pass 37_C BE-Lig BY (version 2) (version 2) | ecosystem: Environmental > Terrestrial > Soil >...
ATACGAAGGAAGAGGGCTACGACGATATATGGAACGGCGATCTGGACGCTTGGCGCAAGCTGGGCAAGCGCGTCATTCATTATAAAACAGTCCGCGCGCGCGACGTATGGCATACGATAATCGAATCAGCATGGAAATCTGCCGAGCCGGGCGTCGTCTTTATGGAATATTACAATCAAATGTCGAACAGCTGGTACTTCAATCCGATCATTTGCACGAATCCTTGCGGCGAACAAGGCTTGCCTGCATGGGGCGTCTGCAACCTGTCGGCCATGAACCTGTCCAAGTTCTATGACGAGGCGGCGCATGACGTCGATTGGGCGGAGCTGGCGAAGGTAACGCGCTGGTCGGTGCGCTTCCTTGACAATGTCATTGACAAGACGCCGTACCATTTTGAAGAGAATGAGCAGAATCAAAAGCTCGAGCGCCGCGTGGGACTGGGCACGATGGGGCTTGCGGAGCTGATGATCAAACTGGGCATCCGTTACGGCAGCCCTGAATCTTTGCTGTTCTTGGATAAGCTATATGGCTTTATCGCTCGCGAGGCTTATTTGTCGTCTGCGGACATCGCCGGCGAGAAGGGCTCCTTCCAGGCTTTCGATGCGGACAAATTTGTGCAAAGCGGCTTTATGCGCAATATCATCGCCGAGTTCCCAGAGGTTGGCGAAGCGGTGAAGGAGAAGGGCATCCGTAACGTAACGATCATTACGCAGGCGCCTACGGGTAGCACGGGAACGATGGTCGGCACGTCGACAGGCATCGAGCCATACTTTGCCTTTGAATATTTCCGTCAAAGCCGCCTCGGCTTCGACAAGCAGCTCGTGCCGATCGCGCAGGCATGGAAGGACGCGAATCCGGGCGAAGAGCTGCCGGACTATTTCGTTACCTCAATGACGCTGTCCGCCGAGGATCATATCCGCGTGCAGGCTGCTATTCAACGCTGGGTGGACAGCTCGATTTCGAAGACGGCGAACTGCCCGAACGACTTTACCGTTGAAGAAACGAAGGAGCTGTATGAGCTTGCGTTCGAGCTTGGCTGCAAAGGCGTAACGATTTACCGCGACGGCTCGCGCGACGTTCAGGTGCTGTCGACCGGCAAGGAAGAGAAGAAGGATGAAGAGGCGAAGGAGGCGCAAGCCGCGGTAGAGGTTGCTGCCACCGGCAGCAGTCTGCCGGAAGCGCCTGCTCCGGCTGCCGTGCCATTCGTTCAAACGGAGATTGTCGATAAGGAATATAAGCGCCGTCCTCAAGTGCTGCGCGGCGCTACTTATAAAATGAACACGCCGTTCGGCATGGCTTATATTACGATCAATGATTATGACGGCATTCCGATTGAAATATTCCTCAATGTCGGCAAGGCCGGCTCCGACGTATTTGCGATGGCGGAAGCGCTCGGACGCGTATGCTCGCTGTTTCTGCGCTACGGCGATCACGGCAACAAAGTGAAGCTGCTCGTGAAGCATTTGAAGGGCATCGGTGGCACTGGTGCGATCGGCTTCGGCCCTAACCGCGTCGAATCGATCGCGGATGCGGTTGCGAAGGCGCTTGAGGCGCATGCCGAAGCGAATGCCGAGCAGGCCGCGACGAGCGAAGCCTACTTGGCTGCAGCGCTGAAGGAGATCGCAGATGAGCAGCCTGCTTCGGCGGAGCATAATCATGGCGACGCATCCTCGCGCGACCTGTGCCCATCCTGCGGCTCGGCTTCTCTGCTGAACGTCGAGGGCTGCAAGCAATGCAGCAATTGCGGGTACAGCAAGTGTAATTAAAGTAGAAGTTGTTTGAATAAGGGATTTGTGTTGTTGTGTGTTGTGTGTGTGAAATGAAACTCCAAAATGAAATGGATAGGTTTCAAAAGACCTCATCAAAAAGACAGCGGCAGCCTTGGACTAGAAATTAAAGTCCCAGACTACCGCTGTTTTCTTCTAAGCTATGACCGACTTTACTTGAATATGGTGTTATCTGATGGATACGCCATTTAGGAAACACTAACATTTCTTTTACTTAATTTCTTAAATACCGTGTATTCCTTATTGGACTTAGTATAACTTAATATTTTTTCGGCACATTCTATAGGATTCATCTCGTACGCGGGGTAGCATGTAGTGCTTAAACAAGGGACTTATCTTAATCTAAGCACTAAGAAAACACTTTAGAATCGTAAAAAAGATGCGTAAGTACAGCTTTTTTTGAACATATCAAGAGGATTTACCGAAAAGCCTGCGTACGTGCAGGCTTTTCAGCTGAAACGATAAGAATCGAGCCTCAAGCGACTGATTTCCTGTATTTTCGCATCTTTTCATCTAGATCGCCCGTCTAAATCAAAAAAAGATGCATATCTGCATCAATCTTCAGACTGCCAGCCTCGTATAGAGCCTTTCGGAAAAGGAGGCTTCTCGACAGCCTAACAGGCATCCGATCGGATGCCTGTCATCATAACCAATACAGCTTTTAAGGCATTTGCTTATTCAAGCCTGCCGCAAAGAGAGGGCCTTTAAAGGTTATTGTAGATAGAATAAAAGCCATTTCCTGCGGCGATTCCTTACCATCGCCGTTCAGCCATTGCTGAATAACGCCGAAATGTGCCGAAGCTATATAAGCAACTAAATATTCGCTAGGCACAAGGAAGTTTTCTTGTTTTAATTGCGGCACTTCTTTCCTTACAAACAATGTCTTCCACATAAATTCCTTCATTTTTGTTTGGAAGGACAGATCTCCTTTCGGGCCGGATATCGCTTTCATGAATTTCCTGTTTTGATCCAAATACTCAAATATCGCAGTGGCAGCTGTAAGGGGGATGGATAGGGGAACATGTGAATTGAGATCCACATCGACATTTGCTAAATTTCGTTTAACGATATTGGCCAACTCGATCATAAACTCTTCTTGGCTCTTGCTCATTAAATCATATTTGTCCTGATAGTGCGCGTAGAAGGTTCCCCGATTAATTTTAGCTTTTGTTGTAATATCCTTGACTGTAATCGCCTCAAAGCCTTTTTCTTCAATTAAGTCGATTAAAGCTTCCCGAATAGCCCCCTTCGTACGAACAACCCGCAAATCTGTATTCGCGTCCGGCAAGGTTTTAGCATCTCCCTTCAAAAAACGATAATGAACACATCTAGTAATCGTGTTGGAAAAACGTCACATCAGCCGTTTCTGATCATTGCTGGCTGTAAGCATTGACTTTATACTTATAACAGTAATAAACGACACGTTGTCTATTTATGCCATTGTATCTCGAATTGAAGGGGGATTCAACATGAGCTTATTTAAAAACAAACTCGTATATACAGTACCTGTTATTGCTTTAGCCGTCATATTTATATTTTCATTAACTTTATTCCCGTCTGTTCAACCAGAAGTTAAAAACTTGCCCATTGCCATCGTGAACGAAGACGAGGGAGTGGAAATTCCGAATCAGCCCAAGTCGAATATGGGAAATATCATTATCGAAATGACCCGTAAGATGTCCGAAACGACAGCTGATAAAGATCCGGCTGTGAAATGGATTGAAGTAAAGAACAGTGAAGAAGTGCGACGGGGATTAAATAATCGCGAGTATTACGCCGCCCTTATCATTCCAAAAGATTTCAGCGCAAAACGAGCATCATTAAGCACATCGGCGCCTGATTCGCCCGAGTTGCAAATCTTGATCAATCAAGGCATGAATACGATGGCTTCTACGATGGCGGGGCAAGTATTGAATGGACTAGTCGACAATCTAAACGTTAACACGCGCACCCAATTAATAGAAGGGTTTAAGCAGCAAGGGGCAGCCCTGATCATTGAGCAGGCCGCAAGCTTAGCGACGCCGATTGCAAGATCTGTCACGAACGTAAATGAAATCGGCGCAAATAGCGCTAACGGTAACGCGCCAGTATCGTTATTTCAGCCATTATGGATGGCTAGCATAGCCAGTGCGGTTCTTATTTATATGGTTGTTAGCAAAATGCAAATGAATAGTCGAAAACAAAATGTCTATGCGAAGATCGGTCAAATAATAATGGGAGCTGTTATTGCCCTTATTGTCGGCTTTGGATTTACATGGATCGCCGATGGATTGGTAAGTATCCATATCCCTCAATTTATGGATACCGCTTTATTTTTATCCATCACCGCTTTTAGTTATTATTTAATGATATCAGCTGTAATCTCGCTTCTAGGCATTAAGGGAGTAGCTCTATTTGTTGTCATGCTTTTCTTCGGCGCTCCGCTGCTGGCATTAGCGCCTGAAATGATGAGTTCATTTTACCGGGATTGGGTGTACTCGTGGCTGCCTATGCGGTTTATGGTAGAAGGTCTTCGAGAGTTGTTCTTCTTTGGCAAAGGGCTTTCTTGGAACACTCCCGTATCGGTTCTCGCATGGATCGGAGCGGTAAGTATGGCGGTTATTATAGGTACTGCGTGGAAACCTAATTTTAGCAAAGGTAACGCCGGATAAATCTCAACCACTTGGCTGTCAACAGGTGCGTCTCTGCATTTGTGAAGCCTAGTATTTTTTTGTGTTTGATTGATCTACAAATCGATCTTGCGCATTGAACGGGCACTTTCTGACCGTCTGTGCTATGATGAAGAAAATAAAGTAGGTGGTTGCTTGATGAAGAAGAAAATCGGCTGTTTGCACGCGCACTATTCCAATATTGAGTATATTCAAAATGCTACCCTCTCTGATGAATTTGAATTTATCCATTTTGTTGACTCCGGCTTAATGAACAGAATAACATGTGATAATCAATTTGATGAGGAAAAAGCGAAAACAAAAGTGCTGGAGCAGATCGAATGGATCGCCCAATCCAATGTCGATGCCATTCTCCTTACATGCACCAATTATATTGCGCTGCTGGACGAAAGCAAGCTTGCAGCATCCATTCCGATTATAAAAATCGACGAGCCGTTCTTTCAGCACGTGCTGAACATTGCGGAGCCGCAGGTGCTTTTGTTTACGAATCCCGCCACTGTCGAAGGGACAATGAGAAGGCTTCATGAATATGCAGTTGCAAAAGATAAGCCGGTCAGCTCTATTGAGATACGGATTATCGAAAATACATTCGAGCTGATGATGCAGGGCAAGAAAAAGCAGTATGCCGAGCAAGTATCGGCGTACATCAACAATGCGCTCGCATCGGAATCAATTAAACATTTTTCGGTCGCTCAATTATCCATGGCCGATGCCGCCGCGAAGGTCGAGGATGAGTTGAATGTGAAAATAGGAAATCCATTGCATTCCTTGCTGTCATTTTTGACAGCAAACGACTCAGTCGGCATGTCCGAATGAAGGCAGCGGGGATATGCACTTTTTTTGAATGATTCCAATACGGAATGGAAACAATTCGCAATCGTTCCCAGCTTTTTATTGTTTATCCCAAATATAAAATCGCCGAATCGTATATTAATCTATTAACAATAGTGATACACTGTAATAAGGTCATCATTGATCATGAAAAGATGCGTGACTAGGACGCGATCTGTTTTTGCTGTGCAATTAAAGCAGGGTGTCCTAAATCTTTTCTTCAAATAATAGTGCGTAAGGACGGTAATCATGAGCAACAGACAATCGAAAACAGACGTTATCTTAATTGGTGCCGGCATCATGAGCGCGACGTTGGGAACGCTCCTGAAAGAATTAGTGCCAGAGTGGGAAATTACTGTATTTGAGAAGCTCGCAAGCGCAGGGGAAGAAAGCTCGAATGAATGGAATAACGCGGGAACGGGGCACGCCGCATTGTGCGAGCTGAACTACACCACCGAAAAACCGGATGGATCGGTAGACATTAGCAAGGCTATCAAAATTAACGAACAGTTTCAGCTGTCCATGCAGTTCTGGTCTTATCTTGTCAACAGCAATCTGATCAAAAAACCGAATGACTTCATTATGCCATTGCCTCATATGAGTATGGTGCAGGGCGAGAAGAACGTAACGTTCTTAAAAAGACGGTTTGAAGCGTTGTCCAAAAATCCGCTGTTCAAAGGGATGGAATTTTCCGAAGACCCGGCAAAGCTAATGGAATGGATTCCGCTCATTATGCAAGGCCGTACATCGAACGAACCTATCGCGGCTACAAAAATCGACACAGGCACGGATGTCAATTTTGGCGCTTTAACGCGCATGCTGTTTGACCATCTGAAGCGTAAAAACGTCGATGTTAACTATAAACATAGCGTTGACAATATGAAACGCAATAGCGACGGATCATGGGAATTGAAAATACGCAATGTCGACACAGGCGCGGTAGATCGCCATTCTGCCAAATTCGTTTTCATCGGAGGCGGGGGCGGAAGTCTGCATCTGCTGCAAAAATCCGGCATTCCAGAAGGCAAAAATATTGGCGGCTTCCCTGTAAGCGGCCTGTTTATGGTGTGCAACAATCCCGAGGTTGTCGCGCAGCATCATGCCAAAGTATACGGAAAAGCGAAGGTTGGCGCTCCGCCGATGTCGGTTCCGCATCTTGACACGCGATACATCGATAACAAAAAATCGCTGTTGTTCGGGCCATTCGCCGGCTTTTCGCCGAAATTCTTAAAAACAGGCTCCATGTTCGACCTCATCACTTCCGTTAAACCGAACAATGTTTTGACGATGCTGGCGGCGGGCGCGAAAGAGATGTCGTTGACCAAATATTTGATTCAGCAGGTATTGTTGACCAAAGAACAGCGCATGCAGGAGCTTCGCGAGTTCATTCCGAACGCCAAAAGCGAAGATTGGGGGCTAGTGGTAGCCGGCCAGCGCGTGCAGGTTATTAAAGATACGGAAGCGGGCGGCAAAGGAACGCTGCAATTCGGAACGGAAGTTGTCAGCGCAGCTGACGGCTCGATCGCGGCATTGCTTGGCGCTTCTCCGGGCGCTTCGACAGCCGTTCACGTCATGATTGAAGTTCTCAACAAATGTTTCCCGCAGCATATCAAAGAGTGGGAACCGAAAATTAAAGAAATGATTCCTTCCTACGGCGTATCGCTATTGGAAAATACCGGGCTGCTGGAAGAAATTCATGCGTCTACAGCGCAAGCGCTTGAACTAACCGAAGGCAAGAAGGTAAAGGCCGCGCAACGTACCGTATCCTAAAATGAACATTCAAAAAAACGGACACACAACCGAAGCGTGTGTCCGTTTTTTATTGCCTGCTAAATGTACACCTTTATAGTCTTGATCTCGAAAGGACGGAAGTCAAGCGTCACCGAGCATCCGGCAACAGGAAGCTCTTGTAGCTCTTCCTCCAGCATGTTCGCGATGACGACGCGCTTTGGAGCCTTGCCGAAGGTCAAGGCGGCGCCATGTACTGCCGAGCGCTCCGTCTCGTAGAGACGAACGACATAGGCGTCATCGTCCTCGGCCGGTTTAACCGCTTCGATGATGAGGTTAGGGGCGTCAATTGCGAGAAATGAGCGATCTTGCGACGCAGCGCGTCCGTGAACGGACAACAAAGGCACATTCAACTCATAAGCCGGGCGGATGACGGCTTCTGTTGCAAAGCCGCCTTCATGCGGCAGAAAGCTGTAAGTCACCTCATGAATGCCTGCATCGCCGCGCGGGTCGGGATGGGCTCCGCCTTTATGCAGCGTAAGCCGCATATCCGAGCCGAACGCCGAAATGCCGTATTTGCAGTCGTTGAGCAGCGCAGTGCCGAACCGGTTCTCTGACAGGTCGGTCCATTTATGCGCGCACACCTCGAACATCGCTTGATCGTAAGCAGTATTCGTATGCGTAGGGCGCTCGACGTGGCCGAACTGCACTTCATGGCGTGCATGATGGGCGAGCAGATTGACGTCGAAGCCGACCTTCAGCAGCTGATGCTTCTCCTGCCAGTCGATCACCGTTTCGAAATCGATTTTCGCCGAATCGGAATGGAACACCATATGCTGCGTAATCGACGATTGCCTTCCGATTAAATATTTGCTGCGCAGGCGGAATTGAAGCGGGCCGTCGGCAGCGACCTCAATTGACTCAAGACGGGTTTGAAGCTGCAGCTTGCCGAATATATCCCGGTCGATATCCCAATTGTCCCATGCTCCCGGAAGGTCTTCGCCCATCAGAAATGCGTTAAGCGGATGACCGGCTCCGCGCAGCTCGCGTCCGCTCGCTTTATGGATGAATGACTCGATATAGCCGTTTTCGTCGAACCGAATGAAGGCATGCGGCGCATCGAGCGTGCGCGCCGATTCGTCGTAACGGAACGCCGAAGGGAAGCTGTCATCCTGCTCCTCCCGCGGTTTGAACGAAATGACGCTTGAACCGATCGAAGGTATGCTAATCCCGCCGATAAGCAGTTTCTCACTGCCGTACATATCCGTTATATGCTGGTATGGCAGTGTATCGTCCGCCGGCTTTTTATTTTGCAATGCTTCTGCATCAATGGCGACCGTACCGCTTCGATCCCAGCTCAGCGTGTTCCAGACCGTAACCGCATCTTTGTCAGCAAAGCTGTCCAACTTCTTCAGCAGAGCTGCAGTCGCCGATTCCGCGTTTGATATAACTTCGCCAACCTCGGCAATCGCCCGGTCATGCACCTCCGGAATCGAGGTGCCCGGCAAAATGTCATGAAACTGATTGATTAGGAGCAGCTCGTAGAGCGAAGCGAGCCTATCCCGATCTATACGGCCGCCTAGCGTCCCATTGACGGCTTCGATCAGCTCCAAGTTGCGGAGCGCGAATTCGGCCTTCCGGTTGTTGCGCTTAATTTGATGCATTTGCGTCAGCGTGCCGCGATGGCCTTCGAAATAAAGCTCGCCGACATGTTCCGGCGGGTTCACCGCTGTCTCCTCCAATTCGCTCATGAAGCGGCTGGCCGTCGTATGCGCCGATTTAGGGACGCCTTCCAAATCGGCGGAGCGTCTTGCCATCTCGAGCATTTCGTATTGTGGGCCGCCCCCGCCGTCCCCGAATCCATAGGAGACGAGCCGGCTGTCATTAACCCGCTTATGGGCGATAGCGTTGTTCGGCGCATAGACGCGATCAATCAATGTGGCCGCATCAGGCCAGCAATGTATCGTGTTGAAGTGAGTAAGCACCCGTGTGCCGTCCAGCCCTTTCCAATAGAACGTATCGTAAGGAAAATGGTTGGTATCGTTCCAGGACAGCTTGGTCGTCAAAAAATAGCGGACCTCCGTCCCTGCCATAATTTGCGGGATGGCGGCGCTGTAGCCGAATGTGTCGGGCAGCCAGAACACGTCAGCCGTATAGTTGAAATGTTCGCGCGTATAGCGCTGCCCGACAAGAAATTGCCTAATGAGCGATTCGCCCGACACGAGATTGCAGTCGCTCTCGATCCAGACGCCGCCGTTGATCTCCCAGCGCCCTTCGGCGATTCGCTTTTTCATCCCTTCGAATATATCGGGGTAATGCCGCCGCATCAGCTCGGCATGAAAGGCGGAGCTTTGGATAAACGTATATTCAGGATATTGCTCCATTAAGCTCAGCACGTTCGCATAGGTGCGCGCGCATTTGCGGATCGTCTCGTCGCGCGTCCACAGCCAGGCTGTATCCATATGCGAATGGCCGATAATGCCGGTTGCCGGCGCAGATTCGCCGCTCCGGAGCGCCAAAAGCGGCTTCATGATTTCAATTGCCTGAGGAAGTGGAGCGCGCCATTCGTCTTCAGGCACTTCGTCCGGCGATTGCGCGATAATCGGAAATAGCGCAAGGAGCGCATTTTCGATTTTGGCGCGGCGGAACGGATCGACAGCGCCTGAGGCTGCGATCTGCCGAAGCGTGCGCAAATCGAATACGAATTGCTTGACATCCTCGCGGCACACCATTACGTCTATAGAAGTGTATATCCGATTGTAGCGCTGCTCTCCGTTGAAGTTCGCTTCGCTTTTTTGATAAGGCTGCGTTCCTACGCAGGGATGGCCGGCATAAGCCTCGAAGGCAAGTTCATAGACGGCGCCGCTTCGCGCTTCGTTCGCGAGCAGAAGCGTATGGTGGTTGCCGCGGTTTTCCGCCTCCTTCGGATGCGTGAATATGCCTTTTGGCTTGCCATTTATCCAGAAGAAGGTTTCAACCCCGTCCGTCTCTGCGCGAATGTAAAGCTTGCGGCCATGCAGCTCATCCGGCACGGTATACTGCCCTTTGAACCAAGCGGAGCCCCATTCTTTGCCCCAGCGCTCGCCGGCTTTGGCGGGGCGCCAGCCTTCGCTGTCTCCCGGCACCTCATAGCGATGCTCATCCGTTTCCCAAAATACCGTCTCGACCTCGCCGGCTTTTTCGAATATAAGCCTCGTATAAATTTCGTCGAGCTTGCTCAATTTGCCAAGCGTCTTGTTTACATGATTGGAATGGATCATTTCTGACAACTCCTCGCATCTGGTATATGCCCATTTTATTGAACGGATAGAGGCAAATATACAGGCGAAAAGCAAACTTTCAAGGACAAACCAAGCTTATTTGCGAGTCCTATTAAGCTATTACTATCATTTAGAAATAATAAGAAGAATGGATAGGATATGTATATTTCAGCAGTATTCCTATCATAATAAATAAAGTTCACGAAAGTTTCACTTACTTAACAGTGTTTATTTTATTATAATTAGTATAAAGTTTGTTCAGACTGTGTAGTAAGCAAGTCTAGAACATGCTAAAAAATATAAATCAACATGAGGAGAATGAACCATGTCACTTATCGGAACAGAAGTTAAACCGTTTAAAGCACAAGCATTCCACAACGGCAAATTTATCGAAGTTACAGAAGAGAATCTCAAAGGCAAATGGAGCGTTGTATGCTTCTACCCTGCGGACTTCACTTTCGTGTGCCCGACTGAGCTTGAAGATTTGCAAAATCAATACGAAACGCTGCAAAGCCTTGGCGTAGAAGTATACTCCGTATCGACGGATACTCATTTTACACATAAAGCGTGGCATGAAAGCTCTCAAGCGATCGGCAAAGTAAAATACATTATGATCGGCGATCCTTCACATGTTGTTTCCCGCAACTTTGATGTGCTGATCGAAGCTGACGGCCTTGCGGACCGCGGCACGTTCATCATCGATCCAGACGGCGTTATTCAAACTGTTGAAATTAACGCAGGCGGCATCGGCCGTGACGCAAGCGCGCTTGTTAACAAAATCAAAGCTGCGCAATACGTTCGCAATCATCCAGGCGAGGTTTGCCCGGCGAAATGGCAGGAAGGCGGAGAAACGCTTAAGCCAAGCCTTGATCTTGTAGGCAAAATTTAAGGAGCAACCCGATTATGGCATTAGATCAAGAAATTAAATCGCAACTGGCCCAATATCTTCAGCTCTTGGAGGGGGATTTGGTGCTGAAAGTCAGCGCAGGCACCGACGACGCTTCAAAAGAGATGCTGGAGCTTGTGGAAGAGATTTCTGCGATGTCCAGCAGAATTACGATAGAGCGAACTGAACTGGAAAGAACGCCAAGCTTTAGCGTGAATCGTGTAGGAGAAGAGAGCGGCATTGCCTTCGCGGGCACGCCGCTTGGTCACGAATTTACCTCCTTGGTGCTGGCTCTGCTGCAAGTAAGCGGCAGACCGCCAAAGGTGGAGCAAAGCGTTATCGATCAGATTAAGAGCATTAAGGGCGAATATAAGTTTGAAACTTATGTCAGCTTGAGCTGCCACAACTGCCCTGATGTTGTACAAGCGCTGAACCTGATGAGCGTGCTTAATCCAGGCATTTCTCATACGATGGTTGATGGCGCAGCATTCAAGGCGGAAGTCGAAAGCAAGGACATTTTGTCCGTTCCTAGCGTATACCTGAACGGTGAATTTTTCGAAAGCGGCCGTATGACCGTCGAAGAAATTATTGCCAAAATGGGCATCGCGCCCGACGCTTCCGAATTTTCAAGCAAAGATCCGTTTGACGTGCTCGTTATCGGCGGCGGCCCTGCGGGCGCAAGCGCGGCGATTTATGCGGCGCGCAAAGGCATCCGTACGGGCATCGTAGCCGAGCGTTTTGGCGGACAGGTGCAGGATACGCTTGGCATCGAGAATTTCATCAGCATTAAATATATCGAAGGTCCGAAGCTTGCGGCAAGCCTGGAAGAGCATGCCAAAGAATACGGCATCGATATTATGAATTTGCAGAAGGCCAGCCGATTGGAGAAGAAGGATCTAATTGAGGTTGAGCTTGAGAACGGCGCCGTTCTGAAGAGCAAAACGGTCATCCTTTCGACGGGCGCGCGCTGGCGCAACCTTGGCGTGCCGGGCGAAGCGGAGTTTAAAAATAAAGGCGTCGCTTATTGTCCGCACTGCGACGGTCCGTTGTTCATCGGCAAAGACGTTGCGGTTGTCGGCGGCGGCAATTCCGGCGTTGAAGCGGCAATCGATTTGGCGGGTATCGTAAAGCATGTTACCGTGCTTGAGTTTTCGCCGGAGCTGAAAGCCGATGCCGTGCTGCAGGAGCGTTTGAACAGCCTGCCGAACGTTACGGTGCTGAAAAACGTCCAAACGAAAGAAATTACCGGTACGGACAAAGTGAACGGCATTTCGTATATCGAGCGCGATACAGGCGAAACGAAGCATGTCGAGCTGCAAGGCGTATTCGTACAGATCGGTCTTGTGCCTAACACAGACTGGCTGGGAGATACGGTGGAACGGACTCGCATGGGCGAAATCGTCGTTGACAGCCATGGCGCTACGAGCTTGCCAGGCGTGTTCGCGGCGGGCGACTGCACGAACAGCCCGTATAAGCAGATCATCATTTCGATGGGATCTGGCGCTAATGCGGCATTAGGCGCATTCGATTATATGATTCGCAATTAATTAATAGAATCGTAGCAAAGAAGACTGAAAGAAGCCCTCATTTGTCATATAATGGGGGCTTTTTTTGTATGGCCATGCTATACTGATAGCAAAATATTGGACCTGACTACTGTCTGCTGCGGAGGTAAATCGAAATGCCGGATTGGTCTTATCAAACGTTATTTCGCCCGCTACTATTCCGAATGCCAGCGCGATTGGCGAGAGAGCTGACGCTGCAAAGCATGGGCGCGATCAGCCGCATACCCGGCGGCTCCTTTGTCATTAAAACGCTTGGCCATGTCGAAGCGTCCCCGCTATTGAGGACGCAAGCCTCCTCGCTAACGTTCGAGACGCCTGTCGGCCTATCGGGTTCGGTAGATCTGAAGGGGACGGCGCATAAGGCTGTTTCCCAGTTCGGCTTCGGTTTTATCGAAATTGGACCCGTCACGATGGAGGAGGTACGCAGCAGCGAGCCCATTCTGCTGGACAGAGAAAGTGAATCGATCGTATTGCCGGACTACTATGAAAATGAGGGACTGGCGTCGATTGCGGACAGAATCGGCAAGCCGAAGCACGGCCTGCCGCAAATGGCAAGAATATGCCCATCGCCGGAAGCGCCGCCTGATCAAGCGGTTCAAGAGTTATCGATCATGATCGATAGGCTGTCTGCAGCAGGAGCTGCCGGTTTTTATATCGATGTTTTCGCCGAATCGAGAAGCTGGGAGGAAGCAGGGCGTATTCTAATGCAAATTCCCGGCCTGTACAGGCATGACCTTCCTGCTCCAATCTTTTTATACATTCCTTTAGATTGCGAGAATGACAGACTGGAGCAACTTCTGGATCGGATTGAAGGCTCCTCATGGGGCGGCATCGTCATCGGGGAAGCGGTAAAGACAGGGAAGGCTGCCCGGATCGGAAGGGAAGGCTAGGCGTTATGCCTGGAGAAGCTGAATCGAATCCGTGCAAGAGATTGGGACGGCTTTGCCGTTAAAGCGGCTGCCGGCGTACATGAGCCGCAGGATGCAGCCGATTTGCTGGATGCAGGGGCGAATTGCGTGCTGCTGCACAGCGGCTTCGTATTCTCAGGTCCTGGGTTGCCCAAACGGATTAACGATGCTGTCGTTTACTGTAAGCTGAAGGATACGCCTGCTCCTGCCGCTTTGTCATTTTGGACCCATTGGGGCTGGATGTGTCTGCTCGGCATCGGAATGATTATCGGCGGCATCCTGTCTTGGATCATCGCTGCAACAAGCGTGCTGCTTCCCTATGATTTGAAGTTCCTAGGGATGGAAGCGGCCGATATCGAGGCAGTGAACGGGCATTTGCTTCATTTTATGTCGCATGACCGTATTACGCTGGCCGGAACGATGATCTCGATCGGCATTCTTTATTATATGCTCGCACGGCATGGGCTGAAATATGGAGCGCACTGGGCGAGAACGGCTCTGCTGACTTCCGGGGCTATCGGTTTTTCCAGCTTTTTTCTTTATTTGGGCTACGGCTATTTCGATCCGCTGCACGCAGCTGTATCCGCCATTCTCCTGCCGATGTTCGTGCTTTCCATGCGCAATCATAAAGATAAGCCTTTCCGCAAACCGGTCAACATGCATAATGACCGTTATTGGCGCATGGCGATGTGGGGGCAGCTTTGCTTCGTTTCAGTCGGCTTTGCGCTGGCTGTCGGAGGGCTGACGATCGCCGGCGTCGGCATTACCCATGTATTCGTCAAGTCTGACCTAGCCTTTTTGGGACTGACGCCGGACTTGCTGAATATCGCCAATGATAAGCTGATTCCGCTTATCGCCCATGATCGGGCCGGCTTTGGCGGAGCGCTGTTCTGCGATGCTATAGCCATTCTAATTACAGCTTTGTGGGGCATTCAACAGGGGGAGCGGTGGATTTGGTGGATGCTGCTGCTGGGCGGCCTGCCTGGCTTCTACGGCGGCCTTAGCGTTCATCTCGATATCGGTTATACCGATATTCTGCATTTGTCTCCTGCTTTAATCGCGCTGCTGCTGTATATCATCGGGCTTATATTGCTATACCCTTATTTAATGCGCAGCTTCCAGCCCTATAAGCCAATGGGAAATCTGGTTAAGTTTGAGGATGGCAATCCAAAAAGGGAAGACGTATACTTAAACCAGTAAATGGATAAAGGGATGGCTGATATGAAGAGAAAAACGATTGTATGCTTCGGCGACTCCAATACCTGGGGCTATAGCGCGGCAACAGGCCAAAGATTTGATGAGGATACGAGATGGACGGGGCTGCTGAGCGAGCGTTTGGGCAGCGAGTACCGAATTGTCGAGGAAGGGCTAAGCGGAAGAACGAGCGTATGCGACGATCCGCTTTTTGAAGGCTTGCAAGGCATTTCCTACATATATCCGTGCCTTCTGTCTCATTCGCCGCTGGAGCTTGTCATCATTATGCTAGGGACGAACGATACAAAGGAACGCTTTGGCTTGACCTCTTACAATATTGCTCAGGGCATAGTCAGGCTGGCCGTTAAGGCAAAAGGCATCGCAGCGGGAGCTGACGGGCGGGCGCCGGAGGTGCTCGTCGTAGCGCCTCCGCCTATCCGCAACCCATATATCGATACAAATGTCGGTCCGGCGATGGGCAGCCATTGCGATAAAAAATCGGGGGAGCTTGCAGCGCATCTTCAAACGCTGCTGGCCGGAACGGGCATACATTTCGCTAACGCCGGCGAGCGTATCGCCATGAATGAAATCGATTATATGCATCTGGATGAAGAGGGCCATCGTCAGATGTCCGTGTTTATGCAAGAGCAAGCGATGCGGGTTTTGAACGAAGCAGACCGTTAATCGTTAAAGAATGGGAAAAGGTTGAGCAGACGCTTGCGCTGCTCAACCTTTTTGCATACATCCTTGCGCTTAACCCTAATCGGCAATTGCCGGGTGCTTTAGTGCACACTATGCCGCGCTAAGTTATTCTTGGCCATAATTATAGCGTTCTTTGCGGATGCGGGCTTCCTCTTTCGACCTTTTGCCGTTCTTTTTTGCCCGCTGGTTGGCTGATGATTGCTCCTTGCGGACAAGACGGGCGAGCTCCCTTTGCGTCTTTAAATAGTTGGCATAGCGTTCTGCATCGAGAGCGCCGCTGTCCAGCGCTTCCTGAATCGCGCAGCCCAACTCGGAGCTGTGGCTGCAATCGCGATACCGGCAAGCGGCTGCAAGCTCCTCTATATCCGCGAATGCAGCGCCCCAGCCGCGGTCCGATTCCCATAGCTGCAGCTCCCGCATTCCCGGCGTATCCATCAGCAGCGCGCCGCTTTCCAATAGGAACAGCTGCCTATGCGTCGTTGTGTGGCGGCCTCTGGCGTCGTCCTCGCGAATCGCTTGCACCGCTTGCCGTTCATCTCCGGCCAGCCAGTTCAGCAGCGTTGACTTGCCGACGCCGGAGGAGCCGACGATCGCCGCCGTAACGCCTGGCAGCAAATATTGCTCCAGCAGCTCCTTGCCGGCCTGCTTTTGCGCGCTCACGGCGTGAACGGGCACGCCCGGCGCAATGCCTTCTGCGAGCGCAATATACTCCTCCGCATTGGCGCACAGATCGGCCTTTGTCAGAAGAATGACCGGGTTAGCTCCACTTTCCCATGCCGCGATTAAATACCGCTCGATTTTTCGCAAATTAAAATCTTCGTTCAAAGAGTTGACGATGAACAGGACGTCCACGTTAGCGCCGATGACTTGACCATCGGAGCGCGCGCCTGCCTCTTTGCGGATAAGCGCGGTCCGCCGCGGCAGCACGTTATGGATAACGGCCCGAGCTTCCCCCTCCAGCAGCTCGGCCGCGACCCAATCGCCGACAGCCGGGAAGTCGCTTCGATCCGATGCAGCGAACTCGAATTTGCCGGTGACGGCTGCTATCCGCTCGCCGGCCTCCGTTATTATTTGATAATGCTTGGAATGCTGCGCGACGACACGCCCAGCTTTCATTGCTGCCCGGCCGCTGCGCTCCTGCTCCAATGCGACAGCCCATTCATTATTCCATCCATACAGCGTTAAATCATCTTTACTCAAATGTTTCGTCAATCGTTATACTCCTTTATCGGTCATATTAGAAAAACGCAAAAAAACCGCAGATTCAATCTGCGGCTTCGGTATTGCAGGGCGAACGATAGAAAGGGCTGCGGATTCAATTAGGATGGCGAATCCGCGCCGAAACGAACGTTGGCAAGCAATAAAAAAATAAACCGCAGAAAACCGGATCCGGTTTTCTACGGTTTACGAACGGCAGCGAAATAAGCCGTTTATAAAAGTTCCGTAGAGGCCGGGCCGGACCATGCAATAAGTTGTAAAGCAGCAGTTAATTTAGTCATAGGACATCAGCCTCCCTTTTTCGTAGTTGAATGTTATTATAGCTCAATTGCAACGCCGTGTAAATGTTTTCCTTTCGTTCCAAGGCAATCATGATGCTTAGCCGGCCGATACCTGCTTCATAAGCGGTTTATGCTTGAATATCGGAATGAGCAGCAGCATGCCGGTCAGAAGGATGCAGCCTGCAGAGATGTAAATGCCGACAAGCGGGAAGATTAGCTTCAGTTGTCCGGCTACGAGCGTCATAATGACCATCATGCCCATAAACATTGGGCTGAGCACCCCGTTGACCCGGCCGACATACGCTTCCTCGGTCCACTGCAAAATCAATGTGCTAATGCCTATTTGAATTAACGGGAATCCGAGGCCGCTAATGAACTGCAGCGTTAACGTTAACGGAATGCTCGTGGACAATCCGACACCGATAATGCAAAGAGCGTTTAATGCCGTGCCAAGCGCGAGCAGCTTCTGAGGGGCGATTTTTCTGGCGAACGCCATCGTCACGCCGCCGCCGATCAGCATCGCGATGCCGTTGACCATCAGCATGTATTGCAAAAACTCCTTCGGCTGTCCAAGTCTCTCCAGCACGATGAACAGCCCGAGCGTTTGAACGATTCCGATTGCGGTGCCTGCAAGCGCGAAGCAGCCGCCGAGCGATTTCAATACAGGGCTGCGCCATACATAGGCGAAGCCTGCTTTAAGCTCTTCCCAGAAATGCCGGTCTGCCGCGGCTTCGGACGCTTCCGTCCGCTTGTCTTTCGGAATTCGAAACAGGACGACCGCCGACAGCAGAAATGCCGCGCCCATGAAGCCGATCGAAATTTCGATGCCGAATTTTTGATAAGAGATTACGCCTAGCGAAGGACCGACAACCATAAATATCGCAATCAGCGACTGGAACATCGCCATCGCTGTTTGCAGCTGCTCTGGCGGAATATGCTGCTTGAACAGCTTCATCGCCGACGGCTGCGAAAACTGCGAAAGGATCGCCGATACGAATGTGGCGAAATACACCATGTACCATGAGCCGAATATGAGCGTAATCAATACGGCAAGTACAGAAAGAGCTGACAGGAAATCGCACCAGATCATCGTCAGGCGCGGCCTCCACCGGTCGGCGAAGGTGCCTCCAATGAACGAAAAGACGAAAATCGGAAGAAATTCAACAAAGCCCATCAAGCTGATGGCAAAGGGGTCCTCATTCGTTTTATCCGTAACATACATAAGGATCGCGAAATTGCGCACCCAAATGCCGATTTGGAGTAGAACATTGGATAAAATAATCGTTTGAAAAAAAGTGTTGCAGAGCAGGCTTGCTCCAGACCCTTGACTGACCTCTGCAGACATAGTGTTATTCACGCTCCTCTCATAGACTCTGGTAAATTTAATAATGAGCAAGAAAGGAATGATATTTTTGGAAAATTAGTATAAAATGGTCTTCGAGAGAATCCATGTTAGACTGCTTTCCCAGCCTCTCATTTCTTTGCTTTGAAATGAACGATTGCCGTATATAGCATTTTTTCTGCTGACGGGTGATAGACGACGCTGTGGGTGACGGAATACACTTCTAACAACAATGCTTTGTTGTTTTCGATTTGCTGATCGATTTTATGTTCAAGCGTCTTGGCATCATAGGCCTCGAACAGCTCGATCTTGTCATTGATGAGTTCCAGCTTAAAGTCCATGCTCAGTCTCCTTAGCTCCAAATAAGCATAATGCATCCATTATACACAATTTTTTCTCGCCTGTTTATTTTTTTTGTGTTGAGTTGCAACAAATATTTGCCATGTAGATGGGCATGATATTCGTCTAGAACAAGGAGGACATGCGCTAGTGAGAAGAGCCAAGCTAACGGTATCCTTATTGATAATTGCAATCATCGCATTGTTATATACACCTATTGAAGCCGCGTCTGCCGCCGCGCAGCTGCAGCAATCCGATCGGTCTGCAGCAGAGACGCTGAGCAAGCTGGGGATATGGAACGGAGAGACAAACGCCAAGGAGCTGTCCCGGCGGATGACGCTAGGGGAAGGAGCTGCGCTTATTGCGGCGGTTCAAGGAAAGACGCGCGGGATAAGCGATCAGCATAACATTATGCGCAAAAGCGGGCTGCCTGCCCTCGCCAGCAAGGAGTGGCTTAGTGCCGAGCAGTACGCAGAAATGCTGCTGCGGGCATTAGGCTACAGCGCCCAAAGCGGCGATTATGTGAGCGGGCATGCGCTGGACAAGCTGCCAGCCTACGGCATAATTGATTACGGTCAGCATAAGCGGCTGAAAGAAGAAGCTTTAACGAAAGGCAATGCGGCTCGGCTTATGATTCAGGCGCTGCAGTCTTACCGGAAGGCGGATTCGAGAACGCTTGCCGAAGCGGCGATCGAGAAAGGCATCATCGCTTATTCCGCTGCGCAAGCAGCGGGCATTGCAGGCGTAAAGCCTGCAAAATATAAAGAGCCGGGCGGCATACGCGTATCTCATCCGATCTTGGGAGCAATAAATGTCGTTATACATACGAGGGAGCTCCAATATCCTATATCCAGCTATGCTTCGCTCGCCGTCCAGCGTTATGACAATGCGCAGCAATTTGACCGGGCGGCAGTCATGCTTGCCGATGGGACTTTTCCATTCCGCGAGCTGCTGCATACAAGCGGCGTATCCGCTCACCCGCTCGTCATGAATGAAGCTGCGCCGAACAGGCTGTACAGCCTTCCGTCCGACTATGGCAGCGAGACGTCCCGGTACGGCTATTTGATTGTGTTCTATGACCTGCGCGGCAACCCAGTCGGATATGTGCAGGAGAAGGTTACGCAATCGGACGTGAGCTACAGCAGCCAGCCTGTCATTGCTGTGCTTATGTACCATCACTTCTCCGAGCAGGAAGAGCAGCTTAACAGCGTTGTCGTTCATCCCGACACTTTCCGCAAGCAGCTAAGAGCGCTAAGGGAAGCGGGCTTTCAATCGATAAGGCAGCAGGATCTGCTCGCGTACTTAAAAGGCGGGCCGGATGCCAAGCTTCCGGCGAAATCGGTCCTCATTACGATAGACGACGGCTACGAAAGCAATTACAAGCTCGCTTATCCGATATTGCTGGAGGAGAAGTTTTACGCCTCGATTTATGTCGTATCTTCATACAGCGGAGAGAGCCCGTTGTACAGCAGGCATTTCTCCTGGGAGGAAGCGCTTGAAATGTACAATTCCGGCTATATCGATATTCAAAGCCATACTTACGACTCCCATTTTTACGGTGAAACGGCGACTATTACTAGGCCGGCCCTTACGCACAGGCTGCTATTAAAAGGAGCGGAGCAGGTGGAGACGAAGGAGCAGTATGAGCGGCGTATTTTCGACGATCTCAGCCTGTCCAAGCGTCTGATCGAGCAGCATGTCGGAAACGAGGTGCTTTCTTTGACCTATCCGTACGGCGCCTCCAATGATACCGTTATCCGGATCGCCTCCGAACTGGGCCATTCGTTGATGTATACCGTAAAAGAAGGCCTAATCAGCAAAAACAGCAACCCTTATTTGCTTCCGCGAATCAATGTTCACGGCAGCTACTCGGCCGATCAGATGCTGAAGCGAATACGATCCTATCAATAGAGGCAAATGTCACCGATTTGTCGTAAATATCGAATCGCTTTTCATGTATAATGTTTGTGAGAATGAGGGGAGGGACTGCAATGAACGTGCCTGCGGGCGTCTGGATCGCTTCTGCCGTTATTATTGTCATTTTGACGTGGATGACCCTTTGGGTAACAAAGAAGGCTTATTCGAAAAAATGGGATGAGTCTGAAGAATAGATATGAGAATAGAGCGGCTTCGCCTTCCCTACAACTTGGAAGGCGGAGCTTTTTATACGATAAAAGAAGGCCTTCCCGGGGCATAACGCCCGCTAGGAAGGCCTTCATTCTATGTAAGAGACAAATAAGAACTCATTCTGGTCGGGACGACACGATTTGAACATGCGACCCCCTGGTCCCAAACCAGGTGCTCTACCAAGCTGAGCTACGTCCCGGATATGCGAGTGGTGCCGTCGAGAGGACTTGAACCCCCAACCTACTGATTACAAGTCAGTTGCTCTACCAATTGAGCTACAACGGCGGATGCTTCAAGGAAGCACAAGAGATATTATTACACAGGTTCGAATCAAAAAGCAATGCTTTTTTTAAAAATATTTCCCTCGCATTGTGAGAGCTAACGGGCAAGCCACGCGCGGCTCAGCTTGACGATTCCGTCCCTTATTGCAGCTTCGTCCAATCCGCCGAAGCCGAGCATAACATAGGAAGAGGGACATTGTGCCGGATCGTCCCAGTGAGCGGCCGGAGAGTATACGCGGCAGCCGTGCGCCTCCGCGAGCTTAGCCAAATCGGCATCTCGATGCCCGGCTATGCTGACAATAAGATGGAGCCCCGATTTATCGCCGAATATTTCAGCCTTATCGCCCATATGCTCCTTGATCGAAGCGACGAGAGCCTTTCGTTTGCTCTGGTACAGGCGCCTCATCCGGCGTACATGCCTAGCGAAATGCCCGCGGCTAATAAACAGTACAATCGCCTGCTGAATGATTGGCGAGACCGGCTGGCTGTACAATTGAAGCTCCGGCTGAACAAGCTCTATCCATTTCTTCGGAAGAACCAGATAACTGAGGCGCGCCGCTGGAAGGAATGATTTGGACAAGGTTCCCATATAGATGACACGGTCTCCAGCATCCAGCGCTTTCAGCGACGGTATCGGGTATCCGTCATATTTGAATTCGCTGTCGTAATCGTCTTCAATAATGATGCCGTCCTGATCGTTAGCCCATTGGAGCAGGGCGAGCCGCTTCTGGATGGGAAGCACCATGCCGAGCGGAAATTGATGCGACGGCGTAACGTAAGCGGCAAATGCGCCTGAATCATAAAGCTTCTCGATATCGATGCCGTCTTGCTGAAGCGGAATCGGAGCAATGCCGCAGCCGTGATTGCGAAAGATCGTCCGCACGCCGTTATAGCCGGGATTTTCCATGGCGACAGTCTTCTTTCGCAGCTGTAGCAGCTGGCATAGCATGCTAACTGCCTGCTGCGTTCCAGCGCAAACAATAATTTGGTCAGCCGTACATCTAACGCCTCTTGATTCGTATACATAGGCAGCCAGCTCGTCGCGCAGCCTTCTCAATCCTTGCGGATGGGCGTAGCCGAGCAGGCCGCCGGCAGGATCGGCCAAACTGTCAGACAGGCAGCGGCGCCACAGGTCGACCGGAAAGCGCTCGGCATCGATATCTCCGTACCGGAAATCGATCATCGGAGCCGGGCTGTGCTTCTCCGGTACCGGATGAGAAGGTTCTGTGACCGGTTCAGCTTCATCGGCATACGGAAAGGGGAGAAGCGCCGTTATTGGCATGACGACGTAGCCGCTGCGCTCCTTGCTTTCGATATAACCCTCCATCATGAGCTGCTGATAGGCTGCTTCGATCGTATTTTTGCTGAGCGATAAATGCTGGGCCAAGCCGCGAATGGACGGAAGGGTGCTGCCCTCAGTCAAGGACCGGCTTTGAATTTGATCTTTTATATAGTTATACAGCTGCATATAGACAGGCAATGCACTGCCTTTGTCGAGCAGCGGCGTAATGGATAGCACAGGAATCTGACCCCTTTGTAATCGTGATTTCTGTCACTTTTCGCAGTTACAAAAAACCATTACTATGACGATATCACAAAATTTGTTCACAATACAGGGGGCGGCGAAATGTTTCCAGTGCGACTGTCAAAGCGCGAATGCACCGATGCGGCGAAAATAGGCTTTTTTTTAAATGAGGCTCAAATAGGCTATTTAGGGTTGTCGGACGGGGAATTGCCGTATGTCATTCCGCTCAATTTCGAGTATGCTGACGGCGCTTTTTACTTTCATGGGGCGGATGCCGGGCGGAAAATGGACATCATAAGAAAAAATAATGCGGCTTGCTTTACGGTCAGCGAGCATTACGGAACGATCACGAGCCCGGTTCCGGCGCATACCGATTCGGCTTATATGAGCGTCATCGCTTTCGGAAAGCTGCAAATTGTCGATGCTTTGGATGAAGCGACGGCGGCCATGCAGCGGCTGCTTGACAAGTATGTGCCCGGTTATTACGACAAACCGCTTTCGCGAGCCCATGTCGAGAAGCATCGCTCCTCAATTGGGGGAAAGACGACTGTGCTCAAGCTTGTCTGCAGCTCGATGACCGCGAAAGAAAACGAGCCGTCAGAGGGTCATATGTTCAGGCCTGGAATGACGATATCAGGGGATTAAAAAAATGGCGCAGGGGACCCCTGCGCCATTGCATATTGATCATTATGCGGATTCTTCCTCAACCTCAGGTTCAACCTGCTCGATTTGCATTTCCACTTTGCGAATGCGGTTTTTACTCGTTTCGCGAATGATGAATTTCAAGTTCTCGAACTGAAAATCTTTGCCTGGCTTTGGATCATGCACTTTGCTGTACAGCCAGCCGCCGACCGTATCTACCTCTTCGTCCTCAAAGCTGAGTCCGGTCAAATCGCTCAAGTCGTCCAGCAGCACCTTGCCGTCCAGCAGATAGCAATTTTCTACAAGCTGCTCGATTTCCTTGCGCTCGTCGGCGTCAAATTCATCACGGATATCGCCGACAATTTCTTCAAGAATATCTTCGATTGTAATAAGTCCGGACGTTCCGCCGTATTCATCGACCAGAATCGCGATATGAACGCGTTCCTGCTGCATGCGCTTGAGCAAAGCTTTAATCGGCATAACCTCCGATACGCTCAGCACAGGATGAATCAGCTTTTTGAAGTCGAGATCCTTGTTCTCGTTATATTCAAGAAACAGCTGCTTCGTATTAACCATACCGATAATGTTGTCCTTGCTCTCCAGGGCGACAGGGAAGCGCGTATACTGCTCTTTGCGGATAATTTCCATGTTTTCCTGCAGCGTTTTATTGGTGTACAAGCAAATCATATCGGTACGCGGCACCATAATTTCTTTGGCGAGCAGCTCGTCAAAGGCGAAGATGCGGCTTACATAACCGTACTCTGTATTGTTAATTTTACCGCTTTGATAGCTTTCGGATAAAATAATTTGAATTTCTTCTTCAGAGTGTGCCTCTTCATGCTCCTTGGCAGGCTTCAGGCCGAACATGCGCGTAAGGGCGTTAGCCGAGCCGTTAAGGAGCCAAATGAACGGGAACAGTAATTTATGAAAATAAATGATCGGTTTTGCAATTAGAAATGTGATGAATTCAGCTTTTTGGATCGCCCATGTTTTCGGCGCGAGCTCGCCGACAACGACGTGCAAAAACGTAACGATGCTGAATGCGATAATGACGGACAGCACAGCGCTAAGATTGCTGTTCATGCCCAATTCATCAAACAAAGGATGAAAAATCTTTTCGACCGTCGGTTCCCCGAGCCAGCCTAGTCCCAGTGCTGTAATTGTGATGCCCAATTGGCAGGCAGATAGATATGCATCCAGATTACTTGTTACTTTTTGAACCGCAAGCGCGTTCTTACGACCCTCAAGTATTAATTGATCCACTCGGCTAGAGCGAATTCTAATGATTGCGAATTCCGTCGCGACGAAAAATGCTGTTAAAAAAATTAGAAGCGCAATCATAAATAAACTGAATCCTATACCCATTTTCGATTCTCACTACCCTTTTTGGATTTATTTTTTTGGTGCTTACTACATACTATATCCAATATATATGAGGGATGACAAACGTCATATGCAACCGAAACAGCGTCATTTCAGCGATTTTTACGATTTAAGAAAGTTGTAAAGCAAGTTTTCACCCAATTCCGACTCTTTACAGGCTCCATGGTCAGGCTTATGATGAGTTCATATGAACTTGAACTGCATCAAGCGAGGAGGAGAAGCTAGCCGTGGAATCATTTACACTAACACGAAAAGAGATGGCCTGTCTGCTGCATGCTTTAGACGGCCGCTCCGGTCAAAAGCCGCTGCAAGTGCTGCAGGACATTTGGGCCAGAACACATCGGCGAGATTTGGAGCACGGCACGATTTTGCCCGCTTTTTTATCCACTGCGCTGCCTCCTATCGTCGAGAAGCTAATAAAAGGCAATGAGCTGAAGGGGCTGTCGCTTCATGAAATCGCACTGCTGGGCGGCATGATCGAATATTCCAATCTATCATTGACTTCGATGCAAAATTGGGTGAAGCGGGATTTCAAACGGTTCTTCGGCAGTCCTAAGATCGGCAAAAAATATAGTTTGAATCAAGCGGCGATGCTGCTGATTATTGATGATTTAAAGTCTAATCTGGATTTTGAATCGATCCGCAAGCTGTTTGACATCTTGTTTAACGATCCGAACGATGATTCGGACGATTTGGTAGAGCCTATTGAATTATTCGGCGCCTATTCGAGCATGTTTGAGGAGCTGGACGCGAACAACGATGGCCTGTTCGACATTACCGGGCACGGCCGAGGAGGCGAGCGCGGGGATTTGCTGACCGAGAATATCATTGTCGAGGCGGCCAGCAATTACGCGAAGCGCATTCCAGGCTTGACGGAGAAAGAGCGCGTTCCGATTCGCAATATTTTATTCGTTGCGGTATTAGCCGTCCAAACGACGTATTTTTTGTCGTTATCGCGAAGGTACTGCAACGCGACACTATTTTTACCACATAAGAGCTTATAGTCTTACACCGCTTGCCGCAGCAGCCGGCTCTTATTGGCGATAATTATGATGATAATGGAGTGATAGGACATGTTGCTGAAAAAAGGTCAAAAGCTATTGTTTATCGGAGATTCCATCACCGACTGCGAGCGCAATCGCCCGAATGGAGAAGGGTTGTTCGGCGCGCTCGGCAAAGGCTATGTCGGTTTTGCGGACGGGCTGCTGCAGATGAATTACCCGGAGCTGGGCATTCGGGTTGTCAACATGGGCGTTAGCGGAAATACGGTCAGAGATTTGGACGGGCGCTGGCAGGAGGATGTCGTCGACCGCTCGCCGGACTGGCTCGTCGTCATGATCGGCATTAACGATGTATGGCGGCAGTACGATACGCCGTTTATCGCGGATTGGCACGTCCAATTGGACGAATACGAGCGTACGCTGAACAAGCTGGTGGAAGAGACGAAGCACGCTGTAGAGGGAATGGTGCTTATGACGCCTTTCTACATAGAAAGCAATGCGCAGGATGCGATGCGCGCAACGATGGACCGGTATGGCGAAGCTGTGAAGCGGATAGCTGATCGGCATGGCTGCTTGTTCGTCGATACGCAGGCGGCCTTTAATAAGGTGCTCGAGCATCTGTATTCGGGAACGCTTGCTTGGGATCGGGTTCATCCGACTGCGGCAGGCCATATGATATTGGCGAAAGCATTCCTTGGAGAAATCGGTTTCCAGTGGGATAGAAGCTAAAAGGTCACATGAACGTTAGTGGAGTCATTCGCCGAGTAGTTTGCCGGACATCATCTTTTTAAACTGGCTTAGAGGAATCATATTTTTCATAGGAGGAACTAAGCAAGATGGCTGTCATTCAATTTCCGAAAGATTTCTACTGGGGGACCGCTACAGCGTCCTATCAAATCGAAGGAGCTTTTGATGAGGATGGGCGCGGCCCGAGCATTTGGGATACGTTCTCCAAAACGCCAGGCAAAGTGCTGAATGGCGATACCGGCGACGTAGCCTGCGACAGCTACCATCGTGTGGACGAGGATGTGAAGCTGCTTAAGGAGCTGGGCGTGAGCATGTACCGCTTCTCGATCGCATGGCCGCGCGTCTATCCGCAGGGCAGAGGAGAAGCCAATCCGAAGGGGCTCGATTATTACGAAGAGCTTGTCGACAAGCTGCTCGCTAATGGCATAGAGCCGTTCGTTACGCTCTATCATTGGGATTTGCCGCAAGCGCTGCAGGATGAGGGGGGCTGGGAAAACCGGGCGACGATCGATGCGTTCGTCACTTATTCCGAGACGGTATTCAACCGTTTGAACGGCAAAGTGAAAAAGTGGCTTACGCTCAACGAGCCTTGGTGCATTTCGATATTATCCAACTTTATCGGCGCGCATGCGCCAGGCAAGCAGGATATGCAGGCTGCGCTCGATGTTGCCCATCACATTCTCGTCGCGCACGGCTTGACGGTCAAACGATTCCGCGAGCTGGGCATCGATGGCGAAATCGGCTACGCGCCGAATACGGAATGGCGGGAGCCGTACAGCTCGAAGCCGGAGGACGTGCGCGCAGTCGCGCTTCGCAACGGCTCGTTCAACGAATGGTTTTTGTCTCCCGTGCTGAAGGGCGAATACCCTCAGCTGCTGGTCGATCATTATGCGAGCAAAGGCTTCCGTATAAAAATTGAGCCGGGCGATATGGACATTATCGCCGAACCGATCGATTTTCTCGGCATCAACTATTACACGGGCAGCTTGCTGCGCCATTCGCCGGGCAATGATTTATACGACAGCGAAGAGATCAGCGCGCAGTTTGCCAGAACGGGGTTCGATTGGAATATTTATCCGGACGGCTTCTACAATGTGCTTACCTGGATAACGAGAACGTACGGCGACATTCCGATTTATATAACCGAGAATGGGGCGTGCTACGAGAAGGATGTCGTAGACGGAAAGATCGAAGATGAGGAGCGGATCCGTTTCCTGCGCGATCATTTTATCGCGCTGCACCGCGCGATGGAGTCCGGGGTCCCTGTTAAGGGCTTCATGGTATGGTCGCTGATGGATAATTTCGAATGGGCATTCGGCTATTCGAAGCCGTTCGGACTTGTTCATATTGACTTTAATACGCTCGAACGTATTCCCAAAGCAAGCTATTACTGGTACAATAGTGTCATAAATAATAGCTCGCTGGATCTATAAGCTTTTCATTTATTATACAGGCATCACCTTTTTATAAGGCGATGCCTGTTTTAATGTGCAGCGGAACTCTTGCTTAAGGAGGAGCTTTGCATTGCTGTTTGTTCTCATTGCGTTATGGACAGCTGCCTTGATTATTTGGCTGTCGGATACGAAGTCAACGCTTCATCATCGATTAGGGGCTATCGCTTTCGCGGGAGGGGCCGGAGCGCTTGCTGCCGTCATTGACCTAGAATGGGCTCCAGCGGCAGAGCGCGCCGGAATAAGCGCGGGAGGGGAGCTGCTGCTTTATCAGCTGCAAGCGGTTTCTTCCGTATTTTCTTATTATGCGGTGCCCTATTTTTATTTATGGTTCGCGCTGGCTTACAATCCTGTCATTAAGCAAAGAAGGCTGCTTCGTTATGTGCCTTTCGTATTATTGTTGCCTATTGCAGCCTGCCTGCTGCTTACGCCGGGCTATACCGAGCAGTTTCCGATTACATACTCGGCAGTCATTTGGTGGGCGGTTCCCTATGTCGCGGCCGGCACATTGCTGCTGCTGCTCAAGCGCCATGCCTGGATGGACCGGACGCATGCGCTGCTTTGCCTTGCGCTCATACCAACGGTTCTGTTCAGCGCAGTTATGAACTATGTGCTGCCTTACCTGGGCTATTATCGGATGTGGGTATACAATACATGGGCTGTCGCGCTTGCAATCGTTATATTTGGCGTATCGTTATTTACATATGGCTTTTTGGGCATGCGCATCATGTTTCAGCGCAGAAGATACGATTATACGCTTAAGGCAGTGACGTCGGGCACTGCGATACTGAACCATGCGATCAAAAATGACGCGGGGAAGCTTCTGCTATTCTCGGAGAAAATGAAGAGCTACGCTATTTCAACGGGGCAAAACGAACTGCTTGCCGACGTTGAGACTGTGCTGGCAGCCGCGCAGCATATGGAGCAAATGGTGCAGCGCGTCCATAAGCGGACAGAGAATGTGCAGTTGAAGCTGGAGCGTACCGATCTGGCCGAATTGATCGAGCGGACCCTGAAGAGCTACGAGCCTTCATTCCGCGGCGTACAATGCAGCGTCTCCTGCGCTCGCGGCTGGACAGTGCAAATTGATGCCGTTCAGGTCGGGGAA
>Ga0180215_1001235_pt1 | contig 28974 bp, 26 predicted proteins | sample eDN3rd37CBELigBY_FD_128871 | JGI IMG/M metagenome (GOLD analysis project Ga0180215, IMG submission 128871) | Enriched backyard soil microbial communities from Emeryville, California, USA - eDNA 3rd pass 37_C BE-Lig BY (version 2) (version 2) | ecosystem: Environmental > Terrestrial > Soil >...
TCAAGGCGATAGCCACATTCGACTCCGCGCCGCCGATACCAAGGCGGAGCTCCGCGACGTGGGCGAGCCGGCCAGGAGTCTGATTGTGGAGCAGCGCCATCGTCTCGCCAAGGGTGACGACGTACGGGTCGGAAGCATCCCGCGACATGGTCACGACCCCGAGTCGAGAGCCGCTACGGTCTGCGCTGCCAGGCGGGTCACGGCCTCGAAATCACCGGCAGCCACCCGAGCGCGCGGCACCATCCAGCTCCCACCCACCGCGAACACGGCCGGATGCGCCAGGTAGGCCGAAACGTTCGACAGCGTGACCCCACCGCTCGGCAGGAACCTGAGACCCGGGAACGGCCCGGAGAGCGCGCTGAGCATGCCCAGCCCGCCCGCACGCTCTGCGGGGAAGAACTTGACCCTGTCGAGACCCGCGACCACCGCCGCCTGCGCCTCAGTCGCCGTCGCGACCCCCGGGAGGATCGGCACCTCTAACTCCCCAGCCCGACGCACGACGTCAGCGCTGAAGCCCGGACTGACCAGAAAGCGGGCGCCCGCAGCCACAGCGCGGTCGACCTGGTCGACCGAGATGACAGTCCCCGCGCCCACCAGAATGTCGGAGCGGCCCGCCAGGGCGAGGAGCGCACCCTCAGCCGCGGGCGTGCGAAAAGTGATCTCTGCACAGGGCAGGCCACCCGCGACCAGCGCATCCGCCACGGGGGCGGCCTGACTCACCTCGTCGAGAACAACGACCGGAACGACCCGGATGGCGCCCAACCGGTCGAAGACGGATGACTGATCGCGCGGCATCCGCGTTCCTACCTCGCCGCAGGGATCGCGAAAGTGCCCGACCGTCTGCCGGTACGGATGTTGAGCGACTTCAGCTCGGTGAACTCCTCGAACCCCGCCTCACCCATCTCGCGACCGATTCCGCTGGCCTTGTACCCGCCGAACGGCATCTGCGGCGGAGCGTCAATGGTGGTGTTCGCATACACAGTGCCGCTACGCAGCGCCTTGCCCACCGTGAGCACGGTGTCGATGTTTTTGCTCCACACGCTGTTGGAGAGCCCGTACTCGACACTGTTGGCCAGGCGCACGGCCTCCGCGGCGTCTGAGAACCGCGTCACGGTGAGCACGGGCCCGAAGATCTCCTCCTGGAAGGCGGGTGCCGTGCCGGGAACGTTGTCGAGCACGGTCGGCTGGAGGAACTGTCCGTTGCCGTACACTCCACCGGTGAGTCGCGTGCCACCCGTGACTACGGTCGCACCGAAACCGGGAGCTGCGTTCACATACGAGGTCACCTTGTCGAGGTGCCCGGCATGGATGAGAGCGCCGACCTCAGTAGAGCGGTCGAGAGGTTGACCGACCCGAAGCTTCGAGGCCCTGTGGGCGACCTCCGCGACGAACTCGTTCGCCACGGAATCCTGCACCAACAGCCGGGGTTGCGAGACGCAGCATTCGCCATTGTTGAAGTTCATGCCGAAGACCACACCGGCCGCGGCATCGTCGAGGTCGGCGTCGGCGAACACCAGGGTCGCCGCCTTCCCGCCCAGCTCCAGCGACACCTTCTTCATGTTGCCAGCGGCAGCCGCAAGCACCTTCTTGCCTGTAGCCGTCGACCCGGTGAACGAGACCAGGTCGACCTTGGGCGACTCGGTGAGTGCCTGCCCTGCGGCACCCGCTCCCGAGATGAGGTTGACCACGCCATCCGGAACGCCGGCCTCCGCGACCAGACGCATCAGCTCCCACGCGCTCGAACTGGTGAACTCCGACGGCTTCACCACCGCGGTGCAGCCCGCAGCGAGGGCGAAGGGCAGCTTCTGGCACAGGATGAGCGCGGGGAAGTTCCACGGGATGATCAACCCCACGACACCCACCGGCTCGCGCAGAACCAGGCCGGTGAAGTCCGGCCCGTTATTGGTGAAGGTCTGCCCCTGCATATTGATCGCGAGCGACGCGGCGTAACGGCAGAGCGCAGCAGCGCCGGCAATGTCGCCCTCAGCCAGGATGATCGGCTTGCCCGCCTCCTCGCTGTCCAGCCGCGCCAGCTTCTCGGCATCCCGGTCGATCAGGTCTGCCAACCGGTTGAGGACAACAGCGCGCTCCATGCCGCTGGTGTGCGGCCATGGCCCGGAATCGAACGCCGCCCGGGCTGCATCGATGGCCGCGTCGACCGCCGCAGCACTCGTGGCGACCACCTGGCTCACCACCTCATCAGTGCCGGGAGCGCGACGATCGATGAGCTCATCACCGGCCGAGTCGACGTAGTCTCCGTCGACGAAGTTGCCGATGATGCGGGCGGATGCTGACATGGTTCCCTCCTGGAACAGTGGTGGTGTTACACGGCTTTGCGGTACAGGGCAGTGATGTCGTCGAGGCTGGCCTCCCTGGGGTTGCCCGGCAGGTCGGCCTGCACGAGCGCGGCCTCCGCAAGCTCGCCGATCGCCTCCTCGGGCACGCCCACCTCAGACAGGCGGCGTGGAACCCCGGTCTCCTCGGCCAGGCGGTGCACTGCGGCCGCCGCGCGCAGTGCCGCCTGCTCGTCGGTCATGCCCGTGGTGTCTTCCCCGAGTGCCCTGGCGATGCGGGCGAACCGCGCCGGAGCCGACGAGAGGTTGAAGTCCATGACGTACGGCAGGAACAGGGCGTTGGCCGTGCCGTGGTGCACCCCGAACCGCGCGCCGATCGTGTTGGCGAGCGCGTGCACCGCCCCGAGACCCGCATCATGGAAGCCGATGCCCGCCATCGATGAGGCGACAAGCATGTTGTAGAGCGCATCCGCGTCACCCCTGGATGCCGCCACCAGGTTCTCGCCGATGATCTCGATGGCGCCAATGTTTATCGCGTCGGTGATCGGGTTCGCGCCCTTAGACACATAGGCCTCGATGGCGTGGGTGAGCGCATCCATTCCCGTCGTGGCCGCGATGCGGCCCGGGAGTCCGGCGACGACGCGCCGGTCGAGCACGGCGATCGTGGCGAACATGAGGTCGGAGACGATGACCATCTTCACCTGCGTCTCAGGGTTCGTGATCACCGCGCCCTTGGTCACCTCGCTGCCACTCCCCACCGTCGTGGGAATGGCGATGACCGGAAGCGGCCGGATGCTGAACCGGTCGACGCCCTCATAGTCGCTGATGCTCCCACCGTTGGTGGCGAGGATGGCGACCGACTTGGCGACATCCATACTCGAGCCACCACCGATGGCGATGAGGATGTCGGCACGCGCTTTGATGCGGGCGTCGTTCGCGGCCTCCACGGTCGCGACATCCGGGTTTCCGATGACATCGGTGAACGCCGTGATGGGGAGGCCAGAAGCCGACAGCACCCCCACGACAGTGTCGAGGATGCCCGCCCCGACGATTCCCGCGTCTGTGACCACCAGGGCGCGACTGCCGAGGTGCTCCAGTTCAGCGGCGAGCTGGTTGAGCGCGCCGTCGCCGAGGATCAGGCGAGGGGGTGAAGAAAATTGTTGACTCATCGCGGCTCCTTGCCTGCTGGTGCGGTTTTCTTGCGGTCGAAGAACGCCTGGACTGCCGCGCGCTGCTCCGGGCTGGTCGAGCATTCGCCGACCAGGGCCGCCTCGGCCTCCAGGCCACGGCCGATACCGTGCCGAACGCCGGTGTACACGGCCTGCTTCGCGCGATCCACGGCGTAGGCGCTTCGCGTCAGGATGCGATCCGCTAGGTCGACCGCAGCGGCCAGTGGGTTCTCGGCCACCGTGTTGACCAGGCCGAGACGGTGAGCCTCTGCGGCGTCGACAGGCTCACCGGTGAGGATCAGTTCGAGGGCTCGACCCTCACCGATCAGTCGAGGCAGGCGCTGTGTTCCTCCCCAGCCGGGAATGTTGGCCAGCGTGATCTCCGGCTGCCCGAGCTTGGCGTTCGGCGATGCCACGCGAAGGTCGCAGGCCATCGCCAGCTCGAGTCCGCCCCCCAGCGCTACGCCGTTGATCGCGGCGATCACGACCTGCGGGGCATCCTCGAGCATGTCGAAGAAGATCTGGCCCGTGCGCATCTGCTCGACGGCGTTGCGCTTGGTGAGCCCGACCAGGTTGTTGATGTCTGCGCCGGCGCTGAATGCCCGGTCGCCGCTCCCCGTCAGAATGAGCGCCCGCGGGGCTCCGGGCTCACCGGCCTGCTGGTGAAGCTCCCCGGCGAGATCGCCGAGTGAGGCCATCAACTCGTTGTTGATCGAGTTGCCCTTGCGTGGCCGGTTGAGGGTGGCGATCAGGATGTCGCCGATGCGCTCACGAAGCAGCACGGGTTCCGCGGTCATGACGCCACTCCATCCCGGCTTCCGGCCGTGGCCGCATCCAGCGCGTGTTCTGCGCGGTGGAACAGGGTCGGATCCATCTCGCGCAGGTTCTCTGCGATGCGCGGCCGGAACCCCATGTGGGCCAGCACGTCTCGTTCGAGGTCGAGCCCGGGGGCGATCTCGGTGAGAACCGGCCCATCAGCGCCGAGCTCGAATACTGCCCGCTCGCTCACGTAGACCACCGGCTGCCGCACGGCTGTCGCGCGCTCGCCGGAGAAGCTGATCTGCTCGACCCGGTCGACGAACTTGGCCTTGCCAGAATCCGGCACCACGATGGAGCCGGCACCATCGAGCCGATACTCCCCGCCTGCGACGAACGTTCCCACGAAAACGACCTTCTTCGACCCCTGCGAGATATTGATGAATCCGCCCACTCCGGGAACCCGCCTCCCGAAGCGGCCGACGTTGACGTTCCCCTTCGCGTCGACTTCCGCGAAGCTCAGCACCGCGGTGTCGACGCCTCCGCCGTCGTACCAGTCGAACTGCTGGCCAGCCGTGACGCTCGCATCAGCGTTGCGCGCCAGCCCGAAGTCGCTTCCCCCGGCCGGGATGCCCCCGATGTGGCCCTGTTCAACGGTGAACGTCACGTCGGACTCCCTGCCGTTCTCGGCCAGTACTGCTGCAACACCGTCAGGCATGCCGAAACCGAGGTTGACGACATCGCCCGGCGTCAGCTCGCGCGCGGCCCTCCTGGCAATCACCTTTCGCACGCCGAACGGCATCGGCTCGATCGTCACCTCGCCGAGGCGCTTGCGGCCCTCGAGGTAGGGGTCGCGCTCCGTCGCCGTCGACAGGCGTTGCGCCGCGTCCACCACGACCACGTCAACGAGGATGCCCGGCACCTTGACCTGGTCGGCGACCAGCTCACCGGCGGCGACTCGGTTGCGCACCTGCGCGATGACCGTGCCCCCGTTGTTCTTCACAGCCTGGGCGGCGGCGAGCGTCTCGGCCAGCAGGCCCTCGCCTTCCATGGTGATGTTGCCGCGGTCATCCGCCGTCGTGCCCCGGATGATCGCGACATCCAGCGGGAAGACGGGGGTGAAGATCCATTCCTTGCCCGAGAGCGTGACCAGTTGCACGAGGTCATCCACCGCTGCGGCGTTGAGCCTGCCACCCTCGATGCGAGGGTCGACGAAGGTGTTCAGCCCGATATGGCTGATGACGCCCGGCCCGTGTGCGGCGGCTACACGCAGCAGGTGCGAGATGGTCCCCTGGGGGAGGCAGTACGCCTCGATGAGGTTGTCGGCGGCGAGCTCCTGCATGCGCTGCGCCCAGCCCCAGTGCCCGCCGATGACTCGCTTCACCATGCCCGGGTGCGCGAAGCGGTCGATTCCGTCGCCGTGGCCTGAACCCATTCCCGAGACGTGCACGACGCACAGGTCAGCGGGGGCAGCGGTTGCGAGAAAGCGCGCCTCGAGGGCTTCGAGCACAGCGCTCGGTTCGTTCACGCCACCGCCGGAGCCGTCGACGATCACGGTTGACCCGCTGTCGATGAGGGCTGCGGCGTCTTCGGCGCTGCAGAATCGCATTGCTCTCCCTTGTTCTATGGGCGGACACACCCGGCGGCCGGTTGAGTCCAAACTTAGGAGAAGGCTGACAACCAGATCAATAGCAGAGACAAAATACTGTTAGCTATCAGCAATCGTAGGGTTAGACTATCCTCGTTCTGCTCGGGGTTGACCTGGGCGGATCGCACCACCAAACGCGAGGAGCACCGTGAAAAGCGCCCAGTCCGAAGAACCATCGGTCGAGAGCGAAGGAGGACCACGAGTCGTACGGTCGGTGGCCAGGGCTGCTGCCCTGCTGAAGGCCCTTGCCGCAAAGGGCAAGCCCATGGGCCTCGGCGAACTCGCCCAGAGCATCTCCATCAGCAAGCCGGCAACGTTCCACCTTCTGCGCACTCTCGAACTCGAGGGCTTCGTGGCCAAGGGGGCGGATGCCACGTACCAGCTCGATTGGGGACTCTACGAGCTGGGCAGCGCCGTCATCCGCTCCGTCGACCTCAATCGCGTGGCGCGCATCCACCTCGACCGGCTGGCGGACGAGACCGGCGAGGCCGTGTTGCTCGGCATCCTCGACGGTCGGTCGGTGCTGTACCTCGACCGCGGCCAGGCCACAGAGTCGTTCTCGATGGTGGCCAACATCGGTCGCAGGTCGCCGCTGCACACCAACGCGTCGGGCAAGGTTCTGTTGGCGTACCAGGATCAGGACTTCATTGCCGAGGTGCTGAACACCGAGCTTGTGGCCAACACGCCGGCGACGATCGTCGACCCGTCGAAGCTCGAGCAGGAACTCCGCGACGTGAGACGAGACGGCTACGCCACCTGTTGGCAGGAGCAGGAGCTCGGCCTGTGCAGCATCGCGGTTCCCATCTTCGACTACACGGGCAAGGCGTGCGCATCTATGGCCGTCGCTGGCCCCTCGGAGCGCGTCACCAAGGAGGCGCTCGAGACCCTGGTGAAGCGACTGCACGAAGAGGCAGCAGAGATCTCCGCCCAGCTTGGGTCTGCCCCGCCTCTCATGCCGGCGGGCACCCGCCTCAGCTGAGGCTGGCCAGCCGATCGAGGGCTTCCACGAAGTAGTAGTCGCCCCACATGACGCTCTCGTCGACTCCGAGTCCTTCGCGCCGGTGGTACATCGAGTGCTTGATGATGCCCTCCCACCCATCTGTGCTGGTTCCGAGGAACTCGGGCTCGCTCAGGCGCGCGACGATCGCGCGGGCGTAGTCGCGGTAATGGGTGCCCTCCGCGCCGAGAAAGTCGGCCAATTGCAGCAGGCCGGAGGCCGTGATGCTGGCACCGGATGCTTCGTAGCTGAACTCCGACGCAGGGTCCTGCCAGTCGTTCGGCCCGATGTAGTTGTCGCCCACCTCTGAGATGTAGACGTCGGCGCAGCGCACGGCTGTCTCGAGAAACCGGGCGTCGTTCGTCCAGTGGTACGCCGTGCCGAAGCCGTAGATCGCCCACGCGTGTCCCCGCACCCACGATGAGTCGGAGCGGAAACCCTGGTGAGTCGCGGCGCGAAGGAACTCTCCCGTCACGGGGTCGAACCATCCCTCGTGCACGGTGGTGGCGTCGCCGCGCACCAGGTACCTGCGGGAGGTCAGCGCGTGGGCCGTCGCCACCTCGGCCAATACGGGATCAGCGCTGAGCGCGGATGCCTGGTAGATGATGCCGATGTTCATCATGACGTCGATGAACGTGCTTCCCTCATCGACCCACGTGCGCAGGTAGCGTCCGGCCCGATTGAAGCGCCCGGCCATCGTCTTGCCCGCCTCGATGAGCACAGCGCGAGTCTCTTCGCTCGGATCGAGCTCGTGCCAGCGCCCCCAGCTGGGGGTGAACAGGAAGCCGATGTCATGGGTTCCGTCGTCGTGCTTGCGATGCTCGAGCAGGCGGCTGTATGTCTCGGCCTGCTCTCGCCAGAACGGGTTTGAACTGCGCTTGGCGAAGATCCACATCATCCCGGCGAGAAAGCCACCCGTCCAGACGGGAGCCCACGGGTCACCGTTGAACTGCCAGCGTCCACCCTCGGTGTAGATCGGAATTTCCCCCGGGTGCTCTGTGACCAGTCGGCGAACCTGCTTTTCGGCCAGTGACAGGAGTTCTTCAACGCTCGCGCTCCCCAGCCTGGTCTCAATCGTCATGGTTAAAGAACTTTCCGTCGTGGAGCTGCGACGGGCCATGCCCGACGCCTGATGTTTCCGAAACATAACGCCAAGACTCAAAGCCCCTCAATAGCTACTCGAAAATTGTATTCGCTCACTGCTAATATGAGCCCAGCGCGACGGTGCGCTTCGACCGGCACGACACAGGAGAATCGTGATGGCTTCTGCACCACCGGCTTCCGCCGCCCCCAAGGAACCTCGCACAGTGCAGTCTGTCTCCCACGCGGCAGGCATCCTCAAGTCGCTTCATGCCCTGGGCAAACCCGCAACACTCAGCGATCTTGCGCGCAGGATCAGGCTCAGCAAGCCGGCAACCTACGCGCTGTTGAAGACGCTCGAACTCGACGGTCTGGTCGAACGCGGACCGAACGCGCGTTATCGCCTCAGCTGGGGACTGTACGAACTGGGCAGTGCTGTCGTTCGCACGCAAGATCTCAACAACGTCGCCCGCCTGCACATCGACCGACTGGCATCCGTCACGGGCGAAGCGGTTCTCCTCGGCATCCTCGATCACGACAGTGTGCTGTACCTGGACCGCGGCGAGATCGACCAGTCGTTCACCATGGTGGCGAACATCGGTCGACGCTCACCACTGCACACGAACGCCACCGGAAAGGTTCTGCTCGCCTACCAACGGCAGTCGTACATCGATGGCCTCATGCACGCGCGACTTGCCCCTACGACCTCGTTGACGGTCACCGACCCGCAGCAACTCGCGGCAGAGCTGAAGCTCGTGAGGGAGAAGGGCTTCGCCCTCTGCAGACAGGAGCAGGAAGTCGGGCTGAGCAGTGTCGCCGTTCCCGTGTTCGATCGCGCCGGGGTGCGGGCCGCGCTCACGATCGCCGGGCCGACTTCGCGGGTCAACGGAGAAAGTCTTCCGCCCCTGCTCGCGGAGCTCAGGGTCACGGCTGGCCAGATCTCGGCACGCCTGGGCGCCGCGAAATCCGGGCGTTAGCGTGGAGCGAATACTATTTTCGCCTTGCTATTGCCTAGCCTTCGGCGTTCTGGATAAGTTTCGAGCACTCGGAGGTTCGCAGCTCACTACCGCTCGCCGGCAGAACGGCGTCAGAAGCGCGGCCGCACGCCCCCGCCTCAGGATGACTGCTTAACTAACGGAGGTTTTGCAATGCACGTCTTTGCCAAGAGAACGATCGGCATCGCAGCCGGTCTATTGATGGCGGCGGGAGCGCTCACAGCGTGTTCTCCAGCCGCAGAAGGCGACACGGGTGACACCGCGGACGCCGCAACCGCCAAGATCGGGCTGCTCCTGCCCGAAGTGACAACGCTGCGCTACGAGGAGAAGGACAAGCCATACTTCACCGAGGCTCTGCAGGAACTGTGCCCCGACTGTGAACTCCTCTACGCCAACGCCAGCTCCGACGCTGCCAAGCAACTGCAGCAGGCGCAGTCGATGCTGACCCAGGGCGTGCAGGTGCTCGTCGTCGACCCGTACGACGGAGTCGCCGCCGCAAGCATCGTCGAGGCTGCCAAGGCACAGAACGTGCCCGTCGTCTCGTACGACCGCCTGATCCAGAGCCCGGATGTGACGTTCAACATCTCGAACGACTACGAGAGAGTCGGAGAGATGCAGGGTGAAGCACTCGTCGAGAAGCTGAAGGCCGACGGAGTGCAGCCGGGCGACGGAGGCATCCTGGTCATCAACGGCGCAGAGACCGACCCGAACGCCGCGAACATCAAAAAGGGTGCCCACAGCGTGATCGACGCGAGCGGGTATACGATCCTCGCCGAGTTCGCCACCTGGGACCCTGCAGAAGCGCAGGAGTGGGTGTCGAGCCAGCTCACCAAGTTCCGTGAAGACATTGTGGGCGTGTACTCCGCCAACGACGGCAACGGTGGCGCAGCGCTCGCGGCGATGATGGCAGTCGGAATCGACCCCATCCCGCCGATCACAGGGCTGGATGCGTCGCTCCCCGGCCTGCAGCGGATCGTCGAGGGCACTCAGTACATGACGGTCTACAACCCGTTCCGCTCTGAGGCACAGCACGCGGCCATGGCTGCGTGGGACCTGGTCAACGGCAAGACCCCGGAGTCCACCGCTGAGGTCGATGGCATCCCCAGCTTCCTCAACCAGCCCGTCTCGGTGAACGTCGACAACATCATGGACACGATCATCAAGGACGAGTTCTACACGGTCTCCGATATTTGCACTCCGGAGTACGCGGCAGCCTGTGAGGCCGCCGGAATCAAGTAATCACATCGTCGGCCGAGGGCTCCACCCCCACAGGGCCCTCGGCCGATGGCCGTCTCAGCACAAGGGAATTCGACGATGACCATGACCTCAACCCACGCGGGTGAAACGCAACGCGCGGTGGAACCGATCCTGAGCCTCCGTGGCATCTCCAAAGCCTTCGGAGCGGTCCAAGCTCTCAAGGATGTGGAGCTGGATGTCTATCCGGGCGAGGTGCTGGCGATCGTCGGAGACAACGGGGCCGGCAAGTCCACCCTGGTGAAGATTCTCGCCGGGGTGCATCCGCACGACTCCGGCACCATTACGTTCAAAGGCCGACAGGTGACGATTCCGTCGCCGAGTGCCGCCAGGGACCTCGGCATCGCCACCGTGTTCCAGGACCTCGCGCTCTGCGACAACCTGGATGTCGTCTCCAACCTGTTTCTCGGTCACGAGGTGGGCGTGCTCGCGCTCGACGAGGTCGACATGGAGCAGCGGTCGTGGCACCTGCTTCGTCAGCTGTCTGCGAAGATCCCGTCGGTGCGCATTGCGGTCGCCTCGCTCTCTGGCGGGCAACGGCAGACGGTCGCCATCGCGCGGTCGCTGCTGGGAGACCCGAGCATCGTGCTGCTCGACGAGCCGACAGCCGCTCTCGGGGTTGCGCAGACGGCGGAAGTTCTCAACCTGATCGAACGACTGCGCGAGCGAGGCCTCGGGGTCATCCTGATCAGTCACAACATGGCCGACGTCAAGGCGGTGTCCGACCGGGTGGCGGTCTTGCGCCTCGGCCGCAACAACGGAAACTTCCGGGTGCCGGAGGTCAGCCACGAGACCATCATCGCCGCCATCACCGGGGCATCCGATAACGCCGTCACGCGTCGTGCGGCGGCTCACGCCGACGAGGGGAGCAACTCATGACCCAGACGACAGACGCCTCGACCGATACGTCGACCAGCGACGTCTCGACCACGGCGATCGAATTGCAGGACGAGCGATTCATCAGGCCGCAGGGCCTCAAGGGGCATCTGGATGCCGCGTACTCGCGCGTGCGAAAGGGCGATCTGGGCTCCCTCCCCGTGATCGTCGGGCTCGCCATCATCTGGCTCGTCTTCCAGCTGATGAACCCGTTCTTCCTGTCGAGCGCCAACCTCGTGAACCTGGCGCTCGAGTGTGCTGCGATCGGCACCATCGCCATCGGCGTCGTGCTGGTGCTCCTGGTCGCCCAGATCGACCTCTCGATCGGTTCGATCAGCGGAGTCGCCAGCGCCATCCTCGCCGTCGGGTTCACGCAGCACGGCTGGCCGCTCTGGCTGGGTGTGGCCGCGGGCATCGCGGCGGGAGCGGTGGTCGGTTACCTCTACGGCCTCGTCTACGCGCGCTTCGGCGTGCCCACCTTCGTGATCACACTTGCGGGTCTGATGGCCGTGTTGGGCTTCCAGCTGTGGATTCTCGGCACCAACGGATCGATCAACCTTCCCTTCGACAGCTGGCTGGTGAGGTTCGCCCAGCAGCTGTTCCTTCCCCCCGTCGTGTCGTACATCCTGGTGGTGGTCGCGGTCGCCGTGTACGGCGGATCGGCCTACCTCAACGCCCGCAAGCGCGCGGCGGCCGGATTGATGGGAACGTCGACCGCGACCATCATCGTCACAACCGTTGCACTGCTCGTGGGTCTCGGCGTGCTCACGTGGTACCTGAACCTCTCCAGGGGGGTCGGCGTGATGTTCATGGTCTTCGTACTCTTCGTCGTGGTCACCAACTATGCGCTCGTGCGCACCAAGTGGGGCAGAGCGGTCTACGCCGTGGGTGGCAGCGTTGAGGCCGCACGACGCGCCGGAATCAACGTCAACCGCATCTTCATCTCGTGTCTGGTGCTCGGCGGGGCATTCGCGGCGATCGGTGGCGTGTTCGCTGCGGGCCGCCTCGCATCTGCCGGCGTCAGCAGCGGCGGTGCAGACACCAACCTGATGGCCATCGCCGCGGCTGTGATCGGCGGAACGAGCCTGTTCGGTGGACGCGGGAGTGCCTGGTCTGCGCTTCTGGGCATAGTCGTGATCCAGTCGATCGCCAACGGGCTCACCCTGCTGAGCCTCGACACCTCGGTGCGCTACATGGTCACGGGTGCGGTGCTTCTGCTCGCGGTGGTCATCGACTCGCTGTCGCGCAGATCCCGCGCAATTCACGGGCAGGCCTGAGCCAACCGCGTAGACTCGCTGCTGGTGAGCCGGGAAGTCTGGTCGGCATTCTTGCCGTCGACCCAGAAGGAACCCCTGTGGCCTCTCCCTCCCGCACACGTCGCATCCTCGACTGGGGCAGCTACGCAGAGGCTCTGCGCATCGGTGAGATACTGCGCAAAGAGACCATCGGTGGGCTGCTGCTCGTTTCGGCGGCCGTCGCCGCGCTCATCTGGGCGAACTCGCCCCTGTCCGACGGCTATTTCGCCCTGCGCGAGTTCAGGGTCGGGTACGCGCCGTGGCACCTCGAGCTGAGCCTCGGCCACTGGGCGTCAGACGGCCTGCTCGCGGTCTTCTTCTTTCTCGTCGGGCTGGAGCTCAAAAAAGAGTTCGTCGCGGGCGACCTCAGGAACCCGGCCAGGGCGATCGTTCCTGTTGCGGCGGCGGCTGGTGGCGTTGCTGTGCCCGCCATCATCTACGCGGCCGTGAACTGGTCGAACGCAGAAGCGCTGCGCGGCTGGGCGATCCCGACGGCCACAGACATCGCGTTCGCCGTCGCAGTTTTGGCGGTCATCGGCTCGCACCTGCCGTCGGCACTGCGCATCTTTCTGCTCACGCTCGCGGTCGTCGATGACCTGATCGCGATCGGAATCATCGCCGTGTTCTACACGAGCGAGATCAACCTCGTGCCCCTCCTGCTGTTCCTGGTGCCGGTGGCCGTGTTCACTCTTCTGGTGCAGGGGTTCCGAGCCCTTTTCGGTGACCACAGGTGGGCCGCATGGCTTGTGCTGCTGCCGCTCGGGATGGTCGCGTGGGCGCTGCTGCACGCATCCGGGATCCATGCCACCATCGCCGGAGTCGTGCTGGGCTTCGCCGTACCGGTGATTCGCAGTGCATCGCGCGGCGGGCCGGATGCCGGGCCAGGGCTCGCAGAGGAACTCGAGCACCGGTTCCGGCCGCTGTCTGCGGGCATCGCCGTACCGGTGTTCGCCTTCTTCTCTGCCGGGGTCGCGTTCGGTGGTGCCGAGGGGCTTGCGTCTGCCCTGCTCGACCCGGTTGCCATCGGAATCATCGCCGCCCTGGTTCTCGGCAAACCCATCGGCATCGTCGCAACCACCTGGTTGGTCACCAAGGTGACGAGGGCAGCGCCGGACGACACCGTGAAGTGGATAGACCTCCTCGGGGTCGCCGTTCTGGCCGGCATCGGGTTCACGGTCTCGCTGCTCGTCGCCGAACTCAGCTTCGGCACAGGCAGTGTGCACAACGACGACGCCAAAGTAGCCATCTTGCTGGCCTCAGTTCTGGCTTCGGCGCTGGCCAGCAGCATCCTCATCGCCAGAAACCGCAACTATAGACGCGTGGAACAACTGGCGGCCATCGACGCGGACGGCGACGGCGTGCCGGATGTCTACCACGAGGAGCGCTAAGGGGAACTCCCGCAGTGCTCGGCGTCAGATCGCGGCGGGCGGCTCGGTGAACTCGTCGGTCACCCAGAGGTCGTCGTCTTCACGCAGGGTCTGCCACGCGGCATACGCCACGCTCGCAGCCGCGACGAGGCCCAGCCCCATCAGAATGTACCGACCGGGGCCCTTGCGCTTCGGCTCCTGACGCAGGCCAACCTTCACCGCGGCCTTCGAGCCGACGGCGGATGCCTTTTTGCTCGCCTTCTCCAGCTGGCGGGTCACCTCTTTGACCTTCGCGTTCTTCGCCACCTCGATCACGGCGAGAGCGGATGCGATCGCCGAGGCCACGGAGGGAAGCACCTCGTGCGTCAGCTTGTTGCGGGCTGAGTACACGCTCGGCTTGATGCGGTCATCGATGGTGCCACGAACGCGGGGAACCACCTCTTCACGGCCGAGGTAGCCCACCTGCCTGCCCGCCTCGCGCACCACCTTGCTGGCGTGTTCCAGAACCTCGCGCTGGTCGTCCCACAGATCTGAGGCTGAACTCCTCAGGCGCTTCAGTTCCCGCTCGCGTTTACGTGACAGTCCCATGAGATTCCTCCAGTGGTGGTGTACGGAGAGCGTCTCCATCCTTGCACGGTGGGGGCTGTGCGCAAGCTGGGGATCCACTGTGCGGCACCGCCCAGAACAATGAAATACTGGTGCAATGCCTCTCCACACACACGTAGCCACCCTCCACACCTCCCTCGGCGACATCAAGGTCAACCTCTTGGCCAACCACGCGCCCAAGACCGTCGCGAACTTCATCGGGCTGGCTACCGGCCAGATCGAGTGGACGCATCCGGCCACCGGCAAGGTGTCGAAAGACCCGCTGTACGACGGCGTGATCTTCCACCGCATCATCGACGACTTCATGATCCAGGGTGGCGACCCGCTCGGGCAGGGCACCGGCGGCCCGGGCTACCAGTTCGACGACGAGATCCACCCGGAACTCGACTTCACACAGCCGTACGTACTGGCGATGGCGAACGCCGGCATCCAGATGGGCCGCGGCACGAACGGTTCGCAGTTCTTCATCACTACGGTGCCCACCACCTGGCTGCAGGGCAAGCACACCATCTTCGGCAAGGTCGAAGACGAAGAGTCGAAGGCCGTGGTGAAGAAGATCGAGTCGGTGAAGAAGGATGGCCGCGACAAGCCCCTTGAGGATGTCGTGATCAACAGCATCACCGTCGAAGAAGCCTGACCAGAAGACCCAAAGCGTGAGTGACGCGTCGGTCGACACCGACAATTACTGCTACCGGCACCCCGACCGGCAGAGTTTCGTGCTCTGCCAGCGCTGTGGCCGCACCATCTGCGGCGAGTGCCAGACGCAGGCGGCCGTTGGGGTGCACTGCCCGGAGTGCACCAGGGAGGCACGTCAGTCTGCGCCGCGCTCGAAGCCGGTGATCGTGAAGACCTTCAACCGCGCGCGACGCAGTGGTGGGCCGGTTGTCACGTGGTCGATCATTGGGCTCACGGCGCTCGTCTACCTTCTGCAGCTCGTGTCTGGCGGCGCGGTCATCACGGCTCTGGCGTACTGGCCGCCGCTCACCCTGATCGAGCCGTGGCGCATCCTCACCACCATGCTGGTGCACTCGGAGCAGTCGTTCCTGCACATCCTGTTCAACATGTACTCGCTGTACATCTTCGGGCGCATCCTCGAGCAGGTGCTCGGTCGGTGGCGGTTCCTGGCGCTGTACCTGATCAGCGGCCTGGGCGGCTCGATTGCCGTGCTGCTGCTGGCCCCGAGCATCTCGGTTGTCGGGGCATCCGGCGCGATCTTCGGGCTGCTTGGCGCGTTCTTCGTGATCCAGCGGCGCCTGGGCGGCAACAACCTGCAACTGGTCGTGGTGATCGGGTTGAACCTGGTGATCGGATTCGTTGTGCCCGGCATCGCCTGGCAGGCGCACGTCGGTGGTTTGATCGCGGGCGCCCTGGTCGCACTCGTCTACCTCAAGACGCGTCGGCCAGCGCAGAAGAACACGCAACTGCTGTTGCTTGGTGCTCTGGTGCTGCTGCTCGTGGTCGTGGCGGCCATCGGCTATGCGACGCTGCCGTACCGCTATTTCTAGAAGTTATCCACAGGACTGTCCACAGTGGGGATAGTTACACCGCTGTAACTGTCCTCCAAAATGCGGACACCGGATGCGTCAGCGCCAGCGTGTGGTCATGAGGAATCCGAGGAACAGGATTCCGAAGCCCACCAGGATGTTGCCATCACCCAGGTTGGCGATGGGCAGTGCGCTCTGGCTCACGTAGTACACGATGATCCAGGCGAGGCCCAGCAGCATGAGCCCGAACATGATGGGCTTGAACCAGACCGGGTTAGGACCCGGTTCGCCTGAGCGTGCTGCCTCTGGGCGGTCAGTCGTCTTGGGGGTCTTCGTTCTGGCCATGCCCGAATTCTAGCGGGTAAGGGCTGAGCCCAGCCTCATCGCGCCTGAACGGCCCAGGCTCCGTAGAATCGGGACATGCATCAGGGCGAACCGAGACCCAGACGCGGCGCATTCATTCTCAGCGTCATCGGCGAACTGTTCCTGACCGCCGGAGTGATCAGCTTTCTGTTTCTCGGCTGGCAGTTGTGGTTGAACGACATCATCGTCGGCAACGAGCAGCGCAGCAACGCCGTTGAGCTCGTTGACCAGTGGCGTGCGGAAGGGTCGCCGACTGTTCCCACGGTTCCGGGAGCAGAAGACACTGACTACGGCGACCCGGTCGTGGCATCCGCCCCCCGACCTGGCGCCGCCTTCGCGACCCTGTACGTTCCGCGCTTCGGAGACGACTACGTGCGAGTGATCGGAGAGGGAGTCGGCCTGACGTCCGTGCTCAACAACCCGCGGCTCGGCGTGGGGCACTACCCAGACACGCAGCTCCCGGGAGAGGTCGGCAATTTCGCGGTGGCGGCCCACCGCACCACGTATGGCGCACCGTTCAACAAGATCGCCGACCTCAGGGTGGGAGACAAGATCTATGTGCAGACACGCGACGGCTGGTACACCTACGGGTTTCGCACTCTCGAATACGTGAGACCCACGGGTGTGGGCGTACTCGAGCCGGTTCCGCAGGCGCCAGGAACGCCGGCGCTCGATCGTGTGATCACCCTCACCAGCTGCAACCCCATGTTCTCGGCGGCGGAGCGCATCATCGCCTACGGTGTTCTGGAGCACTGGCAACCGGCATCCGTTGGCCCACCGGCCGCGCTCGCCGGAGTCGTGGGGGAGGCCTAGATGTACGCTTGGTTGTGGCGATTGCTGCCCGGCCCGCTCTGGTTGCGTGTCATCCTGGCGATCATCGCCGTGACGCTTGCGATCCTGCTGATGGTGATGTTCCTGTTCCCGTGGCTGGGCAGCTTCTTGAACGCCTACGAAGTGACGGTGGAGGAATGACACGCATCCTGGTTGTCGACAACTACGACAGCTTCGTCTACACCCTTGCCGGGTACCTGCAGCAGCTGGGCGCCGAGACCGAGGTGGTTCGCAACGACACCTTCACTCCGCAGGAGTTCGCGACTCGGCTGGCGGGAATTGACGGCGTTCTGCTGTCGCCGGGGCCGGGAGTACCCGCCAACGCGGGCGTGTCGATCGACCTGGTTCATCACTGCGTCGAGACCGGGATGCCGCTGCTCGGGGTGTGCCTCGGGCACCAGGCGATCGCCGAGGCCATGGGTGCAACCGTCACCAACGCCGAAGAGCTCATGCACGGCAAGACCTCGAAAGTCACCCACGACGACCCCGAGTTCTTCGCCGACGTTCCGCAGCCGTTCACGGCGACCAGGTACCACTCGCTCGCGGTGGTCGACGGCACTGTGCCAGCCTCGCTCACCGTCACTGCGCGCACCCTGGGCGGGGTGATCATGGGTCTGCGCCACGTGAGCGCCCCCGTGTTCGGCGTTCAGTTCCACCCAGAGTCGGTACTCACAGAGGGCGGCTATCGGATGCTCGCCAATTGGCTTGCCGTGACGGGCCTGCCGAGTGCGCGCGAGGCGGCCGTCGGGTTGAGCCCGCTGGTTTCTGCCGAATAAAGTGCGCCGCCGAATAAAGTGCGACGCCGAGTAGCGTGCTCGACTGAGTGACCTACTCCGCCGACGCGGTGCCCGAGCAGTAGGTCAGCTCGATCTCCGATCGCTGCGGGTGGTTGCCCGGCGCGAGCGACTGCCCGGTCACCGTCTGGCCGGTGCACGCGCCATCCGGAACCACCATGACGCTCAGGCCGATGCCCCGCATGGTCGCGCTCGCCGTGTCGATCGGCTGGCCCTTGACGTCGGGCACCGAGACCTTGCCGGTCGACACGTACAGCGTGACCGGGTCACCCTCGCGCAGTGTGGTTCCGGCCTCCGGCTCACTGCGGATGACCGTGCCGGCCGGTATCGACTGGTGGTTCTCCTCGTTGCTTGCGGCGAACGAGAGGCCTGCGGCCTCGATGGCTTCGATCGCTGCCTCTGTGGAGAGGTTCTCGAGCTTCGGCACCTTCGCCGTGGCCTTGCCCTGCGACACGAATACGCGGATGACCTGACCCTCACCCACACGGGTGGTTGCGGGCGGGTCGGTGCGGATGATCTCGCCCTCCGGCACCTCAGCGTTTGCCTCGTCGATGCGGGTCGGGATGAGACCCTTGCTCACCAGCACCTTCTCGCCCGAGTCGTATTGCGCGCCCACGACATCCGGCACCTCGATCGACAGGGCCTTTCCGATGTCGGGGGAGGTCAGGTTCGTGACCCAGAATGCCAGCGCGATCAGCACGGCGACCATCAGGGTGATGCCTGCCCAGATCCACGCGACGGGCGGCCGGTTCTGGGTCTTCACGGAACGCTCCCTGTTGTCGGATGCCAGCTGCCGCATGGTGGCCTCAGACCCTGCGGTCGCGCTGGGGTTGACACCGAAGAGCGTGGTGTTGAAGTCTCCCGCTGCGGGCAGTTTGCGGGTGGGTACCTCGCCGCGGGCAGCGGCCTCAAGGTCGTGGCGGAAGTCTGGTGCGGTCTGGAAGCGCTCGAACTTGTCTTTGGCGAGGGCGTGCAGCACGACCGCGTCGAGTGCGGGGGAGACCTTCGGGTTCAGCGAGCTGGGTGCTACTGGCGTCTCGCTGATGTGCTGGTATGCCACGGCGGCAGGCCTGTCGCCGCGGAACGGTGGGCGGCCGGTGAGCATCTCGAACAGCACGACACCGGTCGAGTAGAGGTCGGTGCGGGCATCCACCGTCTCGCCCTTTGCCTGCTCCGGCGAGAAGTACTGTGCCGTTCCGAGTACTGCACTCGTGTCTGCGACGGTGGCGGAGTTGTCTGAGACGGCCCTGGCGATGCCGAAGTCCATCACCTTGACCTGGCCGTTCTGCGTGACCATCACGTTTCCCGGTTTGATGTCGCGGTGCACCAGCAGGGCGCGGTGACTGTATTCGAGGGCGGTGAGCACGCCGTCGATGATGCGCACGGCCTCGTTCGGCTCGAGCGGGCCGTCGGCGATGATGTCTTTGAGCAGGCGTCCGTCGACGTACTCCATCACGATGAACGGGGCCTGCGTCTCGATTCCCATCGCGTTTCGCACGGTCTCTTCACCGGCGTCGAACACGCGAACGATGGTGGGGTGGGCCATGCGGGCGGCCTTCTGGGCCTCCTCGCGGAAGAGCAGCCTGAAGCGTGGGTCTGTCGCCAGCGACGGCTTCAACAGCTTGATTGCAACACGGCGCCCGAGCCTCGTGTCTGTGCCGACGTGGACGTCGGCCATCCCCCCTCGGCCAATGAGTGCGCCAACCTGATACCTGCCGGCGAGTAGCCGAGTATCTTCAGTCACATTGTTCTCCTGGTCGCAAGGCAATAGCCATGCCAGTGTAATCGGTGGGTCGACCTACTCTTCGCCGTCGGGCGCCTTCTCTGTCACGGTCGTGCTCACGGACGGCGACGAGGGCGAGACGATGCCCGCACACTCCACCGTGTAGCTGAAGGTGACCGTTCCCGGGCCCGTCGGGCGCACGTGCACCTGCTGCACGTTCGGCGGGATCGGGTTGGCGGTATCGACGACTGCCCCGCTCACCGTGGCGCGGTACGCCGTGCGGTTGGTGCCGGGCGGGCATCCGTTGTAGATGGGCCAAGTCACGTTGTAGCCAGTGGTGCCGTCTTCGTACTCGAAGCTGGCCGGAGCTGATGGAGCTCCCGGTTCTGTCGGCCCGGGGATCTCGCGGTAGAAGTACACGTCGATCGTTGTGCCTTTGGCGATGGCGGGGCCAGACGGGTTGATGCGCTGAACCCGGTTCTCCTGCGACGGGTCTGGCGCGAAGTCGCCGTCGAGGGCGTTCATGTTGAGCGACAGCTCGTCGAGCAGCGCCTGGGCCTCTTCCCGCGTCTTGCCGATGAAGTCTTCGGCGATGACGGCGACCGTGGTGCTCTCGGTCTCTGTGGGCGTCGGCGTTGTGGTGCGAGTACTCGTGGGCGTTGTGGGGGGAACGTCATCGTCAGACGGGGAGGTGACCAGGGCGATGATGGTTCCGATCAGCACCACGAGCAGGATGCCGATGAGCGCGATGAGGGGCCAGGTCCAGGGGCTGCGGGTCTTGGTCTCGGTCGGCCGGGTCGGCACGTTTCCGGTTGCACCGGCGGCCGCGGCAGACGGTGGCGCCGTGTTGAGCACTCGGGTCGCCTGGGTGTCGGCCGTCGGGAAGCCCGCCATCGCTCCCGTGCCGCCGACTCCGGGAACGGCGACGGTTGCGCCCGCCACGTCGCCGCGACGCAGGGCCTGGGCGGCGCGGGCCAGGTGCGCTGCAGACGCCGGGCGCTCAGCAGGGGACTTCGAGATGCAGGAGTAGACGAGGTTGCGCACCGGCTCAGAGACCGTCGACGGCAGGTCTGGTGCCTGGTCGTTGATCTGGGCCATTGCGATGGCGACCTGCGACTCACCCGTGAACGGCCTGCGACCCGCGAGGGCCTCGTAGGCGACGATGCCGAGTGAGTAGATATCGGTGCCGGGCGATGCGGGGTGCCCGCTGGCCTGCTCTGGCGACAGGTATTGAACTGTGCCCATCACCTGGCCGGTCGCTGTCAATGGCACCTGGTCGGCGATTCTGGCGATACCGAAGTCGGTGATCTTGACCCGACCATCCGGCGTGATCAGCAGGTTGCCCGGCTTGATGTCTCGGTGTACCAGACCTGCGGAGTGGGCCGCGTGCAGTGCTGCAGCAGTCTGAGCAACGATGTCGAGCACACGGTCGGTGGCGAGCACGCGCTCTCGCTCGAGGATCGCCGACAGCGCCTCCCCAGGAACGAGTTCCATCACCAGATAGGCGCTGCCTTCTTCTTCGCCGTAGTCGAAGACGTTCGCGATGCCCTCGTGGTTGACGAGCGCGGCGTGCCTGGCCTCTGCCCGGAAACGCTCCAGAAAGCCCGGGTCGCCCATGTACTCGTCTTTGAGGATCTTGATCGCGACGGTACGCCCGATCACCAGGTCGGTCGCCTGCCAGACCTCACCCATTCCACCGATCGCGACTCGCGAGGAGAGTTGGTAACGCCCACCGAAAGTGAGGCCGCTCGTGGGTCTCATTTGTTCAGCACCGCCTCTATGACTTTTCGCGCGATCGGTGACGCAACGCTGTCGCCGAATCCGCTCTCGTTCTCGACGACGACTGCGATGGCAATCTTCGGGTCGTCTGCCGGGGCAAAACCGGTGAACCACAGCGAGTTTGCGACGCCCTCACCATTCTGCGCTGTACCGGTCTTTCCGCCGACATCGACTCCGCTTATTCTTGCAGACCCCGCGGCACCGTTGCTCACGTTGCTGACCATGAGTTGCACCATGGTGGCAGCGGTTTCGCCCGTGATCGGCTCGCTCATCACCTCGGGTTCGAACGGCTGCAGAACAGCAAGGTTTGGTGCAATGACCTGCTTGACCAGAGTGGGTTTCATGAGGGTTCCCCCGTTGGCGATGGCTGCCGTGGTCATCGCAATCTGCAGCGGCGTTACCCGAACGTTGTACTGCCCGAACGACGAGAGCATCAGTTGCGGTGCGTCCATGCCCTTCGGGTAGTTGCTCGCCGCCGCCTTCATCGGAACGTTCACGCTCTTGCCATAACCGAACGCCTCCGCGTACTTGGCGATGGTGTCTTCGCCGAGTTCCGTGCCGATCTCGGCGAACGGGATGTTGCACGAGATGCGCAGCGCGTCTGCGAGCGAGACCTCTTCGCTGGGGCCGCAGGTGGAACGGTTGGCATTGTGGAGCACAGACTCCGAGAGCGGGAGCTTCAGCGATGCCGGATTGGGAACCGTGGTCTCTGGGCTGAACTTGCCGCTGTCGAGTGCCGCGGCAGAGACCAGCACCTTGAAGACGGAACCCGGGTGGTAGAGGTCGCCAGAGATCGTGCGGTTGAACAGCGGGTTGCCCGGGGCTGCTAGCAGCTCGTTGTAGGAGGAGATCACGGCGGAGGTGTTGTGTGCAGCCAGCAGGTTCGGGTCGTACGACGGCTTCGACACCATGGCGAGGATGGCGCCGGTCGTGGGGTCGAGGGCGATCACCGCGCCGGATCGGTCACCGAGCGCATCCCACGCCGCCTGCTGGAGGTCGGGGTCCAGGGTGAGTTCGACCGCCGCCCCCTTCGGGTTGTTACCCGTGAGGATCGCGTTGAGCTGGTCGAGGAACTGACTGTTGGCGGTGCCGCTCAGGTAGTCGTTGAGTGCGCCCTCGATGCCCGCGTTGCCCTGGTTCAGGGTGAAGTAGCCGGTTGCGGCCGCGTAGAGCTCAGGGTTCGTGTACGTGCGCAGAAACTTGAAGTTGCTGTCAACCGGCACCGACTCGGCGATGGGTGAGCCCGCCACCAGGATGGGCCCGCGCTCTGCCGAGAAGCTGTCGTAGAGGGTGCGCGCGTTGTTGCTGTTTGCCCGCAGGTTGTCGGCCTCGAACGTGGTGATCACGGTGCTCGCCACGAGCAGTGACACGAACATCAGCAGCACGACAGCGCTGACGCGCTTCAGCTCCTTCTTCATACCGCCCTGCAGTTCACTCACGCGTCGATCACCAGCCGTGGTTGGTTTTGGATGCTGTCGGAGAGCCTCAGGAGCAGGGCGACGATGATCCAGTTGGCGACCAGCGACGACCCGCCTGCGGCGAGGAATGGCGTGGTGAGACCGGTCAGCGGGATGACCCTGGTGACGCCGCCGATGACGATGAAGACCTGGAGTGCCACGATGAACGACAGGCCGATCGCGAGAAGGCGACCGAAGTCATCCTGGGCCGCGAAGCCGATGCGGAATCCTCGCGAGACCAGCAGGAGGTACAGCGAGAGGATGGCGAACAGGCCGGCAAGGCCCAGCTCTTCTCCCAGGCTGGCGACGATGAAGTCGCTCTGCGCCACCGGCACGAGGTCGGGTCTGCCCTGGCCGAGCCCGGTGCCGACGAGCCCCCCGTTCGCCAGGCCGAACAGGCCCTGCACCATCTGGTAGCCGCCGCCCATGGCATCGCCGAAGGGGTCGAGCCAGCCGTCGATGCGGGTGCGCACGTGCCCGAACAATTGGCTGGCAACCACGGCCCCGCCGGCGAAGAGCAGCAGCCCGATGGCCACCCAGCTTCCCCGCCCAGTAGAGACGTACAGGGTCACCAGGAACAGGCCGAAGTAGAGCAGGGCTGTGCCGAGGTCACGCTGGAAGACCAGGACGCCCATGGAGGCGGCCCAGATGATGAGGATCGGCCCCAGGTCGCGCACCCGCGGGAACCTCATGCCGAGGAAGCGCTTTCCGACCATCGACAGGGAGTCGCGGTTCTCGACCAGGTAGGCGGCGAAGAACACGGCGAGGCACAGTTTGGCGAGTTCGCCCGGCTGGAAGCTGAAGAAACCGAACCGCACCCACAGGTTTGCGCCGAACTGTTCCTGGCCGATGCCGGGGAGCAGCGGCAGCAGCAGAAGCAGGATGCCGGTGAACATGGCCACGTACCGGTAACGCCCGAGCACGCGGTGGTTTCGGATGGCGAGGATCACGGCGAGGGCCACCACGAGCGCGATCGCGGTCCAGACGATCTGCCGGATGCCCGCGGCCTCCCAGCCGGTGATGCCGTTTGCGATGTCGATGCGGTAGATCTCTGCTATGCCAAGCCCGTTGAGCACGGTGGCAATGGGCAGCAGGAAGGGGTCTGCCTGTGCGGCCACGAAGCGCAGCGCGACGTGCATCCCGAGCACGAGCACGGCGAGACCCCCGCCGAGGTAGAGCAGGGTGAAGTCGATGGTCTCTTGTGCCCCGAGCTGCACCAAGGCCATCGCGGCACCGTTGATGGTGCAGGCGATCAGCAGCAGCACGAGCTCCCGGTTGCGCAGGCGGGCGGGCACGCGAAGCGTGAGCTTGATGGCCTGGGTGACGGGGTTGCTCCTGCGGCCGGATGCCACGGGCGCCGTTTGTGAATTACTACCGGCCATCTTTGGCCAGCCTTCTGATGATGTCGCGGGCATCCTCGAGGCTGCTCGCGGTGATGGTGTCTTCGACCTGCCGTCGCTCGTATGCCGACAGTTCGTTCAGCTGGATGCTCGTGACTTCGTAGACACTGGAGAGCTTGATCGGACCGATGTCTTGCTGCACGCCCTTGAAGATGGCGATGGTGTGCCCATTGGGGCCGACGAAGTAGTGGGTCTGCGTCCAGCGATAACCCGCGACGAGCAGGGTGGCGAGCAGGGCGATGAGCAGCGCGACCGTGACGAGCCAGGTGATGCGGCGGCGACGGTGCCTGCGGCGGTCTTCCGCGATGAGTTCCTGCAGGTATTCGTCTGATTCTGGCTCGAAGTGGCTGTCTTCGTGCAGGGTCGACTTGAGCGGGTGCAGCAGCAGGGTCGGTAGGCGCAGCGGCTTGCGGGCGGTCGTGGCCTCGAACGAGAGCGGTTCCGCTGCTGAGCCGACCAGTTTGGGCGGTGAGGATGCAGACATGTCGTCTTCTGCGACATCCACCACCACCACGGTCACGTTGTCTGGTGCGCCCTGGTCGAGGCTTTCCCGCACCAGGCGGTTGGCGACCGCCTCGGTTCCCGCGGTCGACTTCAGTATGTTCGCGATCTTCTCGTCAGACACGTAGCTGCTGAGGCCGTCTGAGCAGAGCAGCCACCGGTCGCCGGGCTGGGTGTCGAGCACCGCGGTGTCGATGTCTGGGGAGGCGTCGATGTCTCCGAGCACCCGCATGAGCACCGAGCGACGCGGGTGCACTGCTGCCTCTTCTGGCGTGATGCGGCCGCTGTCGACGAGGCGTTGAACGAAAGTGTGGTCCGCGCTGATCTGCTCGAGCACGCCGTCGCGGTAACGGTAGACCCGTGAGTCACCGATGTGGGCGAGCACCACTTTGTCGTTGAGGCGCATGATGGCGCTGACCGTGGTGCCCATGCCGGTGAGCTCCGGATGCTCGAACACGGTCTCTGCCAGCAGGGAGTTGGCGGCGAGGAGGGCTGAGCGCAGTGCGAACTCTGCGTCGTGCGCGGAGGTGAATGGCTTGTCGGCTTCGATCACCCGTTTGATGGCGATGGCGGATGCGACGTCGCCGCCAGCGTGACCACCCATCCCGTCGGCAACGACGAAGAGTTGCGTGCCCGCGTACCCGGAGTCCTGGTTGTTGGCGCGGATCTTGCCGACGTGGGAGGCGGCAGCGCTCTTGCCTGTGCTGGCCATGCGTTACCGCCGGAGCTCGAAACTGGTTGTTCCAATCTTGATTGGAGTGTTCAGGGGCACCGGGGTGGGCGCGTTGACGCGGTTTCCGGCCAGGAAGGTGCCGTTGGTCGAGTCGAGGTCTTGGATGACCCACTCGTCACCCCAGAGCACGAGCCTGGCGTGGTGGGTGGAGGTGTAGTCGTCGCGGATGACGAGTCCACTCTCGCTCGAGCGCCCGATGGTGAGAGGCTCACTGCCGAGCGGCAGTTCGAGGCCTTCTTTCGCGCCTGACGTGATCACGAGGCGGCTGGCAGTGGCGGAGGTGGCGGCGGGGGCGGTGCCCGCGGGGCTGGCTGCGACGGGCCGAGGGTCGGTGGGGGGTGCAGCCGCTGCGGCGCGTGGTTCTGGCATGCGGCGGGGACGGTCGCCGAACAGGTCGGAGCGCAGGGCGTAGACGACTGCGAAGACGAGGGCCCAGAGCAGCAGCAGGAAGCCGAACTTCAGCAGCAGGAGGGTCAACTCGCTCATCTACCGGCCTTCCCCGCGATAGTCGGTGCTCGCCCGATTCGGATCAGCGTCGGTGGGGGCCGACTGGGCAAGCACTCGGAACACAATACGGGTTCTTCCGATGGAGATCACGGAATCGGGGGGTAGTGGGGCACGCGTGATGCGGGCACCGTTGAGTTCTGACCCGTTGGTGGAGCCCAGATCGTTGACCTCTGCACGGTTGCCGTCCCACAGGATTTCGACGTGCTTGCGCGAGATTCCTGTGTCGTCGACCGTCACATCCGCTTCTCGCCCGCGCCCGATGACGGTTCGCGACTTGGTGATGGGGTGCCGGGTGCCGTTGATGTCGAGCACGGGAGTCCAGACAACGGCACCCTTGACGTTGTCTGAGTCGACCTGGATCATGCCCTCGCTCAGGGAGGGGTCTGGCTGAAGCGTGATGGAGATGCCGCCGGCGAACTGGTATCGCTGCGCAGTGGCGTGCTGCTGCACCAACTGCGTGAGTTCGTCGATGAGTGTTTCGCCGAGTGCAGCCATGCGCTGGTAGTCGGTCTGGCCGAGGCGGACGCGAAAACGGTTGGGAACGAGGATGCGATCGCGCGCCACAACGGCGGCGTTCGTGTCGAGTTCACGGCGCAGGGCGCTGGTGATTTCGATGGGCTGGAGACCACTCTTGAAGGTCTTGGCGAAGGCGCCGTTGACCGCCCTCTCCAGGCCTTTCTCAAAGCTGTCCAGTAGTCCCAAGGATCTCCCTTTGCAGCGCTCGCGCGACTATGACGATGTTAGCCGCTGGGTCTGAGCACGGGCATGAGCCTAGCGAATGTCCACCATGAGGGGGACCGCGCGCACACGTATTAAGAGGAGCCGCGCTGTGATAATCTCGCTAGGTCTGCGCGAGTGGCGAAATTGGCAGACGCGCACGGTTCAGGTCCGTGTGCCCGTGAGGGCATGGGGGTTCAAGTCCCCCCTCGCGCACCAGGTGAAGGTGGCCCCCGAGCAATCGGGGGCCTTTCTTTGTGCCTCTTTCTCTAAGGCGTTGTGGCGCGCATCCCCGTTTCGCGCGCATCGCCCGGAGTACGCTGGCTGCTTGGCGCAGCACTGGACGACGCGCCACCACGCATGGCGAGACGTTATTTCAGCGTCGGGGAGGATTGCCGGTGTGCGAGCGGCGCAACTGATTGCCCGGCGCTCGCGCGTGCGTGCCGGCCTGCTGCTCGCCCTAGCCGGAGTCACCGCCGTGGTCACCTTCCTGCTGGTAGGCAGCACGGGCTACCTGGCTGGTTCTACCGACACCGCAGTGCGGCAGGCGCTGACAGCCCAGCCACCAACATCCGCAGCTGTGCAACTGAAGGCGCTGCTTGCATCCGATCCCCAGGAGCAGGCGGATGCGGTGGGTCAGCTGGTCGCCACCACGCTGACGGATGCGACCACACACCGCACCGTTCGCAGCATCCCTGTCGACGCCACGGTCAATGAAGCGCCCGCCTCGCTGATCTTGCTCGCTGACGTAGCCCTCAGCGAGCACGTGACGCTCATCGATGGCGCCTGGCCCGCCAGCGCCGACGAATTGTCGCTGCAGGCGGACGCCGCAGAAGAACTGGGCATCGAGCCAGGTGACACGCTCACGGTGGCCGAGCAGACGTTCACCCTCGCTGCGACCTGGCGCGCGAACGACCCGACCGCAACCCGGTGGTTCGCCGACTCGGCGATCGCATCAGGGCGCGACGGGCTGAGCCTCGGCCCGGTCGTACTCGACGAGCGCGCCCTGAGCGCGCTGCCTGTGCGCAGCTATGCACTGTGGACGGTCATTCCCTCCGCCTCGACAGCGCAGGCTCTCTCAGAACTCGCGACCCGGCTTGACGCGCTGAACGTCGGTGTCGAGCGTTTCGGAGGTTCAAGCAACCTCGAACTCAGCGGGGCGCTCGCGGAGCGAGTCACCGCGCTGCAGAGGAGCGTCGGCGTTGCGGCCGGTCTCGTGGCGGTTCCGCTGGCGCTGATCTGCCTGATCGGCCTCATCGCGCTCGCGCAGCTGGCTCGGCTGCTGGCGGCATCACGTCGCAGCGAGCTCTCCCTGTTGAGGGCGCGCGGAGCATCCGTGCTGCAGCTCACCGTGCTCTCAGCGCTGGAGGCCGCAGCAGCGGCGGGTGCCGGAGCGGTGGTGGGTGCAACGCTTGTGGCGCTCGCAGCCACCACGGGAGTCGTGGCGACGGATTCCACGGCATGGCCACTGGCCGCCGCGATAGGAGGGGCGGCAGTTCTGCTGTGCGGGCTCATCGGAGGTCGCGCTGCCGCAACGGCTGTCGGTGACCGCGGGGAATCAGGCCGGGCGACATCCGCCGCCACGATAGCCGTCACGGTTCTGGTGCTGGTGGCGGCCGGGGTCTCCCTGTGGCAGTTCAAGCTCTACGGATCGCCATTGGTCGCCGACAGTACGGGCACGCCACGCGTTGACCCGCTCACGGTGCTCGCACCGGCCCTCACCCTGCTTGCGTTGGCGACGCTCGGGCTACTCGCCTTCGGCCCCGGCGCGCGCCTGCTGCAGGCGCTCACCGTTCGCCGTGACAGCATCCTGCCGGTTCTGGCCGGGTGGCAGGTGGCACGACGCGTGGGCATCTTCGGTGCCGCGGTGCTGCTGCTGACGGTCTCGGTCGGTGGAACGACAGCAGCGGCCGTCTACTCACAGACCTGGTCGACGGCACAACTGAACGCCGCGCAGCAGGCGAACGGCTCAGCCATCCGGGTGATGCTGTCGCCAGGCACAGCGGCAGGCGGCGACCCGGTGACTGCCGAACCCTACCTTCACCTATCCGGGGCGGATGCCGCCGCCACGGTTCTCACAACGCCGGCGCGCATCGCCGATGAGACCGTCTCGTTCACCGCATTGGCCGCCGACAACGTCACAGCGGTGATGAACCAGGTAGGAGGGGCCGTTGGCACCCAGCTCATCGCATCCGCCATCAGCGGGGAACGCGCAGGAAGCCCGCTCGGCGAAGAGCTGACCGTAGCCGTCACCGCGAACGCACCAGCCGACCAGCGCGGTGGGCGCATCGAGGTCAGCGCGTGGGTCGACGACGAAGACGGGTCACTCGCGCTCCTGAGACTGGGAA
>Ga0180215_1001236_pt1 | contig 28968 bp, 27 predicted proteins | sample eDN3rd37CBELigBY_FD_128871 | JGI IMG/M metagenome (GOLD analysis project Ga0180215, IMG submission 128871) | Enriched backyard soil microbial communities from Emeryville, California, USA - eDNA 3rd pass 37_C BE-Lig BY (version 2) (version 2) | ecosystem: Environmental > Terrestrial > Soil >...
CATACTGTCTTGCTCTATCGTACAATGCGCGAAGGTTTGCCTGCCTCTGCTTTCCGCCCGGCATGCCGCCGACGAAATCATAAAATCTGGTTTCTCTATACAGATGCCAAATCAGTTCGGAAAGCGAACCCTGGCGGGCCATCACACGCCAATCTTTAAGCTGGTCAAAAAACGGCCGCACTTTCTCATATAATTCTTCTGTTTCCAGGGTTGGGTCATTCCGGCAAAAAGAAGTCAATGCTTCATAGAAAGACCCTCTTTTATTATGGATTCTGATTTGTGCAAGCTCTTCTTCTGTCAGCCCCAAAATAGGAGATCTTAGAACTGATGCCAGCGGAATATCCTGATACGGATTATCAATCACTTTTAGAAGTGACATCATAATCGCTACTTCCGTTGCTTCAAAATAGCCGCTGGAGAGATTGGCATAAACAGGGATTCCCTGCTGTTTGAACTCCTCCATTATTTGCGGAGCCCATGTCATGGAACGAAGCAGGATGACAATATCCCTGTACTTGGCAGGCCGCCCGGATTCGGTCTTTGTGTTGTAAACTTCTTTCCGATTCCCAATGATTTCTTTTATTTTCGACGCCATAAATCTGGCTTCGAGCTGTGACTGGGCTAACTCTTCGCTGTCAAAACCCTCATCCATTGATTCAGGCTCAGGTTCGTTTTTTTCATTTCCTTCAAGATCAATAATGGCTATTTCCACAGGGTGTTCCTGACTCTCTGAATAAGGTGCTCCTTTAATAAGCTCAGCTGCCTGATCATACTCAATTTCACCAACAGATGTCCCCATAATTTGCTTAAAAATATAGTTGGTCCCGTGGAGGACTTCTTTACGGCTTCTGAAATTTCGCGCCAGATCAATTCTAAGGCCTGTCTCTTCTCCGTCCCGTCCGAACCGGGTGTACTTACTCAAAAACAGATTAGGCTCTGCAAGGCGGAAACGGTAGATCGACTGCTTTACATCGCCTACCATGAAAAGATTCCCGTTTTCTTCTGAATCTGCCGTTACCAGCTGCAAAATAGCTTCCTGCACCATGTTGGTATCCTGATACTCATCAACCAGGACTTCTTTGAACTGATTTCTGCAGGCAAGAGCTGCTTCTGATGGCAATAGCCTTCCCTCTTCATCTGATGATGAAAGAATTTCAAGGCAATAATGCTCAAGATCGGCAAAGTCAACCAGCCCTTTTTCAGTTTTAACCTGGTCAAAGCGAATTGAGAATTCTTTAACTAACGAAACAAGCGATTCTATATGGGGCTTCATTTCCGCCATGTCACGCATGAAGCTTTCCTGTTTGCGGAAAAACAGTTCTTCCTGCAGGCCGGTTATGATTTTCTTGGCCTGGTCCCTGAGTTTCTTTGCCTTTTCAACCAGCCCTTCATCATAATCATTGCCTTTACACGTTTTGGCTCTGCCAAAAGACCATGATTGCATCGCTTCATATAGCATCGGCCACGAATCGTTTTTCGCTTCGATTAGAGTATTGACAACGTGCAGATCTGCGATAAAGTTTTCTGCTCTCGGAGCCGGTCCTCCAGGAAGCTTGGTCAGCTCCAGCCCATATTCCAGCAGCTGCCTGGCCCCTTTCAGCTGAAGATCTATATCCTCCAAAAGGGAACGGACAAATGGAAGCTTTTCAAGACTTTCAACACCGTCCACGTTATACATCTCAACAATTGAATCAAGATATTGATCAGGTGAAGGGTTAGAGCGGGCAAAATCGTATAAGTCCCTTATTATATCCTGAAGGGCAGTGTCACTTCTGTCATTTGTAAAAGTATCCACAAGTGCAAAGAATGCTTCGTTTCCCTCTTTACCGTATTCCTCTTCAAAAAGCTCCTCGAGTACTTCATCCCTTAAGAGCTGTGCTTCTGTTTCATCAGCGATTCGAAATCCGGGATCAATATCGGTCATGTAGTAATATTTACGGATCATCTCTAAGCAAAATGAATGCAAAGTCGAGATGGATGCCCTGTTTAATAAGCTTACCTGCTTTCTGAGGTGAGCAGACTTCGGATCGGCATTAATCGCTTTTTCAAGCGCCTCGCCGATTCTGTGCCTCATTTCGGCAGCTGAGGCATTTGTGAAGGTCACAACAAGGAGTTCATCGACATTAATAGGATCTTCATCAGCGATAATCTTATTGATAATCCTTTCAACCAAAACAGCCGTTTTCCCTGAACCGGCTGCAGCAGCCACCAGAATATCCTGTCCCTTGGCCATAATTGCTTTCCACTGGTCATCAGTCCAGGTTGCATCTTCCGGCTTAGGCGGTATGGCCATTTTCATCGCCCTCCACCTCCTTCTTGATGATTTCAATCATGTCTTCTTTTGGCTTAGGCACAAATAACCTGTAATCATTGGTTTCGAGCGATTCGTCAAATTGGCATACAGATTTATAGGCACAAAATGTACATGGTGTTTTTTCCTTCATTTTATATGGGGCAATTTTAACATCGCCCTCTGTAATCATATTGCCAGTATTCCTATACATCTTTCTTACGTAGCGGCGCAAATAATCAAACTCCTGCTTGCTTGCCACTTTTGATCGCTTTGAAAGTGTCCCGTCTTTTTTAAATCCGGCTGAGATAATGGATGAATCGCCTGTCTCAATTGTCTGGTCCATTAACCTGATGACATTTTCATCTCCCAGCAGCAGGCCATTCATTTTAAATTTCTTATAGAGTTCCTGCTCGATATCCTCTAATGTCAGCATTTTTGAAGTGCTGACGATTGGATTATGGACATGGAAATAAAGGACTCCTGCCGGATCGGCTTCAGTCCCGATCAAAGAATTGGAATGGGCAATAATGATGTCCAGATACGTGAGCATCTGCAGAGCAATCCCATAATATACCTCACTGACATTCAAATCCTTGGAGCTGGATTTATAGTCAATTACCCGTAAAAATGTCCCGTTTGTATCCTGAGCCTTGTCTACTCTGTCAATTCTTCCGACAAGCTCCATTTTAGTCCCATTTTTAAGAGGAAAAACAAGCGAAGGGAGTTCTCCTTTTGGTCCAAACCCCAATTCCAGCCCCACTGGCGAGAATCCGCTTGATTTGGCATGCTCACTGATAACATAGGAAGCCCTGCTGATGATTTGCTCAAGCTTTCTCTTAATATAGTGATGTCTGTTCGAGCTTAAAAGAATTTCATTTTGCAGTTTAGGAGCAAGCATTTCAACTGCTTCTTTTGCAAGGATTTCACACTGTTCCCTTGTCATATCTGTCCATGAAAGCTTCTGGGTCATAACTGTTTCTGCGATAAATTTTAAAGCTGCATGGAATAAATCCCCGATATCCGGAGCTTCTAAGCGGTATACCTGTCTTTCCCGCAGCCTTAGTCCATGCTGTGCAAAATGGGAAAATGGACAGCTATGGAATAATTCCATCCTGGAAACACTCGCCTGAATATGATCACCATACAATTCTTTACTGATGTCTGCGCCAAGCTGAAGTGTCCGGTTTTCATAATTCAGGCTGGAAAGAACCTTTAATGCCGGCCTTCTCCACTGCTCATTGTTAAGATAGCAGTTATAAACATCCCACCACAGGTCATAAATTGGATAGCTGCGTTTTTTCAGCTGAAGCTGTGAAGTCAAATACGAAAGTGCAGTATTTAGATTATCCGCATATTCCAGCTGCTCCGTTTCCGGCAGTTCTGCCGGATCCGACATGAAGGAATGCTGCCTGCAATCAGGGAATAAATCTCCCAATCTCTTAATATAAGGAGAAGGCATAAGTGCTTTACCTTCTTCATTTGCCAGCGGGTAACTGATAAAAAGTTTTTCTGATGGAGTAACAAACGCTTTATAGGCTATAAATTCTTCATCAAGAAGTCGTGTACGGCTTCCTGGCGCCAGTTTCATTCCGTTTGTGTTCAGAATTTCTCTGTCATCATCCGCCAGCACACCGTCCTCTGAGAATTTGGCAGGTATTACTCCTTCATTCAGACCAATGACAAAGGCAGCTTTAATATCAGTTAGCCTTGACCTTTCCAAATCGGCCGCCATGACCTGATCGATGGCAGGCGGAACAAGTGTAAATCGAAGCGACTCCAGACCGGCATCCAGAACGGAAGCAAAGCGCTTTAGCGTCACTTCTTCTTCACCAAGCATTTCTACATACTGATCGAGAAGCTCCATAATGGCATTCCATGCTTGTCCATGCTCCCTTGATTTAACAAGGTTCCCTTTTTCCTCTTCAGCTGATTTCCACTTTTCAATCTTCACAGGCACATCCAATTCTTCCAGGTATAAAAATAAAGCTTCACAATATCCGCGGCCATCAGCAGCTTTTTTTAAGCGCCTGTGCAGCCTTAATATTGGGCCTGTAATCATTTCGCGCAAATCACTTAACTCATCTTCTATTCTCTTCTCGGAATCTGTCTGGGCAACCGCTTCAAACTCCAGCCCCCTGATTCTCCTGTATATCCATCTTTTCTTCTTCGTCCATTTGTCCCCTTGAATTCCATAGGCTAGAACATAGTTCTCAAGTCTGTCCATTTGCTCACGAAGCTTGCCGGCGTTTAATTTGGACGGAAAAATCAGTTCCGTTTTTACTGCTCTGAAGATCGGTTCATACCGCCAATTCCCATTGATGATTTCAAGAGTTGACCTAATTAACTCCACAAGCGGATGATTCAGCATAGTTCTTTTTTGGTCAATAAAAAATGGGATTTCATAGTCATGGAACACTGTTTCAATCATGTCATGATAATCCTGTCCGTTTCTTGCAAGTACTGCAATATCACGATAGCGATAGCCATCTGTGCGAACAAGCTTATTTATTTTTCTGGCAACGCCCTCGATTTCAGCCCTCCTGTTGACAGCCTGTCCGATGTGAATGTCTGCTTCCCCCAGAAATGCCTCAGCAGGCCTGCTGTCAAAATGTGCCTCAAGGTGCCTAAGAGAAGGGCTGCACCACCTTTTTTGCTCAGTAATGACCATTTCTTCAATACCCAATCTGTTGCGGGAAGCCATTTCTTTGATTGTCTGATAGTTTTCTCCGGCCATTCTGAATAAATGAAGTTCTTCAGTTGCACTATGTTTAAACTGCTTGTCAAGTGTCAGTGTAATAGTGACGTTTTTACACTGCTTCATCAGCTGTTCAACAATCGAATATTCCTGTGGTGTAAAGCTGTAAAAGCCATCTATATAAACCTCGGCATTTTTTAGATACTCTGAATGGGAGGCCTTTTCAGCAAGAAGGCGGAAGTAGTCTTCTGAATCAGTATATTTGCCTGCAAGGGATTCTTCAAAATTTTTATAGATTAACTCAAGGTCATGAAGCTTGTCCTGAAGTGCCTTGTTCGATTTTCCTGTTCCTGAGAGCTGCTGCTGCCTTTCAGCCAGTTCATCGGGTGCTACACAATAACGTTTGAATTCAGTCATCATTTGTTCAATTTGCTGAATAAAACCATTTTTATCGGCAGCCCTCTGAAAAAGCTTCAGCTCATCCTTTTTATCTTCGATGATCTTGCGGATAAGCATGCTGATGCCAACACTGTTAAGATGATATCTGCTCATGCCTCCTGTTTCCTGAAGAATTCTCCAGGCAAGGCGCGTGAAAGAATATACCTGGCTGCGTATCATTCCGCCAAGGCCGGGCGTGGTAATTAATTTATATTCTGAAAGGAACGTCATTTGTTCCGGAACTAAATAAATGATTGGATCTCCATCCGGGTTAAGCCGCAGTTCATCGCGGATTTCATTTAGGCAGTATTCCGTTTTGCCGCTTCCGGACCGGCCTATCAATAAACGTACGGTCATATTTTTCCTCCTTAAAAAAACTCTCACTCTATCATTATTTTATCATATAAGCTGTTCAATTTTTCGAATGGGGTTCTTCAAAATTGTGGAAATGACAACTTACCTATACGAGGTTTTGTGCATAAAGTATATCGGCAGGTGATAAGGATGATTTCAAAACAGATCCTGATTGCAACTTCAGTCATTTTGACAGTTACAGGAGTTTTTGTGGCCAGCAATATTTATACACTAATCCCTATTTACGGGGATATTGCTGACTCTTTTCAGGTAAATGAAAATTATATTGTTGGCGGTGGAAGCCTGTTTGCATTTTTTTATGCAGCCGGCCTGCTATTCTTTGGCCCTGCTTCCGATACCTTTGGCAGGCGCAGAATTATTATTACAGGTTTGTTTGCTTCTGCTTTGTCCACTTGTGCTGTAGGGCTTTCTCCTAATGTAGAGGCTCTCTATATAACCAGGTCGATTCAGGGGCTGACTCTTGGGAGCTTTGCTCCTGTTGCCTTCGCTTATACCTTTGATCTTTTCAGGCCGAGGGGCCGCACCCTGCTGCTTGTTTTTATCAATACAGGATTCCTTGTCGCCGGCATTCTTGGACAGCTGATCAGTTCGACAATTACTTTTTATTTTAAATGGAACTATGCTTTTTATTTCTTTGCGTTTTGCTATTTTATTCTTTTCCTTGTATCGTATAAAATACTTCCAGGCACTTCTCCTCCTTCCAAATCAGGGGTTTCCGTTATTTCTATTATGAAAAAACTATTAATGAAGGGAAGCCTGCTCCAAAGCTATGCTATTACCTTTACTTTGCTGTTTGCCTTTGTAGCTTTTTACGATGCAATAGGAAGGAATTTCGAGGGAACCATGGAGGAGCTGTTCACATTAAGAGCTGTGGGACTAATCGGGGCGCTGCTGTCTCTCTTTACGGGAAAATTAATTGAGCGGATTGGTGCCCATTCGACATTAAAGCTTGGTTTACTTTTAGGGATTTTCAGCATTATTAATATGTTTTTCTTCAGCAGCACTATTGCCTTAATGGCAATTTCCATTATGTTTGTGGCTTCCATATCCCTTCTTGTTCCCACTGTTATCACACTGATTGGCATGATTGCAGGGGCTGACCGTGCAAAAGCGCTTTCTCTCTATTCTTTTTTTCTATTAACCGGAGCAAGCCTTGCCCCGCCGGCAGTTATGATTCTTGAATATTATTATGTACTGTATCTGCTTCTTGCCTTTTTCCTGACGAATATCATTCTTAGCTATTACTTGTCAAAAGAATTTACTTTTGTCAGTCAGCCAGAATAAATCTTATAAAGCGCGGAATTATTCCGCGCTTCTTCACTCTTTCCACTCCTTTCTCAGGAGCCCGTATAGATACATATCATTCCGTTTTCCATCGCGCTCAAGAAACTCTCTATAGCAGCCTTCTCTCTGGAATCCAAGACTTTCATAAAGAGTTTTTGCTCTAGTATTATAGGAAAATACAGAAAGCTGAAGCCTATACAGATTCAGCTCCATAAAAGCATAGCGAATCAGGCATTGCATGGCTTCCTTTCCATACCCTTTACCCCATTCGGCTTCATCTGCAATGGCAATGGTGATCCAGCTTGTTCTGTGTGGCCATAGAATGCCGTTTAGCTCCGCATATCCTATCAGTTCATTTGCTTCTTTTAACCTAAGCGAAAATCTGAAGGTGTTTTGCGGACATTCATCAAGCCATTTCTTAATTTCCATTTCCTGTTTGGGTTTTACCGGCAGAGCATCCAGGTTTCGCATGATTTTTTCGTCTGCATGCCACTGGATTATCTTTTTAATATCATCCTCAATAAACGATCCCAGAATGATCCTCTTTCCAGACAATATCGTACTGCTTATCACTTTCTTCACCTCCGGAAAAATCAATTCTGCAGGATGGGATCCGCTTATTGGATAAATAAAGAGCCCCCGAAGGAACTCTTTATTCGTACGTTTCCACAAATATTGTGGCTCCCATCCCGCCTCCGACACATAGAGAAGCTATTCCTTTATGGCCGCCTCTTCTCTTTAATTCATGAACGAGACCCACAACAAGGCGCGCACCGGTACATCCAATAGGGTGTCCCAGACTGATTCCGCTTCCATTTACATTTACTTTGTCCCGGTTTAAGCCTAACTCTTTCTCAACCGCCAAATATTGGGCTGCAAAAGCCTCATTTATCTCAATCAAGTCTGCTTCATCAAGCGACCAGCTTACATTAGCAAGACCTTTTTGTACTGCCGGCACAGGCCCTATTCCCATTACTTTTGGATCTACTCCTGCCACGGAGAAGCCAGCAATCTTTGCCAGAGGCTTCAGTCCCTTGTCCAGAGCCAGATCTTCCGGCATCAGGACAAGTGCTGCTCCGCCGTCATTCAGGCTTGATGCATTTCCTGCTGTAACAGAGCCACCCTTTCTGAAGACAGGGCTCAAGCTTCGCAGCTTTTCGGCTGTTAAATCTGCCCGCGGGTTTTCATCTTTTGTAACGGTTACTTCTCCTTTCCTGCTTTTCACAGTAATTGGAACGATCTGCGAATCAAAGTAACCGTTTTCAATTGCATGCAAGGCTCTCCTGTGGCTGAGCAAGGCTGCTTCATCTTGTTCTTCTCTTGTAATGGCATGCATTTCTGCCAGGTTTTCTGCCGTTTCCCCCATCATAATATGATGGATTGGATCTTCGAGAATTTCCCATACGGTATCGGTTACCTGCCCATGCTGCATGCGGGCGCCCCAGCGATGCTGTTTTAATACATAAGGGCTGGAGCTCATGGCTTCAACTCCTCCAGCAATCACGATATCTGACATCCCTGACTGAATCTGCAGTGCTGCAGACATAATTGCCTGCATACCGGATGCACACTGCCTCTGGACTGTGAACCCTGTTGTTGTATCGTCAAAGCCTGCAAGCAAAGCTGCTGTTCTTGCTGTATTCGGTTCATCTGTACGCTGAATGCAGTGTCCCAATATCACTTCATCCACCTCATTGCTCTGCAGGCCGCTTCTCCCGGCAGCTTCTTTTAATACAGGCACAATCAAATCCGTCGGCAGCAGATCCTTAAACGCTCCTCCAAACGTGCCAACCGGTGTTCTGACTGCTGATGTTATGACAACATTTCTCATCTTTTCCACCTCATAATCTTCTGATTATCGAGCACAGGCTCGAAGTCAGTTCATTACATCATGATGCCGCCATCTACATGAAGGACCGTGCCATTCACATAATCCGACTCATCGGAAGCCAGAAACAGGTATGCATTCGCAATATCTTCCGGTTTTCCAAGTCTGCCCAGCGGAACCATGCCCTGCATTTGGCCAATAACCTTTTCCGGTACTTTTGCTGTCATACCGGTTGAGATGAATCCTGGGGCAACGGCATTTACGTTGATTCCTTTTCTGCCGAGTTCTTTTGCCCATGTTTTGGTCATCCCCAATACACCCGCTTTGGCTGCCGCATAGTTTGTCTGTCCGACATTCCCATAGACTCCCGATACAGAGGACGTATTGATTATTTTTCCGCTTCCCTGTTCCAGCATGAATGGAAGGACTGCTTGTGTACAATGAAAGACACCTGTCAGATTCACGTCCATAACCGCCTGAAAATCATCTGCAGCAAGCTTTGCCAGCATCCCGTCCCTCGTAATTCCTGCATTATTGATCAGGATGTCAATTTTTCCAAATGCCGCTTTTACAGCTTCCGCCATACTGTCTATGCTTTGCCTGTCCGAGACATTAACCTGAAAAAACTCAACCTGAAGACCTTTTTCCTTCAGCTCTTGTGCCCTGGTAATTCCCATGTCTGCATCATAATCAGCCATAGCTACCACCGCTCCTTCACCTGCAAACTTTTCGGCAGCAGCCAGACCAATTCCATTCGCCGCACCTGTAATAATGGCGACTTTATCCTTCAGCCTCATCAATTGCACCTCCGTGATATATTTAAATATTCCGACATTGGATTCTGGAACAGATCCTTTGCGTTTACTCAGGCTATTATTCGACAAAGCCTGCAGTTTCTCCTTTGTCCCCTGCAATATAATCTCATGGTTAAAAAGCTTTCCCGGTCTTCCAGGGAACTGATGGTAATTTTTTGAATCGGTTTAGCCGCTGTAAAAAAAGGCTAAGAAATATAAAACAAAAGACAGCAAAATTGAAAGGAGCATTTATCATGAAAGTTGTTTATGGCTTGATGGCTCAAAACGGAGATGCCCAGGAGCTGTTATGGGATTTGGGATTTTGGGAAAGTGAAGAAACGGCAAAGGAATATTTAAATGCCGAAATGGCCAATACACGCGGAGTTACCGTAGAACCCATTACAATTAATGACGCTATCCCAATTCCCCCAGAAGAAATGGAAGAAGAAAAAATGGTTGCCTGCTCCCTTTGCGGAATTGAATACAATCGTGAAGATGTCAATATGACTGATTATGATGAAGACGTATGTGTAAACTGTGAACCTGAATATAGGAATAATCCTAATTTGCATGTTATCTGAGATATCTTGCCTGCAAATTAGAAAAGCGCAAGAGCCTTGCCCACCCCCGACACCTCGAGGGGAGGCGCTGCGAAAGCTAGACAGTAAAATAAAAGGGACTCGAATAATTAGTATTATCGAGTCCCTTTTTTCACAAGATAAGTTAGTTTAGAATGACGCATCCATTTCATCAAGCGGCCAATAGCGCAGGTTTACTTTTCCTACAACCTGGCCGGCTGAAATAAATCCAAAATGTCTGCTGTCCCAGCTTCCGAGGCGATTATCTCCCATAACAAATAGTTTTCCCTCTGGAACCGTTTCAGTGCCCGTCATCTCCAGGAGTGTAAAATCACCTGTCAGTTTGCCGCCCAATGTTTCTTTCCGGTATTTCTCCAAGTATGGCTCATCCACTTTTTTACTATTTATAAATAGTTCATCATTGCGGTATTCGATTTCATCCCCTGGCATCCCTATAATTCTTTTTACAAAATCCTCTTCATCATTATGATGAAAAACAATTACGTCAAAGCGCTCTAAGTCGCTGACCTGGTAACCGATTTTATTCACAATCAGTTTATTTCCATCCTGAAGAGTGGGCATCATGGATTCACCTTCCACAACATAATTGGAGAAGAAAAAAGTCCGTATAAAAGCAAAGATAATGATGCCAATTGCAAAAGCCTTCAGCCATTCCGCTCCTTCTTTTCTCAATCCTTCCTTCACATTTCATCTCCCCCAATGCTTATGCATTCATTGCTTTTTATTCCCGCGATCTTTTTCTACGCTCATATTCATCTTTATTTCAATGATTTTGCCGACATACCAAAGAATGAAAATGACCAATGCAACAATGGCTGTCCGAATTGGCTGTGTTACTAATGATTTGATATCATATCCGACAAAGCTTATTGTAAAAATCATCACTATTTTGCCACTCAGGACTGCCAGCATATATTGAGCCATGCTGATATTCGAAAGCCCTGCGACAATATTTACGACTGCCGAAGGAGTAAACGGAAAACAGAGCAGGATGAACAATGGTCCAAACCCATGCTTTTCCACCCATTTCATAAGCCTCTGTACCTGCTTATGCTTCTTCAAAAAACGGAGTATTCGTTTCTGGCCATATTTCCTGACCAGCAGGAAAACGAGCAGCGCTCCTGCGACCGCGCCGAGCCAGGAGTATAAGAAACCCAGCCAGAGACCAAATGCACTCGCATTTGCCATAACAAACAAAACCAGGGGCAGAAAAGGCAAAAATGCTTCTAGCATTGGAAGCAGAATACCGGGGAGCGGTCCAAATGAACGATATTCCCGAATTAAATCCATTATATTATCCAATGTAAACCAATCTTTGAACAGTTCAAAATCCATTTAATATCTCCTTGTCCAATATGCAGCAAAGTCCTATTCGTTCGATTATCATTAAAGGGAAGTTTCCCCTAGTTTTACCACTTACCCTTTTATTGTACACCTAATCCGCCAAAAACTGTGTTTCTACCTTTTTATTTCGAAAGAAACTCATGGATAGCCGCTTTGTTTGCCTCTTTATCAATGCCTAAAACAGCAGCACCATTAATTCTCTGGTTTTCAAATGTTCCATCAACAGGAACACGAAGAGTCTCTACATTCCTGTTATCCTTAGATAAGAAATCTTTCCCGATATAAAGAATATCTCCCGTATCCATATTAGTATTTACAAATGGAGTTACTACCCCGATTAGTTTCGGAAGCTTTGTAATGGTCTGAAGGCTTGTAAACTGGCTTGCTACTTCTTTCATTACCTTCTGCTGGCGTTCTACTCTTCCAAAATCCCCTACGGCATCCTGCCTAAACCTGACATACCCAAGGAGATGCTCTCCATCAAGGCGCTGCAGACCCGGTTCCAGAGTAACACCGATATTGGCAGACATTCTTTTTTCTACATCAATTTCTACCCCTCTTGGAAAAGCTTCATCAATTAAATGAACAAAGCCTTCGAAATCAACAATTGAGTAATATTTAATATCTATATCAAAGTTTTCCTTAATCGTTTGCCTTAATAACTCAGGACCACCATAAGCAAGAGCTGAATTTATTCTGTTTTGCCCATGGCCCGGTATGTCCACGTACATATCTCTCATAAAAGAAATAAGTTTATATGTTCCCTTTTCAGGATGATATTGGGCAACCATGATGGTATCTGCCCTTGATTTCTCTTTTCCCCTTGCGTCACTTCCAAGGATCAGAATATTCGTTCCTCCATATTTATCTTTTTCACCGTTAAATTCAAACTCTTCTGTCTGTATATTTGCCTCTCCCTCTGTCTGGGAAACACCTTGCTTGAACTGAAAATACGAATAGCCAAGGGTTCCTGCAATCAAGAGAAACAGAATCAGGAGGACGGACTTCCATTTTTTTTTCTTTTTCTTCTTTTCATGTCTATCTGATCTCATAAGAATAAGTCCTTTCTTTGCAGTTAAATTATAATTCTGCCGCGGGTATGAAAATACCTTCACCTATATTCGACTTCGGTTTCCATAAAAAAGTTTCGATATCACTGCTGGTATATCCTGTATACCCTTATACTTTGCAGATGAATGGGTTTCGTTGCAACTTATTTTAAATAGTTTCTTTACCCTATATGAAAACTGATTTCATTGATATATCGGCGATTTTGATGTTACTTTACAGCTCTATTAGAAAAAGCTCCTTGCCCACCCCCGAAAAGCACAAGTCGAGCCTCACAGAAAGGCGTCCTTTGCCTTTTGGGAGGATTGCCCGAAATGTAGAGGCGACTGCCCAGGGACGACAGGCATAAGACGGTTCCTGTAAGAAGGCGTCCTTCCTTCTGGAAGGAAACGGCTTATGACCCCGAGTCCCTAGGAGCCGAAACAAGACAAGCTTGTGACCTCGAGGGGGTAGGCTGCTTGCGCTAGACAGCTCTCGAAGTACAAAGGTATAAATTTTGATATTATCAAAAAACCGCAAACCCAAAGGCCTGCGGTAACTTTTTTATAGATATTCATTAAACCAGCCGGCAATGTAATTCAGGCGGCTGATTCTTAAATTCGGTTTTCCGCTTCTGGAAAGCTCATGGTTGGCTTCAGGGAACCGCACAAATTTTGCTGTTTTCTTCCGATGCTTTAAGGCTATGAATAATTGCTCTGCCTGCTCAATTGGACAGCGATAATCCTTTTCGCTGTGCAAAATCAGCAGAGGTGTATTCATATCATTCACATAAGCAAGCGGGGAATGTTTCCAAAGCTTTTCTATATCATTCAAATCACTCTTGATTTGCCAATCAGTAAAATAGTAGCCGATATCACTTACTCCATAAAAGCTGATCCAGTTGGAGATGGATCGCTGAGTGACTGCCGCCTTAAATCGGCTGGTGTGTCCAATAATCCAGTTGGTCATAAACCCGCCATAGCTTCCTCCCGTTACGCCAAGCCGGTCTTTATCGATAAAATCGAAGTTTTCCAGCGCATAATCGACTGCATCCATAATATCTTCATAATCCTTGCCCCCGTAATCTCCTCTTACAGCATCTACAAAATGCTGGCCATATCCATGGCTTCCCCGTGGATTGATAAATAAGACCGCATAGCCTTTTGCTGCGAGACATTGAAATTCGTGAAAATATGAATTGGCATACATGGCATGAGGGCCGCCATGGATTTCGAGCACAAGCGGTACTTTTTCGCCCTCTTTCAGATGGGCTGGTTTCATGATCCAGCCATGCAGATCCCAATCATCTGAAGATTTAAACTGAATTGGCTCCGCATCTGCCAACTCTACACCTTTCAGGAACTCTTCATTCACATTTGTCAGCTGTTTTAATTCCCCTGTTGGGACATCAAGCAAAAATAAATCCCCTGGATATGACGGCTTGCTAATGGCTACAACAGCTTTATTGACGCTTCCTCCTGTTGTCAATCCATATACATGCTGCTGATCCAGCAGCGCAGGATATAATTCCCCATCTAAAGAGCCATAATAAACAACTGTATTACCATGGTCAGTTGCCAGGAAATAAAAGCTTCTGCTGTCCTCTGCCCAAAGAATTCCCGGTGTTACTGTACCCTGCTGGAAATCCCCGATGGCATAATCACCAGCCAATATATCTGATTCTGCAGTAAGGCACTGCAGATTTCCAAATTCGAGATTATACACCCAGACCTTTGTATGCGTAGCATTTTCGTATTCCCTTTCATGCCCGAACAATCCTATGTATTTTCCATCCGGCGACCATGTGGCGCTTCCAAAATAACCTTTTCCATTTGTAATCCTTTTCATGTCTTTTGTTTCAAGATGGATAATATAGACATCGCTTAGAAAAGAGAAATCTTTGTCTTCACTTAAATCTGCCGTAACAGCAATCCATTTTCCATCTGGTGACCAGTCTTGCAATTGGTAGTCATGTTCTCCGGATGTCAGCTGCTCCATTCCGCCAGTTTCAATATCTATTAATGCAACCTGGCTGTACCTTCCGCTCCAAAAACCCTGGGCGTCTGATTTGTGCTTCATTTTTTCAATTTCAAGAGGAAGGGGCCTGTCTGTCTGTTTTTCCTGATTTTCCTTTGTTTCTGCATCTTCTCCAGGCTTTACTGAAAGATTGAAAACAATCTTCTTCCCATCAGGTGACCAAACAGGCTTTGAAGCGCCATTTGCACAGTGTGTCAGCTGTTTGGCTTCTCCTCCTGCTTTGCTCATCACATAAATCTGTGATTTTCCGTCTCTGTCGGATACAAATGCGATTGACTCCCCATCAGGAGACCAGCGGGGCGAATGATTACGATGTTTGCCGTAAGTCCATTGAACCGGCATATTGCCTTTAATGGTATTTAAGTAAAAAATATTTGAACTATATGTATTTTCCTCATCAAGCATTCTGGTCTCAACAAAAGCTAAGTCATTTCCATTCAAGGATAGCTGCGGATCAGCTACTGATTTTAACTGATAAAGGTCTTCCGGTTTAATTGTATTTTTTTGCGTCATTTATTCCATCCTTTCTAACTGTGCTGTCCTCTTTATTTCGACATCAGAAATAAAATCCCTTCTCAATACGCTGCCGGCTGAAACTTTTTTTAATTATTGGAAATGATGAAGAATAACAGCGTTTCGACAAATATAGGCTCTTGCAAGAAAAAACATTCCTTTGTAAAATTAAATGAGAACACTTGTTCTGTAACACTAACAGGATACTATTGATTAAGGGAGCAGAAAAAACATGACCAGAATTCCTGAGGAAGACCGTAATATCATGGAACAGGCTATTTATTTGCCAATGGTGCTAACCATTTTAAATCGCGACTCCATCGTCATTAATAAAAGCCCGTTTAAACTAAAACAGCCTTATCTTGATTTGGTTGAAGAAACAATGAAGGTCATTCAAAGTGAACTCTCTGAGGTAAAACGCTATATGAATAAACACCAGCTTAAGGTACAGGAAATAAAGAGAGATGAGGCATTTACTATGTTCATGTTCCTTTACAAAGGATATGAGGAGCATCATAATTACTTTAACCCCCGCATCCGCAATAAAGTCCAGGAGCTGATGACATATTATCTTATTAAAAAACCTATGCCCAGGCCAGGAAAAAATCTGAAGGCAAATTAATATTTGGAATAAGAAAAGCCTGCAGCTAATAATGTAATATACACACGAAAAACAGAAGCATGAAATTCCGCATGCTTCTTATTTATCCTTTCCCTTCTCTATTGGTAGGCTCCAGTTCTCTCCGAAGCATTCATTATTTTGGAACCATTCACAAAGTACAATGCCTTTCTCTCTGAATCCTCTATCCTCCTTATCAATGTCGTTTTTAGTAAAGCTGTTCTGAGCACCTGATTATTAAGCGTAGTATAAGATACTGGAATAATGAAGCTTTGCTTATTCTTAAAAACCACTTGAGTATGTGCGTTTTCCGCTCGCTTGAAATAATTGATATGATCCAATGCAATCCAGATGCATTCAGGATTGTTTGGAGAAGCCGTCGGGAAAAAATAAATGAAATTTGTGGGGTCTATCGTTATTGGAGCTTTATGGGTAATGCCGGTTAATTGGCGTGTACCCTCTTTTCTGCCTTCATAGCTTGATCCAAAATATTTGCAGCTGCTTTTAATTATATCGATCGGCTTAAAAGGGGAAGTCACCTCATCATCAAGCTCCCAGATTTGCGAATAAACTTTCAGCCCATAAGCGAGGGGTTTGATAATCATTGTATTTGGATTGACTTCATACTCCTCGATCATTTGGGTATTATGGCTCATATGTTTTCATCTCCTATCTATTTCGCTCTCGCTTTTCCATATTAACACCAATTTATCTAAAAATTACTAATTTATTTAATAGTTTCTAATTTGTTCACAATTTCGACATTCTGAAAATATTTTCTTAAAATTTAAAAAACTTAGTTGAATATTTAGAGGCAATTCCATATAATATTAAAAAGCTCAGGGGTGATTTCCATGAAGGAAAAATCATACACCGAATTGATGAAAACCAGTGGGATAAAACGGAAAAACCATAAGGATTCTTTTGTTCTTGACCTTTATATTGATATGCTTGTTACCGAGATTCTGCTGAATACTGAAAAAGAAAAGCTGATGAATAAAATAGACGCAGCAATTGATGAAAGAAATAAACCGTCATTTATGCATTTATCAAAGCAGTACAAAGAACTTTCCAAACGTTTTGGCACTTAGTAAACCAGTTTGCCCCCGCCAATCGGCGGGGGATTTTATTTTTAATAAGGCAGGAGAAAATTATTGGACAGCAGGCATTTATTTTTAATGGGCGGAAGCCCTCCATTCGGGCAAAGGCTTGGAAAAAAGTTTACGGAGCTGGCTTGTGGAGCGGCTGGCAAAATAGCTATACTCTTTTTGGAAAGGGAGGGCTGGGAAGGCTATATGAATAAGTATACTTCCGGCTTAACTCAAAATGGCGCAAGGAATTTCTGTTATCTGCCTCTTTCACCTGCACCACCAGAATCTTTTCTTCAAGAATTGGTGTCCTGTACCGGGATCATCATTGGAGGCGGTGAAACGGAAAAATACAGAAGTTATATTGTTGATACTGAAGTGGGAGAATACATTGGCAAGATGTACATGAACGGTATTCCTGTAGCAGGTTTTTCGGCAGGTGCCCTAATTATCCCGGAGCATTGCATAATTCCCCCTATTGATACATCTGAAAAACAGCATCTCTTTCTGAAAGGTATCGGGTTAATCAGGGATTGTGTCATTAGTGTCCATTTCACTAAATGGAATGAAGGGGAAAATTTAAAGAGGGCAGCGGGGAAAACCAATGTCACGGCTGGTTATGGAATTGATGATGATGCAGGCATTTATTTTTATAATGAAATTCAGACTGATAGTGAAGGCGGCATACATATTTATATGAATGAAATATAAAAAAGCAAGCCACATGGCCTGCTTTTTTCTCATATTATTGTCAAATCAGTCAGCCGCCTGCTTCCGTTCTTTTTGCCTCTGTTCCATTTCAAATTCTTCGAGCATGGAAATACGCTCCAGCATGGTTGGATGTCCATACCGGAATATTTTTACGAGAAGCGGCGGATTAACCTGGCTTAAACCGGCACGTGTCAGCTCCTGAAATGTTTCTATTGCTGCTTTTGAGTCCGTCGTCATTTCGATGGCATAGCGGTCTGCCCTTGTTTCCTGATACCGTGAAACAAAATTGGATAGAGGACTTGAAATAAAAAGCAGCATCGAAAGAATCATCAAAAACAGCGGCAGGGACCGAATATCATTTACCGCAGGAATTTTAAGCGCCCGTCCCCATTTATCGACTGCTTTCTCCATTATTTTGGCTGTCAAATAAAGGCCCAGCAGGGAAAGCAGCAAGTAACCGCCAATTCCGATATATATATGCTTTTCCACGTAATGGGCCATTTCATGTGCCATTATAAACAGGATCTGATCTTCAGTTAATTTATTCAGGGTTGTGTCCCATAGAACAATTCTTGAATTTGATCCGATACCAGTCACATATGCATTCAGCGCATTTGTTTTCTCTGCCATATCGACTTCAAAGACATGTTCCGCCGGTATTTTAGCCTGATTTGCCAAATCCAGAATTTTCGTTTCAAGTTCCTTGTTTTTCAAAGGATAGAAATCATTATAAAGAGGGTCAATGACAACAGGCTGCAGGAACATCATAAATAAGGTAAATGGAACAGACAATAACCAAGCATAAAGCCACCATCTCTTCCTGCTCTTATTAATCAGCCAGTACAATACAGACACTATGAGAACCATCATTCCATAATTAACCCAAAAATCAATGAGTTCATCCTTCATCCATCCGCTGAAGCTCTGTGTTGAGATATTATACGTTTTTGAAAGTGAAAAGCTGATATAGCTTAATGGCATAGTAGCAATAAACGCGAAAAAAGAAAGCCAAATCAAATAAATCGCCGTTTGCAGGAATTTATAAGGTGCAGTCTGTTCAGCCCACTTCTTAAAAGCCTTCGATAAGCCAAATAAGAGAATGAATAAATAGAAAATCCATTCAAAAGGTGTAGAAATAAAAAACAGCAGGTTTCTTATTTTAGAATATTCCTCACTGAGCATCAGTTCCCTGCCGTTCAGGAAAGTTGCCGGATCTGCCCGTGAGCCTTCATACTCAAAGGGCAGACTGCTGTCAGCAAAATAGAATAAATACCAATAAAAAAATAAACCGTATACAAAAAAGGCCAGCGCCCCGTAAAAGCCTAATTTCCGCGCCATCTGATCCCCCCTTATGGTACAACCTTTCTATATTTAGTTTAGTATAAAAATCTGGAATTAGAACTATTTTGATGGGACAATCCAAGTTATTAGCCTTTCACAGGAGTTCTATTGAAAAAGCCGGTTCTAGAAGGAACCGGCTAAAGAACATCAATAATAATCTTTTCTAAAATAAGAAAGAATATACAGATAACACAGCAATCGATCCTAATACAACAACAATCACATTTGCACCTAAAAAGGCTGCTAGAAAAGCAGCAGCTGCCCCGAGCAGCCCAAACCAAATATCTTCATTTATAAACAGGATGCCTGGAAAAATAAGTGCCCCTAAGGTCGCATACGGCACATTCTTTAATATCCCCTGAACGAACCCGGGAAGCTCCTTCCCCTTAAAAAGCACAAAAGGCAGCAGTCTTGGGATATACGTAACTGCTGCCATCCCAACAATCATCCACACGATATGGCTACTCATGCCCCTGCCCCCTGTGCCTGTTTTTTGCATTTTCAATCCATTCTACTATTACAGCTGACAAAAGCGTGGCCAGCACAATTGCCCAGCCAGTCGATAGCGTATTAGTCAAAGTGAAAATTGTGTTAAAACACGCTGCCAGTGCCGCAAGAAAAACAACTTTTGCACTCTTTTTCATAGACGGAACGAGAAGGCCGACAAACATGGCATAAAGAGCAACAGACATGCTTTCCTGCAAGGTTTGCGGAAGGCTCCCACCAATTAGGTGCCCAAGCCCTGAGCAAAAGACCCAGCTTAAATAGGAAACCGAGATAAGCCCAAGCATATAACCGCTTGTTACCTTTTCTTCACGTACTGCTGCAACTGAGAAAGTTTCGTCCGTAATCCCAAAAGATAAAATTACCTTGTTAGCAGCCTGTTCATCATCCCACTTTTCATTAAGAGAGGTTGACATTAAGAAGTGCCTGATATTCACGATAAAAGTTGTCAAAACAATTTCAAATATGCCCGTTCCCAATGAAAGAAGGCTCAGGGATATGTACTGTGCTGCCCCTGCAAATACGAGCAAACTCATTAAAGCTGTTTCACCAATTGAAAGACCAGTTGTTTTGGCGAGCAGCCCAAATGTTAAAGCGATGGGTGCATATCCTATCGCGATGCTGATTCCCGACTGCACCCCTTTCCTATACTCCCCGGAAGGCTTGCCGACTGCAAGTTCTGCCATAATGCTCACCGCCTTAAAAAATATAATACCAGCCTGAAAATTATACTATAATAGACTTAATATTAAAGCATGATGCGCTGGTATAGTATATTATACATTCGTGCGTTATATTACACAATAAACCTGGAGGATATAATGGAGAATATTCAAAAAAGTATTGGGGAAAACCTAAGGAATATTCGAAAAACAAGAGGATACAGCCTGGATGCAGCGGCAGAAATAACCGGGGTCAGCAAGGCGATGCTGGGACAGATTGAGCGGGGGGAATCCAACCCGACTGTCACCACGCTTTGGAAAATCGCGAGCGGCCTTCAAGTTTCATTTTCCTCACTTATTCATGAGGAACCATCAGATGTCCAACTCATAGAATTGAAGACTCTAACTCCAATAATGGAGAGCATGGGCGATTACAGGGTTTATCCCGTGTTCCCTTTTGACCCCCGCAAGAAATTCGAGATCTTCACAGTCGAAATTGAATCGGGCTGCCAGCATACATCTGATAAACATAATGAGGGTGTTGAAGAATATATCACTGTCATGTCCGGAACTCTTGAAATAGAGATCGGAGACCAGCGAATCACTGTCCGCTCCGGCAATTCAATAAAATTCTCAGCAAATAAAGCGCATACGTATAAAAATATCGGAGCCGAACTGATTCGCTACCAGGCAGTCATGTATTATCCATGAAAAAGTTGGCATATCGCTTCGGGCGGTATGTTTTTTTACTGGAATATTTCCAAAACAAACAAGCCGGACAAAGCCAAAAGCCTTTTGTCCGGTCTCCCTTTAGATTAATACAGCCTTGTCACTGCTCATTTTCTCTCCACGGATTTTTTGGAATTCTTCAAGCAGTTTTTCGACGGTCAAATCTTTCTTTTGGTCTTCATTTGTTTCAAAAATGATCTGGCCCTTGTCCATCATGATCAGCCTATTTCCCAGGTCAAGTGCCTGCTGCATATTGTGGGTCACCATTAATGTAGTAAGTTTATATGTTTCCACAATCTCTTTCGTAAGGCTGGTAATCAATTCTGCACGAGCCGGGTCCAAGGCAGCGGTATGTTCGTCTAAAAGCAATATTTTAGGCTCTGTAAAAGTCGCCATCAACAGGGATAATGCCTGCCTCTCCCCGCCTGACAGCAGTCCAACTTTTGCTGAAAGCCTGTTTTCCAATCCAAGATGCAGCATTTCCAGCTTTTCCTGGAAAAAGTCGCGTCGTTTCTTGGAAACTCCTTTGCGAAGGCCACGTGCCATAGTTCTCGAATAAGCAATGGCAAGATTTTCTTCTATGGTCATGGAAGGGGCTGTTCCTGCCATCGGATCCTGGAAGACACGTCCGATCAGCCTGGATCTTTTATGTTCTTTCACAAGAGTGACATCAGTGCCATCAACCAGCACTTCTCCTATATCAGGAATCAATTTGCCGGAAATCATATTCATAAGAGTAGATTTTCCCGCTCCATTACTGCCAATAACCGTCATGAAGTCGCCTGGCTTTAAATGAAGATCGATTCTGTGAAGTGCTGTTTTTTCGTCTGGAGTTCCCTCATTAAACACTTTATGAATCTGATTTAATTGCAGCAAGATGTTCACCACTTTTCCCGTAGGCATTAGTTTTTTTCGCTTCCGCTAATCTCCGCCGCTTTCTCTGCTTTTCTTTTTGCTGCTGAATAAGCTTTGGCAGAATCAGCGCACCAATCACGATTACTGCTGTGATTAGCTTCATATCTCCTGTTTCAAGAAATTCAACTCTCAATGCAAGAGTGACTATAATACGATATAAAATGGCTCCTCCAATGACAGCCAGTGTTGCTCGGACAATAGTTTTTGCGCCAAAGATTGCTTCTCCAATGATTACGGATGCAAGTCCTATGATAATCATCCCGATTCCCATTCCGACGTCACTGAATCCGTTATACTGTGCCACTAATGCTCCAGAAAAAGCTACAAGTGCATTTGAAATGCCCAAGCCAGCTATCTTCAGGATATCTGTATCAGCTGAAAAGCTTCGGATCATCGTCTCATTGTCGCCTGTTGCACGTATAGCCAGACCAATATCTGTCTTTAAGAAAAGATCAATCAATACTTTCGCAGCAAAGGCTAATATTAGCATTAAAATCAGAATCCCCCAGGTCTTTGGGATGAAACCCATTCCCAATGCCCCAAACAGGCTTTGAATAGCCTGATCAATCCCAAGTCCCTGCCAGAATGCTGTAAGCTTTGTGATAGCCGTTTCCTCAGACAGCAGTGGAACATTTGACTTGCCCATAATCCGGAGATTGATAGAGTACAATGCGATCATCATTAATATTCCGGACAAGAGGGCATTAATTTTTCCTTTTGTATGAAGAAGGCCTGTAAGGCAGCCTGCTGCAAAACCCGCAAGCAATGCTGTCATTGTTGCCAAAAATGGATTGTATCCTCCTACTATCATGACAGCTGCTACAGATGCGCCCGTTACAAAGCTTCCATCCACCGTCAGATCGGGAAAATCCAGTATTCTGAATGATAGGTAAACCCCCAATGCCATTAAGGCATAAATTGCTCCTGCCTCAATGGAACCAAAGATCGCTGTTGGCATAGTAATCTCCCTTTCTATTAGAAAAGCGCAAACGCTGGTGGGTTATTTACAGGTATTACTCCACAAACTCAGCAAGATCGCTCCATTCCTCTTTTAAGTCAATGCCCATTTCTTCTGCAGCCTTTTTATTGATTACCAGCTTTAGATTCTGCGGATATTGGACAGGAAGTTCGGATGGCTTCTTGCCGTCTTTTAAAATTTTTGCAGCCATTTCCCCAGCTTCATATCCGATATCTTCATAGTCAAATCCGTAAGCAGCAAAGCCCCCGCGTTTAACAGAGTCCAGTTCTCCCACGAAAAGCGGGATGTCATTGTCGTTTGAAACCTGAATGACAGATTCCAAAGCGGAAACAACAGTATTATCCGTAATAATATAGATGGCATCAGCTTTTCCGACAAGAGATTCTGCAGCCTGTTTCACTTCGGAAGAATTGGATACGGTTGCTTCAGCCAATTTCATATCTGTACTTGAAAGAGCTTCCCTCACCTTTTCAATCTGCACCTCTGAATTTTGTTCTCCAGAATTGTAAATAACACCCACTGTGCCTGCCTCAAACTGTTCATTTATAAATTTAACCATGTTGGGTATCGCATCAGGATGCGTATCTGTTGTACCTGTTATATTTCCTTCAGGAGAATCCATTGATTTTACTAATTGCGCACCCACTGGATCGGTTACTGAAGTAAATACAATTGGTATATCCTTTGTTGCATTCAGTGCACTTAATGCACTGGGGGTAGAGTTGGCAAAGATCAGGTCTACTCCATCTCCGGCAAAATTATTGGCAATGGATTGATTATTATTCTGGTCCCCTTGTGCAATCTGAACATCGTAGCTTGCTTCAATACCAGAATCCTCCAATGCCTTCTTAAAGCCCTCGAGTGCCGCATCTAACGAGGGATGCTCGACAATCTGCGTAACTCCTATATTAAATGATTCTTCCTTTTCTTTATCAGAAGAGCCTGCATCTCCATTTGTACTTTCACTCCCGCAGCCGCTTAGAAGCAAAGTTCCCATAAGACCTGCAGCAGCTATTGCTTTAAATGATTTTATTCTCTCTAACATACTAGATGATCCCCCTTTTATCTCTATCTTTTCACTTCAGCACTTTTATGCTTTTATGCTTTTATTCACTAAATTATATAGGTAATAGCGACACTATTCAAGATATTTTTTAATAATTTTCTAAAAATTTATTATTTTAATAGAAAGGACACAGCCAAATATTGACGTGTCCCATTACCCGCTTATTCATTTTATTTCCCTTTAAACTCCGGTTTTCTTTTTTCAGCAAATGCTGCAAGAGCTTCAACTCTATCTTCTGTTGGGATAATTACTTCATATGCCTTCCTTTCAATCTGCAGCCCAGTCTGCAAATCGACACCCATGCCATGTTTTACAGCAAATTTAGCCTGCTGCAGGGCAAGCGGGCCGTTATTAAGCATTTGTCCGGCAAATTCAAAGCAATCATTTAAGAGATTATCTTTTTCAGTCACTTTTGTAAGGATGCCGTATTCAAGCGCTTTTTCAGAAGTAAGCCTTTTAGCCGTCAAAATTAATTCCAGGGCTTTGGCCTGGCCTATCAATCTTGGAAGTCTTTGAGTGCCGCCTGCCCCTGGTATTATGGCCAAACTTGTTTCTGTAAGTCCCATTAAAGTGCCTGAAACGGCGATGCGGAAATCGCAGGATAGAGCTAACTCCATCCCGCCCCCGAAGGCAAAACCGTTAATAGCAGCAATAGTAGGCTGCGGAAGCTGATCAACCAGTGAGAATACCTCACCTATTTTATATATATTTCTGCGGACTTGCTCTTCTGATAGTGTCCTGCGCTCTTTTAAGTCTGCACCAACACTGAATGCTTTTTCTCCAGCCCCTGTAAAAATCACTGCACGCACATCAGGGCTGGTGCGCAGCTTTTCAACTGATTCCTGAAGCTCCGATAAAGTATCAAAATTAAAAGCATTCAATGCATCAGGGCGGTTAATCGTTACGACCGCAATATGACCTTTTGTTTCGACTGCAATAGAACTCATATGTATCTCTCCTCTTTCAAGTACTATCTAATAATTCGATAAATTTCGTGAAAACCCTTTCAAATTTAGTCAATTTGAAATTGGAATAGAAAAGGACAGACACATCCCATGCCTGTCCATAAAAACCTATTTAGTCTGTAGAACCTGATTCTTCAATGCTCTCCTCAAAATTTTACCAGTTGTGTTCTTTGGCAGCTCTTCTAAAAACTCGATCGATGACGGCACTTTATATTTAGCCAGATGCTCAGCACAGTATGCAAGCAGCAGTTCTTCTGTCAGCTGAGGATTTTTAGTTACAACATAGCATCTCACCGCTTCACCCAGATTTGGGTCAGGCACACCCAATACAGCAACTTCAACTACATCCTCGTGATTATAGAGCACCTCTTCAACTTCCCGCGGGTACACATTATATCCGCCGACTAAAATAAGGTCCTTTTTACGGTCAACGATATAAAAATAACCTTCCTCATCCCTTTTTGCGAGGTCTCCTGTATAAAGCCAGCCATCGCGAATAGTTGCCGCGGTTTCTTCCGGCAGCTTGTAGTAGCCTTTCATCACGTTGGGCCCGCGCACAATCAGTTCACCTACTTCGCCAACGGAAACTTCCTCTCCCAGTTCATTTACGACCTTATTCTCAACGTTCATAATGGATTGCCCGATTGAGCCTGCTTTCCGCGGCTTATCAAGCGGATTGAAGCAGGTAACCGGAGAAGCTTCTGAAAGACCATATCCTTCTGAGACAATGACATTGAATTTTTTTTCAAAGCCATGAAGAAGTGCAACAGGCATGGCAGCACCGCCCGAAATGCAAAGCCTTAACGATTTCAGATCTTCCGTATTTCCATCATCAAACTGAAGAAGGAAATTGTACATGGTCGGAACGCCGGCAAAAACAGTAGGTTCATATTTTTTAGCGAGTCTAAATATTTCTTTCGGGCTGAATTTTGGATCTATTAAAATAGTAGCCCCATTCATCAGCGGTGCATTGAGAGCAACCGTTAAACAGAAGACATGAAACATAGGCAAAGTAGTGATAACCCGGTCATTTTCGTTCATGTGCAAATAGTCGCTGACATCCTTTGCATTGCAGTAGAGGTTTTTATGTGTCAGCATGGCACCCTTCGGCTTGCCTGTCGTACCGGATGTATATAGGATAACGGCTGTTTCATCATCTTTAAGCTCAGGGCCTTTAAAATCCAAATCTCCTGAAGCTATCACTTGTGTAAACGATTTCATTTTTGAGAAAGCTGATAATGCAGACGGATCCGCTTTTGAAGCCTGTCCCTGCGGGGTTTCACAAATAATAAAGTTCTCCACTCTTGGAAGAGCCTGATGCATCTTCTCAATCAAAGGCACTAACAGGTCAAGCGTAACAAGCGCTTTTACATCACCATTATTAACAATGTAGCCAATTTCATCCGGTGTATAAATTGGGTTGATCGGTATAACAGTTGCTCCAAGCCGCAGTGCTCCATGCAGGCCGATGACAAAATGCGGCGAATTCCCAAGTAAAAGAGCAATATGATCTCCTTTTTTCACTCCCAGCTTTGAGAGCCCATCCGCAAATTTAGTCACAGCACCATCAAGCTCCCCATATGTACTGGACTGGTCCATAAAATAATAGGCAGTCTTATTGCCCATTTTGATCGCCGTTTCATGCAGCTGCTCTGTTAAATTCATTTACACTCCCCCTGTAATGAATGAATAGTCATTCATTTTTATTAAATAAATTTTCTAAATATATTATATTGAAAGAAAGTTTTGTATTCAAGTAGGAAAGCGAATTGTTCACAATTTCTTTTTTATAGAGGACTGCCTTTCGCAAAACTTTATATAAATATAAGAAAAGCCGGCATAATGCCAGCTTTCCAATAAATGATCCCATTAATAAACCAGGTTGATAAATTCGGTCTTTGTCACATTTCCGAAGTAATGCTTAATGTCCACTCCTTCAAGGGCATTTTCAATCTCTGACTTTTCATAGCGAATTCCTGTAAGCTTGCTTTCAATTTCGCTTACATCTCCAACCCCAAAGAAGTCTCCGTAAATTTTACATTCCTCAATTTTCCCTTTTGTGACGTTAAGTCTAATATCAATTTGCCCCACTGGGAAACGATGCGAGTGCTGAAGATCAAATTTGGGTGATTTTCCATAATTCCAATCCCAGTTTTGATAGCGCTCCTTGGACAGCTGATGAATTTTTTCCCAATCATCATTCGTAAGCCTGTACTCTGCAATTTCATCTAAATCACCAAAAATATTCTTAAGCAGCAAAGTGCGAAATTCTTGAATTGTGATTTTTTTATCCAGGAACTCTGAGATATTAGCAACACGGCTTCGAATAGACTTAATGCCTTTCGATTCAATTTTATCTTTCTTTACCTTTAATGCCGAAACGACATTTTCTATTTCGGAATCAAACAAGAGGGTACCATGGCTAAACATTCTGCCTTTGGTAGAAAACTGGGCATTCCCGGATATCTTTCTGCCTTCTGCCATCAGGTCATTTCGCCCGCTCAATTCAGCATTAACACCAAGCTTCTGCAAAGCTTCTACAACCGGCTCGGTAAACTTTTGGAAGTTGTGGAAGCTTTCTCCATCATCTTTTGTGATAAAGCTGAAGTTGAGATTGCCTAAATCATGATAAACAGCCCCGCCGCCAGAAAGCCTTCTGACCACATGGATACCATTGTTCTCGACATATTCAGTATTAATCTCTTCAACTGTATTCTGGTTTTTTCCAATAATAATGGAAGGTTCATTAATATAAAAAAGCAAATAGGTTTCTTCAATATCAAGATTCTTTAGTGCATATTCCTCAATAGCAAGGTTAATTCTGGGATCTGTGATTCCCTGGTTGTCAATAAAAAGCATCTGTTTTCCTCCTCAAAAAGTATGGGACCATTGATAATCCGCAATAGAAATAGGACCGGTATATTTTGTTGAAGCCTCTTCCTTCAGCTTTCGCAGTTCACCATAATGAGGCAAATGAGTCAGCAGCAAATTTTTCACCTTTGCTTTGCTGGCCAATGTTCCAGCATCCAAGCTTGTCATATGCCCAGCATTTTTTCCATTTTGATGACCGTAAAAATTGCATTCGCAAACTAATAAATCAGCATTTTCGCTAAATGCTGCCAGCTCTTCTTTATATGACGTATCAGCCGTATAAATAAGCGTTTTGCCGTCTGCTTCAATTCTCATTGCATAGCAAGGCACAGGGTGATTAGTCTTTAAAAAGCGAATTTGAAACGGCCCTGCAAAGAGAGTGCCATCAGGATCATAGCAGACTCCTTTTGTGATATCCTTGTATGTAAATTTGGCAAATTCATACTGATCAAGAGAATGACCATAGATCGGGAGGGTATCTGTTTTCCTGCCTAAAAAACTCTGAATGAGCCTGGCATGCTGCAGAACCCCTATATCCGCAATGTGATCTGGATGGTAATGCGAGATAATCACTGCATCCAATTCTTCTGGCTGAAAAAAATTCTGCATTTTTGAAAGTACGCCGCTTCCGCAGTCGATCAGCAAATGAAACCCATCATGCTCCAGCAAATACCCTGAACTCGCCCCATCAGCTTTAGGATAACCGCCCCAGCTCCCAATTACAGTTAACTTCATCACGTTTCCTCCTTATTAAAAAAGCGTAAGTTCCTTCGCTATGACTGATAACCAAACTCTCAGGGAAAGGCCCATCTTTACTATGTCCAATATACTCGATTATGCCTATTTTTTCACTTTTTTAATATTGTATTGAAACAGAAGTTGACACAAAGATACTGTTATAATACAATAAACTTAAATAATCAAATTATTTAGAACAATATTACAAATCAGGAGGCTTCAACATGATTCAAAACATTATGGAGTTTTTCAGAAACCTGCCGGCAAAACAATGTTCAGAATGCGGGAAGTCGATCGAAGAGCAGCATGAATGCTACGGAAACAAGTGTGATAAATGCATGGGAATAACAGATTTATAGAATAACATATTAAAAGCCAGCCCTGTGGGCTGGCTTTGTTTTTTGCTTATAATCAATCACCCTTCCCTGCAGCAGCTGCAAATCTTTTCTTGTGCATTGCAGTAAAGTAAACAAAGGTTCCTGCAATGAACAGGGCAGCGAAACTCAATAGAATGACTGCATTCTCCCACATGA
>Ga0180215_1001238_pt1 | contig 28894 bp, 27 predicted proteins | sample eDN3rd37CBELigBY_FD_128871 | JGI IMG/M metagenome (GOLD analysis project Ga0180215, IMG submission 128871) | Enriched backyard soil microbial communities from Emeryville, California, USA - eDNA 3rd pass 37_C BE-Lig BY (version 2) (version 2) | ecosystem: Environmental > Terrestrial > Soil >...
AGCTGAAGCCTCATATCCAAACGATTCTGATGCAGGTGCTCCTTACCATTTTTTATCGGGAATTGAATGATGATGATCATCGGAGAAAATCGGATATTAAGTATATGGTCGAAGATTCAATTAAGCAAATGAAGCTTTTGGCCGATGAGAAGCAGGTTGAACGGATCACAAGCGGGCTTCTGTATCAGGGGAAAGAAGAGTACAGCAGACCTTTTGAAGCCCTATATTACGATGAAATCAGGCAATCATGGGAGACTCAGGTTTTCCGCTATGTGACGATGGATGAATTATATACGAACCTGGAGATAGGCGGATCCATTGTCTACAAGCTCACCGATGTCTCACAGGAGATGATTTTCATGAGCAGGGAAATGGCAGAGGAATTCTCGATCACCATTGAACAGCTTTATAGTATGCAGCTGATAAAAAACGGTAATTTCCGCAAAGCTACTCGAAACCTCGATCACCTCATTTCACGGGTTAACCGCTTAATGGCAAAAGAATTTTCCTTTCAAAAAGAAATGATCAATAATCCCAAAATCTTATTGATGGAAGAAGAAATGCAAAGGGCTGATAACCGTGCGGAAATTGAAAAGCAGTTCGAAGAAGAGAAGAATCACTTCCGCACCATCAGCAGCATGATTGAGAAAACGAAACGAAGAAATGAGGAAGATGATCTTATTCAAAAAGAATTGATCCTTCTCCAGGAAAAGATCGGCCATACAAGGCAGCTGCATGACCGTTTCGCAAAGCTTGTGATTCAAAATATCTCTTATGAAATGAAGCTGAAAGCGGAAAACCCATCCCTGTTTTGGGAAACGAGCCTTGTTTCATTCAGGGAACATATTTATGAGAACTGGTTCATGAAAGAAGGGTTTTCTTCATTCGATAGAGTTGAAAAAGTATTAGGTCCTTTATTTTCGCCAAGGAATGAATTTATCTTACCTTTGGACTGGATTTGGGGAGAGCAGGAATTTGATGAAAAGCAGCTGACAGAGGTAATGGAGGAAGAAGCGCAAGAGGAAAGCATTATCCATCAGAGGGTAACGAACTGGGATTCTGTCATCAAGGCCTGGAGCTATGTGTTTCAATATTTGCAGACATACGGAGAGTTTTCCTTGGCTGATTTAACGACATTGCCGCTCGAAGTCCAGGATTTATGGTTTGAAGAATCGGAAACGATTGATTTATGGATGATGTTTGATAAAAAACCGCTGAAGGTTCAGGTGCTGCATCGGAAAGAAGAGTCATTAAGTGATGAACGGGAGATTCTCCTCTTTAAACTGATGCAGGAATACCCGCAATTCCAGGTGTTTGAAGGCTTGAAAATTTATACCGAATTTGATCATCGGGCTGAACCCTTCCTCTGGTATCAAATGAAAATCACTCCGTTTAAAATTTGTGTACAGGAGGAGAAATGATGAGTGCAGATAGTATCAAGAAAGCATCAGCAATTTATTTTACGCTTTTAAAAGACAAAGTCATCGACGAAAACAGCGAGCACTTTCAGGCGTATTTCGATCCTGATGTAAGACAGACGGTACTTTTATTGGCAGACGAATCCGGCACCTTTATCATTGAATCGCCAAAACGGATTCAGCTCGTCGTGCAGCCGACCGGCTCTGTTTTTGCTACAAATTTTACTCATATGAAGGATAGGCATAAGCAGGTTGAAACGAAGAAACATTTTCACCTGATGAGCGTAGTCATTATGGCATTCCTGGCAAGCATCGACCGCAGCCAGGCGGCTAAAATCCGTACGAAGCGTGAAGGGATTAGCTTCTATACCCTGGAACGGCAAGTCAATGATGTCATCATGAATTGGGATAGCATACTTAAGGTAAAGCAGGATTTTGGAGAAGAGGAAAAAATTGATATGAAGGATGTTGTGACAACATGGAAATACATGGAGGTCGACACCGATGATTATGGATCTAAGAAAGCCAATCGCCGGACGCGTATCGGTTTGATTGCAAGCAGTATGCGTCTTTTGGAGACAGAAGGACTTATCGTCATTCTCGATCGGGAGGATATTCCAAAGGCGATTCCGAAACAGGAATTATTTGAGCGGATTGAATATTTGTATCATGATTATGACCGTTATGAAATGTTCAAGGAATTAATGACGACAGAGGAGGATCAGCATGCCGAAAATCCATCGAATTAGAATTGCCGGCCTGAAATATGATGGCATGCAAAAGCAATACAAGGATACAACATTTAACTTCCATAATGAAGATACCTCCACAAATGGCCTTATTTCCATGATGAATGGAGGAGGGAAAGGGGTTTTCCTGCAGACCATTTTCCAGATTCTTAAGCCAGGAACTTCTTGGGGAAAGCAGAATAATCGCTATTATCAGCAATTCTTTTTTAATAATAAAGAGCAATTCATTCCTTATACCTTTCATGTTCTTATGCAATGGGAGCTCGACGGGGCTGATTGCAGGCATTTGGTGACGGGCGGAATGTTTTCAGCAGAACAGCGGATTTCCATGAACGAAGAAGGCGGAGAAGCCAAAACACTTGAACAGGAAGCAAAAATTGTCCCGAATATTACGTTTTATACAAGGGAGTTTGAACGGAAAGAAGAAGCATCCCTTGAACATATTCCGCTCTATGAAGATGGTGAACTGGCTGATACGGAAGGCCTGAAGGATTATTTAAAATGGAATGGCTATGATGTCTACCGCGATACAAAGAAGCACTACCGCATCCTTGATACATACGGCATTAACCGCAAAGACTGGGATATTATGAAAGACATTAACAAGGATGAAGGCGGCGTTGGAAAGTTTTTTGAAGGCGCTGAGGATGATCATTCCCTGTTCCAAAAGCGGATTATTCCTACAGTCAGTCAGATCCTGCACCGAACGGACCATCAGAAGAACGATCTGGTGGAGATTTTTAAGAGTCAGGCAAGTATTGCAAAGGACCTGCCTGTTTTGCTCAAAAGAGAGCAGGCTCATAAAGAGTTCCTGGAAGATATTATTCCATTTGAAGAGAGTCTGGCAAAGGGCATCAAGCATAAAGAAATTGTTGAAGACAGCATTAAGGTCGGGAGACAGCTGCTTGGTGCTTTGGAGCATTTGAAGAAAACGGAAGAAGAAACACTCATTGAGCTGGAAAAGGAAATCGAAAAATTAACGGGCAAGCAAGTGGAACTGCGCTTTCAGAAAGATAACCTTGAGTATGCAAAAGCTCACCGGGAAGTGCTGGATTGGGAGAAGAAACTAGGGGAAGAACAGAAGAAGCATACGATCCTGCAGGAAACGGTGAAAGAAAAGCAGGAGCGAAAAGATGAGCTGGCTTTTCACCTTTTATTGAAAGAATGGCATGAAGGGGAACAGAGCATCCGCGCTCTTTCCCAGCAGATTGTGAAGCTTGAGCAAAACAGCGGCCTGGAGCAAGTGAATCAAAGAATGGATGAAATCAAAAAAGAAGCGGCACAGCATTGGGAAAAATCCGCCGCAGCTATTAGGGAAGCCGTTCAGCATTATTCCGGATATCAGAAGTTTTTAAAGAAGAAAACAAACGAACTGTCAAAGCAGGATAAACAAAAGACCCGGGAGATTGCCCAGCTTCGTACGGAAATTGATTTTCTTTATACTAAAATTCATGAATTTGAATCAAAAGAAGAACAACTTATCAAAGAATTCGGTGATCGCTTAACCTATGATTTACAGGGATTTATCGAAAATCTTAACAAGCAGATAGAATCCAAAAAAGAGGCTCTCGAAGATTTACAGGCAAAAGAGAAACAATCAAATGAAAAGCAAAATCAGCTAGCATCTGCGCATGGTACGCTTGCTCAATCCATTCAGTTTTCTGAAGAGAAGTGTAAAGAGTTAAAGATGAAAAGTGAAGAGATGCATCGAAAAGAAGCGAAGCTGTACGATAAGCTGCAAGTTGTGCTTGACGATGTCTCAGCGCAGTTCACGAATGCTCTTTTATCCAAATATGCCCAGCAGGTGGAAGAGCTCCTCGTTCAAAATCGTGAGCAAGGGGAAGAAATAAAGAAAGCGCTCTGGGAAACGCAGCTGGATTTTGCTTTGAATGATGAGCATTTCTGGATTGCGAATAATGATGTGAAGGAACTGAAGGAATGGATTGATGAGAAAACAGGGATAGATGTGTTCTACGGCTCACAATTTCTGCAATCTTTAAAACCGGATGAAATGGCTAGCCACATGCTCACTCATCCGCTCCTGCCCTACGGCTTAGTGGTCAGCAGGCCGCAATGGGAAAAAGTGAATAAACAGGTCCTTGCAGGAAGAATGTTTAAGAGCCCTGTCCCGATTTTTATGAGGGAAGAAATGGCGGGCGAAAATCAGCAAAATACGTTTGTGATGATCACCGGTACGGAGAAGGAACTTCTGACAGATAAAAATCAGTTCACGAACTGGAAAATTAAGATTGCCAAAGAAATAGAAGAAAAAAAAGATGCACTTCTAGAAATGGAACAAACAGAGAGTTCTCTCCGCCGCATTTTAAAAGAAATCGACCGTTTCCTTTCCAATGACCTTGCCGGTGATATTGAAAGAGCGCTGCTTCAGGAAAAAGAAGCCCTGCTTTCCAAGAAAAACGAATTACAGGCCATCATCGTTCAGGAGGAAAAAGAAAAAGAACGGCAGCTGGGACTTAGAGATCAGCTTGAAAAGACGAAGGAAAAGATTGAAAATCTATCTAAAGATGTGGAGTCTCTGGAAAGCTTTAATCGTGAAAAGTCGCTGCACCTTGAAAATAAACGGGTAAAGCAGGAAAAAGAGAAACAAAAGGAAGCTTTCGAAAGTGTACAGAAAGAGCTTGCAAACGAGCATCAGACCATCATTGATCTGCAGGAAAAGTGGAGCCAAACGTACTTGGAATGGAAGCTATCAGCTGAGCAAAATATTAAGGAGATTAGCTTCTTTATTGATGGTGCGGTTTTTCCAGCCGCTGAGAAAGCAGAAGCTTCTGAAGAGGTTCCGCGATTATCATCGCATATGCTGGAAGAAATCATTGGAAGCATTGAGGAGCTTAAACAGCTGCAAAAATCAAAAGAAGAACAAGCCAGTGAAATGCTGGCGATCCAGGCGACAAGAGAATCGGAGCAAAAACAGCAAAAGAAGCTGGAGAAAAAACTTCATGCTCTTAACGAAGAGTGGAAGGATGCGTCTGTACCGGATGAACCTATGAGTATTTTGGAAAAGATGGTTCAAACAGCTGCAAAGGAAACAAAGGCAGCAGAGAAAGAAGAGCGAGAGCAGGGAACAACTGTAACAGTTGCTGACACTTCTTTAAAGCATGCGAAGGCGCAGCGTGATAAGACTGTTAAAAAAGTGGCCAAGCATGATAAACAGCCTGAAGAATGGGAAGAACTTGATCTGGAAGTGAAGACGGTTGAGATTACAGACCAGACCAAACAGACGAATGCAGAAATTAAGAAAACGGAAGAGCGCAAAAAAGAGACGGAGCAAAACATTGCTGAATTTGAAAACAATCAATTGCATCTATCCGTAATCCTTAAAGAGGAAGCAGCAGCTTTTACGGATGAAGATATTGAAAAAATAAAGAGCCAGGGAAAGCAAAGCATCATTTCCTGGAGTGAAAAACATCAGGGTATCCAGGGTGAAGGCCAGGAGAAGCACGCAAAAATTGAACAATCCCTGCGCAATTTAAAACTCAATATTGAAGGCAAGGATTGGGAGATCCGCTTTAAGAATGAAGTCTTAACTACGCTTGATCATATGGATACAAGGCATTACGCACATATTCAAAGTGTTGTCCAAAACATGAAGCGCTTCTCACAGAGCGGCTTAGAGCAGCTGGAACGCGATAAAGAACGGGCAGAAAAGGCGCAAAACTTCTGGGCAAGCCGTGCAAGTATGAAGGTGATGAGTATTTCGGAAGCGATTCGCTCGATGATTGCGAAAATGAAGCTGAAGAATGAACGGGGGTCTTTCCCGCTCGTCCAGCTCAAAGAAGACATCCTTCCTAAAAAAGCGGAAGATATTGAACCTTTACTAAAACAGCATTTTGTTTCGGCCATTAACAAAATTACGAAACGATTCGAGATGATTGATGACCATAATCTGGAGCTGGATCAGGAAATCAAACAGCTCATCAGTGATGAGCAGATTTTATTTGTCTCCCTCAGGAATCGTTACCCGGAACTGCTGGTATATAATATGCGTACTGATAATGCCTTCATGTATGGAAAACCGCAGCGTGAGCATTATTCAACCTGGCAGACGATCAACCAGGGTTCAAAGACTAAATCGGATGGCAGCGGCGGCCAAAAGTTATCTGCCCGCATGGTCATGATGATGATGCTTCTTTCGGTTAAGAGTGAAACTGATCAAAGCTGGGTTCCGTTAGTCTGTGATAATCCGTTCGGACAAGCGGCTTCTGCCCATGTGCTTGACCCGATTTTCGCTGTAGCTGATAAGCTGAAGTTTCAATTCATCGTCGTTACTCCGCCTGAGTTGGTGAAAACAGAGATCAGCCAGAGGTTTGATGCGTACTATAAATTGGATTTCATCCGGGAAAAAGGGAAAGAGATTGTGTCGGATACGATTGTACCGGCATTTCGAATTTATCAGGGAGAGGAAGCAGTTCATTAGATTAAAAGAATTAAAGTATTGCCATCTTGCAAAAAATATGCAATACTTGGTTGAAAATAATATTTTATACAAATTCTTATCCAGAGAGGTGGAGGGACTGGCCCTGCGAAGCCTCAGCAACCCCTGATTATGTCAGGAAGGTGCTAATTCCAACAGAGTTGACGCTCTGGGAGATAAGAGGTCGTTTTTGATAATAAAGGCCTCTTATAAAGAGGCCTTTTTTTGATGTTCTTTTTAGGTTGATCTCGGTTTAGATAATAACGAAGAAAGAGGAGGAAAAACAAAATGGAAAACAGTGTTATACAGGTACCGGAAGCATATTCGAGAATATTACAGGATTCTGATGTGCTGGGTTTCGGGCAATCATGTGATCGAAAAACAGGGTTTTTACTAAAGGGGCTGGCTGCCTCCAAACCAGGAGGAAGCTTTTTGGAGCTGGGCACAGGTACGGGGGCATCTGCTTCCTGGATCATAGATGGGATGGATGAAAGCAGTAAGCTAACGACCGTTGACATAGATTCGACAGTTCAATCCATCGCGAAAAAAAACCTCGGGTATGACAGCAGAATTACATTTTGCTGTGAGGACGGAGCAGCTTTTATTCAAAACCTGTCGGAAAGGTTCGATTTTATTTTTGCAGATACGTGGCCAGGGAAATTCGAGCTTCTGGACAAAACCCTGGATCATTTAAATATCGGCGGTTTTTATGTGATTCATGATGTGTTTCCGCAGCAGAAATTGCCTGAAGAATTTCGGATCAAAGCCACTAAACTCCTGAAAACACTGCAGGACAGACCTGACCTGGACATTACAGAATTGGATTGGTCTACTGGGCTGATACTGGCAGTGAAGACAGCGGTTTGATAGTTTATTAAGGGGGGACGTTCCATGAGTAGCGTTAAAAATCAGGTTAAACATGTATTGTATGAAGGTGAAACCATTATTGAATGTCTAAGCTGTTCATTAGTGGCTCATTTCTGTTTAGCACCGCATCCAGGCTTCTTTGCGGCAACAAACAAAAGACTGCTGTTTTATGGAATTCCTGCATCAGGAACAACCAAGGATTTAGTTGAAGAATTTGCGTATATCAATTTAACTTCCATTGAAGAAAAAAGGGGAATCACCGGCAGGCATATTCATATGTACTATAACCAGGACTTGTATAAATTTCAGCAAATCCAGGGGATGAATATGTTTGATTTTATGGCAGCGGTTAAGGAAAAGATGTGTATGTTTGCTGCTTCGGCAAAAGAGCGTTATCCCGTAGGATAAACGCCCTTTTAAATTGTGGAATTTATAGCTTAGCTTAGTTGCTCAGACAACTTTTCCATGATTTAGCGATTAACTGGACTCCTCTCTCAATCTCGTCCATCGAGGGTGCGCCATATCCAATCATCACATGATGGTTTGGCTTGTGCAGCTGATACATAGGCGAAACAGCATCGATTTCAACACCTGCCGACTTTGCCAGTTCAATTGCTTTCGCTTCAGTCAATCCTTCGGGTAATTTCACGATGATATGCAAGCCCGCTGTATCTCCAATGATGTCAAAGTGGTCTCCTAAGTGTTTTGACAGGCTTTCTATTAAACAGCTCCGCTTGGATCGATATAACGTTCTCATTTTTGCTATATGAGATGTATAAAGTCCTTCTTCCATAAATTTTGCAGCAGCCTGCTGATCGATTCTTGAAACATTCGTCTTTTGGTAAGCATTAAATTTTTCAAAGTCTTGCTGCAGAGATACTGGCATAATCAGATAGCTGATCCGAAGTGATGGCAGCAATGTTTTTGAAAAGGTGCCAAAGTACAGTACCCGCCCGGTTGAATCCAAATGGGACAATGCCGGGATTGGTGCCCCTTTGTAGCGGAATTCAGAATCATAGTCATCCTCGATAATATAAGCGTCCTGTTTGATTGCCCAATTTAACAGCTCAATCCTTCTGGCAATAGACATAATTGTACCGGTAGGGTATTGATGAGCAGGTGTCGTATACAATAATTTTATTGGCTCTTCAGCATCAGGCACACAGCATCCATCCTCATCCACAGAAATCGGATAACAAGGCAGCTGTAATTGATCAAAAACAGATCTTGCCCGAATAAAACCTGGATCTTCAATCCCGATGGCTTTCCGCTTAAAAAACAAACAGACATTTAACAGCTGCGGCTGAAATCCGCTGAATAGATACACTTGTTCCGGCTGACAGGCTAGCCCTCTAGCTTGCTGAAGGTATTGTGCAATTTGAACACGCAAAGAATATTCACCCTGCCACGGGCCATTGCTGGCATTGGATTCCTTAAGCTCTTTTCGATAAAGTCTATTCCATTGTTTGTAAGGAAATGCAGAGGCATCTATCTGCCCATTTTTAAAATTAATGAGAAACTCTTGCTGATCTCTTTTCTCCAGGCCCATTGTATTAATCTGACTATAATGCATTTCATCCTGAATTTCAGAAACAAAATAGCCTTTGCGTTCTGCTGAATAACAGTACCCTTCACTCTGCAATTGTTCGTAAGCCATCTGAACAGTTATGATGCTTACGTTTAATTGTTCAGCCAGCCTCCGCTTTGCAGGAAGTCTTGCATGAGCTGACAATTTTTTATCTAAAATCGCCAGCCGAATTTGTTCATAGATTTCTTTATACTTTATTCCATTTTCCGAAAGCAGAATTTGAAGCTCCATCAAATCATTCCCTGGTATTATATTAAAATTCATTTTTGGTTATTTTTATCATACCAGAAATCGGTTTTAATTGATTCAAGGAGAGTGATAGCATGCGAAAATTAGAAAACAATGTTGTGCAGTTAATTCCTATGGAACTTGATCATGTTGAAGGAATTTGTGAAGCAGCTCAGGATAAACGAATATGGGACCATATGTCTGTTGATTTAACTGAGAAAGGCCGGGTCATTCATTATGTCAAAGATGCCATACAAAGACGGGAGCAAGGCACCGATTTTGCTTTTGTCATTATCCATAAAAATACAGGGAAGATCATTGGCGCTACCTGGTTTCTCGATATTTCAGCCCAGCATAAACATCTTGAAATCGGCTCCACTTGGATGAACCCTATTTATTGGCGCACGAATTTCAATACAAACTGTAAATATTTGTTATTGAAATACTGTTTTGAAGAACTGTCACTTAATCGCGTCCAAATCAAAACCGGACATGAAAACATCCGATCACAGAAAGCGATAGAACGAATCGGTGCGGTAAAAGAAGGCATTCTTCGAAATCATATGATAAGAAAAGAAGGGACTATTCGTCATACTGTCCTGTATAGTGTCATAAAGGAAGATTGGGCAAAAGTAAAAAAACTTTTCCAGGAGCACTTGCTTATATAGTTTTTGTGGAGCATCTCAGGCAAGAAGTTTATAATGAATAATAAAACTGCTGGAAGGGTGTGGATACAATGAGTGCTGGTTCTTTTTTTCCTGATAATATCAAAGGGGCGCTTCAGAATACTCCCCCTGGGGAGTGGATTCCGGAGATTCCAGATAAGTGTATACGCCTGCATTGCGGCTATCCAGCTCCTGCCCTTATACCTGATGAAGAGGTAAAGGCAGCTGTTAACAGTTTATTAGAGGAAGAACATGATTTGCCGCTCCATTATATAGGAAGTCCCAAAATAATAAAACTCAAGGAACAGGTTTTAAAGAGGTTGAAAGAGCGGGGGGTATCTGTTACGGAAAAAGAGCTTTTGATCACTTCAGGTGCCTGTCAGGCGATCGATTTGATTGCCCGCATTCTCCTGGATGAGGAGTCAATCGTGGCAATAGAATCACCTACTTATATGGAGGCTTTAGAAATTTTCCAAAATTACACCAAACATATAATTAGTATTCCTGTAGACAAGCACGGACTTCAAACAGGTGTATTGGAAGAGATTCTAGAGGATAGGAAGCAAAAAGGGCTCACTCTGCCGCGTTTTCTTTATACAATCCCAACCTTTCAAAATCCTACAGGCACTACGATGACAGGAGAGCGCCGGCAGCATGTATTGGAGCTTGCCAAAACATATAATTTCCTAATAGTTGAGGATGATGCTTATGGGGAATTATCATTTAATAAAAGTTTCCCCACTTTAAAAGCAATGGATCAAAACTCTCAAGTTCTGCATGTTGGTTCCTTATCCAAGATAGTGGCCCCGGGCATGCGTATAGGATGGATAGCGGGAGCAAGTGAAATAATCCATGCATGCGCCTGGTTTAAAAAAGATCTGAACCATCCGTTTGCTCAAGCTGCCATGGCTGTTTATTTAGCAAACACAGATTTAAATAATAAACTAGTAACCATGAGAGATACATACCGGTCCAAATGCAATGTTCTGACCTCCGCACTGGAACAGTACTTTCCTGAATCAGCTTCCTGGTATGTGCCCGAAGGGGGGTACTTCGTGTGGATGAAAATTCCCGGTGCCGATACATCGGAACTGCTGACACATGCCCTGGCAAAGGGGGTATCTTTTATTCCTGGCAAGTACTTTTTCAAAGATCAGGCAGACGGAACGGAATTTCTGCGCCTTTCCTTCAGTTATGCGGATGAGAAGGAAATAACTGAGGGGATTCGCAGGCTGGGAAAAGCCGCAGAGGCCTATCTTTAATGAAAATATTTCTATGGAACTTTTAAAAATGAAGAGGAATAAAGGAAACAAAGCCTAATTATCTTGGTATTGTAAGCCAGAAATTAGGCTTTTTCTTTAAATCCAGTCAGTGATAGATGTAAATAAATTATAGTCTTACCCGAACCTCAGAACCGTCCTTAGCTTTGACATCTACTATCACGAGCCCCTTTTGATTTTTCAGTTCCTTGACAATAGGCTTTAGCGCTTCTTTATCTATTAATGGAAATGTAAAGTCCAGTCTTTTTCTTTCGAAGTGCACTTTTGTCCATTTGTTTACATTTTGATGAAACAATTTTGAACAAAAAATGGAAATAGCAATGTTTAAAATTGCATATGGAATTGGGATGGTTAACCGAACATCTTTTGCTTTCACTTTTACATGCAGCATAATCAACTCACTAATCAATGATGACCGAAACGGTATCTCCGTTTGCCGATTTAATATCAACGATTTGGCCGTCTAATTCATTTTCGATTGCTTCGATAATAAGGCTTATGTCTATATCTTTAACGTATTTTTCTGACTGAGGGATACTCGCTGCGATGCTGTGTCCAGCCATTAATACTGCCTTAACAAGTTTTATTGGCAAATTGACCGTGACGTTATCATTTTCGGCGGATACAACACGGATTTTTAAAGTTTTATCTAAATATTTAGTTGTTTTTAATGCTGTCTTATTACCTGTTTCTTCTTTATCTTTTAATATTTGGATCAGTTCTGATCCCTTATCTGCATCAATCTTCCCTTCTTGAACCATTGTTAACACTCTCGTAATTTCTTCTTTCATGATAAATCCTCCCTATTCCTCTTTTAATAGCTTAATGGCTTCTTCTGGTGTGATTTCGCCATTTTCCAACATGGTGACAACTTTTTTCTCATCTGCTTCATTCTTCTTCTTCTGTACATATCCGAGGGATGATATGATGTCTGTTAGCTTGCCTCGAACCGTTGGATAGGATATCCCCAGTTCCTTTTCAACTTCTTTGATATTTCCTCTGCATGTTAAAAATACTTCCACAAAATGAAGCTGATCCTTTGATAATGATGCCAGTTTAGATAATTCAAACTCATTTTCAATCGTTGTGTGACAATGAGAGCACTGCAGCTTTGTAATTTTCAATGTTTTACTGCAAACAGGACAATCTGTGATTAATTTATAAGCCATAATGAAATTCCTTCCTTTTATTTGAATTGATTATATAATAATGAATCAAATAAATAAATAATTAAAATGAAAAAAATTAATAATTTTAATTAAAAATTTAAATTTATTGATTTTTTAGGTGAAATGCAGAGGTTTTGTGAAAATATCCTAATAAAGGGAAAATAAAATATTCATAGAAAGTAATCAGTGATGCATTTAAATATTTTCTAGCTGAAGGAGTGATTTTCAATGCATTTTCGAAATGCAGATGAAAAAGATTTACAAGCTATTGTCCGCTTGCTTGCCGATGATGAATTAGGAGCAAAGCGTGAGAGGTATGAAGACCCGCTGCCGGATTGTTATTATAAAGCATTTAAGGCAATAGAAGCACAGGCGGGAAATCAGATTATTTTGGCGATAGACGGTCAGGCTGTGATTGGCTGCCTTCAATTAACAATCATTCCTGGGCTGGCACGTCAAGGGATGAAACGAGCACAAATTGAAGGGGTGCGTGTTGATCAGCACTGCCGTGGTAAAGGGGTGGGGGAAGCCTTGTTTAAAGAAGCGATTGCCATAGCAAAGTCTGAGGAGTGTGGTCTTGTTCAATTGACGACTGATAAGGAGCGTGATGATGCACATCGTTTTTATCATAAGCTGGGGTTTATGGCGAGTCACGAAGGGATGAAACTAATCTTTTAATCCGGAACCTTATTACTTATTTAGTCGCGATTTTTGTACAAGATAGAATACTAGCTAAATACGGAAGAATCATTTTGAAGGAATACTGAATAATTTTTCGTCATATGGAGATTATATAGTTGAATTCAAAAAGGAGGAATGATGTGGAAACAAGCATGAGTGTTGAAGAAGTATTGACCGGGATCTCTGAACTGTTGGAAAAAGAAGGGCAGCCGCCCCGAAAGAAGCAAGTAAAAAAATCAAACCCAGAGTTAATGAAAAATGCATTGTATTATTTTCCGAGCTGGGAAAATGCAGTAGAGCAGTCTATAGGATCTTAACCTCAAAGTGTACATAATATGTGTTTGTTCAATTTAAAAGAGAATGCTGAGACCACAGAAGATGCCTTCCTTATGGGAAAAGGAAGGCATCTTCTGTGGTTTTATAAATTAGGGGTTAAAAAACCCTGTCACCATTAAAAATCGAATTTTTAACAATAACGTAATCGACATGGCGGATGGCATCCAGCCTGTTGCCGCCTGCATAAGAAATGGAGGACTGAAGATCCTGCTCCATTTCTTTCAGGGTATCTGCTAAAAATCCTTTGTGCTCTACTAAAATTCTTTTGCCTTCAACATTTCTCTTTTCGCCTTTTTGAAATTCAGAGGCTGAGCCAAAGTATTCTTTATAGAGCTTTCCGTCTTTCTCATTCTCGATGGTTTTTCCAGGAGATTCCTCATGTCCTGCAAATAAGGAACCAATCATCACCATTGTTGCACCAAATCGAATCGATTTAGCGATGTCACCATGGGTGCGAAGACCTCCATCAGCTATAATCGGCTTGCTTGCTGCCTTTGCACACCAGCGAAGTGCAGCTAACTGCCAGCCGCCCGTCCCAAATCCAGTTTTAATCTTTGTGATGCACACCTTGCCAGGTCCTATGCCAACTTTTGTAGCATCAGCTCCAGCATTCTCTAATTCTCTGACGGCTTCGGGGGTGCCGACGTTGCCGGCAATCACAAAGCTTTGAGGAAGGTATTTCTTAATATGCTGGATCATTTGGATGACAGCATTGGAATGGCCATGAGCTATATCAATGGTAATGTATTCGGGTGAAAGCTTTTCATCAGCAATCTGCTGTATAAATGCATATTCGCCTTCTTTGACCCCTACACTGATCGAAGAGTATAGCCCTCTCGCCTTCATGTCTTTTATAAAAGAAATTCGCTTCTCCGGTTCGAAACGATGCATGATATAGAAATACCCGTTCTCTGCTAAGTATATGGCAATTTTCTCATCTACAATCGTCTGCATATTAGCAGGCACCACCGGAAGCTTAAACGCACGTCCCCCCAGGAATGCCGTTGTATCACATTCAGATCGGCTATTGACGATACTTTTTGCGGGAATTAATTGAATATCTTCATAATCGAATACATTTTCCATAGTAATCCTCCTATTGAAAACAAAGCTGATACGCACATCCATTGCAAGGATAGGTTTTTCAGTTTCAATTGATCTTATACAAGCACCTATGGAAGCATCATTAAAAAAGAGCTTAGAAAATTCCTAAGCCCAATGGATAATAGGGGGTCGAATTGTGAGGGTTCGACCAATTTAATTTTATACAATTCAGAATGTAATTTCAACTAATTAAAGTGAAAACGCGTAAAAGTGATAATGTGCTAAAATTTTCAGCTGGGGTAAGCAAAAGGTTATAAGAGCATTGTCCGGCTCATAAATTATTGGATTCTTGGATGGGCACCTATTTTCTGGTAGTTCATAAAAATAGATTAAAACATGCCATTCTCATTAGGTGAGTCCTCAGGCACAGGCTGCCCAACATCCCAAAGCTCAGCCACTTGGCCACCTTGAAACCGGAAGATATGTACGACGGCTCCCCCAAGATCCTCTGGATTCTGCTTCACATGGGAATGAACCACGACGGTTTCATTCTCCTGGATTGCGAGTCTGACTTCAAGTATTTTGTCAGGGTTTTTCTCTGCATTCTCTTCCATCGCGAGCATGAGTGTATCTGCATCGCCTTTGAAATAGGGATTATGGTGAGTAAAACCAGGGCTGATGTAACACTGGTAGGCTTCGCGGACTTGGCCTGATGCCACGAGCTGCAGGAAAGATACTGCTTTTTCTTTCAGTGATAGGCTTGAAGTCGATTGCTGCTCCGCACTCATTTTCATTCATCCTTTCATATCACAGAAATTACTTAATTTAATAGAAGTATAAAATATACTAAAAGTAATGACAATTATATAATAAAATATTAGTGTGAAATGGAGATTCTTATTAGTTATTGAGAGGGGGCAGTTTGCTTGAGTATCCGTTTTGAAGTGAAAAGAACCATTCAGGTATCTGCACAAAAGGCCTACTACGGTTTAATTGATCTTGATTCGGCCAAGGACTGGATGCAAGGCCTAGTTGGAATAGAGCGGTTCGAAAGCGGGCCATTGAAGGTGGGGAGTCAGTGGAAAGAGACAAGGAAAATGTTTGGAAACGAGGCTACTGAACATTTTGAAGTTATTGATCTTGATGAGCCCTGCAAAATGGTCCTTCGCTGTGACGGGACCAAAGGGACAACAGGAAAAGGAGAATTTATATTTACCTACATAATCGAATCAGCAGGTGATGCTTCAGAGGTTACTTTAGTAGGTGAGATAAAGGGGCTTACTGGTTTGTCAAAGCTGTTTGGAAAGATGATAGCTGGTGCTTTTAAAAAAGCCTGTGCGAAAGATCTGGATTCCTTGAAAAGCTATTTAGAGAAGTGATGATTTTAGTAAAGTCGAACCGCAAAATTAAACACTGTTTTGAGATAAGTGTTCGGTCTAAAGACCAAAGTTAAAAAGGAGCAAGTTATGACAATCATAGATAAATTAAAGCTGAGCAAATATAAAAATATGGCTGTGCTAAATCAGCCAAGTGATTATGATATATTTAATGGATTTAAGACGGAATTATCAGGAGAGCATGATGCCATTTTCATTTTTGTTGAAACGATTGATGAAATGGTGAAGCATACTCAAACAGTTATCCATGAGGATCAGCTTCTTGATAAAGGATATTTATTTTTCGCTTACCCCAAAAAAGGGAACAAGCGGTATGATACCTTCGTTCACAGAGATGAGATTTTTCCAGCCATGAAAGTAGGCGAAGATGGATTTGTGGGGAATAGCGATGTGAAATTCTCACGGATGGTGAGTATGGATGATGTCTTTACTGTTGTTGGATTAAAACGGGAGAAAAAGAAAGAAAAAAAGTCATCCGCCCCGAGTCAATGTGTAGCTGATTACGAGGATAACGTGAAAGACATTGAAAAGCTATTAGAAAATTATCCAGATGAATTGAAATTTTATCTGGAATTAACCCCTGGCTATCAAAGGGATTGGGCCCGTTATGTCTTTTCTGTTAAGCAGCAGAAAACACGTGAGAAACGCGAAGCCCAGATGGTGGAGATTTTATCACAAGGGTATAAATCGGTGGATTTGTTTAGGCAGAAGAAGAAATAAGCAAGGTGCCTGCCCCAGACTTTTGTAATTTGGGGGCAGGCACATTGAAAAAAACTATAATTTAGTTAACTCATCTAAGAATACATCTAATTCCTCAACGGATAAAAATTTAAATGCATAACCATAGCAAATCGGTCCATTTCCTGTGTGTTCCCTTTTAGGGAATTCCCTGAGAGCAGTACTATGACTAAGACCTGTGGATTTTTCCTCCAGTTCCTTATTTCCTTCAACTTTTTTCGGGTTTAAAACGATCGTAATTTCTTTGTTTGGAAGTAGATAAATGACTTCACCGTTTACGATATTTCTAAATTCCACAGCTTTTGATGTTTCTTTCATTGTTTTGAATTTGTTTAAACCAAACGTATTATGTATGTTTCCCATATGATCTTTCCCCCTTTCGAAGTAATTAAATCCCTCAATACTTTTATAAGGTAAAATTTCATACCAACTATTGTTTAATAGATTAATAGGCATATCTTTTTTAGAAAAGGGTGCTGTCATCCAGCAATCCATTAATAGGATTTATCCTTTTCTTTTCTTAATGTTGTCGTATATTGCTTTTCACTGCGTTACCTCACCATTTCTTTGATGCAGCCAGGTTAACTTAGGTATGTACTGGTGATATGTACGTTTCGCTTCATGACTGAATATCTGCTGCAAACTGCCAACCTTATGCTTTTGAAGAGTAATAGAGAAACTGTTTGTAAATATATACTATTCAGTGGTATAAGAGTCTGTGCAATAAATTAGTTGATGAGTTGAATCCTGTATTAAGATTCAATTTGGTAAATTTTAACTATTTAATCGACAAAATTCATAATATAAAAATAATTCGTATTATTCATTTAAATTATACTCTCCTATTCTATAATTTAGAGTATCTAAATAATAGGAGGTCAAAAGTTTGAAAAAAAAGCTGATTTTACCGGTATTACTGTCGTCCGCTCTACTGGCGGGGTCGATCCCTGTAAATGTTTTTGCCAAGCCGGCAGATTCAGCAAACGACCATCATCAACAAGCTTTAAAGGAGTGGAATGAGAATGCAAGTGTCCCATTGTTTGTTAAGGAGCGATCTGCAACAAAATTCTCTTCCAGCAGCCCTTCAAACGCGTTAAATTATTTGAAGAAAAATCAGGATAAAACAGGAATTAAAAATCCGGATAAAAACCTGAAATTGAAAAATGTTCAAAAGGATGAACTCGGAATGACTCACGTCCGCTTCAAACAGGCAGTTAATGGCGTGACTGTTGAAGGGGCTGAAGTGACTGTCCATTATAATGAGAAACATGAAGTAGTATCCGTTAATGGAAGAGTAAATCAGGCAATTGCCGATGATGCAGTGGACTCGTCTGTTTCCTTAAGCAATGATGCTGCAATAAAAGAAGCCTTATCCGCTGTCAGTGCTCCAAAAGAACTTACATATACCCCAACTTCCGAGCTTGTTGTCTATCCATTTGAAGGAAAGAATCATACAGCTTATAAAGTAAATGTGAACTTCATGGGGGAAGAGCCTGGGAACTGGTTTGTGTTTGTTGATGCAAAGACAGGCCATGTTATTGATAAATACAATGGCATAATGCATGCTGAAGAAAACAAAACACAAAAAGGTTTTGGTAAAGGGGTACATGGTGACCACAGGGAGCTGCATATTACCCGAGTAAAGGAAGAGGCCTCAGGTACAAAGTTTGCCTTGGCAGATTATTCTCATGAAAATCTCGGTGGGATTCTTACCTATGATGCTAAAAATGATGGAAATTCTAGTAATGATACTCTTTATGTTGGGAATTCCGCTGCCTTTATTGGCGATTATGATCGTGCTGCTGTTGATGCCCATTATAATTCTGAAAAGGTCTATGATTATTTTCTAAATGAGCATGGCCGCAATTCCCTCGATGGGGAAGGAATGGCTATTAATTCGTATGTTCATTATGGCAGCAATTACAACAATGCATTCTGGAATGGGCGTTTTATGACCTATGGGGATGGAGATGGTGAATTCTTTATCCCATTATCAGCGGGACTTGATGTTGCGGCACATGAAATGACGCATGGTGTTATCTCCCATACTGCTAATCTGGCGTACCGGAATCAATCTGGTGCACTGAATGAATCATTTGCCGATGTCTTTGGTGTACTTGTTGATGATGAAGATTGGGAAATGGGTGAGGACATTATGGCCCCAAGCGCCAAAGCTGATGGTGTAACGAGATTGCGCAGCTTAAGTGATCCAAACAGTGTTGTAGTAAGTAACCCTCAAAGAGCAGCCTATGGAAGCGGAGTATATCCGGATCATATGGATGAGTTTTATAATATGCCGCTTAATGTGGACAATGGCGGTGTACATGTGAACTCCTCTATTACCAACCATGCTGCATACTTGATTGGTCAAGAACTTGGAAGGGAGAAATTAGGAAAAATTTACTACCGTGCTTTAACGGTTTACTTAACCTCAAATTCTGATTTTAGTGACGCGCGACAGGCAATCGTTCAGTCCGCCATTGATCTATATGGTGAAGGCAGCGTGGAAGAAGCAGCCGTTCATGCGGGATTTGATGCAGTGGGGATCAACTAAGTAAATACTTGGGGAGTCAGGCATTATTCAATTGAATAATGCCTTTCCTTTTACTTTTTTGGTCCATTCGTTAGTTCCCGTATATGTTAGAGAATATATATGTGTTTTTGTAAAACTAATAACTTTCTGGATAATATCCTCCTTCAGAATTGAATCCATGTTAAATTCAATTCTGAAGGAGTCCTAAAAGCCGTAGACTACGTTTAAAGTAATCTATATTGACCGGGATAATGTTAATTGTCCGAATATAAATTGTCCTTATAGATTTTTAGAATTGCTTGTGCTTGTATCTGACAGCTTTGACAGCGGGCAATGGAGGATTGCGTAGAGTTCTTCCTGTTCTTGTAATCCTATATTCTATTTGACATTTATTTTGAGTTTGCATATTATAAAAACAAATAATCAAATTGTTTTTATGTTTATGAGAATCTTTAAGCCGGAGGTGTAAAAAAATGCCGAAATTTTCTGAAGCAGAAAAGGAAAGAATCAGGCAGGATATGCTGCGGAATGCACATCAGCTTTTTATAGCAAAGGGGCTGAAAAATACATCCATTGAAGAAATAACATCTTCTGTATCTATAGCAAAAAGCAGCTTTTATGTATTTTTTGAATCAAAGGAAAAGCTTTACCTTGAGTTATTAACTTTAGAAGGGGAAAGTGTTGAAAGACAGGTATGGCCAAAAGTGAAACAGGAAAAGGATACAGGCAGAGCCATAAAAGTTTTGCTTGATGAAATGTCTTCTGCACTGGAATCAAATGTATTAACACAGAGATTAATCACCAATCTGGAAGAATACAACCTGGTTTCCCGAAAGATAAATCACGAATATACAGCAACGAATACTTTAAGAAGCATTGTTCCCCTTATGGAATTTATAAAGGAGAATAAGGAACTTAACAAAATCATAAATAAAGATGTAGAAGTAATCGCGGGTGTAATACGAGCATGTTTAGCAATGGTTATTCATAAAAAAGATCTTGGTGAGGAGATTTATCCAGCAGTTCAGGAAATTCTTTTCAATGCTGCAGCAAAAGAACTTACAAGATAATCTTTAATACCAGTATTATTTTTAAAAGTTAGGTTGTGAAAAAATGAGTAGAACGAAAAAGCAAGTGATAGAAATTGCAGAACGTCATGGTCTGATGCTTAAGGGAGACACGTTAGTATTTAATGAATCAGGGATGGACTTTCAGGTAGTTTTTGCATTTGATCTGGAGGAAAATGAGTGGGTGCTTCGATTTCCCAGACGTGATGATGTTATGCCAAGAACGAAGGATGAGAAAAAAGCATTAGATTTGGTGAATAAGAACATAACGAATTACCAGGCACCAGACTGGTCCAATTATACGAATGAATTGATTGCATATAAGAAGTTAAATGGAATACCTGCCGGGACAATCGACCATGAAATTCAAAACTATGTTTGGGAAATTGATATCAATAATGTGCCGAAGAGTTTTCATGAAACCCTTGGAAAGGCATTGGCTGATATTCATAGTATTCCAAAGGATCAGGCGGCCGAAGCTGGATTGGTGGTTCATACACCAGAAGAGCTGAGACAGTCAATGAGAGAGCGCATGGATGCAGTAAAGGCAAAATTCGGAGCAGGTGAATCGCTGTGGAGAAGATGGCAGGCCTGGTTAACCGATGATGAGCTGTGGCCAATGGAAACGGGGTTTATTCATGGTGATGTACATGCAGGCCATACTTTAGTTGATAAAAACGCAAATGTAACAGGTTTAATAGATTGGACTGAAGCAAAGGTCTCAGATATATCAAATGACTTTGTATTCCAATATAAAGCATTCGGTGAAGATGGGCTTGAATCCCTCATTAAAGCATATCGGGAAGCAGGGGGATACACCTGGCCTAAGATGAAAGAGCACATCATTGAATTGGAAGCAGCATTTCCAGTTGCCATAGCAGAGTTTGCTATAGTTTCCGGGGAGGAGGAATATGTGGAGATGGCAAGACAGGTGTTAGGTGTGAGTGGGAATAATAAAGCTTAAAAATGAAAAACAAATGGGTCTGTCCATACTGTAAATGGTATTGTGCAGCGTGGACGTCCTATCTTAATTCTTTGAATCGTGAGAAATCCTTCCATCTGTCGTAAAATTAAATTAAAGTTAAATTGAAGGAGCAGATTAAATTGGCACTTAACAAAATTACTCCAAAAGAATTATATGAAAAAATGAAGCAAGAGAATGTCACCTTATTAGATGTAAGAGCAGAGGAAAAATACAAAGCGTATCATTTAGAAGGTTCTAACATCGAAAGTTTAAATATACCAAAAACACATATCTTAAATCACACTTTCGATGCCAAAACTGACTCTTTGCCACAGGGGAAAGAAATAATTGTTGCATGTACAACAGGAAATTCAGCTGCTCGGTGTGCAGCCGTCCTTTCTGAAAAAGAATTCAATGCTACTGTTTTAGTGGGTGGGATTACAGCCTGGAAGGAGTTTATTAGAAATAAATAAATATTAAAAGCTATTGACTTAAAATAAATCCAGGTGCTATAGTCTATTTAAATTCAAAAAATTCCGGCGATTACTGCAGGAAGTTACAGCCTAGAGGTGTGTTTTGTGGTTAGATTAAAGGATATTGCGGAGTATGTTGGAGTTTCTATTTCTACTGTTTCCAGAGTCATTCAGAATGACCAGACACGGAATGTTAACCAGGAAACGAGAAATAAAATTTGGCAGGCTGTCAAAGAGCTGGGGTATACACCTAATCAGCATGCAAGAAATCTCGTTAACAACAGACAAAATAAAAGTGATGCCAGGACAATGAAAATTGGATGGGTTGCCAATCCTACACAGGCTGAAATCAACCCATACTTTTCTAATATCTATACTGGTATTCGTGATACTTTAACAGAAAATGATTATACATTGATAAGTATTACGAAGGATGAGATTGAGAATGAAGCACTTCTTCTTAAGACCATTCATGATCTGGGTATTGAAGGACTGCTGCTGATAGACAGTATTGATGAGAGCTTAATTGATTACATACAGCAAACGATTCCTGTTGTGGGACTTGACTTCTACTATTCCGATAAAGATATTGCCATAATAGATTATAATCGTGTGGCCGCATTGGAAAAAGTTGTACAGCATTTAGTGAGTCTGGGGCATCGTGATATTGGGTTTATCGGCGGTGGAATAAATGAAGCCTTCCAGGACTTAAATGAAGAATTACGATTTAAAGGTTATCAATCTGCTATGAAAGAAGCAGACCTTTCTATTCGGGATGAATGGGTTATCAATACCAGATGGAAAATGGAAAACAGTTATGAGGGAATGAATCAGCTCATTAAAAGCAGTCCGGGAGATTTGCCGACAGCTATGGTTTGTGCAAGTGATTTAATGGCACTGGCCGCAATGAGAGCAGTTATAGAAAATAAGTTAAGAATACCCGAAGATATTGCTTTCTTTGGAGTGGATAATATTGAAATGGGGAAATATTCATCACCGCCGCTTTCAACAGTAGAAATCCCAAAATATGAAATGGGGAAAATGGCCGCGAAAACGATTATGGAAATGGTAGAGGAAAAAGTAGTACTGCCAATCAAAATTATTTTACCATTTGAGTTAGTTATTCGTGAATCATCTTCTAAAAAACGGACCTAATCGGTTCTTTTTTTTAAAAACGCTTGGAAAACGTTTGGATAAAAAACGGAAAATTTCCGGAAGATTTATTTGGCTCAATAGAGAGGAGAAATTTACATGAAGACAATGACAGCGCTCCTTATAGGAGCTGGAGACAGAGGGGCGAGAGCATATGCACCGTATGCGCTCGATTATCCGCATGAACTAAAGATTATTGCTGTTGCAGAACCAAATAAGGAAAGGAGAGGGAGAATCCAGCAAGAACATCAGATTCCAAATGAAAATTGCTATGAATCATGGGAAGAGATCTCACAGCTGGACAAACAAATTGCCGATATTGCCATTATCTGCACCCTGGATAGAAATCACTTCAAAGTTACCATGAGAGCTTTAGAGCAAGGGTATCATGTCCTCTTGGAAAAACCAATGTCACCAGACCCGGTGGAATGTATATTAATGGAACAGCAAGCTAAAACATATGACCGGCAGCTGACCATCTGCCATGTGCTCAGGTATACCGACTTTTGGAAAGCTATTAAGAAGGTAATTTCCAGAGGGGAGATCGGTGATGTTGTATCTCTTCAATTAAATGAAAATGTTGAAGTTATGCATATGTCACACAGCTTTGTAAGAGGCAATTGGAATAACAAAGAAAAATCAAGTCCGATGATCCTCCAGAAGTCCTGTCATGACATGGATATCATTTCATATATACTGGAAAAACCATGTAAACGATTAAGTTCGTATGGATCCCTGATGCATTTTAAAGCGGAAAATGCCCCGGAAGGAGCCCCATTGCGATGCTTGGATGGTTGTCCTGCCGAGCTGGAGTGTCCATTCCATGCAGGACGGTATTATCTCGGTGAAGGAAGAGGATGGGCAAAAAAATTCACAGAAGACTATACAAATGAAGGCATAATTGAAGCCTTGAATAAAACCCCTTATGGAAAGTGTGTATATCGTTCAGATAATAATGTCGTTGACCATCAGGTCGTCAATATGGAATTCGATGGCGGGGCAACTGCAACCTTCAGCATGTGCGGCTTTACAAGAGAACAAACTCGAATCGTACAAATAATGGGAACCAAAGGTGAAATCCGCGGGAACATGGAAGAAAATAAAATCACAATTTATGATTTCCTAACCAGGCAGGAAACTGTGATCCATTTTGGTCAGCCAATAGGCGGGCATGGCGGTGGAGACCGCGGAATTATGAGACTTTTCCTAGAAGAAGTCCGGAACGGTAATAAAAATGACAGTGTTACTTCTGTTTCCGCATCTGTAAGAAGTCATCTAATGGCATTCGCGGCGGAAGAGTCACGATTAAACCAGGGACAATCTATCAATATAGATGAATATTATCTTGGTTTAATTGGCAATATACAAGTTTAAAAGTTTGTGAGCACAGCTCTTTAAGTAGTGTTGTAATATATTTGGCCAGTTAAGATTGTTCTTAATTCAGAAAAATGGGTGTTTGGAAAACGTTATCCAAGGAGGTGGTGAACGTTATAAAAGTCATATTGTCCATAACATTTTGATTCATCTAGAGATAAACCCCTTATGTTTAGAGTTAGGTTAACAAAAAACTTTAGGAAAGAAGGGAAATGGGATGAAGAAATGGATCATCATGCTGGTAACCGTTGTATTAGGTTTGATTGGTTTATCTGGCTGCAGTGATAGTGATGCAGCATCCGGCGGAGAAAAAGATGGCAAGGTTGAGATTACGTATGGTTTTTGGGATAAAAAGCAGGTTCCTGCGATTGAAGAAATTATTAAGCTATTTAATGAAAAATATCCGGATATTAAAGTGAAAACAGAAATCACTCCTTATGGCCAATACTTTCAAAAGCTCGAAACAGCGGCAACGGGAGGTGCTTTGCCAGATGTTTTATGGATGAATGGTGCACACGTTGTTCAGTATGCAGAAGGGAAGGTCATTCTCCCATTAAGTGAAATGGCGGAAAAGGACGACTATAGCTTAGATAATTATCCGGAATCATTGATTGATCTGTACACGGTAGATGGAGATATTTATGGGATCCCTAAAGATTACGATACAACTGGGCTATGGTATAACAAGAAAATCTTCGATGAAGCCGGAGTGTCCTATCCGGATGAAACATGGGATTGGGAGAAATTGAAGGAAGCTGCGAAACAGCTGACTGACAAAGAAAAGGGAATTTGGGGCTATGCGGCATTGATGGGGAATCAAGGCGGATATTATGATTTCATTTGGCAGAATGACGGCTATATCATTTCTAAGGATAGTAAGTCTGTAGGGTTCGACCAGCCTGAAGCAATCGAGGCATTAGAATACAATGTCAGCTTTATTAAAGAAGGACTCTCTCCTACTCAAGCACAGATGACCGAAACGGCGGCTTCTGAATTATTTTCTTCTGGAAAGATAGCGATGATGTTTGATGGTCCTTGGATGGTTCCTGAATATAAGAAAAATCCCGATTTAGATGTAGCGGTGGTTCCACAAGGGAAAAAACGTGCCGTTTCTATTCACGGGCTTTCCAATGTAATATCTTCGAATACAAAACATAAAGAAGAAGCCTGGAAGTTTCTTCAATTCCTTGGTTCTAAAGAAGCAGCAGAAGTCTATGCCAAGACAGGAACCGTTATTCCTGCATTTAATGGTACACAGGATGCATGGAAAGAATCAGTCCCTAATTTAAACCTTCAAGCATTTATTGATGGAGCAGAATATTCAGTGCCTCTGCCAAGTGTGGAAAACACGGGGGAAATCTGGCAGTACGAAACAGATGTACTTAAAAAGGCGTGGAGTGAGGAAATAAGTATTGAAGAAGCAGCAGAAGAGCTGACAAAGAAAGCAAATGAGGCATTGTCCAAGTAATTACTAATTGAAGAGAAGGATTTTGCTATTCTTCTCTTCCATTCTAATAAGGAGGGATGACTTTGAAGGAAGTACCTCTTCAGACAGAAGTAAAATCAGCCAAAAGGATAAAGGTTTCGAGCCTCGCCAAAACAAGGAAGCGTTCAGACTATTTTTGGGCTTATCTTATGATTGCACCTACAATGCTGGGATTGTTTATTTTTTATCTCTGGCCCATTGTTCAGAATTTTTACTTTAGCTTCACCGAATGGGGTGCATTTGGACAGTATGAATGGACAGGCTTAGACAATTATAAGAGATTGCTTGAGGATGCAACTCTCCTGCAAGCATTTAAAAACACAAGCATCTATATCATTTTTACCGTGCCGATTGGAATTTTCCTTTCCATTATTGTGGCAGTTCTTTTAAATCAGAATATCAAAGGTAAATCTATTTACCGTACTTTATACTTTTTACCAGTCATCACTATGCCAGCTGCCATTGCGATGGTCTGGAAATGGCTATATAACGCAGACTATGGGATGTTTAATTATTTATTATCATTGGCCCGAATTGAAGGTCCACAGTGGGTAAGTGATCCCAATATTGCTTTATATTCGATTATCGCAGTAGCGATTTGGAGCGGTATTGGCTACAATATGGTCATTTTTCTTTCAGGGCTGCAAGGTATTCCAAAGATGTATTATGAGGCAGCAGAAATAGATGGGGCAGGCCCTGTCACTGTATTTTTTAAAATTACACTGCCGCTGCTTTCACCGGTTATTTTCTTTGTGTCCATTATGTCACTGATTGGTGCTTTTCAAGTATTCGATTTGATTTTCATGATGATTGGGAAAAGCAGCACCGCGCTTGAAAGTACACAGTCTATAGTCTATTTGTTCTATCAGCATGCATTTGTATTAAATGATAAAGGATATGCTGCGGCTATTGCCGTTCTTTTATTAGCGGTCATTTTAATTATTACAGCCATCCAAATGGTTCTTCAGAAAAAGTGGGTTCATTATGATTAAAGGGAGTGGTGTTGATGGACAGAGCAATTAAGCTTATTACAAGTAAAACATTCCTTTTCCATTTCATCCTGATTATTGGGGCTGCAGCAATGGTTCTGCCCTTCCTATGGATGATCCTTACCTCGTTAAAGACATATGCTGAGTCGATTCAAGTCCCCCCGGTTTTGATTCCCGAAGATTTTCAATGGGGAAATTATAAAGAGGTATTTGGACTCCTGCCCTTTTTCAAATTTATGTACAATACCGTAATTATTACAGTTCTTCGAACAGCCGGCCAATTGTTCTTATGTTCATTAGCTGCATATGCATTCGCCAGAATTGAATTTCCGGGAAGGAACATTCTATTTTTGTTAGCGCTTACTGTTTTAATGGTGCCTGGGCAAGTTTTTCTATTGCCGCAATATATGATAATGGTGAAATTAGGCTGGCTCAATTCCCTTCAGGCCGTCATTGTACCGGGTTTATTCAGCGCGTTTGGCACGTTTCTATTGAGGCAGTTTTTTATGGGACTGCCAAAAGAATTGGAGGAAGCAGCCAGACTAGATGGCTGTAATCATTTCCAAATTTATTGGAAGGTGATGCTCCCGCTTGCAAAGCCGGGTTTAATCGCTCTTGGGATCTTTACAACACTCTGGAGCTGGAATGAATTGATGTGGCCGATGATTGTCAATAGTTCTCCTGAGTCTATGACTCTATCAGTGGGATTATCCTCACTTCAGGGTCAATTTTTGACTAATTACCCAATTCTTATGGCTGGATCATTCTTAGCCATCTTGCCAATGCTAATCTTGTTTATCTTCCTGCAGAAGCAGTTTATTGAAGGGATTGCTGTTACGGGAGGAAAATAAAAAGAAAATTATTTTATATTTTTTCAGATTCAAAAAACTCCTCTTTTGGTTTTCTATAAGTTTTATTTGAATCCACTTAACCCAACAATCCATCTTCGAAGAGTGTTTATTGGAGGCGGGTAATAGATTATGGGCTAATTTCAGACTATTATCGAAAATGCCCATTAATTGATACCATATAAAACGGGTTGTTGGGTTGACACGGTAACTTGAAATGGTATAATTTAATTAAATTTTCAAATAATTAATATTGCTAAAGCACGAACTGGAGGAAATGGATTCAATGAAACAATTGCAGCACGATAGTATTATCCCGCTTTACCATCAGCTTAAAGAGATATTAAAGGATTCGGTAGACAATGGTAATTGGAATACTGGAGACAAAGTTCCTTCTGAAAATCAATTAATGGAAGAGTATGGGGTAAGCAGGAATACGGTAAAAAAAGCGATCGAAGAGCTTGTTCAGGATGGGGTTCTGTATAGAATCCAAGGCAAAGGCACTTTTGTTTCAAAGCCCAAGTTTCAGCAGCCATTAATGGGTTTTTATAGTTTTAGCAAAGTCCTTAAAGAACATGGAATGAATCCTAAAGACATTATTATAGATATTCGGGAAGTCAAGCCTGGTGCCAAAATTAAAGAAGGGCTGCAAATGAAAAATGACAGCAATGTCATTGAATTAAAACGCTTGAGATGTGCGAATGACGAACCCTTTATTCTGGAATCATCTTTTTTTACAAAAGAGACGGTACCTGATATGACCAAGTTAAATGAAGTTGGTTCGATATCACTATATGATTTGCTCGATCAGCAATTTAATGTTGTCGTTACGCGAGCAAAAGAAGCTTTTGAACCAGTTCTAATCCGGGGAGATGAGAGCAAGTTTCTTCAAACCAAGGAAGGTCTTCCTGCATTACTATTAGAAAGGACAGCATTTGATAAAGAAGGTAGGCCTGTAGAGTTTTGCCGATCTATTGTCCGCGGTGACCGCTGCCGTTTCTATACTGAACTGACCTAATAAGTATTAATGACTCATAGTGTCAAGGCTATGAGTTAAATTTTCCGTTAACTTGTACCAACAACCCATCTTCCTATAGATGGGTTGTAATGCAATTGTTGAAACCATTCAGAAGGGAGTAGAAATATGACAGCATTAGTAGCTGACATCGGCGGTACAAAGATCGCAGCTGCCTTTGTTTCTGATAATGAAAAGACATTAAAACAACGAGTACAGGCTGGCAGTATATCACTTGATGCAAATGCGCTATTTGAACGTATACTTGCCTTGTTTTTTCAAATAATGGAAGCCGAAAAACTAAAACCGGAAGAAATCAGCTTCATTGGATTGGGGATTCCAGGAAAAGTGGATTCAGTTAATGGGCTTGCTGTTTATCAAAATAATTTGCCATGGAG